>OGYH01000680.1_pt1 | contig 34904 bp, 34 predicted proteins | sample 1576511 | NCBI WGS metagenome assembly OGYH01 (sample SAMEA3541522, study PRJEB24748) | human gut metagenome | biome: human gut; feature: human-associated habitat; material: faeces | place: China | collected 2012
ACTTCATGAACACATTATACTACTAAAAGATATCTAATTATATATGTTATTGATAAAAACTAAAAAAAGTTGCCTATATCTCCACAGCTAAAGCTGGGAGATTTACGGCAACATTTGGTAATGCTCATTCTTTTATGGTAATACAGCAAATTAAATGCTTTCTAACATAAATAACCTAAAGATAAAACATATTTATAACATTTATTCACTTTCATCTGCCTTTCTTTGACAGCTATTATTATACGAATAAATATTTTTATTTATGAAAAGAGCACAAAAAACTTAAAAAATTTTCTTATATAAAAACAATAAAAAAGATGCCAAAGCACCTTTCTTATTAATAATTTTCTGCATGAACTTCAAAGTACGCTTGTGGATGATCACATACTGGACAAACATCAGGTGCTTTTTCCCCAACAACGATATGTCCACAGTTACGACATTCCCAAACCTTTACTTCACTTTTAGCGAAAACTTCTTGCATTTCTACATTATGCAATAATGCTCTATAACGTTCTTCATGATGTTTTTCGATTTCTCCAACCATACGGAATTTAGCTGCAAGTTCTGGAAAACCTTCTTCTTCTGCAGTTTTTGCAAAGCCTTCATACATATCTGTCCATTCGTAGTTTTCACCTTCAGCTGCTGCTACTAGGTTTTCAGCTGTATTTCCAATACCATTTAATTCTTTAAACCACATTTTAGCATGTTCTTTTTCATTATCTGCTGTTTTTAAGAATAAAGATGAAATTTGTTCAAAACCTTCTTTTTTTGCTTTTGAAGCGAAGTAAGTATATTTATTTCTTGCTTGTGATTCTCCTGAAAAAGCTTCCATTAAGTTCTTTTCTGTTTGTGTTCCTGCATATTTATTAGCCATGTGTATTCCCTCCTTTTATTCCTTGCTAGGAATAATTCCTATTTATATTTTAATCTTTATTCTTTCTTTTGTCAATTAAAAAAGGAGAAAGAGAATTTCTCCTCCTATCACTAACATGATTGCAATAGAAAATGAACTCATATATGGAGAGGGATTAGTGATAGACACATTTCTATGTGCCTTTTAATCATACTCTCTTTTAGAATCAGCTTTTTATTTTGGAACAAATTGGTCTTATTTGTATCTTCTTATTATACTATCTCTTGGATTATCTAAATGATATTCTTTAGCCCACTTTCTAAAATGTCGATTAATATATTGATTAAGTTGAACCATATCTCGTTTATTAAGATAGATGTCAACCAATCCAAGAGGATCTTCTACTGGATAATCTTTAATTCTTTCCATCATTTGATAAACAACTTCATTGTTCATAATTTGAAAAGAATAAGTATCATATTGTGTAATAACATCTAAATCCACATAATAATTCATATGTACTTCCATGAATTTCATATATCCAATTGAACTGGACATTGATAGTTTAAAGTATTTGACATCACTGTATTTTATTTCTGTCTGAAAATATTGAAGAAAATCTTTATAAAAATATAAACGATCATAAATCGTTCCATAATCTAAAACATTATCTACTGCTATTTTAACTTTTTTTCTTTTAATATAATTATTAATTTTTTCATCTATATGATCTAAATCAAGTTGTCGTTGTTTTATCAAATCTTTTTTATTTTCCAAAACATCTCTAATTGATTTCTTTTTATTAATAATCTGTTTGATTTCTTCTATAGTGACGTCCATCTCTCTTAATAGGAGAATAAACTTAATTTTTGAAACATCATCTTGATTATAACATCGATAATTATTATCTCTTAATGGTTTCACTAAACCTTCATTTTCATAATAAATCAACGTTTTCTTTGTAATATCTAACATTTCTTCTACTTCATGTGTTGTCATAGCTATCACCTCTACTTATATTAAACAGTATGACCTTAGGATATAGTCAAGTAATTTATTAATTTAAAATGAAAATAGTAGATGTGCTCTACTATTCTAATAATTCTAAAACTCTTTTTTGAATAATTTCTTCCAACTGGAATATAAGATATGTTTTCATTTGTGAAAAGTAAACATGTTGAACAAAGCTTTCCTTTCCATTTAGAAAGCCCATAATCCACATAATGTAAACCCGTTGTTTTAGCAATCTGTGAAGCATAATATTCACTATAAGGTTCTAAACCACTGTTTGCAAATCCTTCTGTTCCTGATTAATAAAGAAAAATATTATTTTTTATTCTCCTCTATGATTTAGCAAGCATTCCATTTGTTGTAAATTCAGGTGATGATCTAAATGAAGTTCTAGTATAACTTCCATATCCTGTAAAAGCAATAGAAGCAATGTTGGTATTAAAAGAATTATGATAAAGATTTTTATCTTTAAATAAGTCTTTACAATTTTCTTGTACAACCCAATAATTATCATTCAATGATAAGCCTTGACATATATCAATAATACCTTTTGTATCTTTCTCATTTAATCCTAATCGTGATAAAAAATTAGAAGCATAGGCTCTATTTCTAGGAATTGTCCTTTTTTGAAGCCATTTTTTAATCCTTCATTACTTAATTCTAAATCTAATGGTAAAAGATCGTGTAAATTTTGATTAACAGCATCAATAAAAATTTCTAATCCATTATTTGTATTTTTCTAATAAAAAAATACGAGACAATTTTGTCTCGTATTATCTTAAATTTTTAAAGCTGTTGTATATGCGCCCCAAATAGCAGTCATTAAGTTACCTGGTTGAATAGCATCTCCTAATAAATAGACATTTTCTCCTTTAATTGAATCATATAATGTTTGATTAGATTTATAACCAACAGATACAACAACTGTATCAGCTTCAATTGCTTTTGGTGTATGATGTACCCCAAATAATGACATCATACGTGCTCTATTATTAATATTTGGTTCGTTTGTTGTCATCACATCAATCATCAATTTACCATCTTTATATTCTTTTACTGTTGCATTTTTATAAAGATCAACATGGTAATATTCCATTAATTCAACAAGCATATTATAGTTTGGAGCTGCAAGACCTTCTACATTCATAATGGTAGGTAAAGCTTCAACAACTGAAACTTTTTTATTCTTTCTAGCAAGGTCATAAGCTAATTCACAACCTGTAAGACCTCCACCTATGATGACAACATTTTGATCTTTAATATCTTGTTTATCTAAAACATCAACTGCATATCTTACATTTGGTTGATCAAATCCAGGAATATTATCTAAACGTTTTTCACTTGCTCCAGTAGCAACAAAAACAACATCATAATTTGCTTTATCTTCTACTTTAAATTCAGTATTAAATTTAACATTAACTCCTGCATCTTTGATTTGTTTTTTATACCAAGCTAATAAACGACGATCATCATCTTTAAAATCAAAAGCACTTGCTTCATTAAAGACACCACCTAAACGATCAGTTTTTTCATACAAGTCAACACTATGTCCTCGAAGAGCAGCCACGCGTGCAGCTTCCATACCAGCGATACCACCACCGACAACAGCGACTTTCTTTATTACATCTGCTTTAGTAATATTATAATGATTTTCCATTCCACAACGTGGATTTAAAGCACATGAAATATCTTTAGAAGACATTGTTTTCATATCAACTTGGAAAATACGTGCTAAACATCCAAAGTGACAAGAAATACATGGTCTAATATCATCTTCTCTTCCTTCTTTAAACTTATTAGCTAAATCAGGATCTGCAAGTAACGGACGACCCATACCCATCATATCAATCTTACCAGCCGCAATTTCTTTTTCAGCAAGTTCAGGATTATCAAAACGACCACCACAAATAACAGGAATATTAACCCATTGTTTTACCTTTTCAACATCTTCCAAGTTACATGCTTTTGGCATATATACTGGTGGATGTGGCCAATACCAAGCATCATAAGAACCATTATCACAATCAAGCATATCATAACCTGCTTCTTCTAACATCTTAGCTACTTTTTCACTTTCTTCATAATCTCTACCAAATTCTTGATATTCTTCACCTGGTAAAGCACCTCTGTTAAAATCTTTTGTTTTACTTACAACAGAATATCTTACAGAAACTGGGAAATCTTCCCCACAAGCTTTTTTAATAGCTTTTACAATTTCACATGGGAATCTTAAACGATTTTCTAAACTTCCACCATATTCATCATTACGTTTATTCCATGCTGCAATTGTAAATTGATCTAATAAATAACCTTCGTGTACAGCATGAATTTCAACTCCATCAATCCCTGCATCTTTAGCAGCTTTTGCTCCTTGAGCAAACCATTCAATATATTGATGAATATCTTCAATACTCATTTCAGGATTATTTTTAGATGGATCCCATACATTAGGCATTGAACTAGGTGCTGGATCTGTAGGATGAATAGAAGCTCTACCAGACATAGCAGTTAACATGACAAATACTTTTGAACCGTATTTATGCACACCATCTGCTAAATATTTCATATTTTCAGTGTAGCTTTTAACATCATTAACAATACTAGGAAGTCCTGCTCCTTTTGGCACAGGAACTAAACCAGTAATAATTAAACCAGTTCCTCCTTTTGCTCTTTCAATATAATAATCTGCCCCATCTTTTGTATAACTTCCATCATTATTCATCATACGTGATGAAAAGACACCCATTGGAAGTAATGCAATACGATTAGGTACTTCTACTGTACCGATTTTAATCGGTGAAAACAAATGTTGATATTTATTCATACCAAATCCCTCCTTGAATTAGTTCACTGAACTTATTCGGTTAACTTATATATACATCGTAAGCCTTTACAATTCAATTGTCAATAACTTAATAATTTTTTCACATAGAAACAAAAAAAATAGAAAGACTTTCGTCTTTCTACAAACCAATATAATCTAATACAATAGAAATTTCTTCATGCACTGCTTCTATTAAATCATAACTTCCATTATGACAACACCAATCATAAATACTTCCTCGACTAATTCTTAACATCATTTTAGCAGCATGTTCTTTATTCATATGTTGTATATTATTTAAGTTTTCTAAAAGTTTTTGATAAAGATATCTTTCATCACAATATAAATATGCATTTTCAGCATTTATTTGATTTTTAAAACAAATAGTTGTCATCTTTAAACCAATATCTAAAAAAACATCTTTAATTTGAAAATCTATTAAAAATAAAATAGCCTCTCTTTCACTATTAAAAGTTTGCTTTTCGTAAGCTTCTTTTAACATCTGATCAAATTCATAATATCCATAATCAATGATGGCTTCTTTATTTTTATAATGATAATAGACAGATCCTACAGAAACATTTGCTGCCTTAGCAATATCACTTACTTTTACCTTATCATATCCAAATTCATCAAATAACTTAAAAGCAACATCATATATTCTCTTTTTCGTTTCTTCTCTTTGTATATCTCTAGTAGTCATCCTATTCCTCATTTCTAAACAGAATAGATTTTATCAAAAGTTATAGAAAATTACAAATAAGTTACATATTTCCAGATTCTAATGCTTTAAAAAAATCATGTGCTTCATCATGGATATTTACTTTCTTTGTTGCCTCAAGAACATACCACGTAAATTCTAAATCTTGAATAATAATAGGAATTCTCTTACCACATCTTTGTAGAAAATAATCTTCTTCAATTAATCTTCTAGCAACATCACTAATCACTTCTAATAATTCATAATACCCTACTGGACCTTTTCCTATATATCTACAATTTTCATCATAACAATCAGGATCTTCATAACCAATATTCTCTATACCTTCTTGTTTATACCACGCAAATAAAGTTTCCATTCCTTTTTCATCAAGCATATCTTTATCATCTTGCTCTAAATATGCATAATTCCATCTTTCTTCACTATAAAGACCTTCATCATCTCCAGAATATTCACTTTTAAAGAAAGTTTCATTATTTAAAGAAATACTAAATTCACAAACATTAGAATATTCTTTATATGTATATGCTTCATTACTATATAGAAAAAAGGTAATAGAATAAGCATCTGACATATCCCAATGATCCATTTCATTTTTTATCTTATTATAAAAATATTCTCTTAAATCAATCATCACTCTAATCCTTTCTTTGTTTATTTATTTAATTAATTATACTTGATAATCAAAGTGATTAAAATAAAAAAATCCTCCTCGTTGATTTCAACGAAGAGGACATTTTAATTAATCATTTCTTTTTCTTCTTGCTAATACAAATACACATCCTGAAATAAACATCATTACTGCAAATGCTGTAATTGCTGTATTATCTCCTGTTTTTACTTTTGATTTTTGTGTATTTTTCTTTGTTTCTGTTTTAACTGTTTCGTCTTTTTTATTTGTTGATTCATCTTTTTTATCAGATGGATTTGTTGGTTCTTCTTTTTTGTTTTCTGTTAATGCTTCATATGCTTTATTTAATGTTGCTAATGCTTCATCAATATCTTCTTGTGAACTTACTTTACTTAATACTTCTTTAGCATCACTTAATGCAATTTCAAATACTGACCATGATGCATCAGTATAGTTTCCTTTTTCAAGTTTTTCTAATTCTGCTACTTTATTTGCTAATTCATCTCTATTAATTGTTTTAGCATCGTATGTTATTCCATAACCATTACCATATAAAATTTCATCAGAGAATGAACCAGTTTCTGTTCCATCATTATTTGTAGTTAAAACATATTTTGGAATACTTACTGGTAATTTTCCTGATGCTCCAAAGACACCGAATGCAACTTCAACACCAGCTGTAATATTTGGTCCTGAAGCAGATGTTGAACCTGTTGCTCCACCAATTAATTGTTCTGTTGGATCTCCTTTTGATCCATAAACAGCCATAATTGCATCAGCATTTGGATACATTTGTACATCATAAGGTTTGTTAGCAGAAATAACTACTGTTGTTTTATTAGAATCTGATTTTTCAACGTAATCTACTAAGTTATAAGGTGTTCCAGTATAATTATTTTCATAATGCGCTTTTTTCACATTTAATCCACTATTATCTGAAACAACAACAAGTGTATCACACCAATCTAGTAAATCTGTCATTGCTGATGTATATGTTGAACCATCAGCATTAATAACTGTTGCATCAGAGGCAAGTGTACGATCCATATATCTTGTAACTTTTACTTCAGCTCCATCTGGAATTAATCCAGCTTTTTTAGCACGTTCTACACCATATTTCATTAATGATCTTTGGTTATTTTCAGCTGCTACTAATAATACTTTACTTTTTTTAGTAACATTTAATGGTAATGTATTATTTTCATTTTTAACAACTGTTACCGCTTTAGCAGCGATTTCTCTTTCTTTAGCTCTGTTTTCATCACAACCTACTGTTGCTAAAGCTTTTTCTAATGAATAGTTAGATTCTTTCCAATCTAAAATTCCTTTATTTTCTTTTAATGTTAAAACTCTTGTTACTGCATCATCTAATCTAGATTCTTGAATTTCACCATCATTTACTGCTTTTTCTACACCATCAATAATGGCATCTAATTTAGACATATCTTCTAAACAAGTAATATTTGTTGGCATACAAATTAAATCTACCCCTGCATTAATAGCAAGTTTAACAGCTTGTACTTCATCATAAGTTGCTGCAATACCTGCCATGTTCATTGCATCAGTAACTACAACACCATTAAATCCCATTTCTCCTTTTAATAAATCAGTTAAGATTTTATGAGATAATGTTGAAGGTAATTTTTCTTCTTTACCAGTTTTATCTGAATGAACTGTTGTATCATCTAATTGTGGGTAAAGAATATGAGCTGACATGATCATTTCAATACCTTGATTAATTGCTACTTGATATGGTTTTAATTCATTATTCAATAATTCTTCTTTTGATTTATTAACCATTGGTAATCCATAATGTGAGTCTGTTGCAGTATCTCCATGACCAGGGAAATGTTTTGCACATCCAATAACATTATATTCAGCTAATCCTTCAATTTCAGCTGATGCCATTTTTCCAACCATTTCAGCATCTTCACCATAAGAGCGTAATCCAATAACCGGATTATTAGCATTATTATTTACATCAACAACTGGTGCTAACGTTGTATTAATACCTAAAGAACTTAATTCACTACCAATAATTTCTCCAGCGATTTTAGCATTATTGACATCACCTGTTGCACCTAATGCCATATTTCCTGGTAAAGCAGTTCCTGATCCTAAACGATAAACAATTCCACCTTCTTGATCAGTTGTGATTAATAATGGTATTCCATTATCTTTAGTTGCTGCTTTTTGTAAATCCATTGTTAAATTGAAGCTTTGTTCAGTTTCTTTAATATTATTAGCAAAGAAAATAACTGATCCAAAATCATAATCTTCTACAATTTTTTGTACTTCTGAATTCATTTTAGTAAAATCAGATTTTGCTTCTTCATCTGCTGTTTTCCATTGTCTAAAATCAACCATCATCATTTGTGTTATCTTTTGTCTTAATGACATATTGGATAACAAACTATCAACTCTTGAAGTTGTAGCACTTACCCCTGACATGGCCATTGATGCAACCATTGATAGAGACATAGCAGATGCTAGAACTTTCTTCATTCTTTTTCCCATATTTTTATATTTCCTTCCTCAATTTTGCACTTAATATTGTCTAGACATGTTGTACAATATGTATTGTAACAAAAACAAAATCATTTTGAAAGCCTTTTCATACATAAAATTTCATTTTTTTATTAAAAAATTTAAAATATTGTTTCGAAAAAAGAAATGAAATTAATCATTTCTTAAATTGTTGATGTTGAGCTTGAATATAATTATGATACCACTTAAAACTATCCTTCTTATAACGTTTATATGTACCATTTCCTAAATTATCACCATCTACATAAATAACTCCATATCTTTTTGCCATTTCACAGCTTCCAGCTGAAACAATATCAATAACACCCCACATAATATAACCAATAACATCAACACCATCATCAATGGCTTCTTCTATTTGTTTAAAATGTTGTTTTAAATAATCTATTCTATAAGGATCATGAATTGAAAAATCACTATTTAATTGATCTCTTGCTCCTAAGCCGTTTTCTGAAATAAAAATTGGTTTTTGAGTACGATCATACATTTTATTGAGCATAATTCTAAGACCAATTGGGTCAATTTGCCATCCCCATTCACTTGCTTTTAAATAAGGATTTTTAGTTGAAACTACTAAATTACCTGCTGTTTGTTGTCCATCTTCTTGAACAGTAGCAATTGAACTTGAATAGTAAGAAAAGCTAACAAAATCACAAGCATATTCTTTTAACAATGCTTCATCGCCCTCTTCCATTTTTAAATGAATATCATTTTCTCTAAAAAAGCGATCCATATAACTTGGATAATGACCATTAGCTAAAATATCAACTGCAAACCATTGATGTATTTCTTCATCTCTAACGGCTTTTAAATTATCTTCTGGTGAAGATGTTAAAGGATAATAACAAAAACATGCGACCATACATCCTGATTGACTTTTAGGAGATAATTCTCTTGCTATTTTAATTGTTTTTGCACTTGCAATAAATTGATGATGAAGTGATTGAAAAACAAGACTTTGATTATAGGATTTGTCTTTTTCTTTAACTAAACCTACGCCATTATAAGGACTAAAATAACCTGCATTTATTTCATTAAATGGTAAGAAATAATCAATATATTGTCCCCAATGTTCAAAAACAGTTCTCGCAAATCTTTCATAAAAAGTAATTAATTTTCTATTTGTCCAACCACCATAATTTTCTACTAAATATAGTGGTACAGCATAATGATTCATTGTTAAAAATATTTTCATACCCGCCTTATGAACTTCTTTAAAAATATGATCATAAAACGCGATTCCTTTTTTATTTGGTTCTAACTCATCACCTTGAGGATATAATCTTGCCCAACTTATTGAAAATCTATAAATATCAATCCCCAATTCTTTTAATAAAGCAATATCTTCATCTATATGATGATATCCATCACTGCCTTTTCTAAAAGGATAATTTCCAATACCCTGACATTTTTTTGCTTCATCTATAACATCTCGTGTGAGTAAGCGTGTTGCTGTTGTAGCATCAGAAGTTCTCTTTAAATAAGGTCTACAATCTTGTGTATCTAAACCTTTTCCATCTAAATCATAACCTCCTTCATATTGACTACTAGCAGTTGCTCCACCCCAAAGAATATCTTTTTTCTTTTGTATATATACCATTTTATGTCCTCCTTTTAAAAACTAAGGTGATTTCTCACCTTAGTTTCTTTGCAAGTATATAGGCACCATATTCTGGTGTATGAATAGGTGGAATAAGATTAAAACGATTTCCTAATTGATCTTGAAGATGAGGAATAATAAAGGAACCTGCATGTTGAAATACACCGCCTATATAAGAGACGTTAATGGGAGATTTAAAATTTTTAGATAACAAGTTAATAAGTTTATATATTTCTTCTGCAGCTTGTTTATATATTTTTAAAGCATTAGGATCTTTTTCTTTTGCTGCTAAGCCATTGATATAAGCTAAAGCAGCTATTTTTGTACGATCATGATTTAAATTATTCATAAAAGTAATAATGTCATAATCATTTACTAAATGACATTCTCTTTTAATTAAATCATATAAAATCGTCTTTTCTAAACGACCATCAACTTCTTGACAAAAAACATTCAACATCTTTTTAGCAATCCAATAAGCACTTCCTTCATCACCTAATTGATAGCCCCAACCACCACAACGTTGTAACATACCTTCCTTCAAAGAAAGCGCAATACTACCCGTTCCAGCAATCACAACAATACCATCTTGACCATCAAGAGCACCTTCTATTGCTATTTGTACATCACTTTTTAAAACAAATGGTCTATTTTTAAATGCTTTTAAACAAATATCCTCTATTTCTTTTCTTATTTTTTTATCTTGTCCATATCCTGCTAAACCAATACCAATTTTTGAAACACTTTGTGGATCTAATTGTTCAACTCCAGCTGTTAATATTTCAATACATTTTTTTGGTGTTTGACTTAGAATATGAACAGTTGGTAAAACTATTTCTTGACCTATATTTCCATCATCATCATAAGAAACCATTTTTGTCTTTGTTCCACCACCATCAATACCTATATACATAAATTTCACCTTTTATCCTTCAATAGCTTCTTTAGCTTTTTCTTCTTCTAATAATTCCTTATCATACATTTTAAAGAATGGATAATATAACACAACAGAGATTACAATTAAAATAATATTCAAAACTGCTGCTCTCCAATCTCCTCCACATGCAAGATAAGCACCAATTGGTCCAGGTAATGTCCATGGAGCAATTGTAACAGCACAATTAACTAAATGCATTGCTGTAGCAACCCAAGCAATTGTTGCTAGAACTAAAGGAATAACAATAAAAGGAATTAATAACATCGGATTTAAAACAATTGGTGCCCCAAAAATCATTGGTTCATTAATGTTAAAAATAGATGGTAAGATTGTTGTTCTTCCTAAAGTTTTTCCATATTTAGATTTTGCTTTAAAACAGAATAAGATAGCTAATCCAAGTGTTGCTCCTGATCCACCAATATGCACAAACCATTGTAAAAATGGTTCAACACCAATATGTGTTGCTACTTTTCCAGCAGCTACCGCAGCTGTATTTTGGTCTAATAAAATTAACCAAATTGGTCTTGCAAGAGAACTAACAATAGAATCTCCATGAATACCGAATGACCAGAAAAACATAATTAAGAAAATAATAATTAATGTTGATGGTAAAGTATCTGTTGCATTTACTAATGGTTTAATAAGTGTTCCGACAATACTATGAACATCAATACCTAACCACATTGTAATGGTAGACATTCCTAAAATAATAATAATTGTTGGTGTTAAAGATTCAAAAGATCTTGCTACTGCTGGTGGAACAGCAGCAGGCATCGTAATTTTTATACCTTTTACTTGTGTAAATCTATAAATTTCAACTCCAATAAATGCAGATAAAATTCCAATAAACATACCTGCTGATCCTAAGTTTTCTGCAGGAATAACATATCCTGAAGGAAGTTGTTGTAAAAATGCATTTAATTCTGCATTTTTACTTGCTAATGCAGTAATTGAATCAGTCACATCTGGAATAGAGACAGGAACAATCGTTAATAAGAATGTTAACTCTGCCATAATTGCTCCACTTAATCCATCTAAATCATAAGATTTTGCAAGTGAATAACCAATTCCAAAAACTGCATATAATGTCATAATATACATTGACATTCTATATGGTAATAAAATAGCTACTGCATTAGCTTTGATAAACTTCGCCAAAGCCCATGATTCAGGCATTTGATTATATGAAAATGCAACAACCATTAATAATGAACTTACAATAATAATTGGTAAAGTAGCAATGATCCCATCACGAATAGCACGTAAATGTCTTTGATTGGAAAGTTTTTCCAAAGGACCAGCAAATTTACCTTCAATAATGTTCGAGAACTTTTCAAACATATTTTCTCCTCCTATCTAATCATTAATATCATCACAAAAGCCATGATTGTAAATATACCTGCAACAATCCAAAAGCTTTTACACATTCCTTTTTTTCTTTCAATATAAAATTGTGAATAAGCAACAGATAAACCGCATACAATTGAACTAATAATTGCATTAGGAAGGCGAAAATCAATATGTAAATAATGAAAACCATTTACACAAACAATTAAAGATAACATTGTAGCACCTAAAATCAACAATGCACTTTTAAATCCAAACATTGGAATATCATAGTCTGTTACCCCAAACATATTTTTATATGTTTTATTTTTTTCATTTTTTACAACATATCTTTTCATTGCTTATTCCTCCTATAAAAAACTTCTAACTGTTAGGCTAATATTACCTTTATTCTTTTCAAGAGCTTCTTGACATTCTATTTCATCTTTACCCGTAAGACCCATTAAAATAGCAATCTTAACATTAAACTTGCTTTTATTTAATAGTCTTGTTGCTTCTGCTTCATCACAATCAACAGATTGGCAAACAATAGAAACAGCTCTCATTTTTAATTTTTCATTTGTTGGTTGAACATCAACCATTAAGTTTCCAAATACTTTTCCTCTTTTAATCATCACTGAAGTTGAAATCATATTTAAAACCATCTTTTGTGCTGTCCCAGCTTTCATTCTTGTTGAGCCAGTGACAACTTCTGGTCCTACAACAACTTCAATAGGATAATTAGCGTACTTTGAAATCTCTCCATTTTGAACACAACACAATGAAATTGTAGAACAGCCAATTTTGCGCGCATATTGCAATCCTGCAATTACATAAGGTGTTCTTCCTGAAGCAGCAATTCCACAAACAACATCTTTGTCATTTAAATTTATTTTTTCTAAATCAATTTGTGCTAATTGCTTCGAATCCTCTGCACCTTCAACTGCTTGAGTAACAGCTTTAATCCCTCCAGCAATAATTCCTTGGATAAGAGTAGGTTCAACTCCATAAGTTGGTGGACATTCAGAGGCATCTAGTATTCCTAGCCTTCCAGAAGTTCCAGCACCTACATAAATTAATCTTCCACCTAAACACATTTTTTCATAGATACAATCAACCGCTTGAGCGATTTGTAATATGACGTCTTGTACTGCAAATGCTACTTTTTGATCTTCATTATTAATTGTTTTTAAAATATCAATAGTTGACATTTCATCAATATGTAATGAATTTTGGTTTACTTTTTCTGTATCTAACTGATTTAATTTCATTAATATGGCCCCTCCTTCCAATATCATTATATTATTATTGAAATATTATTTCAATAATAATTGATATATTTTAAAATATTATTCCTAAAATAAAAGATTCATCTTGAAATGAATCTACTTTTTAAGAATTGAAACATTATTTCTTGAATCAATCAAATTATCTTTATTTTTATCAAAGTTCTTTTTAAACACACCATAATACAATAAATCAGTAATTACAAAAGAAGAAATTCTTGATGAAACTGCTCCTATACGTAACTCCTTTTCCTCGCTTGGTACTCTAAGTGCAACCGTACTATTTTTTGATATAAGATTTTGATTAATTTGTGTAATTGAAATATACGGAATATTTTTTTCAACTAAGATTTTAGAAATATCTACCAATCCTGCCGTTGTTCCTGAATAACTGATGATCAATGCCGTATCATCCTTTGTCATACTTTGCGTAAATGTCATTTGAATATGTAAATCATTATTATAAATAACCTTTTTCCCAATTCTGATTAATTTTTGTTCAATATCATTAGCAATAACTGAAGAGCCACCTACTCCAAACAGATAAATAGTTGATGCATTGCATAAAAGATTTATAGCATTTTCTAAATCACTAACATTAATCAATTGATATGTTTTCAATACCGTATTCATATTTAAACGACATCCTTTATCTACTAAAGATGTCATATCATCATTTTCATTAAAAATAATATCTACATCTAAATCATGTTGCTCATTTGAATGAGATTGTGCTAAATTCATTTTTAAATCACTAAAACCTTTAAAACCTATTTTTTTAGAAAACCTAATAATAGCTGCGGCAGAAGTATTTGTCTTCTCTCCTAATATTTGTGCAGAATAATTTAAAATCTCATTACCATGTTCAAGAATATATTTCGCTATTAATTTTTCTGTCGATGTATAACTTTCTTCAAATTCTCTAATTCTTACAAAACCGTTCACACTACCATCTCCTTGTTTTCATTATATCAATCACCATCAATAAATTCTATCCTAAAAAAGCTAGTTTCCTAGCTTCACAAACTATCACGAAAGGTAAACATATGGACAATCATCACCAGTGATAGTACACATTTTATGTGCATCTTTATTTTATCATTATATTTAACCCACTTTGATTTTAAGAACATATTGCTCTTTAGTTTTTGTGTAATATCTTCTCTTGGATTATCTAAATGATATTCTTTAGCCCACTTTCTAAAATGTCTATTAATATATTGATTAAGTTGTACCATATCTCGTTTATTAAGATAAATATCAACTAATCCAAGTGGATCTTCTACTGAATAATCTTTAATTTTTTCCATCATTTGATAAACAACTTCATTATTCATAATTTGAAAAGAATATGTATCATGTTGTGTAACAATATCTAAATCCACATAGTAATTCATATGAACAACTAATACCTTCATTAAACCTATTTCACTAGACATTGATAACTTAAAACATTTTACATCACTATATTTTATATTTATTTGTCCATATTGAAGATAATCTTTATAAAAGTATAAACAATCATAAATTGTTCCATAATCTAAAACGTGATCAACTGCTATTTTAACTTTTCTTCTTTTAATATAATTATTAATTTTTTCATCTATATGTTCTAAATCAAGATGTTGCTTTTTGATCATATCTTTTTTACTTTCTAAAATATCTCTAATAGATTTCTTTTCATTTATAATTTGTTTGATTTCTTCAATATTTACATCCATTTCTCTTAATAAAAGTATAAACTTAATTCTTGAAATGTCTTCTTGACTATAATTTCGATAATTATTGCTATCTCTTGCTGGTTTTACCAAACCTTCATTTTCATAATAAATCAAAGTTTTCTTTGTTACATTTAACATATCTTCTACTTCATGTGTCATCATAGCTATCACCTCTACTTATATTAAACAGTATAACCTTAGGGTATAGTCAATATTTTTTATTTTAAAATAAAAATAGTAGAGTAGATCTACTATTCTAATAATTCTAAAACCCTTTTTTGAATAATTTCTTCCAAATATTTCAATCTTTTCTTTGGTAATTTATATTTATAATGGCTTGTAAATTTAAAATCTATTAGTTTTCTTAATTGATCATTTTGTCTTTTTGACATCAATGGTTTTACAAAACCAATGAAATCTAAATATGTTGCAGGAAGTCTTGTTTGGATGTATTGATCAATATTTTTAAAATCATCATCCATAACATAACAAAGAAGATATACGCCATTATCAAAAATAGGCACACATCCCACAATTTTATTTGATTTATTATCAATTAAAAAACCAAAATGACGATCTTCATTTAAAATAACTGCATCAAAAACAAGCATATCTAATAATTCTTGATAATAGCTTTCACCTAGCTTTTTATAATAATCAATAACTGATTCTATTCCCCCCCTGTTTTAATAATTCTTCCAACTGGAATATAAGATATGTTTTCATTTGTGAAAAGTAAACATGTCGAACATAATTTTCCTTTCCATTTAGAAAGGCCATATTCTACATAATGTAAATCCATTGTTTTAGCAATCTGTGAAGCATAATATTCACTATAAGGTTCTAAACCACTGTTTGCAAATCCCTCTGTTCCTGATTTATAAAGAAAAATATTATTTTTTATTCTCCTCCATGATTTAGCAAGCATTCCATTTGTTGTAAACTCTGGTGATGTAGTAGCTGCTGTTCATCTAAAACTTCCATATCCTGTAAAAGCAATAGAAGCTATATTTGTATTAAATAAATCTTTACAGTTTTCTTGAACACCCCAATAACTGTCATTTAAAGATAATCCTTGACATATATCGATAATACCTTTCGTATCTTTTTCATTTAATCCTAGTCGTGATAAAAAATTAGAAACGTAGGCTCTATTTCTAGGAATTGTTCTTTTTTGAAGCCATTTTTTTAATCCTTGGTTATTCAATTCTAAATCTAATGGTAAAAGATATTGTAAATTCTTATTAATTTCATTAATAAAAACATCTAATCCATTATTTGTATTTTCCATGGAAAAATACAATAAATCATTATCATACTGCTTTAAAATATAATTCATGAAAAACACATTCCTTCTGAAATTTATTTAACAATTTCCATCCAACATAAATAATCTGCAATCTTCACCTTCATTCCTTCTAAAATATGAATTCTTTGAAGTGGTGTCACTAAAGACTCTAGTGTTCGCCAAAATACTTTTTCACTTAATTCTTTATTATTTATATAGAATTTCATTTTGTTTACCAGCCTTTTTCTTTTTCTCAATATTTAATAGTATATCATTTCCTTAAACCTCAAACAAGTTGACTTAAATTACATTATTTCATTTTCGTCATAACATAAATATTTTACTAACATCAATCCAACACTTATAGCTAATGTTTGCTACAAATATAAAAAGAATGATAGAAATACATATCTCTATTATTATATTAGTTAAACACAAAATAACAAAGATACTATATATAATAATTATTAAGCGTGATATGAATTGTAAAAATCAGTCTTTTTCATTTTAAATATTCCTTTGCATTAAATAGCATATATTCACAATTTTTCAGTATATTGACTTTCATTTTTGTATAAACTATAATGTAGTTGAAAAAAGGAACAACCAGTAAGCGGTTATCCTTGGATTTTGTATTTTGTTTAAATAACTAACTCATACTTTTCCCGAGGCTGAGGTAGTTATTTTTTTTCACTTTTATCAATAATGATAAGAAGCAATTTTACAATGATTCCTATTAAAGGTACGATAATTGTTAACACAGTTAGCATTATCATGAGTACTTCATAAGTTGTCATCGCGCATCACCTCCGTTTTTCAAATTTTCTCAAAACTTCTGAGAATGTGAATTTCGAAGGGTTGCGTATCTTCGTCTTACGACCAAGGATAACCACCTACCGTATACAGCTGTTCCATCTACGATTATATCATATCGACTATTTTCAAACTACAGTTTACAAATATAATTTAATAGTATTATTTAAAATAAAAACCTATGAATATACATTGTTTTATTCACATATTTCTTAGGTCTTTATTTTTATCTAAACGAAATTATTTTCGTAATTTACTTGGTGGAGATGATCGATTGATAATCGATTCCACTAACTTTCGTTTTAAGAAATAAACTGTTCTCATTAAACTCCATACATATAATACTTACGCTATATATCTAAATGCATTATGAAATAGTATATTATAATTTGCTTTTATTAATACTTCCAATTCATCAACAATCTATAATAGCAAACGAGAATTTGTTAAACTTCATCAGGTTGTTGTCCATCATGTGCTTTCCACTGACATTCTAAAATTTGCATATGACTAAATACTGCTTTAAACGAAGAATCTTCTGGAGAACAAGCATATATTCCAAAAGTAATCTTTCCATCACCTTTAAACATATGACATATTCTCATTTGAGTAAAAACAATCCCATTAGTAGAACACTCTATACAATAATCATCTTCTCTTCTGCTTAGACGATACCACATTGACTTGATAGAAGCATCTATAGCAGTAGTAGCCCAATCTGAATATCCATGATTTGTTACAACACTTCCTAAGTGCTGAAATTGGTTATTTTCATATTCGATAGAACCTTTTAACCAATTCTCACTATCTAAATACATAACAATACCACATTGATCAAATCTATGATGACTATCATAAAACTCTGTTTTTACGACAAAACTGAAATATTTTTCATATGTTTCAATTTGTAAAACAGGCGCATTATCATTTTGAAAATGATAATACGTTCTTTGCCACAAATCTGTATGTGGCTTTGTGGTAATTTCAATTTTATCATCATATATTTTGTAACTTTCTGGTTGACGTGTCCATTTAAAATCTTTTAAATTCATATCATTATTCTCCTACAAATTCTTATTAATATATACCTATTTTATCACATATCCTTTACATTATTACGCACCTTCATTATAAAATCTATACTTGAACTAACCAGTTTACAGAGTTACATAAAACTTAAAAAATCTTTATCCATCAAAACAACTATGAGAATTTTTTTAGCATTCCTATTTCAAACATTATGCTTCTTCTTTTAAAAATAAAAACATGACCAATTTGAAGTGACCTCCTCAAGTTGTTCTAACTTTTGGAATACTTCATTTTCATGTCATTGTTTGAATACTTCCCACTCCAAACCTTACTACAAATTTTATAAAACTTCCCATTTATATATAATAATCTATAACAGTATACAAATAATGTCCATTTTACGTCTTCTTCATTATTTAACCTAATTCAATCTTAAACACAAAAAAATGAATAGTACGAAATAAGTATGATTCTCTATTTATTATCTTCAAATTGTGGTCTCATAATATCTATATACTTAAATTGACCATCTTCATATTCAAAATGTAAAATACAACAATTCGTAAAACCTCCATGATTACCAACAACACTTGGATCTGCAACACTGCTTAAAAATGAATAACAAGCTCCACCATGTGAAACAGCAAGAACATTTTGATGATTTTCTTTATCCATAATGTCTTTTAAAGTATTATACATTCTATCAACAACATCCTTTAAGTACTCTCCTCCATAATGCGGGAATAAATCATCATAATCAAATGTACCATCTCTTTTAGGATTTAGGTCTTCATTTTCTCCCTCAAAGGTACCAAAGTTTCTTTCTTTTAATTGTTTTAATCGCTTATATTCCACTTTATAATTAGTCACTATTTCTAAAGTATCACAACATCTTTCTGATGTAGAACTATAATAATGATCAAATTGAACATCCTTTAAACATTTACCTGCAGCCTCAGCTTGTTTTATTCCTCTTTCAGTTAATGGAGAATCACACCATCCTTGAATTTTTCTTCTATGATTAAACAATGTTTCACCATGTCTCATTAAATATAAATGTTTAGTCATAACCCTATCACCCTTTCTTTACAAATAAATTATTGATTACAATTTCAACACTATCAAAAACTTAATTGCTATATATTGCATACTCATTAAACATACGATATTAAATCTCGAATTTATCAATTAAGTATCTTAAAATCTTGTTTACTAATATTTTCAAATAGAAAGATTACCTTGTTATCATGTGTGTATAAATGTCCTTATATTGACTTAAATCAAACAATTAATACGTAATCTACAGTTTAATATGATTGTTGCTTAATGATTTTAATGAAACTAAAGAAAATATATTATTATTTACAACTCATTAACAATTCATATATTTCTTCACGTGTTAATTCTCTTGGGCCAGTTTTTGAAATCCCACATGTTTGGGATACAATCCTTGCTACATCTTCTGTTAATTCATATCCAAGTTTAGTAAATGTAGTTGCTAGATTTGCATCTTTTATTAATTGCTCTAATGCTTCAATTCCTTTTAATGCAATCTTTTCATCATTGCCTTCTTCGGTTATACCCATAACAACCCTCGCAAATCTCGCAAACTTATACACTTCATTTTTGTACACTGCTCTATAATATGCTGGTTGAATGACCGCGAGCTGTTTTCCGTGAGTTCCATGTGAATATGCACCTAATGCATTTTCAATTTGATGAGCTTGGAAATCTCCTGGTTTCCCAACATTAAATAAAAAAGTTTGTACTAATGATGCATCCCACATTAAATTAGAGCGTACTTCTAATGTATCGTTACCATTGATTAATTCTTTCATATTATAAACAATATCTTTCATTAATCCCTCATTCATGAAATCTGATACATTTAAAGTCTTTCCAAAATAAGTTTCCATACAATGTGTCAAACTATCAAAAACGCCTGGTACAAAGACTTTATAAGGAACAGTCATTATATATTTAGGATCTTCAATAACAAATTTGGCATATGGCCCCGTTAGAGTTTTCTTTTCATGTTTTTTTTCATATGTTGCTGCACCTAAACAGTCCATCTCTGCTCCTGATCCTGATAAAGTTAAAACAACAGCAAAATTCCCCATATTTTCTGGAATTATACCTTTTTCTAATTCAAGTTCCCAAATATCCTCATTAATTTCAGTTCCTGCACAAATCATCTTACAACAGTCAATTACTGATCCACCACCAACTGCAATAATTAAATCGATATTATTCTCTTTGTATAATTTGATTCCTTCTATAACTTTCTCGTAAGTTGGATTTGCTGGAATATTTGGAAAATCAATAACATTCTTTCCACATTCTCTTAATACATTAACAACATCATCATAAATCCCTGTTCTTTTAACCGAACCTTGACCATGAGCAATCATTATATTCTTTCCATAATGAATCAACTCATCCTTTAAATATTTTTCTACACCATTTTCACCAAAATATATCTTTACTGGCATTTGATATACAAAATCTTTCATACTTTCCTCCTTATATTAGTGACATATTGTCTCTTATAAATACAAGTATAAGTGACACTATGTTTCTTGTCAATTGATTTTGCAAAAAAAATTTGTTATAATTTAATAGAAAGAGTGAAAACAATGAAAAAACAATTTATAAGAGCAAAGAGCCAAGAAAACAAAAATATAAGAATACAACAAATTATGGATGCTACAGATCGCTTATTCCACGAAAAGACCTACCATGAAATAACATTATCTGTTATCGCTAAAGAAGTGAATCTTGCAAGAGGTGGACTATATAAATACGTTTCATCAAAAGAAGAAATCTTTTTAATGATTTATTTACAAAAACAAAATGCAATGTTACAGGACATAGTTAAGCAATTCATTGATAAAAAAATAACTCCTGATTTATTATCAGAAGTCATGAGTCAAACAATATACCAACATTTAGACTTTATCAAATATCATCAGATATTGAATGCAATCATTGAAACAAATGTTACAATTGAAAAAATTGCAGAATTTAAAGTGAAAACATATGAGCAAACAAGTGACCTATTCAATATTTTAGAAAAAGCACTAAACAAAGATAGACAGAAAGTATTTGATTTATATCTCACTATTTTATATCATTGTGTTTATTTATATGATCGTGTTGCCTACCAAAAAAATTATATAGAAGCTATGAAACTTGCCAATCTTGAAATAGAAGACATTGATTTTATAGAACACTTATCCCATTTTATATATACTATTCTCTTTAAAGGATAATATAAGTTCTTTTGAATACTAAATACTATAGCATTGATGGAGATGCTGCATTAGAAGTTCCTGTAAGCAAATTGATGACCTTTAAAGATTAGCTTCACATTTCTTATTAGTTTTTTATCTATCTCCTACATTATTATCATGCTCATAAAAGAATTCATAATAATATTATCCTTATCTGCTTTTAAACAAAATTATTCATCCAGAATTTCCCAGGCAATTTCAGACAAATAATGATAACTTTTATACGAAAACTACATTTCAATTCTTCTATTCCATTACATCTAGATACAATGATTATTCCTATTTCAATTATATTTTCTTGGTTTAATAATTGATTCTATATATAAAGAAAACCTATGAATCAGCCTGTTTATCAGCTAAATTCATAGGTTTTATTTCTATATATAAACATAAGTTTTTTAACTTACGTGGATTTACTGAATTTAAGAGTCAATACAGATGTCATTAAATGTATTTTTAGCTTTTCAAAAAAGTAACTTGGCACCATATATAAAATTCTTACAATCACTTTTGCCACATATATTAAATCGAACATTTAATTTTTAAACAAGATTAGTATATCATATTAAAAATATACTAACAAGAATTCAAAACCCATATACTTCATTAATTTAGCAAATAGAAATAACTGATTACTTTAATCTGCTTCAGGAAGTGTCTGTGGTATAAATTCAATTGTTTTATGTGATCCACCCGTTCTCCTTATTAATTCCTTTGCTCCTATAACTCGTACTAGATTTCTTATCAATTTACCTAATTCTTTTTTATCATCGTTGCTTTTTCGATGGTAGTATATTTTAGTTTGTACATTATCATTGCATATTAATAATTCCAAAACATCTTTATCAGTTTTATCTAGTGAATGACCGAAAATATAAAGTTCATATGGGCATTCTGAATTTTGTCTTATTTCATCTACCCATTCCATATAAGAACTGTCTGTTGATTTAAAAATTCTTTGATAGAATTTTTTAAATGGTAAAAACTCTAACTTATTATCTCTGTCACGTTCTTCTAGATACTCATCAATTCCAAGAACCAAATGACAAGTATTTACATTATTAGTTATATCCGCTTTACCATGAATATAATCATATTCAATTTTATTTGATTGACCATATATTCTTTCATATGTATTAGAATAATTAAATGATAAAACACAATCTGGATTAATATCTTTGATATCATCATTTTTTTGTAACACTTCTATTTTATTTATAAATCCACTAATATAAATTTCTAACACTCTTATTAAACTATCCAAATCTAAGATCATTTTTTTTACATATTTATTAAAAGTGTCTAAATTCATATATGTAATTAGAAACTTTCTACTACCATTTCCTTCAAAAATATCTATAAATGTTTCTACTTCTTCTACTTTTTTACCCTCTATTCCTGATCTAGGTATAACTTTTCCTCTTTCAGTATAATCTCTTACACATTCAAATGCCTGTACTACATTTGAAATTTCAGATTCAAAATCTATCCAGTTTTTCCCAAGTTGTTCTCTTTTTTCTAAAAAATACTTTATCCAAATATTGTTTTTAATATTATCATATATCTCAATAAATAATTTATTTAGATTATTATTTGTATTTTTATCCCATTCATACAACTTGGATTTTATAGAATCATCTATATTCCAATCATTAAGCTCATTTGTCTTATAATCCTTTTCATTTATTCCTGATTGAAAATTAAATTTCTTTTCTACTTTATCACAAAAATCAAGAAAATAACTATATGATGTTGGTAACCCATGTGCTAAATCAAACCCATTACCAATCAGTAGTATTTTTCTTCCTCTTATCTCTATATTCATAATGTTCCTCCCATCTGTTTATGGTAATTATTAAATATATTTTACTATATTTAATAAACATTTGCATTCATCTAAAAAAATTTCTAACTTATCTGATTTAATAGGAGTTCACATTTTTGATCATCAATTGTATCTACTTCAATCTTGTCTTTCTTTACAACAATTCTATCAATAAAAACTGCAAGATCTTCTTGAGTCATAACAGTATGTTCATTGCTGTTTTTTTCTAACGTTTTTAATAGTTTTTCCTGTCTTCCTTGCTTTAATGCATTGTATTTGTCATCAAGCTTTTGCAGTTCTTTTTTAAGCATTTGTTTGGTTTGATAACATTGTGCCAAGTATTCCTCTATTAGACTTTCGTCTTGAACTCCTCTGGCAACAAGTAACATTCCTTTATCTAATAATTCGTTTATTTGTGAATTCACATTTTCTAATTCACAATTCAGTTTTTGTTTCTTTTCAATAATATCTTTTGGATTCAAATATTCCGATAATTCTTTAGCAAGTTCAAGTCGTGTTTTTTCTTTTGATTTTGTTTTTCCATTGATCAATGATGTTAAAGCATCCAGTAATGGCTTTTCTTTTAAAGTCACACTGTTGGGACAGATTGCATTTCCATTCTTCAACCTGTTTGAACATCTCCATACAGGTTCTTTTTCCTTATTTCTTTTTGTCCAGACAGCCCTTCTATATAAGGCGCCACACTCTGAACAGATGATCTTGTTACTTAAAGGATTTTTAGATGAATAGCGATTCTGATGGTGACTTTCCACAACTTCTTTTTCATCATTTGATTTCATATTCCTTTTTGTTCTTTCTACTTGAGCCGCTTTAAATACTTCTTTGGTCACAATTGCAGGATGACTGTTTTCCACAAAGTACATTTTCTTCTGACCTTCATTTTTATACCGTTTCTTATGAAGAAAGTCTATGCTGAATGTCTTCTTTAAAAGAGCATCCCCACTGTACTTTTCATTTTGCAGCATCCTGCCAATTGTTCCTGAATCCCATTTTGTACTCCCGTTCTTCTTGGGGACTTTGTTTTCCGTCAGGTACCTTGCTATTTTACTTTCGCTCATCCCTGAAAGATATTTAGAAAAGATCTCTCGAACAACTTCTGCTTCTTCTTCAATAATATCAAGTGTTCCTCTGTTTGACTTATAGCCATACATATTGGCAGCATAAACCTTTCCTTTTTCAAACTGCCTTTGATATCCCCACTTGATACTTTCACTTTTATCTTCACTGCTTTGTTGGGCAACACTTGAAAGGATCGTCAGCAACATCTCATTTGCTTCCAGACTGTGAACATTCTCCACTTCAAAGTAAACATCAACATTGTATTCCTTGAGGATTCTCAAATACATCAGTGAATCAACTGTGTTCCTTGCAAATCTTGTAATACTTTTAGTAATGATCATATCCAGTTTTCCTGCTCGAGCATCATCAATCATACGCATAAAATCTGATCTTTTATTGGTTGATGTACCCGTTATTCCTTCATCTGAATAAATGGCAATAAGTTCCCAATTTTCATGACTGCCTATGTAGTTTTCATAATATTCACACTGTGTTTCATAACTCAGTTCCTGTTCGTCAGAATCCGTTGAGACCCTGCAGTATGCTCCAACTCTTATTTCCCTGTTTTGCCTGTCATTGTATGATGGCTGAAACTTCTTTCTTGGAGCAATCACTTTAACCTTCGGTGCAGTTGTTTCATGTTCTTTGTCATCTCTGATAATATAGTTCACAATCTTATCCCCTTTCCTTAATAATTAATAAAAAGTTCAAGACCATTATTGAAAATACTCAGTATTCCTGTTTCATATACCTCAATCTTTTCAATAATATTCTTGAATTCACATTTTTCTATATTGCTTTTTAACTTCACATTTTCATATTCCTGTGAACTTTGCTGATTCAGATAGTCACAGATAAAGTTCTTGTAGTCACTTTCTGTATTCACATTTTGAAGTGCATTTCTGTTCAGTATTTCAAAATACTGTTCACTTGATTCACTGTTCCATCCTTGTATGTATTTGTCTTTCATATTGATAACTTCTTCCAGCAACAAATTCACATTCTTGACCAGAACACTTTCTTCGATTCGATATTTCTGATCTTCACTTACATAGAAGCATTCATTTTTTCGAGATCCATTCTTATCTCTTTTACCTCTGTAGATTTTTCTTTTTAAAGGAATGCTGTCAATTCCCCAAAAGACCTTGTTTTTAAAAAACTGCTGTATCATTCTGTTTTCTTTTGCCTTTTCTTTATCCATTAGAACTGTTTCCTTTCTACTTTTAACTTAAGATCGTTTTTCAATGTGAACTGGATATCCAATGTTCCCACTTCAATCGAATCAACTAAAGTATTGAAGATTTCTTCATCCAGTGCAGTGATTTCTTTTACTGATTCCAGACATTCAATGATGATCTGTGTCTGTATCACTTCAAACCTCTGATAGATTTTTTCATTGAGTTTGCACTTTTGCATTTCGAAGACAGATTTGTCTATCAGCAACTCGTTATGTTTTTTCTTATAATCTTCCAGACTTATAAGATCTTTCTGATAGTATCGAACAAGTGTATTGATAGAACTGCTTACTTTTTTAAGTTCACGATTAATGAGATCAAGTTCACATTTGTCATCGTCATTTGTCGTAAAATTCACAATATGTTTTTTATAGGCTTCCAAAACATGAATATTTTCTTTGAGCTTATAAAAGATTTTTAAAAATGCATCTTCTATTTCATCCGTTCCAATCATTTTTACTTCACATTTCTTTGCTGAAGTAACATGATTACTGCAACTCCAATATTCTTTATTCCTCAACACCCTTCTTTTAAAAGTTCCACCACAATGTTCACATTTTATTTTTGATGTCAGCAGATATTCTCTGTTTCCATCTGTCTGATTTTTATTGAACTTCAACTTGTTGTTCACAAGTTTTTCATTTGCCTTTTCAAAAAGTTCACGATCAATGATTTTTGGGAACACATCGTAAACATAATACTGTGCAAGTTCACCTTTATTTGTGACTAACTTATAAGGAAAGACATCAGGTGAATACTTTTTTTGAAGAAGCATATCTCCACAATACCTTTCATTTTTAAGCATTGATGAAACTGTGGACTGTGACCACTTTTTCTTTTTGAAATAATGTTTATTCAGATAATCCACAAGTTTTGTTACCGAAAAATCTTTATTCACATATTTATTAAAGATATCTTCAACAATCTTTGCTTCATCTTCTATGACTTTTACTTCGCCATCTATTCTTTGATATCCATATGGAAGTTTTGGTTGATTGTATCTTCCTTCTTTTGCCCTTGTACGAAATGCCCATTTTTGTGCATTTGAAATTGCTTTTGATTCAATTTCGGCACAGGCAGCATAAACAGCAAGCATCATTTCACTTCCCATTTTTGCTGTATCAATTTTTTCTGTCATAAAATAAACGGAGACACCTATTGATTTCAGCTCTCTTACTACTGAAAGTGTCTCCGTTATATTTCGTGCAAATCGACTGATCGATTTAGTAATTATTCTATTTATAAGACCTTTTCGACAGTCTTCAATCATTTGAAGAAAACCATCTCTCTTGTCCATTCTTGTTCCAGTTATTCCTTCATCTGTATAGATCTTAACCAGCTTGGAATTTTCAAGACTGTTAACATTGGATTCATAGAAGTCAACCTGATTGTTATATGAATTAAGCTGATCTTCACTGTCTGAACTGACTCTTGCATAACAGCCAACAAGATTGATTCTGTTTACAAATCTTTCCAGTGGTTCGATAATACGTACTTGTTTTTGAGCTTGAGCCATTCTTGAAAATCCCCTTTCTTATCACCACACACAGTACCACAACTCTTTCGAACTATCCATGCCATTATTCACTTTATTTTGTGAATTTAAAAATGATATCTGACAAGTGGATTACATTCTTCTTCATACTTTTTCAGAACTTTATTGGCAACATTTTTAGTGATTTTTTTATAGGTGACAAGTTTCTTCAGGCATGTATATATGTAATAGTAATCAAAGATATCCATTCAATCAGTTAACCATGCCTTTCATCTGTAATGAAATTTCAACTTCTGGCTGTGCATAGTAACTGTCTACTTTCAGATTATTTTCCAATGCAAAGTCAACAACATCCTGTTGCATTTGTTTTGAAAAAGAATCAGGTTCAATAAGTACCAGATGGTCACACTTTTCATTTTTTATGACATCTCCAATCTGTTTTTTAAATTCTTCATTCAGATTTGAAAGTTGAATAACAACAGCATGATCCAAGTCATACTTGGATACATATTCTCGTACACAATCATGAGTGGCTTCACTGTTTGAATTGCTTGTTACAAACAGTGGTTTATTATTAATAACCGATTCTAATGCACTGTTAATTACAGCTTTCAAAGTATGAACCTGTCTTTCGTTGAATTCATTGAACACATCCTGAATAAGACGACCACTGTCACGTTCATAGACTTCAAAGCCATTATCTTCAAATGCCTTAAGCAGTCTTCCATCATTGAATGCATTAGCAAACACGATGCACTCACCATCAGTAACAAATGTTCTGCTAGTTGTAAGATTCTTTATTGTATCAACGAAATTTTCTGGTTCATAAAATGCATTGGAAAAATGGAAATGCAATTCCCCAGTAAGTTCGTAATTATTTTTAGCAGCAAACTCCATATATTCCTCTAACTGCTTCGAAGAAAGTTTATTTTCTTCAGGTGTTAAAATATGTACTCTTTTCATAAGATCAATCCTTTCTTTTATTAACACAATGATGACACCTGCAAAAAGTACAGGTGTCACGATCTATCAATAAACGTATCGGTTCAAGTCTGTTTTCCAATGTCCAAACCAGCTTCTGTATAGGATCATCAAGAACATACGACACACGTGTCAAAGACCACTCCTCAATTGTTGCGACGGTTTGTTCACGCTCGACTATTGAATAGAGTGAAGTATCATTTACGCTTTCATAACGGCAAAGGTCTATCCCCACCTTTTTATGATCAGTTGTTTCTCGCTCCAATACGAAACAGAGAAGAAATTCACATTTTATTGTGACCTTACATTTCTATGTTCACATATTCTCTTGGCGCAACTATCAACGTGCTAGAAAACTTTTTGTTGCTGATTCAGACTATTCTGTTTTCAATGTCCTCTTGAGAGGAGATGCTTAATAACTCCCCTCATATATAACTGGACATTTTTTTATATCTTGATAGCCAAATAAAAAAATAAGTTACATTTTTGACTTATTTTTGATATTTTCTATTATTCTTTTTTTACGTTTATGTATCGCTGGTTGAGAAACTCCCATCAAGGTTGAAAGTTCTCTTTCTGTTTTATTCTTAATGAGAAGATTTGTAATAAGATCCCTATCTTCTTTTGAAAGCTGATTAATGATATTCATTACATTTTCAACTTCTTCATTAATATTTAAAGTATCATATTGATTATTATCATCCGCAACTTTATCAACAAGTGCTGTATTATTATTATCTAACTGATCTAAACTGAATACTTTAAACTCGTTTCTCTTTTCTTTTTCTCGTTCTTCTTTTTTAAATGAGTTATAACAAATTTTATATACTTCTTCCGATACCTCATGGTATTGACCTTTTATTTTAAAATAATAGTGTTTGTTTCCTTTAAGATCTCTTTTGATCCAAAAATAGTTTCTTTTATAATCGTTTTCCATCCTATCTTCCTCCCGTATTTTTTTGGCTGAAGATAATCAGGAGGAGATCTGATTTTGTGCACAAATACATCCCCTTAATAGACAATGTCTAAAGCGGGGTATAAAAAAAGTAGTGCTTTAGACTTCGTCTAATTTCACTACCGATACAATTATTAACTTTTTCATAATAAAACTATATATAGAATTGGCTTATCATCATGTTATTGACACCAACTCTCCTATGTTTTAATATTCTCCAATATAACTAATATTACAAATTGTAATTATTATAGAGATAATAGACGCTATTAGAAGTGCGCCCACTACATAACTATGCCCGCTAATATCACTTTCAGATGCATTCAATAACCCTGTTGTACATATAATCATTACAAAAAAGCCTATGTTAGCAATAATATATCGTGCATAATGCATTGGATATTTCATTCTTTTCTTTAATCTTTTATACTCTTTTTTTATATTAGATTCCAATTTATACTTTTTATATGATCGCATAGATTGTTCCCACCTTTTTTCACTATCGGCTTCTGTATTGACTGTATGTTCTGTATTAGTATTATTTGTATGTTTTTCATTAAATATATCTTCGAACAAATTTATGGTACGTCCATCAAGCAGAACTAATTTATCTCTTTCATTTTCTATTAAATTTTTATAATAATTTTTTATTATTTCATCTATCTCACTTGCTGATTTATTTAAGCAATGACTTCTTTTTATAAGTACTATTTGCAAATACATATCCTTATATATTTCAAACTTACTTTTTATCAATTCTTCCCTTTTTGGATCACCTGTTGCTTTTTTCTTAAACCAAACGTTTAATCCTACTCCAATAGCTGCTATTACGGTTGTAACAGTTAGTGACATTGAATTTTCAAATATATTTATAATCTCATTCATTTTATTTCTCTTTCTCAACCCTGTCTAAAAGACTTGCCATATGCCCCATTATTTCATTATTATCAATTTTAGTAACAGATTCTACATAATGTGAAAAATAAACTTCTAAGTTTCTTAGTGGATAATCTTTATTTATTTCCTCACCGCGTAATTTAGCATTTATGAATTCATTAATATAATCATTCAAATAATCAATCATAATTTGTTTGCTATCAACTTTATTTGACATGGCATTTTCAAATATTTTACTGTATTTGTTTCTGAAATTTTCAGTACATATAAGATTACCTATAAAATATCCATACTCCTCTGCAGGCACTTCCTTACCTGCTGTTTCATCAGTGTGAATAAGTATATTTTTTGCACTCTCTAACAGCCCAATAACTTCATCACATTTTATATCTTTTCTATAATTTCTTATCAAAATAATAACTAGAGATAAGTCATTTATATCTTTTTCTTGAAGCTTTACCATAGTTTGTTTAATATCATTAAGTAGAGTTTGATCTCTATACACTGATACATCATAATTATCATCTAGATACTTAATTATTGAACTAATTTTTTTATTAAATTTTTCTTCACCTATAATATCTCCATTAATATTTTTGAATTGAACAAGTGTTGATTTATTTTTATTTATTTCTTTTATAAAATTATATCCTCTTTGTTCAAAGCAATCATTTACAAAATAAACCGATTCATTATAAATAGTCGTTGCTTTTACAGCTATAAATTGAGACAAGAAATATTTTTCTTGATCTAATACAATATAATTATCAATTCCTGTATCATTCTCACCACAAGACATATCATGCAATTCATCAATATGAAGTAAACGTGCATTAAAACCAAAATAAAATACTTTAACATTAATTAATACAATTCCCTCTTGCTTAAGGGATTTAAAACTAATCACCTTTTTGCCCTCGACATTTTTCAAATGAAAAAAAGGTCTTGATTCTATATATCTCAATTCAATTTCTTTATCCTTATATTTTTTTGAGTCCATATGATGAATTGACCAAGTTGTACCAATTGTTAAAAATGTTCCAAAAACACTTATACTTTGTCTTATTGCATCTTGATAAAATGTACTAAAGTGATTTTTTATAAATCCATGGCTATTTAAACAATCTAATATAAAAATACCACCTAAATAAATTCCAGTAATTATTAACATACATATTATTATGTTTATTAAATAAGTTAATTTAGATTTTGTTTTCATTTTATTTATTTTTCTTCCTCCTAAATATTTAAAAATATTTTTCTTAAAATAAATTTTAATCACATTTAAAAAATTATGAATTACTCATTAATTTTTATAAATGTATTAGAAACCGTAATTATTGATTATTATAATTTTTAATTAATTTCTATTATTTGTCCTATTTTAAATTAGTTATAAAAATAATTTTTTGCAAAAGATAAAGTTTATAGCATTTCTACTATAAACTTTAGTAATTGTATGTTTCTAAAATTCAAATAAACTAATTTACATATTTATAATCCATTCGCATTTATTGAATTATCTATTCACTTGCGGCTTGTTTTATAGCAAGATAAAGCGTATAAAGATTGCTTTCTTCACTAGCTTGATATACTTTCATACAAGAAACAACTGGTAAAAAACTGATTCCATTGTCTAAGACAACTTGTACATTGATTTCAGCATCTTTTCCATCATCTGTTACCCATTTTCCACCAAATTCTTTAATAAAGACATCTCCTACGTAAGCACCTAAAGAAAAGAGAATTTGTCCTACATTCTTACTTAAAATACCATCTGGCCTATTTTCTTCTTTAAAGAAACGATCTATTTCTTTTAAACTTTCTACACTATAATCAGCTTGATAATTTGATGAATTTAATGCTTTGGCTACCCATTTAGAAGCTAATTCTAAATCGTCTATTAAATTTCTTTTTTTCTTTTTAAAAAACATATGTTTTCCTCCTATTTCATTTTTCTTATTTTAGCACTTCTATTCATTCTATCAAATTCCGAAACAACTTCTTTTATTTCAGTTTTATTCAATTTATCTTTTCGTATTTCCAGATTTATAACAAATTTAAGATCTTCATCTTCATAGTAATATTGTTTATCAACAATCTTTTCATCTTCTTTTTCTAATAAATACTTATGTTCATTAATTTTTGAAAACTGATATCCCTTTTGTTTCGCAAATTCATATGGATCATCTTCAAATTGTTCAATTGAAATCATTGCTTCTGTCTCAAAAATACTTTTTACATCTGACTCTTCATCTTTAATATACAACAACAATCCCAATAAAGACGCATCGACTAAACAGTCTTCATCCATCTTTCTAAAATGAGTTTTCTTATATTTACTTAATAATATTTCTTTATAAAAAATATCTGCGGGAATAATGTGTTTATTTTTCAATCCTTTTCTTGACTCTTTTTGAACTGAATTATTATAAAAATAAATTGGTTTATAAGGTATAAGATTTTCCATACTATAAAGACAATCCGATCCCTCTAACAGACTTAATTTTGAAGAAATTTCTTTTGCAATTTTATCTATTTGATAATAATGTCTAATTTTCCATTCTTTAAAAAGAACTCTTTCCTGCATTAAATCTTCATAGAGTTGTATTTCAATACCATTCTTTGTTTCTTCTGAATGATAAACATAGGGACATGATAACAATCTTTCTTTATCAAAATACTCAAGCATATAGCGACCAAAATACATTTTCCTGCTGAGGCCAACGTTGATTCCTAATTCATCATAAATTCGTAATGAATCGCTTCTCAATTTATAATTAGCTTTCATTTTTTTGAAACGATTAAACCATTTATTATATAAATCTTCTTGAGCTTGCGCTTGATATTCGTATATTTTTTCATCTATCACATGAATCATAAAATAGCGATCTCGAAAAAGAGCCTTTAAAATATCCAAACATTGATTAATAATTGATGTATCATTTTTACACTTTAAAAGAATATACGAAATTCCCATAACATGCTCTGTCTGTTCCATTCTAAAATAAAGATCATCATTAAAGGAAAAAAATGACAAATACCAATACCATAAATTGCCATTATTTAAAACCCATTCCGTTTCTTCATTGGCATTTTTTGAAAGCAATGATGAGAATCTTTCGGAACGAATATTGCTCCATGTAAGATTTTCTCTTAAATTTAATTGAGCTAATAAGCTTTTCATAAATTCTGTATTGACAAATTCTCTTGTAATAAATGTAATCTTTATTGAAATCCTATCCATAAAAACTCCTTTTTATCAAATCTACTGCATTGCATAATTAATGATGCAATGCAGTAATCATGTTAATATCAGTATTCAAATATTCGAATAAGGACATCTCCTATCTGACCCGGTATATCTTTAGTCCTTGAAAGTGATCCTTTTGGAATATAAATATCCAATCTTTTTGTACTAACTTTTCTAACCTCATTCAATTTATCACCTAATTCTTTTCCTTTTTTAAAGTTATTTACTTTTCTTAAGATGACATCATCATTTAAATCAGAAGCATACTGTTTAACTTTTCTTAGTATAGCACTGTCCTTTTCATAACTTGGTAACGTCACATCAATTGTTTTAACGCTGATTCCTTCTCCATTTTTGAAAAAATCAAATACTGGGAAGAACCCATCTGCTAATTTTCCAACATGCTCATATGCTGCATATTGAATTTTTGCAAGTTTTTCCTCAATTATTGTACCTCGTAATTTTGCAGGTAAGCTCCACTCTTCAGCAACTTTTGTTGATACTCTTCCAAATAAGTCATCAATATAACTTGAAAGTCTTGAACATAAACTGCTCACTGTTGAATAGCATTTATTAACCAAAGGAATTTGTTCTATTTTTCCAGGTACTTTCTTCAAATAAGAAATTGTTCTTTTTGGAAAATCAGGAAGCTTTTCTAAAATACGTTTTGCAAGATCCGTTGCTTTTCCAGCAGCCCATTTTAATGGTTTTAGTAAGGAATCTGCAACCATTGTAAATACAATACAGCCAATGGAAATAATTGCACTTATAATCATTCCTCTTGCAAAATATATTAATGCATTAACAGCATCACATACATCCCCTGCTACTGGTAAAAATCCAATAACATCAATTATAAATTGCAGTTGATCTAATATCTTATCTGACTTAGGTGATGGACACGGTTGCGGTTCTTTAGCCTTTACTTTTTTTACAGGTTGTATAACTTTTTTTACTGCCTTCGTTGATTCATTAACTATTTTTACTGCATTAGAAACTGCCGAAGCAATTGCACCTGTTGTTTTTGATGGCACCGTCGTTGGTTTCTTTACTGTCTTTTTCTTTTCATCTTTCTTATTGCTGAAAATACTTCCAACAGCATTTATAACACTATTTGCGGCACTAGCAATAATTGATAAGATGCTTTTGTGTCCACTAGGATCCACATACTTGTATTGATTATTCAAACAGTATGTGTAGCGGTTTTGACTTGTAATGTTATCTTGTGTTCCCTTATAATCATCAATCTGTACGAACTGTCCAATTCTTGGATTGTAGTATCTTGCTCTTAAATAGATGT
>OGYH01000685.1_pt1 | contig 34778 bp, 28 predicted proteins | sample 1576511 | NCBI WGS metagenome assembly OGYH01 (sample SAMEA3541522, study PRJEB24748) | human gut metagenome | biome: human gut; feature: human-associated habitat; material: faeces | place: China | collected 2012
CCATCTGCTGCTGCGTGTCTGCCACCCAGACCGGCAAGGAGATGCAGTTCTTCGGCGCACGCGCCAACCTTGCCAAGTGCCTGCTGTACGCCATCAACGGCGGCGTGGACGAGAAGAGCCACGAGCAGTGCGGCCCCAACTATGCCCCCATCACCAGCGAGTACCTGACCTATGACGAGGTGCTGCCCAAGTATGTGCAGATGCTGGACTGGCTGGCAGGGCTGTACGTCAACGTGCTGAACCTCATCCAGTATATGCACGACAAGTACTACTACGAGGAAGCCGAGATGGCACTCATCGACACCGATGTGCGCCGCACCTTTGCCACCGGCATTGCAGGCTTCTCCCATGTCATCGACTCCCTGAGCGCCATCAAGTACGCCAAGGTGAAGGTGGTGCGCGATGAAAACGGCCTTGCCACCGGCTTTGAGACCGAGGGCGACTTCCCCAAGTACGGCAACGATGACGACCGTGCCGATGAGATCGGCGTGTGGTTGCTGCGCACCTTCCTGGAGATGATCAAGAAGCGCCACACCTACCGCAACTCCGAGGCTACCACCTCCATCCTGACCATCACCTCCAACGTGGTGTACGGCAAGTACACCGGTGCTCTGCCCGATGGCCGTGCCGCCTTTACCCCCTTTGCACCCGGTGCAAACCCCAGCTACGGTGCGGAGCAGAACGGCCTGCTGGCTTCCCTGAACTCTGTTGCCAAGCTGCCCTACCACTGGGCTCTGGACGGCATCTCCAACACCCAGACCATCAACCCCGAGGCTCTGGGCCACAGCGAGGAGGAGCGCAAGGAGAACCTGGTGCAGGTGCTGGACGGCTACTTCGATCAGGGTGCACACCACCTGAACGTGAACGTGTTCGGCAAGGAGAAGCTGCTGGATGCCATGGAGCACCCCGAAAAGGAAGAATACGCCAACTTCACCATCCGCGTCTCCGGCTATGCGGTCAAGTTCATCGACCTGACCCGCGAGCAGCAGATGGACGTGATCTCCCGTACCTGCCATGCCGCACTGTGATCCCGTCGGTCTCGTCCACTCGCTGGAAAGCTTCGGCTCAGTGGACGGGCCGGGTGTCAGGTTCGTTGTCTTTCTGCAGGGCTGTGCCCTGCGCTGCAAATACTGCCACAACCCCGAAACGTGGAGCGCTGAGGGCGGCACGGAATGGTCTCCGGAGAAGCTGTTCCAGCACGTCTGGCGCTACCGCAATTACTGGGGCAAGAAGGGCGGCATCACCGTCAGCGGCGGCGAGCCGCTGCGGCAGATGGACTTCTTGACAAAATTCTTCCAGCTGGCGCGCGCCAAGAGGGTACACACCGCGCTGGACACGGCCGGTCAGCCGTTCCAGCCCGATGACCCCGCCTACCTGGCCACCTTCGATACCCTGATGGCTTCCACCAGTCTGGTCATCCTGGATCTCAAGGAGATCGACCCGGAGAAGCACCGTCAGCTTACCGGCAGGGACAATGCCAACATCTTAGCCATGGCACGGCACATCTCTGATCTGGGCGTTCCGCTCTGGATCCGGCATGTGCTGGTGCCCGGCCTCACCGATGACGAGGAGGGCCTGCGCAGGACCGCAGACTTCATCCGCAGCCTGAAAACGGTGCAGCGGGTGGAGGTGCTTCCCTACCACACGCTGGGGCTGTTCAAGTGGCAGAAGCTGGGCATCTCCTATCCCCTGCCCGATGCCGTTCCCCCCACGGCGGAACAGGTCCGCCGGGCGGAGAAATTGTTGGAAGTGAGCCGCTACCCCGGCTGAACTGCACCGGCAGGGTGGACTTGGAAAGTTTCATCCTGACTTAAACAAAAAGAACGACCCTCTCTATCACGCTGACGTATGCCCGCTCCCTTTTGAGGGAGGTGGCACTGCGAAGCAATGATAGAGAGGGTCGTTTATTTTTCTTCACTTCCGGCGTGATACACCTGCAGATACACCCTTTTGCGCTCGGCATCCGTGTTCTCTGCCAGCTGCTGGCAGAAACGCTCATCCTCGAACAGGGCGACCACATTGGGCGCATAGCGGGTGCCGCTCTGGGCCCGCAGCTCTTCCAGCAGCGTGCGGAAGGGCTTGGCAAGGTTGTAGCACCGACCGATATTATCGGTGGCGGCATCCAGCGAGTCTGCCACGCTCAGCGCATCCACGATCCCCTTGATCTCCGGCGGGCAGGAGGATGCGTCATTGGGATAGCCGCCCTTGCCGTTGTAATAGCAGTGGTGATAGAGTGCCGCCGGGGCCAGCGTTCTTCCGCAGCCCATTCTATTCAGAATGGCAGCGCCGGGCCTTGGGTGGCTCTGGATGCAGAAAAACTCCTCATCCAGCAGGCGGCGGGCGTTGTTGTCGATGTACATCAGAACGGCGCACTTGCCAAGGTCGTGGTACAGGCCGCACTCATAGGCCGTCTGGCAGAGTTCTTCCCGCCGGGCCTGCACCTCGGCCGCGCTCCTGCAGCCCAGCAGGCCAACCAGTGTTTCGGGCCTTGTCTCGATCTGCCGATGCAGCAGGGCACGGGTCAGCTCTGCCACCATCAGCGAGTGGACATAGGTCGGCTTGTGCCCGGCCAGGATACTGCCCAGCATCCGGCGGTTCGCCGTTTCATCTGAGCTGGAACTGATCTTGCTCAACTCCCAGGCGGCAGAGCTTACCACACGGGGATACTGGCTGGCCGGCATCTGTTCCAGATACTGATCCGCAGAACGGCGTACCTGCTCCACGGTTGCACGATACCTCTGTGCTCCCGCATCGTCCAGACGTTCTGCATAGACCGAAAGATAGGCCGCCAGAACCAGCTTCCGGTTGATGGCCTCGGCAGAATAATCATCCTGCGCCACGCTTCCCGCCGATTCCAGAAGGATCTTGACCACGTCTTCCAGGCTGCCCACCCCGGCATGGTAGCGGGCAGCGGCGTAAAAATAGGGCACCCGCCAGTTCTGCAGGCGTGCATCCGGGCCCTTGTGTTTCTTCTTGTGCGTCCAGATGTATTCCGCCGATTCCAGCACCTGCCGCGCCACCTCGGGATCCTCCTCCTGCCGCAGGTGGGTCAGCAGGGTCATGCGATCCATGTGCATGGAATAGATGTAGCTTTCCCAGGGGAACTCCGGGTCCAGTGCATGGTAATGCGCAGACTGGATGACCTCCATTGCGCGGCGGAACCGCTCCAGATACCGGCAGCTTTCCGCATGGGTGCCGCGGGACATCCCCAGCCGGGTGTTGCCCACACAGCGGATGAGATACTGCCGGGTATTCCTGTCCAGCTGTTCATACCGTGACATGGATTCAGCAGCTTCCGTAAAATAGACCTGGATCGCATCGCCCAACAGGTTGATGCCAGTTCCCTCATCCCGGACGTTCATATAATGCAGGGTGATGCCTGTGTAGTACAGCTCTCTGACGATCATGGGCACGTCTTCCCGGCTGCGGGCCGCTGCCAGCAGCAGCTGATGCACCTTGAACGCCACGCCCATATCCTCGCTGTTCGCGTAGTTGAACAGCCTGCCCGCAAAGGCACTCAGTCCCTGGATATCCGTTTCGGTCAGGGAGGCAGGGTCGCGGTCGTAGACAAATTGCGCCAGCAGTGCCTCATTCTGCCGCATCAGGTCGTTGCATCTCAGCGCGTTGGTCTGGATCTCTTCCAGCACGGCAGCGGGAGCCTTGCCCTCCGGAAAGCTGGGCCGGGAGATCGAGCGCACAACGCGCAGATCCCGAATATACTGTTCAAAGGCCTCTGCCTGTGTGCACTCCATCTTATCAGCCCCTTTTGCCGAAGTCTGTCGTTCGATTTGAAACTATAATTCAGTATACGGCATTTTTCGGCAAAAATCAACTGATTTTCGCAGATTTTTTAGACCCCCCCCCCCGAATATTTTATGCATTCATACGTTACTTTTTGTATAAAATGCACTTCCACCGGGGGATCGGGTGCGTCCGGTTTACGAAATTGCTTCCGGCAGCTGCATCCATTTGCCCTTCCAGGCGTAGAGTACCATCAACACTGCACCCACAGCCCAGGACACCGGGTAGACCAGCAGCACACCCTCAATGCCTGCAAACAGGGGCAGGGCAAACTGGATCCAGACGATGCGGAACAGGCACAGGGAGATCAGCAGCACCACCATGGGCGGCACACTCTTGCCGGTGCCGCGCACCGTACCGGCAAGGCCCTGCAGGATGCCCAGCATCCAGTAGAAGGGGCAGAAATAGATCATACAGATCTTTCCGTAGGCAATGACCATTTCATCGCCGGTGAACAGGTGCATGATGGGGTCCTGGAAGGCGAGCAACAGGATACCGGTCAGGATGGTGTAAACGATGCACATCCCCAGGGTGACAAAGGTGCCCTTTTTGACACGGTCGATCTTGCCCGCACCAAAGTTCTGGCCCACAAAGGTGGTGGCCGCCATGCCGAAGCTCAGCACAGGCAGAATGTTGAAGCCATCCACCTTCATATAGGCGGCAAAGCCTGCCATGGCAGCGGCACCATAGCCGTTGACGCTGACCTGCACCAGCACATTGGAAAGGGAGATGACCATATTCTGGATACCGGTGGGCAGGCCCACCTTGATGATGCGGACCGCCATCTTTTTGTGCACGCGCACTTCCTTTGCCGTCACGCGGTAATCGTCCTCCACCCGCATCAGAAAACGCAGGGAGAGCACACAGGACACCAGCTGGCTGATATCGGTGGCAATGGCCGCACCGGCCACGCCCATCCTGCATCCGGCGATCAGAACAAGGTCGAGGACGATGTTGGTGATGGAGGCAACGCCCAGGTAGAGCAGGCTCCGCTTGGAGTTGCCGGCGGCGTTCAGGATACCGGCCGCCATGTTATACACCACGCTGAACAGCACGCCGCCAAAATAGAGCCGTATATAGAGCACCGCATCCTCCAGCACCTCTGCGGGGGTGTTCATGGCGGTGAGCAGGGCCCGGCTGACGGCAATGCCGCACACGGTCAGGATCGCGCCCAGAATGGCCGAAAGGGCCAGCGAGGTGTGCACCGCAGTGTGCGCGCCCTCCCTGTCCTTGGCTCCCAGAAACTGGGACACCACGACACCGGCACCCACGGCAATGCCCTGGCTGAACCCGATGAGCAGGAAGATGGGCGAGCCGCTGGAGCCGACCGCTGCCAGCGCGTTGCTGCCCACAAAGTTGCCCACGATGATGGAATCGGCGGTGTTGTACAGCTGCTGCAGCATGTTGCCCAGGATCAGCGGCACCGAGAAGAGCAGGATGCTCTTCCAGATGCTGCCCTCTGTCATCAGCCGTGATTTCTTCTTTTCTTCTAAAATCGTCTGTGCCATAATGCTTCCTTTTTCACGCAAAGCTTCAACTCATATATCAATCGTCATACAGATAAACGATACCTTGTTTCTGCCAAAAAGTCAAGCAAAAGCGTAAAAAGGGGCGTTTTTACCGGTTCCACCCTATTTCCACCCTCTTGCCGCTGGGTCCAGCATCCCGGCAGCAGAGTAGACCAGGGCGTTGCAGACTGCGGCGGCCACGGTGCTGCCGCCCTTGCGGCCCATGGCCGCGATGGCAGGCACGCCGTGGGCTGCACAGGCGGCAAACAGCGCTTCCTTGCTTTCCACCACATTCACAAACCCCACCGGCACGGCGATGACCAGGGCAGGCCGCAGCCCGGCCTCGATCTCTTCCGCAATGGTCAGCAGGGCGGTGGGGGCATTGCCCACCGCAAGAATGGCCCCGGGGTGCTCCTGCGCCGCGCGGTGCATGGAGGCCACTGCCCGGGTGGTTCCGGTCTCGGCTGCGATCCGCGCCACCTCAGGGTCCGCCATATAGCAGAGGGCACTGCCGCCCAGCCGGGCAAGGGCAGGCTTGGAAATGCCCGAAAGCGCCATGTTGGTATCGGTGATGATAGGGGTCCCGGCCCGCAGGGCGGCCACACCTGCTGCCACAGCCCCCGGCGTGAAGCGCAGATTTTTCGCATAGTCAAAGTCGGCGGTGGTGTGGATGACCCGCTTGACCACAGCGGCAGTCTCGGGCGGCGGGGTCAGGCCCTGCGCTTCCAGCTCTGCCGTGATGATGGAAAGGCTTGTCCGCTCAATGTCGGCGGGCAGATGATGTTGTGGGATCATTGTGCATTCCTCCGCGGGTTCTCCAACCCCATGGCCGCGTAAACGGCATCCAGATCCAGCGCGCCGCGCACGCCATCGGCCAGCAGGTCAAACTGCTGCTGGCGGTACTGCTCCATCGGGATGAGGGCCGCGCTGTCCGGCGCAATGCCCTTGCGCTGGCAGAGCAGGGCCACCAGCTTCTCGGTGAGCTCCCCGGTATCAAACAGGCCGTGCAGGTAGGTACCGAACACATTGTCCTGCACGCAGCCCTCGGGTGTGCCGTCTGCCAGTGTGCAGAAGGGCACACCCTGCACCTCGGTGCGGCCGGTGTGGATCTGGTATCCGGTCAGGGCCGCACCCGCAAAGGGGGCGGCGGTCACGGCGGCAGTGTCCTGGGTGCGGTGCTTCTGGCCGGTAAAGACCGTGTGGGTGGGCAGCAGTCCCAGCCCCCGCACGGTCTGCGCCGTACCGCTCTCCGTGCCCTCAGGGTCGGCCAGCGTCTCACCCAGCATCTGATACCCGCCGCAGATCCCCAGCACCGGCGTGCCGCCGGCCGCCAGCTTCAACAGGGCTGCTTCCAGCCCGGACTGCCGCAGCCAGAGCAGGTCATCCACCGTGTTCTTGGTTCCGGGCAGGATGATGAGATCCGGTGTGCCCAACTGGCGGATGTTCTGCACATACCGCACACCCAGCAGCGGGTGCTGCTCCAGCGGCATGAAATCGGTAAAGTTGGAGATGTGCGGCAGGCGGAGGATGGCCGCATCCAGCGGGTGGACCGTTTTGCCCGCATCCAGCCGGGTGGAAAGGGAATCCTCATCCTCAATGTCCACCTTCAGGTAGGGCACGACCCCCAGCACCGGCAGCTGCGTTTTTTCTTCCAGCATCGCAAGGCCGGGGCGCAGGATCTCCACATCGCCGCGGAATTTATTGATGAGCAGCCCCTTGATGCGGGCGCGCTCCTCCGGCTCCAGCAGCGCCACCGTGCCGTACAGCTGGGCGAACACACCGCCCCGGTCGATGTCTCCCGCCAGCAGAACGGGGGCATCCACCAGCCGGGCAAGGCCCATGTTGACGATATCATCTGCCTTCAGGTTGATCTCCGCCGGGCTTCCGGCCCCCTCGATGACGATGATGTCCACGGTTTCGGCCAGACTGTTGTAGGCCGAGAGGATCTCCGGGATGAGCGCTCTTTTCATTTTGAAGTAGGCGGCGGCGGACATCTGGCCCCGCACCTCACCGTTCACGATGACCTGACTGCCCACGTCACTGCTGGGCTTGAGCAGGATGGGGTTCATCCGCACATCCGGCTCGATGCCTGCGGCCTGCGCCTGCACCACCTGTGCCCGGCCCATTTCCAGCCCATCCCGGGTGACAAAGCTGTTCAATGCCATGTTCTGGCTCTTGAAGGGAGCCACGCGGTAACCGTCCTGCGCAAAAATGCGGCAGAGGGCGGCGCACAGCAGGCTTTTGCCTGCACCGCTCATGGTTCCCTGCACCATGATGCACTTTGCCTTGCTCATTCCAGCACCTCCGCAAGAAGTTTCAAAAGCTGTTCGTTTTCAGGCCCGGTGCGCACGGCGGTGCGGTACCAGCCGGGGCCCAGCCCGGGGTAGTTCGCACAGCTGCGCAGCACAGCACCCCTTTGCCGCAGGGCTTCTCCCAGCGTCTCCGGGGCCTGAAACAGCAGGTAATTTGCCCTGCCGTCCAGCACCCGCAGGCCCAGCGCCCGCAGCCCGGCCGTCAGGCGGGGCCGTTGTTCGGCAATGAGGGCCCGGACCTTTTCCACATACGCTGTCTCCTCCAGCGCGGCAAGCCCCGCCGCCTGCGCCAGACTGGAAACACCCCAGGGCTGGCCGCAGGCCTGCATCTGTTCCAGCAGCGCCGTGTCGGCACTCAGGGCATAGCCCAGCCGCACACCCGCCATGCCGTAAAGCTTGGTGAAAGCTTTCAGGATGACCAGATCTCCCTCCCCCAGCAGACCTTTTGCCGTGTGCAGGGCATGGTCGGGCAGGAAATCGAGGAAGCATTCGTCCACCACCAGCAGGGTGCCGCACGCCGCGCAGCGGTGGAGGATCTGCTCCACCAGCGGCAGGGCCGTCAGCTGGCCGGTGGGGTTGTTGGGCTGGCAGAGGAACACCATGTCCACCCCCGGGCGGATGGCCGCACAGAACGCATCCGTGACCGCAAAGTCCTCCTGCTCCCGCAAAAAGAAGCGTTCCACCATGCAGCCGACACTTTCCAACGCAGTAGCATACTCCGCAAAGGTGGGTGCAGTGACCAGCGCCCGGCGGGGCTTTTGGGCCCAGACCAGCCGGAAGATAAGGTCGGCTGCCCCATTGCCGCAGAGGATCTGCTCTGTCGGCACCCCCTCATGGAGCGCCAGCCTTGCCCGCAGCTCCCGGCACAGGGGATCGGGGTAGCGGTCCGCCGTGGGCAATGCCGCCGTGATGGCCCGGGCCACCCCTTCCGGCAGGCCCAGCGGGCTGACGTTGGCCGAAAAATCCGGCGCGTCCCGCCCGAACTCGGCCCGATACCCGGCCCAATCGCCGCCATGTACTAGTTGCATGTTCGTTCTCCTTTTCCCGGATGGTTATGGATATCAGTTCTTGTTTTTTCCCTTTGTGGGAGCTGTCATGCAAAGCATGACTGAGAGGGCGGGGTCGTTACAAAACAGCCCGTATTGCCACGCCCCACGCCAGTGCAAGGGCGCTTGCCGCAGCCATCATCCGGTTGGCACGCAGGATATCCGCCGGTTCAATGGGGCGCAGCGGATCACCGATGGTGGGCTTGGCGTAGTATTCGCCAAAGTAATAGGCGGGCCCGGCCAGCTGCACCCCCAGCGCACCGGCGCAGGCGCTCTCGGTCTGGGCGCTGTTGGGGCTGGCGTGGTTGCGGCGGTCCCGCCGCCAGATCTTCCACGCCCCTTTTGCGTCATTGTGCGTAAAGGCCGCGGCAGCCATCCACAGCAGGGCGGCAAGGCGGCTGGGAAGGTAATTTGCCGCATCGTCCAGCTTGGCCGGGATGCGGCCAAAGTAGAGGTATTTTTCGTTTTTGTAGCCCAGCATACTGTCCATCGTGTTGATGGCCTTGTAGGTCAGGGCCAGCGGTGCCCCGCCGATGAGCATATAGAGCAGGGGCGCGATCACGCCGTCGCTGGCGTTTTCGGCCACCGTCTCCACAGCGGCTCTGGTCACCCCCTCCAGTGTCAGATCCTGGGTGTCCCGCCCCACGATGCGGCTGACCGCCCTGCGGGCGGCAGGCAGGTCGGGCTTGACCAGTTCCCGGTAGACATTGGTGCTCTCCTGCGCCAGCCCCTTTGCGGCCAGTGCCTGCCCGCACCAGAACATCTGGACGGCCAGCCCCAGCCACGGGCTGATGCGGGCAGCTCCCAGGCAGACCAGGCTCGTCAGCAGAAAGGTACCCACCGGCAGACAGAAGGCCACAATGGCCCCGCCCAGCAGTTCCCCCTGAGGCGTTTTGGGCAGACGGGCCCGCAGGCGCTTTTCCAGCGCCGAGATGGCCTTACCCATGTACACCACCGGGTGGGGCAGCCAGGCCGGGTCGCCGAAGAGGCAGTCCAGCACAAAACCGCCGAGTACTGCGTATTCGATCATCGGGCATCCTCCTTTGTGTACTGCACAGTCTTCAGCAGGTGCAGCACCCGCTGCTCCGCCCAATCTCCTGCATCCAGAACGTAACCGCCCGCGTTGGGGGCGCACCAATGGTAATAATCCGCATGGGGCAGGGCGTAGCGCTCCATGGCAGCCATCTGGGTGCCGCCGTGGGCCAGAATGACCAGTGTCTCTTCCCCATCGGCAAGGGCCTTGTCCACCAGTGCGGCAAAGGCCCTGCACACCCGCTCCGAAAAAACAGCCTTGGTCTCGCCGTCCGGGCAGGGGCTTTCGCAGTTGGCGTTCACCCAGGCCAGATAATCCGGGTCGTGCTCCATCTCAATGAAATTGCGGCCCTCAAAGCTGCCGAAGCACATCTCCTGCAGGTCTTTCACCTCCACGAGCCTTGCACCCGGGAAGAGCACCTCCGCGGTCTGCCGGGTGCGGCAGAGCGGAGTGATATAGACCGTTTCCGGCCGGAGGTCCGCCTGCCGCAGCTGGGCGCGGCCCGCGGGGCTCAGGGGGATATCCCGCTGGCCCTGATAGCGCTTTTCGGCGTTGTAGGCCGTCAGGCCGTGGCGCAGAAGATAGATCAGCATGGGGGCAGTTCTCCTTTCAATACTGTGGGGATGCCGCAGAACATCTGCACCACGCACCCGGCCCGGGCCGCCAGCAGGCAGGCCAGCCGCCCGGCGGCTTCCCGGGCGGCCCGCTCCCCTGCGTCCATGGGCACCACGCCGCCGCCCACCTCGGTGGCCATCACGATATCATAAGCGGAGAGCTCCTCCGCAAGCTTTTCCAGATCCTCAGCCTCTGCGGCCAGGGCCTGCACCTCCGCAATGCGGGTGCCGGGCAGGCGCTGGGCAAAGGTGCGCTTGCCGCTGTACAGCGGCCCGGTGATAAAGATCATAACAGTCCTCCCCACTGGCAGGCACACAGCGCCGCCAGCATCCACAGCTCGGCTTTTTGCAAGAACCACCCGGCCAGATCGCCGGTGATGCCGCCAAACTGCTTGTCCGAAACAACATGGTAGCGTGCAAACACCAGCAACGCCGCCAGCACCAGCGCCCAGCCGCCCAGTGCCAGCAGGGCGGCGCTGAGCAGAGCGGCCAGCACCATCAGCACCCGGCGGACAGTAGTTCGATCCGCCGCCGTGGCAAAGGTGTGGGCAAGGCCGGTGTTCTTTGCCATCGGGAACGATGCCACGGCCAGGCCCGAAAGGGCCCGTTCCAGCACAAGGGCCAGTGTCCAGCACAGGCCCACCCGGGGCGTGAAGTCCACGCAGGCACAAAGGGCAAGGTAGGCCGCAAAATAACTGCACAGCCGGATCACCGCAAAGGCACCGCAGTGGGGGTCTTTGAGGATCTCCAGCTTCTTTTCCCGGTCGCCATAGCTGGAAAGGGCATCGCAGGTATCGGCATAGCCATCCAGGTGGATGCCGCCCGTGACCCAGACCGGGATCAGGCAGAACCCCGCCGCTTTTGCGGGCATCGGCAGGGGCAGAGCGCCGCACAGGCACCACAGCCCGCCAATGACCCCCCCGATGAGCGGGAAGGCGCACATGGCATACCGCATGTTTTTCTGGTTCCACGCGAACTGCGGCACCGGCAGGGCCGAAAACATGGCAAAGGCCACTGCAATGGTCTGCAATCCAATCATTTTTCCACTCCTTTATAATAGACCGGGATGCCGCACACCACCCGCACCACATGGTCAGCCCGGGCGGCAAGGGCATTGTTCACCTGCGCCAGCGCTTTCAGGTAGCGCCCGGTATCGCCTGCATAGTCGGCACCGCCGCTGAACACCTCGTTGGAGACCACGATGAGGTGCGCGCATTGTCCGGCCAATTGGTCCAGTCCTTCCAAAATGGCCGAAGCCGCATTTTCTCCCGCCCCGGCGGGGTCGTAGAGCTCGTTGGCGGCCAGGTTGCCCAGATCCTCCAACAGCGCAGTTCCCCGGGCAGGCAGACGGATGTTCTCCAGATGCAGGGGACACTCCACGGTCTCAAACTGCTTTGCCGCCCGCATCTTCCGGTGCTTTTCCACCCGGGCGGCACACTCGGCATCCCACACCTGCATGGTGGCGATGTAATAGCGCGGAAGCGCGGTTTTCAGCACCAGGCTCTCGGCATACCCGCTCTTGCCGCTGGCGGCACCGCCCAATACCAGCGTCAGCATTGGGGGGTGTACGGCGTGATGCCGCCCTCCGTGAAGGAATAGCAATCGCGGTAAACGGCCAGTGCCATATCCCACAGCGGGATGCTTGCCACCGCTCCGGTGCCCTCGCCAAGATGGAGCCCGGCGGTGAGCAGGGGCACTTTGCCCAGCGCTTCCAGCACCAGCCTTGCTGCCGGTTCGGTGGAGCAGTGGCTGGCAAACACGGCCTTTTCTGCGGCGGGGCAGAGCCGCACAGCGCACAGCGCCGCCACCCCGCTGATGAAGCCATCCATCAGCACGGGCAGGCCTTCCAGCGCACCGCCCAGAAAAACACCGCACAGCCCGGCGATGTCAAACCCGCCCAGCTTGGAAAGCACGTCCAGAGGGTCAGCGGCATCGGGCCGATTCCGCGCAATGCCCCGCCGGATGGCATCCAGCTTGCGGGCAAGCCCTGCATCCGAAAGACCCGCGCCCCGGCCTGTCATCCGCTCCACGGGCTGACCCAGCAGAACAGCAGCCACGGCGCTGGAGGTGGTGGTGTTGCCAATGCCCATCTCCCCCGTGGCCAGCAGCTGCACCCCCGCCGCCTTCTGCGCCCGGACAAGCCCCATGCCCGCCGCAATGGCATCCACCGCCTGCTGGCGGGTCATGGCAGGGCCGGTGGTGAAATCCGCCGTCCCGGCGGCAATGCGGCAGTTCTGCACCCCGGGCACCGGCTCCCCGGCCATGCCAAGGTCCACAGGCACCACTTCACAGCGGGCCGTTTTTGCCATCTGGCAGACACTGGTGCGCCGAGCGGCAAGGTTCTCGGCCACGGCCCGGGTCACGCTCTGGTCCGTCTGGCTCACGCCCTGCGCCACCACGCCGTTGTCGGCGCAGAGCACCAGCACGGCCCGGCGGGAAAACGCCAGCTCTGCCGTACCGGTCAGTGCGGCGGCATCCTCCAGCATGGTCTCCAGCCTGCCCAGCCCGCCCAGCGGCTTGGCCAGGCTGGCCCAGTGGGCATGGGCGGCGGTGCGTGCGGTCTCGTCCGGCCGGGTGATCTTGGAAAGAAGCTGTTTCAGTTCAAGCTCTGTCATTGATCCTGTTCCTCTTGATGATAGTGTGCGGCGGCATCCACGAACCGCCGGGGCAGAGCCGTGCCCGCCCAATATAAATGCGGGAAGCCCGCATAGAAATGCTCATTTGCAAAGCCGCAGTCCCACTGCTTCCCGTTGGGCTTTGCGGCGGTAAAGCCGGTGCCGTTGTCTGTGGAATCCCAGTGGTGGAACTCGTGCACCGGCAGACGCTCCCCGGCGCGGAACAGCATACTGTCGGCGTGGGCAGTCAATGCCGCGTATCCAAACCGCACCAGCCGCCCCACCCGGAAGCCCTGCCCCGGCAGAACGCCTGCCATGGGCCAGCGTTCCCCGTTGGCATCCTCCAGGCTCTGGCCCAGATAGAGAAAGCCCCCGCACTCGGCCACCGTGGGCAGACCGCGCTCCACAGCCCGGCGCACAGAGGCCAGCATGGAGCGGTTCGCGCTCAACTGCCCGGCATACAGCTCCGGGTAGCCGCCGGGCAGATAGAGCCCGCCGATCTGCTCCGGCAGGGCGGAGTCCTGCAGGGGGCTGAACCAGCAGAGCTCCGCCCCCGCCCGCTCCAGTGCTTCCAGTGTTTCGGCGTAGGTGAAGCAAAACGCCCCGTCCCTTGCAACGGCAATGGGAACGCGGGGGCGCTGTTCCGCTGCTCCCTGGGGCGGCAGCTCTCCCGCAGGGGGGAGCCGATCTGTGTGCACCAAAGGCGCTGCGCACTCGGTCAGGGCAAAAAGCTTCTCCCAATCCATCACCAGCGCATCGGCCATCCGGCTGATCTTCTGCTGTAAGTCCGCGATCTCCCCGGCAGTTTTCAGGCCTAAGTGGCGGCTCTCAAGGGCGGCATCCGGCAGGTGGGGCAGATAGCCCAGCACCGGCAGGCCGGTCTCCCGTTCCAGCATGGGAGCCAGCAGGGCATACAGATGGGGGGCGCAGTCATTGAGCAGGATGCCCGCCAGATGGCTGGGGGTGCGGAACTGTTTCAGCCCGTTGATCTGGGCCGCCAGCGTCAGGCTGGCCCCTCTGGGCTGGACCACCAGCAGCACCGGCAGGCCCAGCGTATCGGCCAGATGCCAGGCACTGGCGGCATCACTCACGCCGCCCAGTCCATCGTAAAAGCCCATGGCACCCTCGCACACAGCCGCCCCATGCCCGGCTGCGGCCTGCGCATAAAGTGCGCGCACGGTCTCCGGCGCAGAGAAAAACAGGTCGAGGTTGTGGCTCTCCACCCCCAGCACGGCCCGGTGAAACATGGGGTCGATATAGTCCGGCCCGCTCTTGAAGGAGCAGGGGTCCTGCCCCCGCCGCTTGAGCGCCGCCAGCAGGGCGCAGGTCAGTGTGGTTTTGCCGCTGCCGGAACAGGGCGCGGCCACAAGAAATTGGATCATTTGCGTTCTCCTGTGATAAGGAAGATGGGGTTATTGGCCATCAGCAGGTGGAGCCTGCCCGCAGGCCGGGTGCGGCTGACCGCGATCTGCGTTACCTCCGCAGCAAGGCCGTGGGCAGTCAGTGCGGCCACGGCGGCACTCAGCGTTTCCAGCGCAATGGCAGAGATGCAGATGCGGGCGTTCGGATTCCGGGCAAGCACCGTGTCCACCACAGCCTCCATGCCCCCCTTGGTCCCGCCGATGAACACGGCATCCGGGGCGGGCAGATCAGCCAGCGCAGCGGGGGCGCGGTCCTCCACCAGTGTCAGGTTGCAGGCGTGGAACCTTTCCCGGTTCTGCCGGATGAGCCCGCAGGCCTCCGGGTCACACTCCACGGCATACACATGCCCCCGGGGTGCAGCCAGCGCCAGCTCCACGCTCACGCTGCCGGTGCCCGCCCCCACATCCCACAGGGTATCGCCGGGCTGCACGGCCAGCTTGGCCAGCGCCGCCGCCCGCACCTCCTGCTTGGTCATGGGCACCTCTCCCCTGTGGAAGGCTTCATCCGGGAAGCCGGGCACCCGCCGGGGCGGCTGAGGAAGATGCTCCACAAGCAGAACGCTCAGGCTTGCAAACTGCTTTTGCGCAAACTCCTGCGCCGTGCCGAACAGGATCTTTTCCTCTGCCCGGCCCAGCTCTTCCCCCACCAGCACATGGGCATCGCCCAGCCCGGCAGCAGCCAGCCGGCCGCAGAGGGAGGCAGGCGTTTCTGCCCCGCCGGTCAGGAAAAAGACGGGCTTTCCCCCGGCTGTCAGGCATTCGGCCACCGGGTCGCAGGCACAGCCGTGGGCCGAGACCAGCTTCCACTCCTGCCAGGAGCGGCCCACCGCAGCGGCCAGCAGCTGAACGCTGGAAAGCCCCGGCAGCACCCGGCAGGAGATGCCAAAGGCCCGCAGCATCGGCAGCAGCCGGGCCGCACCGGAGTAAAACCCGGTGTCGCCGCTGTACACAAGGGCAGCATCCACCTCCGGTTCAGCCGCCAGCGCGGCAAGGACATCCTCAGGCTGATACAGGGCCTTCCGGTGTTCCGTGCAGCCCTGCGGCAGCTGTTCCAGCAGGCGCTTTGCCCCCAGGATCAGTCCGGCGTTCTGCAGGGCGGCAAGGCCCTGCGCGGTCAGGCTTTCCGGCGTGCCCGACCCCATCCCGATGAGTGTGATCATTGCAGCATCTCCTTACAATGTGTCAGGATCTGTTCCGCCGTTTCGCCCTGCTCGGCCGGGCGGCGGATGACGATGAGCTGTGCCCCGGTGTCCTGCGCTGCCCGAGCTTTTTCTGCAAAGCCGCCCGCCGCGCCGCCATCTTTGGTAACGAGGAAGCGGATGGCAAACTGCTCCATCAGTGCCCGGTTCAGCGCATAGGAGAACGGCCCCTGCATGGCGATGATATTCTTATGGGGGATATCTGCCCCCTCGCAGGCGGCAATGCCCTCCCGGGTGGGCAGGACACGGGGAAAGAGCCGTGCCGGTTCCAGCACAGCAAAGGCAGAAAGCTCCTTGGCCCCAGTGGCAAGCAGGACATTTCCCTGCGTTCGGGCCAGAAATCCCGCCGCATGGGCCGCAGAGGCAAACACCATGCTCCCGGCAGGCAGCGGGCTTTCGGGCCGGAGCAGACGGCGGTACTCCGTGCCCGCTGTTTTACAGGCCGCCCGGATGTTTCGGGTGGCCTCCACCGCATACGGATGGGTCGCGTCCACGCAGAGGTCAGCCCCCTGCAGCAGGGCGGTCATCTCCTCCGGGGTCAGCCGCCCGCAGTGGACGGTGATGCCGGACCTTTCGCCCTGTTCCTCGGCCCCCAGCGGGGTGGCCACGCTGACCAGTACCTCGGCTCCCAGTGCGGCCAGCTGCTTCGAGAACATGCGGCCCTCGGTGGTGCCGCTGAATACCACAGCCCTCATGCGCGGTACCCCCGCGGCGTGACCATCCGCCCGCTCAGCTGGCGGGTCTGGGCGTTGCCGACAAACACGGTGGTGAACATATCCACCGGAGTGGTTTCCAGCGCAGCCAGCGTCAGAACGCGGCTTTCCTGCCCCTCCCGGCCAATGTTCCGCACGATGCCGCAGACCGTTCCGGGTGCTTTGCCGTTTGCCAGCAGGATGCGCACCGCCCGCGCCAGATAATCCGGCCGCCCCTTGGAGGAGGGGTTGTACAGTGCGATGCAGAAATCCCCCATGGCTGCCGCCGCCAGCCGCCGCTCGATGACCTCCCACGGCGTGAGCCGGTCAGAGAGGGAGAGCACACAGAAATCGTGGGCCAGCGGGGCACCCAGCACCGCACCGCCGCTCAGGGCGGCGGTCAGGCCGGGCACCACCTCCACCGTCACGTCCGGGAAGTGCTCGGCCAGCTCCAGCAGAGGGCTTGCCATACCGTAGACCCCGGCATCTCCCGAGCAGACCAGCGCCACCGCCCTGCCGCTCTGGGCCGTTTCCAGCGCCCAGCGGCAGCGGTCGATCTCCTTGGTCATGCCGGTGGAATAATAGAGCTTGTCCGGGAAGTAAGGGCGCACCAGATCCAGATAGACCGTATAGCCGCACAGCACCTCGGCTTGCGTTAAGGCGCTCTGCGCCTGTGCGGTCAGAAACCGGGGATCCCCGGGCCCAAGCCCGACAACAAAAACAACATTAGGCATCCTGCCACCTCCAATCCGGGGCAAAGGGACGAAGCGCCAGCGCAAAGGTCACGCCACCGCCCGCCTGTTTGGGAAGAATGATCGTGCCGCCTGCCGCCAGCACCGCCGCCCGCTCGCAGACATTGTCCACACCGGTCACGCTCCGGACAAAGGCCGAAGGTGTGAACTGCCCGGGGGCGTTCTGCAGCTGTGCGGCAGAATAGAACTGCACCGGCCAGCCGTGGGCTCTGCAAAATTCCAGCAGGCCCGGTTCATGGGCTTTCAGGTCGATGCTGGCCGCTGCTGTAATGCACGCCGCTGCAAGGCCGTGGGCCGCACAGAACTGCACAAAGGCCGCTTCCAGCTGTGCGGCGCTGGTCCCCCGCCTGCACCCGATGCCCAGCACACCGATCTTCGGGATCAGGTGCAGCGCATCGCCCGCCGGGAAAAGGGTCAGGGCAAAGTCGGCGCGCTCTGCCTCCCCCGCCGGGACCACCCCGGCAGGGGCCTGCCCGGCAATGGGGAATTCCGAGCGATACCGCACCGGCCCGCCCGCCAGCAGTCTGCTGCTGACGCGCTTGATGCGCTCCGGCTCCAGCACAGCGCAGTTCTGGTGCCTGGCCCACGCATCCACGGCAAACACACCGTTGGCATCGGTGGCCGTGGTAATGACCGGCACCGCACCGCAGGCCGCCGCCAGCGCCCGGGCCAGATCGTTGGCCCCGCCCAGATGGCCTGAAAGGATCGGCACCGCAAAATGGCCGCACTCGTCCAGCACCACCACGGCAGGGTCCACCGCCTTGTTCCGGCAGTGGGGCGCAATGGCCCGCACCGCTATGCCCACAGCCCCCACAAAGATCAGGGCATCCGCATGGGCGAACTGCTCCGCGGTCCAGTCGGCAAGGCCGGGCCCACCATGGCCGCAGCGGGCCACAGTGCCGGGCAGGGCACTGGCCAGCTTTTGGGCCAGCGCCAGTCCTTTTTCCGTAAAGGCGAGATAGGCGCGGGTCACTGGTCTGCCCCCTTGCGGAACTCCGTCGTAAAGGTTGGGTCGTAGAGCTTGCTCCGCTCATACCGGGTGCCCAGAAATTCCCCCACCACGATGAGCGCTGTTTTGGTGATGCCGTTGGCGCGGGTGCTCCCGGCCAGCGTGCCCACGGTGCAGCGCACCACCTTCTGCTCCGGCCAGCTGGCCTTGTAGACCACGGCGGCAGGGGTCTCCGGCGTGTAGGCTCCGCCTGCCAGCAGGGCCTGCTGCACCTTGTCGATGAGGCCGATGGAGAGGAAGATCACCATGGTCGCCCCATGGGCGGCAAGGCTGGCCAGCTGCTCCTTTTCCGGCACCGGGGTGCGCCCCTCCATCCGGGTGATGATCACGGTCTGGCTGATGGTGGGCAGGGTGTACTCGGCGTTCAGCGCCGCCGCCGCCCCGCAAAAGCTGGACACGCCGGGGGTATCATCGTAGGGGATGCCATCCGCATCCAGTGCGTCCATCTGCTCCCGGATGGCCCCATACAGGCAGGGGTCGCCGGTGTGGAGCCGCACGGTGGTCCCTCCTGCGGCATCCACCCGGTGCATCACGTCCAGCACCTGTTCCAGCGTCATCTCGGCGCTGTTGTAAACGGCGCACTCCGGCTTCGCCAGCCCCAGCAGGGCCGGGTTGACCAGACTGCCCGCATAAATGATGCAGTCGGCTTCCTGCAGCAGGGCCGCGCCCCGCCGGGTGATGAGATCGGGTGCGCCGGGACCTGCGCCCACAAAATGTACCATCTCAATGCTCCTTCCATTCGTTCAGCAGTTGTGCGGCAATGTCGGTGGCTCCCAGCGGGCCGTGCTGGTTGGAAAACAGCACCGCCCCCACCCGGAACGCCCCGCAGGCCCGCCGGTCAAGGTGGAGCTGGACTGCCCGCAGCAGGCTTTCCAGCACCGGAGCCCGCAGGCCGGCGCTGTCCAGGAGTTCCAGACAGGCATCGGTGGTGGCAGCGTTCATCAGGGCGGCGCAGACTTCCCGGGAAGCGCCGCAGAGCGCCGCATGGGTGCAGAACAGCTCCGTGCGGCAGTCAGCAGTGTGGGAATGGGTGTTCATAATACCGCCCGCCACCTTGACCAGCTTGCCCACATGGCCCACCAGAAGCACCTCTTCAAAGCGGGCCGCTGCAGCCATATCCAGCGTATCACCGATAAAGTTCGAGGTTTTCACCACCGGAACAGCGTGAAACTCCGGGTATCTTTCGTGCAGATAGTCCAGCCCGTAATTGCCGGGTGCCAGGATGAGCCGCCTGGGGCTGCCCGCCCGGAGAGCTGCCTGATTCATTTCCAGCTGGATGGTATCCAGGATCGCCTGCTGGCTCATAGGCTCCACAATGCCGCTGGTTCCCAGCACCGAAAGCCCGCCCTCGACCCCGATGTGGGGGTTGAAGGTGCGCTTTGCCACCTCTTCCCCGCCCTCGATGGAGATGGTCACGGCAAAGCCGCCGGTGTAGCAGGCGCTCTCGGCTTCCCTTTGCAGGGCCTCGGCGATCATCTGCCGGGGCACATGGTTGATGGCGGCTTCCCCCACCGGCTGGTCCAGCCCGGCCTTGGTCACCCGGCCCACGCCCTTGCCGCCGGAGATGCGGATCTCGGTGGTATCGGGCAGCAATTCTACGGCGGCGATCACGGGCAGGCCGGTGGTCACATCCACATCATCCCCGCCGTCCTTCTCAATGGCGCATTCGGCTCCGGCTCCGGCGGGGCGGCAGTACAGCGGAGCCACCTCCACCACGATGCCCTTCGGCGTGCGCAGGGCAACGCTCTCCGGGGCATGGCCGGTGAGCAGGAGCCGCGCGGCCCCCGCCGCACCCAGCGCCGCGCAGGTGCCGGTGGTGTACCCGCAGCGGAGCAGCTTCTGCCCACTGCGGACGTAATGTTCAAACTTTGGCCCGGCAGGCTTTTCCGGGCCGAACACGGCCTCGTACTGCTCCTTGGTCAGGCTGTACAGCGCCCGGATGTTCTCCGGGGCAAAGGCCTCCTGCGGGGTCAGCGCTCCCGAAACGCTGTGCGGGAACACGCAGACTACCGCATCCGCGATCTTCTGCGCCATGTCCAGCTCGTGCAGGCTGACGATCACGGCCAGCCCCTGCTCATGGGCCAGTTTCTGCAGGATGGTCAGCAGCTCGATCTTGCCCTTGACATCCAGAAAAGAGGTCGGCTCGTCCAGCAGCAGAACTCCGGGCTGCTGGCAGATGGCACGGGCCAGCAGAACGCGCTGGCGCTGGCCGTCGCTGATGCAGTTGAAATCCCGGCCCGCCAAAGGGGAAGCCCCCACCAGTTCCAGCGCGTCCCGCACGGCCTGCCGGTCGGTATCGGACAGGATGCCCAGCCGCCCGGTATAGGGGATGCGTCCGGCGGCGGCAAACTCAAAGCAGGAAGTCAGCTCGGTGCGGCGGGTGTGGGGCAGCATCAGGGCCAGCTTCCGGGCCCGGGCCGGGCCGGTGTAATCGGTCAGGCTGCGGCCATCCAGCAGGACAGCCCCGCCCAGGGGGGCCAGCTGGCCCGCCAGCGTTTTGAGCAGGGTGGATTTGCCCGCGCCGTTTGGCCCGATGAGGGCCAGGATCTGCCCCGGCACCGCCCCCAGCGTGATGCCGGAAGCAAGGGGCGCACCGCCATAGCCGATGTCCAGCTCTTTCGTTTCACAGCGGTATTTCATCGCACACCCTCCTGACCCCGGCGCACCAGCAGCCAGATGACCACCGGTGCACCAAACACTGCCGTTACGGCGCTGATCGAAAGCTCGGTGGGGGCAAACATACTGCGGGCGATGAGGTCGCACAGCAGGCAGAAAGCGGCCCCGCCCAGGCAGCACCCGGGCAGCACCACCAGCGGCCTTGCGCTGCCGAACAGCTGCTTGACCAGATGGGGCACCGCGATGCCCACAAAGGAGATGGGCCCCGCAAAGGCCGTGACACAGGCGGCCAGCAGGCTGGAAAGCAGCACCAGCAGCCGGGAAAAGGCTTTGACATTGATGCCCACGCTCCGGGCGTAGGCCTCCCCCATCTGGTAGGCGGCCATGGGCTTGGAAAGGCAGAACGCTGCCGCCAGAGCGGGCAGCACCACCAGCGCCGCCGCCCGCACATTGCCCCAGGTCATGCCGGAAAAGCTGCCCTGAGACCAGTTATGGAGGTTGACGATGTTGCTGTCCTGGGCAAAGGCCACCACAAACTCCGTGACGGCCGAACAGATGTAGCCGATCATTACGCCGCAGATGACAAGGATGCTCATCCGCTGCACCCGCCGGGAGACCGCCAGCACAAAGGCCATGGAGGCCATGGCCCCCGCAAAGGCGGCTGTGATCAGGGTAAGGGAGCTGGTGAACAGGCCATGGTTCAGAAAAGCCACCATGACCAGTGCCACGGCCAGCTTGGCCCCGCTGGAAATGCCCATGACAAAGGGCCCTGCAATGGGGTTGGCAAAAAAGGTCTGCAGCAGGTAGCCCGCCGCCGAGAGCGCCGCCCCCAGCAGCACCACCATCACGGCCCGGGGCAGGCGCAGCTGGGTGATGATGCCCACGCTCAAAGCGTCCTGCCCGCGGCCGGTCAGGGCCGCCAGCACTGCCCCCGGTGTCAGGGACACACTGCCCCAGAACAGGTTGGCGGCAAACAGCACCGCCAGTAGCAGGGCAAGGATGCCGTAAGAGAAGATCAGGCGCTTTTTGCTGGTCATAGGTTACTCTACTTTCCTCAGAAATTGCAGGTTGGCGGGGTCATCCTCCGTAAAGACACGGTGCAGGTCGAGCACAAAATCGACCAGCGCCGTACTCTGCTGGAAAAAGCTCTGGGTGGTGCACCAGACACTGCCGCTCTGCACGGCCTTGAACTCGGCCAGCAGGGGGCATTTTGCCACCAGTTCCTCCGTGGTATGCACCACGCCCTCAATGGTGCTGTTGTAAAGGAGCACATCCGCATCCTTTGCACCGGCGTAAAAATCCTCCAGCGGCAGGTTCATGGTGGAAAGGTTGTTGCCGTTGTCGGTCAGGTCCGCAAACACATAGTCACCGCCCGCCATCTCGATCATCTGGGCCACATAGTCGCCGCCCTTGCGCACATTGGCAAGGTTGTTGGCTGTGATGGAGAAAAAGGCACAGCGCTTGCCGGTGGAAGCCTGCCCGGCCAGCGGTGCAAGGCGCTCCACCTGCCGGGCAAATTCCTGTTCCGCCAGCTCCTCTTTCCCCAGCAGGATGCCCCAGAACTTGAGCCATTCCAGCCGGGCCAGCGGGCCGCTCTCATAGCTGGAGCGCTCTACCAGCACCGGGATGCCGAACCGTTCCAGCTGCTCCTTGACCTCCGGGGTGTGGTAGATCATGGTGTTCTCGATGGCAAGACCGCAGTTGGCCGCAAGGATCTTTTCATAGTCCGGGGCGCTGTACTTGCCCGCATAGGCAATGCGCCCGTCCTCCATGGCGGCTCTGGCCTCATCCAGATACCATCCCTCCGCCTGGGTGCCGGAAAGAGTCACACTGTCCAGCCCATCCAGCGCGAGGAACAGGTCCATCACCGAGGTGGAGACAAGGTAGATGTTCCGGACGGGCTGACGCAGCACGGTCACGCTCTCAGGCAGGCCTTCCACCGCAGCGGCATCCTCCGGGGTCACAAGGAACTGCTCCCCCGATTCGGTCAGGGTCAGCATGGTATAGCCGCCCTCATAGCAGTCTGCGGTAAACTGTGTGGCGTAATCCAGCGGACAGGCATGGTCAAAGACCAGTTCTTCTGTGCTGGCGGGAGCCGTTTCGGAGGCAGCGCAGCCCGACAGGGCCAGTACTGTAGCAGGCAGAACGCGCAGGAATTGTTGTCTCGTCAGTTTCATCCGTTCAGCGCAAAGGTCAGCGTATACTCGATCTCATGGGGGGTGCTCATGGCTACGGTATCGGCAGTGACAGCCAGCGGGGTGCCCAGTGCAGAAACGGGGATCTCAAAGGTGGAGTTGCCCTCGGTGTTGGTGGGCAGATACTTCTCGCCGTCCACGATCATGTAATCATAATTGGGGCTGCTCCACAGGATGACAGCGGTCATTTTGCCGTCCGCCACGGTCAGGGCGGCAGGGCTTTCCACGGTGGCACGGCCAGAGCCGCCCTCCAGGGTCACATTGACGCTGTATTCACCGTCCGCAGGGATCTCGGCGGCTTCTTCCGTCTTGGGCTGTGCATTGCGGATGCTCACGGTGTGGTCATACCACTTGCCCTTGGTCCCGAGGAGTGCCAGCTGGAAGTCCTGGTCCGCAGCGGCCACGGGGATATCATAGCCGTAGACCTCCTCCGAAGTTCCATCGGAGTAAGTGACGGTGTCGGTGGTGGGCAGCAGCCAGTCTGCCTTGTTGGCCTCGGCATCGGCGGCCATGCCAACGTACAGGTTGACGATCTTCTTGGAGGCCAGACTGACGTGGAAGGTCATCTGCCCGTTCTCCACGGTCAGGGTGCCCATGCCATTGCAGGCTTCGTTGGCGTGGAACATGCCGCTGTCGGTGTCGAACTCAGCCGTGTACACGCCGTCCGGCAGGGCGGCTTCGGCAGGCTCGGATGCGGTAGCGCTCACGGCAGAAGCGGCTTCCGAGCTGACAGCAGTGGAAGCAGTGGAAGAAGCCCCGCCGCAGCCGGTGAGGACGGCGGCCAGCATCAGAGAAGCAACGGACAGGGAAACAAACTGTTTGCAGTGCATAAACAAAATACCTCAAAAATTCAGAATTTGAAATGGGAGTGTTTCTCCTCATGCGGGGAAGCTCTCCATAAAAAATGCCCGAAAAGATCTCTCCCTTCGGGCATTGGAATGCGGAATATTAGCCGTTCAGGGAATCAATGGCGGCTTTGGTGTGCTCAATGTAGCGCTGCTGGATGTCCTCGATCTCACCCAGACCGGCGATCTGGCACTCCACGGACGCGAAGTCACCGGATGCCTGGAACTGGCTCAGCCAGGAATCGTCATCCGCACCGGCCATATCGTTGTTGGCGTGGTCACCGGCAACGACCATCAGGGGGCGCAGGATGACCTTGGTGTAACCGGCGGCCTTGACAGCCTCGATGACGTTCTCGCAGGCGGTCTCCTCGGGCTCACCCTCCACCGTGCCGATGAACACGTTGCTGTAGCCCAGGGTCTGCATGGCGGTCTGCATCTGGCTGTAGCTCACCTTTGCGGTGTGGGAGGTGCCGTGGCCCATAAAGACAAAGGCGACCTTCTCCTCAGCGGCGGCCTCCAGGCTGTCGAAACCCGCATCCTTCACAGCGGCAGCGGTAACGGCCTTGGCAACAGCTTCCTTGTCGGCGTTGATGACTGCAGCGTCGGCACCGACCTCGCCCAGCAGGGGCTCGGCAACGGCAACGTGCTCGAACTTGTCCTTGTACTCGTCGATCATCTCCATCATCTCGTCGTACTCTGCACCGTGCATCAGGTGGGTGGGCTGGACGACCAGGTTCTTCACGCCGTTGGCCACAGCGCGGTCCAGAGCCTGCTGCATGTTGTCGATCTTCTCACCGTCGCGGGCCTGAACATGGTTGATGATGATCTGTGCGGTGAAGGCGCGGCGGACAGACCAATCGGGATAAGCGGCCTGCAGCGCATCCTCGATGCCCTTGATATCCTTCACTCGGCTGTCGTTGAAGGAGGTGCCGAAGGAGACCACCAGCAGCTCATTCTCGCCGATTTCGTCCTGATTGCGGCTGTCGTCCTTGGAAGCATCGCCGGTGTCGCGGCCAAAGTAGTCAGGATCGGCCTCTTCGCCCTCGACCAGCTCCTTCTGGGCATCGGTCAGGGCATCCCATGCGGCCTTGGCGGCCTCACACTGGGCATCGGTGTCATCGGTGCGCTCCTGCACATAGATGGCATCGATCAGGTCTGCAACGTTCTTTGCGGCCAATTCGTCAGCCTCCTCGCCGGAAACCTCGCTGCCGGCAGCAGATCCTGCCGTGCTGGAAGCAGTGGTGCTGCTTGCGGCACCGCCGCAGCCGGTCAGTACACCGGCGCAGAGGGCCAGGGCGGTCAGAGCGGCCGCTGCTTTGTGGATGGTGCGTTTTCTCATTTTTGTTCGTTCCTTTCCTGTTTTTGAACATGATTTTTGCTGAACAGAAGGTACAGGAAAGAGCGCCCGGCAAAACAAAAGGGGCCTTTCTGCTTGCGGGACGGCAAAGCAAAAAGGCCCTTTTCAGTTTTTTCAGGCTTTTTGGGTACAACCAATTCCTCGTGATCTGGGGCTTGCGCCCCCGTACCAACAGCGGGCAGGTTTCCTGGCTGAAAGCTCAACATCCACCGCCGCCTTCCCGGAACATACGTTCCAGTGACCGGTGCAGCTGCACCCTGGCGGTAAACTCCCTTATCACAGTGACGAGATCGTGCGGGATTTGCACCCGCTTCCCTTTTAACATGCCTGCCCCCGGCCAGAGCCGCGGGCGGTACGCACCTGCTGTTTTCTATTCAGTTCGCTGTTCAGTATAACATACTCAACGGAGGAATGCAATCACCACTCCGGGGAAACTTCCGGGCTCACAGGCGGTGTTTTTTCCCCGATCAGGGCCACCGCCACATCGTTGACATTGGTGCCCGTTGCCCCGGTGATGATCAGGCCATCCACCGCTTTCAGGGCGTGGTAGGAATCGTTGTTCTGCAAAGCAGCGTATCCGCTCCAGCCCCCGGCCTCCAGTGCGGCAAGGGTATCCCCATCCACATAGCCGCCGGCGGCATCGGTGGGGCCGTCTGTGCCGTCGCTGCCCACAGAGAACACCGCTGCATTCAGCCCGGCAATGGCGGGCGCAGCCGCAAGGGCCAGCTCCTGATTTCTTCCGCCAAGCCCTTTTCCGGTCAGGTGAACGATGGTCTCGCCGCCCGCGATGTAGGCCAGCTTTTTCCCCTGCCCTGCCTGGGTGCGGACAATGGAGCCAAGAAAGCTGCCCGCCTCCCGCGCTTCGCAGCAGAGTTGGTCGGTCAGGAGAACCGGTTCATATCCCAGATTCCGGCAGGCGCTGGCCGCGGCACGGCAAAGCTCCCGCACGCTGCCGGTGATCCGGGTGGTCACATTGTCCAGCGTTTTGGGCGTTTCCTGCGCCAGCAGGGCCCGGGCCTGTGCTGAGAGTGCCAGATGATACTTTTCCGCAACGGCAAGCGCCTGGGCGCAGGTGGAGGTATCCGGCACCGCCGGGCCGCTGGCGATCATATCCAGCGGGTCCCCCAGAATGTCGCTCAGCACGATGCTGAACACCTGTGCAGGGGCACAGCGCTGCGCGAACCGCCCGCCCTTCACACCGGAAAGCCGCTTGCGGATGGTATTCATCTCCACAATGTCGGCCCCGCTGGCCAGCAGCTGGCTCGTGATCTCCTGCAGCTCTGCCCCGGAAACGAGCGGCTGCTCGAACAGCGCACTGCCGCCGCCGGAAAGCAGGAACAGCACCGTATCCCCGGCGGTCAGCCCCTGCACCAGCGCCAGCGCCTTTTGGGTGGCCGCAAAACCGTTTGCATCCGGCACCGGGTGGCCCGCCTCATAGCAGGTCACCCCGGGGATCTCACCTTTCACATGGCCGTACTTGGTCACGACCACGCCGCCATCCACCCGGCCCAGCGTTTCAACCGCCGCGTGTGCCATCTGCCAGGCCGCCTTGCCCGCCGCCACCAGAAGCACCCGGCCCTTCCCGGGCCGGAGATCCCGCAGCGCGCGGCGCACCGCCTCATCCGGCAGAACAGCGTTCAGGCTGGAACGAAGGATCACATCCGCATCCCGGCGCAGTGCAGCATTCATAGACTCGCCCTCCTTGCAGCGGTGCCCGCCCCTCCGGGACAGTGCACCAGAAACAGCCGAATAAAAAATCAAGACCGACGATCTCTTTTGAAATCGTCGGTCTTGTTTCAATCCGAGTGGCGAGAATCGAACTCACGGCCTCTTGAACCCCATTCAAGCGCGCTACCAAAACTGCGCTACACCCGGACATCTGATCGAGCTTGTCGCTCACAGCTCAATCAGTATACCCGAAGAATGGTGTTTTGTCAAGCACTATTTTCAAATTTCTTCTTCATTTTCGGCAATGGCCGTTGTGCTGCCCACCGGCTGCGGAAACTCCACCGTAGCCAGCGCCACAGCGAACACGCTCTGCGCACCGGCATCCAGCAGAGCCTGCGCGCAGGCCGAGGCCGTGGCTCCGGTGGTCAGGACATCGTCCACCAGAAGGATGCGCTTTCCCTCCACAGCCTCCGGCCGGGCCACCCGGAAGGCACCCGCCACATTGGCCAGCCGCTCGTCAAGGGAAAGTCCCTCCTGCCGCCGGGTGGAGCGGGCACGGGTCAGCGCGTCCGTGACCACCGGCACGCCCACCGCCCGGGCAAGGGGCTGTGCCATCCGCTCCGGCACATTGTAGCCGCGCTTTTTGCTGGAGGCCGGTACCGGAAGGATGCAATCGTAACCCCTGTCAAGGCCCGGTACCGGTTCGGGCAGGGGCTCAGAGCCGCGCATTCTGATCTCGCTGCCAAAGAGCAGGCGGGCCATCTCCACGCCCAGCTCCACAGCTGCCCAGGGCGCGCCCTGATATTTCGCCCGCAGCACCGCGCGGCGGACAAGGCCGGTGTATCGGTAGGGCGTGGCTGCCCCATCCAGCCGCCCCAGGTAGTGCTCGGAGCCGCGCAGCCGCATGGAGGGTGCACGGCGCAGCTCTGCCAGCCCATCGGCGCAGTCCGGGCAGGCAGGCTGATTCCCCAGCACCCGATCACAAAAAGGGCAGCGGCGCGGGTAAAGCACCCAGCGCAGCTGCCGCAGTGTGCGGCTCAGGCCGCTGTAATAAAGCATCAGTCGTTCTTGACCGCAATGATGACGCGGACCTTTTTTCCGGCAGCGCAGCCGAAATTATCGTACCAGCCGGTCAACTGGTAGCCGTCCACATCCACCTGAGCCAGCTTGGTGGGGTAATACTGGCCCTTGTACCACAGGTAGACCTGCACATTGTCTGCCATCTCATAGCGTTCATTGCCCGAGAGCACCGAGGCCGCGCCGACCTTGTCGATCTTCAGGGGCATCAGCTGCATCATGGCCTTGACAGAGCCGGTGGTCTCCCGCCGCACGGCAATGCCGCCCGCCAGCACCGGATACTTGATGGCCGTGGTGTAGCTGGCCGCCGCGCCGTTGACGTAGCAGATATAGGTTGCACCGCCGCCGATGTAATTGAAGATCTGCTTGAAGGGGGTGCCCGTGATCTCCGCGATCTGCTGGAAGCCAATGCTCATCAGGGAGCCGGTGTTGCTGGTCAGCTTCTGCCAGGCCGTGCTCAGGATATCGCCCGAAACGATGCCCCACAGGATCTCGCTGGTGGTGGGCACCAGCAGGTTGGTCAAGCGGTCTGCCGCCGTGGCACCGGTCACAGTGGTGGTGGTATCCGAGGCAGAGCCGGAGCCGTCGGTGCCGCCCGTGGTCGATCCGGTGGTGGTGCCTGTCGTGGTCGTGGTGCCGGAGGTGGAGTCTCCCGCCGCAATGCCGGTGAAAAGGTTCTTCAGGTCAGAATAATTCATGGCCAGATTTTTCACATCGTCCAGCACGCCGTAGCTCCACAGGTCGCCGGTCACATCGTTCAGGATGAGCCGGTCGATCTGTCCGGCATCGTTGACGGTATAGTAGCGGACATCGAGGTCACTCAGTGTTACCCCCGATAGGCGGCTGGGACGAACCGTCCCAGCCACACCCTCCGAAGTTGTATCCAGAATCTCTACATCGTCAGCCAGGGCGGCAGCGCCCAGCGCAGTGGCATTGGCATTGATGGTGCCGTTGACGCGGCGGTCCTCGATGTGCTCCACGCTCTCGCCCTCCGGGGTGACCTTGATCTCTACCAGCCACCCCTGCGGAAAGTTCAGGCTCTTGTCCACGTTCACGGTGCGGGCAATGCCATCGGTGCACATGACGGAGACCTTCTGCAGAACATCCGCGCCGTTCTCTTCCACCAGACTGCGGGCGGCGGTCTGCACGACACCGTAGAACACGCTGTCGGCTTCCTCGCCGGTCACGATCCCGGCAGCCTCATTGTTCATGCCCAGCAGCAGGGTGACGACCTCGCCCACGCCGCCGCCGTTGAGGGAGGACACCTGGGAGGCCACCGCCGAGGAACCCAGCGTATAGCTGGTGCCTGCCACCGTTACACTGGTGGGGGCGCTGGCACTGGGCGAAACTGCCGTGATGCGGCCAGCGGCGCGGCGGGTGTAGACCCACAATGTCTGTAAACTCTCACTGTAATAATACACGTCGTATTTGTTCAGTTCCGCAGATTCCGACGCTTTGTCGTTGCGGTAGACCATCTTGGGAACAAAGGGCAGCTGGACCGTATCGCCCACCACAAAGGGGCCCTTCAGGCTCTTGAGCATGACGCTGGAGGTATCCACCTGGCCATTGGAGACCGTGAAGCCCAGGCTGCTGCCGTAGGCACTGCCGCTGGCGGTGTTGGCTGTCAGGGCGTTGTAGAACAGCAGGGCGCACTCCTCGTAGTTGAGCGCCTCGCCCTGGCTGCGGTCCACCTGATTGCGCAGGCCCAGCTCACTGGCCTTGTTCAGCTGTGCGTTGGGGAAGGAGCCGCTCAGGTCGGTCATCTTATAGCCCATCAGCTTGAGGATGGCCGTGACCGCCTCTTCCAGCGTCACGGCGTTGTCGGGCCGGAAAGAGCCGTCGGTGTAGCCGTTCATCCAGCCATTCTGCACCGCAATGCGGACATAGGGGGCATAGGGTGAAGTGCCGGGCAGGTCGGTGAACAGGGTGCCCACTGTGCCCTGAGAGCCCACGCTCTCGCGGTAGGTGGAGTAGGACACCAGCATCCGGGCCAGCGCACCGCGGGTGACCACAGCGTTCAGAGCAGCCTGCTGGCTGCTGTCCATCGCGTTCAGCGTGATGGACAGCTGGACCGCCGTGTTGGCGTTGCCCGCTGCCGCTGCCGGCAGCACCAGCATCGACACGGCAATGCTTACCGCCAGCAGAAATGCAAGGATTCGCTTTTTCATGGAAGATCCTCCTTAAATAAGGGTTTCATTTATATCTGGCTCCCCTGCCAGGGGAGCTGCCGGCAGCCCGGCCAAAGGCCGACTGCCTGGCTGAGAGGTTTCATCTTTAATCGTATCTCAGCGCTTCAATGGGGTTGAGCCTTGCGGCACGCTTGGCGGGCAGATAGCCGAACAGCACACCGATGCCCACTGAGATGCCAAAGGCCACCACGATGGAGTTGAACGAGGGGCTGACGGTCACATCAATGTCGCTGGAGATCATGGGCAGGATGCGGTTTGCCGCCATGGACACGATATAGCCAAGGACGATGCCCAGCACGCCGCCCAGTGCAGAGGTGGTGGCAGCTTCCACCACGAACTGCGACAGGATCACCCGCTCCTTGGCACCCAATGCCTTGCGGATGCCGATCTCCCGGGTGCGCTCGGTCACCGACACCAGCATGATGTTCATAATGCCGATGCCGCCCACCAGCAGCGAGATGCTGGCAATGCCGGTAAGGATGATGATGACCATGTTGATCATCTCGTTCATCTCCTCCAGCCACTCGCTGGCGCTGTAGATGTAATAAGCGTTGTCGCTCTTGAGCAGGTCGTACAGGCCGCTTTCCATCACCGCCTTGGCCTCGTTGGCCCGGCTCTCGTCCTTCATGATCGCAACAAAGTTCTTGGCGCTGGACTGGTTGGAGAGCCGCATGGCCGTGGTGTAGGGCAGATAGATGCAGTCATCGTCGGAGCCCTGCTGCAGGTTCTTGTCCGTCACCTTGGCGTTCAGCACGCCCACGATCCGGAACTTGTAGGCTCCCAGCTTGATGGTCTGGCCCACCGCGTTGCCGCCGTAGGCCGCCCGGTTGAGGTAATCACCAATGATGCAGACCTGCTTGTTGTCCTTGATGTCCATGTACTGCAGGCCGCGCCCCTGGGCGAGGGTATAGTTTTTCATCTCGGCGTAGTGCTCGTCCACACCGTAGACACTGGTGCCGTAGCGGTAGGTCGTGGTGCCCACCTTGGGGGTGTTGTTGCTGAAATCGATCTGGGGCGAGACTGCGGAGATGAGCTCCTTGTTCTTATCCGCGATCTTATACACATCCTCCACCGAGGCGGTGCGGGAGCCGTAGCCCCAGACCTGAATGGACAGGGCGTTCGTGCCCAGTGCTGAAAAGCTGTCCCGCATGCTCTGGGTCATGCCGTTGCCCAGACCCACGATGACGATGACCGCCATGACACCGATGATGATGCCCAGCATGGTCAAAAAGGTGCGGAGCTTGTTGCTCCACACATTCTGGAGGGCCTGACGGAAGGTCTCAATGATCATTTGTTCCCCTCCTGTTCTGCCGGTTCAAAGTTCAGCGTCGGCTGGACGATGGCTTCCGGCGCGCGGGAGTCGCCATCGTAGACCACCTGACCATCCTCCAGCCGGATGATGCGGTCGGCCTGCACGGCAATGGAGTTGTCATGGGTGATAAGCACCACCGTATGGCCCTGCCCATGCAGGTCCTGCAGCATTCCCAGCACCTCGCGGCCGGTGTGGCTGTCCAGCGCGCCGGTGGGCTCATCAGCCAGAATGATCGCCGGGTTGCGCACCAGCGCCCGCGCGATGGATACGCGCTGCTGCTGGCCGCCCGAAAGCTGGTTGGGCTTGTTTTTCAGCTTATCGCCCAGCCCCACCTGCTCCAGCACCTCGCGGGCCCGGCGGTGGCGCTCGGCGCGGGGGATGCCCGCATAGACCAGCGGCACCTCCACGTTTTCCAGCAGGTTTAATTTGGGCAGAAGATTATATTGCTGGAAGATGAACCCCAGCATCTCGTTGCGGATGGAGGCCAGCTCATTCCGGCTCATCTTGCCCACATCCCGGCCGTTCAGCCGGTAGGTGCCCGCCGTGGGCACATCCAGACAGCCGATGATGTTCATGCAGGTGGACTTGCCGGAGCCGGACTGGCCCACAATGGCAACAAACTCGCCTTTTTCTATTTTCATGGTGATGTGGTCGGCAGCTTTTACCGTGGTGTCGCCCATCTGGTAATACTTGCAGACCGCATCAAATTCGATCAGAGCACTCATTCCATCCTCCCATCAGAAGATCATCATGCCGCTGCCATCGTCATAGTAGCTGTCGCTGCTGACCGAGTTGGGGTCGTAACCAATGGTGTCCCCCTCCTGGATGCCGCTGACGATCTGGGTGTAATCATCATCGCTGACACCGATCTTGACGGCCACATAGACAAAGCCCTCGGGTGCCTCCATGGTGGTATCCGCCTTGGAGGCGCTGGGGGAATCCTGGGTCACCAGCACATATCCGCCCCGGACGATGGCCGCATTGGGCACGGTCAGGGCATTGGCAGCCTCAGCCACCACGATCTCAGCGTTGGCGTTCATGCCGGGGCGCAGGCCGTCGGTCTCGTCAATGCGGATGGTCACCGGGTAGGTGGTGGTGCCGCCGTTGGAAGCGCCCTTCATGGAGACGCGGGTCACAGTGCCCACATAGTTCTTATCCTGCACGGCATCGGCTGTGATCTGCACCTTCTGGCCCACAGTCAAGGAGCTGATCTGCAGTTCGTCCACGTTGATGACCATTTCCAGATAGCTCAGGTCATAGATGACGCAGAGGGTATCGCCGGATTTGACCGCGTCGCCCACCTTGGCATCCTTTTCAATGATGGTGCCGCTGATGGGAGAGGTTACGGTATAGTTGGCCATGGTATCCTGCAGGTTCTGCAGGGAGATCTCAGCGCTGCGCAGGGTCTCAGAGGCCGACTGGATGCTCTCGGTCAGGTCATCGCCGCTCAGCTCGATCAGGATATCGTCCTTGGCAACGGTCTGGCCCTCCTGCACATGGATGGAGGTCACGGTGCCTGCGGCCTGTGCGGTCAGGGTACGCTCTGCCTGATAGCCAAAGGTGGCAGAGCCGATGGAGCTGACCCCGTTGATGGAGGCGGTAGCCGCCTGCGCGGTGGTCAGGCCGCCTGCATTCCGCACGGCAATGGTCACGGTGCGGGTGAGCAGGTTGCCGGTACTCAGTGCATCCGTTCCGGTCACGCTGGTCACGGTGCCGTCCAGCTGCTCAAAGGTGCCGTCCAGCGTCACCTGGGCGGTCTGGCCCACGCTGAAATTGGCGGCATCGGCGGCGGGGAATTCCAGCGTCAGCAGCATTTTGGAGCTGTCGCGGATGATGGCGACCTCCTGCCCGCTGGTCACCTCGTCGCCCTTGGCGACCTTCAGGGTGCTCACGGTGCCATCCACTTCGGCACGCACATACTGGCGGTCCACCACCTTGTCATAGCTGCGCTGTGCCTGCTGCATGGCGATCTCAGCCTTTTCAAAATTGGTGGAAGCGTCCGAGCTGTCCAGCGTGTAGAGGATGCTCCCCTCATCCAGCACGTCGCCCTCCTCAAACTCGCCGGTGAGCACCTTGCCCTCCACCAGAGATTTCACGGTGTAGGTGTTGGCAGGGTTCAGGGTGCCGGTGCCGCTCAGGGTGTTGGAGACATCCCGCACTTCAGGGCTGGTCTCCAGATAGCTGGGGTCCACGGCTGTGGTGCTGGCGCTCTTGGGCTTGAGCAAAAACACACCGCCCGCGATCACCACACAGACCACCGGCACGAGCCATTTCCAGTTCTTCTGCAAAAACAGCACCGGGGCCTTGGTTGTCTGTGCCGCAGGCGTTTCCGCACCCGGGTTCTCCGCGCCGTCCTTCTTCTTATTCCAGATCATCATGTTCCTCCTATCAGATTCAGGCCCGCCGGAGGGCGGCCTGCCAGATTCCTTTCCTATGTATAGGTGTAGTGTATCGCATTTTGCCCGGATACACAAGCGTCCAAATTTCGTTTGCACGCTTTTCAGCAAATTTTCACAGATTGTAAACCTTTGCGCAAATCGCAAGTTGACCTGCCTGCCGCTTTCTGGTTTAATCGGGACGTTGTTTGTACCAAATCAGAGACTAACTATTAAAAGTCAAGACCCAAAATGAAAAAATCCGTCAACGATTCGCTGCCCCTGACAAACAGTCTTCAAATACTGGAATCAGAGCAGCGAGGGCGACGGAGAGAATAGCAAAGCAAGCCCGGCCAACCCTCGCAGAAACAGAATAGCATTTGAATGCTTCGGTTTGTCAAGGGTTCGCTGCGCCAGCTAAGTTGTTCTTGGATTTGGCTCAGGCTCTGGAGAAAATCAGGCAGCTGTAAGATATGCTTTTCCAGACTTCTGCAAAGCGTAGATCAGCCGCACGAGTTTCTTTGTGGCATGAGACAGGGCAACATTATAGTGCTTACCTTCAGCACGTTTTTTGGCAAGGTATTTGGCAAAGACAGGATTCCAATGACAAACGTACTTGGTTGCGTTGTAAAGGGCATATCGCAAATAACGTGAACCACGCTTTTCCATATGAGCGTAACAGTTTGTAAGTTTTCCTGACTGGTATGTAGAAGGAGAGCAGCCAGCGTAAGCAAGGATTTTGTCAGGAGATTCAAAGTTGGAGAAATCACCGATTTCAGCAAGGATCATGGCTGCTGACTGGATACCGACACCGGGAATAGAAAGAATCGGTGGATGCAATTCATCCATGATTTGCTGAATCGAATCTTCAATTTCGTCGATCTCGGAGGTGAGTTCCCGAATGAGTTTAATGGTATGCTTCAGTTCCAGAGATTTAGCAGGCATAACTGAACCAATGGAAGTTCTGGCTGCATCTCGAATCTGGATAGCTTTGTCTTTTTCGTAACGCCCCTTAGATGCTGTTGTAAGAAGGTTTGTCAGCTTGGTAAGATGAACTTCTGAAACCTGCTTCGCACCGGGATATTCGCTGAGGAGCGCATAAACCGAAGCAATATGGAGAGAGGGAACGAGCTTCTCCAGTT
>OGYH01000688.1_pt1 | contig 34734 bp, 27 predicted proteins | sample 1576511 | NCBI WGS metagenome assembly OGYH01 (sample SAMEA3541522, study PRJEB24748) | human gut metagenome | biome: human gut; feature: human-associated habitat; material: faeces | place: China | collected 2012
CTATTTTATACATGAATGAATATCTCATAATTATTTGAAAAAATGTATAAAATATGTACTGATATATTGTCGCTTGTTTTATCAGCAAGACAAGGAACAAAATATTCCCAAGGCTGGCCCTATTTCCTCATTTAAGAAAATATCAATAATTTTTTATAATTAATCTTTAATTAATATAATAACACGGATGGTTACGCGTGTAAATAAAAATATTCAAAATCAAAGACTGCTCATGTACAAATATTGCTATATAGAGCCAATTATATTTACTAGTTATTTAATATGACATGCTGGGCGTATATGGAACTGATACGTTGCTTCTAGGTTCAACCGAATCGGGGAAATGGCTGAGGTGCTGAACAGTTCCATGATGGAACTGTTCAGGAAAAATGACTCATTAAGGGCGAGATTTGACTATCTTGCAACATCATCAATCCTCTTTCGCCAAGAAAACAGGAAGAAAGGATTCTGTTCCATTTTGTCAGTATTTTTAGAAAACAATCTTTTGTTTATAAAATAATTTTTAATACATATTACTATATTGGATCGGCATATTTTTTCTTGAAAGAGACCTGTCCGAGACATTTCGGACAGGTCTTTCCATGTCTTAGCAGGAGAAAAAAGATGGACTCATTTTGTTCGAAGCAAGTAAATAAATTGGCTCAGGCAATTATCAAAGTTCAGGAACAGTTCCAACCGACAACCAAAGATGCCAACAATCCTTTCACCAAGAGCAGGTACGCCACCCTTAACAGCGTCATGGGTTCGTGCCGTGACGCTTTACTTTCCAATGGGATATGGCTCTGCCAGTATCCCGTTCCAGCCGATCCGGGATGTCTGGGACTCGTCACCAGGCTCACCCGTGCGGAGTCGGGACAATGGCAGCCGAGCCTTGCGGTGGTTCCCCTGCCCAAGGCCGATCCTCAGGGAGTGGGCATCTCGATGACTTATATTCGCCGTTATGCGCTTTCAGCCATGCTCGGCATTGTTACGGAGGGAGGATACGGACGGAGAATGAGTAGACCTTAGAAACAGAAAAACACCGTAAGCGTCCCACAGAGAGGCAAAATGACTCAAGATGAACAGGACAAGCAAAAAAGATTTCACCAGCATCAAATCGAACGTCAGAAGGACTTTCCAATTTGCCCCACCTGAGTGGAATCTTATTCTAAATCGTATTGGCACAGGATGGTCGGGAGTGCATCCTCGCCACCGGCAACACGGCGGCGAAAAAAGAATTGCTTTCGGCGGCGGAGTTTCATCGGAATCCGCAACGGAAAATATGGTGGAAATATGCCGTATAGCGGAAAGAGCCGCCCTTGATGGGACTATTTGGGTTCTCATTATAGGGGTAAACGAATGAACGGAACGAGCAGAAATACGGGAGCGGAAGGGGTATTGGAAATCCTCCGCTGTGGATTGGAACGGTATGCAGAACGCCGAACGGCGATTCATCTTGGCGACCGTTCCGGTATGTCGGGATGTCGGATATCGCTAAGATGCTGGACTACCCAAGGGCGGCACTGGCTGACAGGCTCCATACGCATCAACGCAAAAACACTGAGAGAAACATCAAACACCAGCTACTCCTGCAACGGGGGCACTGGTTCGAGACGGGCGGCCATCAGGCTCTCATGGGAATGGCCTCTCCCCTCTGTCACAACTGGAAATCGAGATCAGATACGGGGATGTACCTAGTACAGGATACAGGGGGAAGTCCTCCACCACAGGACATTCCCTGAAACATGTAACGAATGCTTTGGGGTATCCTCCGAGAACATCTCTTACTACATCGAAGGTTACGGACTTTCCGTTGTTCGAGGCAGGACCATAGGCAACAAAGACACTTTTGTGACTGTATCCTGTTGCTGAAAGACCTATGGCAAGCCCAAAGAATCTTTTCAAGACCTCATTCTCACAGAATATCTTGTCCAAATGATCTTCCCAGAAGGGATCTTCATAATGGAGCCCGCGATATTCGCATGGAGACATGTGTTGCAGATAGAGCGATGGATCCGGGCGCGTCAGTTCACCAGTACGCAAATTGATGATGCCGTTTGCGCAGGGAAGCAGTTCCGGATGGCCATGCCACTCTGATCCGGAGATACCGAGTGACTCTTCTCCCTGAGCTGCTGCTTTTAGGACGCTGGAAACACGTCTTGTACTGCCTAACGACTCAGCACGTTTTGAGAGAAGGACCACTTTCTTAAGAAGGGTCTTTGGGAGCTTGTACGCCTGCTTTCTGATGTCTTCAGCTTCTTGCTTCGCATCTTCCTCTTCGCTGTTTGCAACATCATCCGCTTGTTTAAGTAGCTTATCGACTTCAACTTCGGCTTCATCGGCTTTGATGTACTCGGCGGATTCATAGATTTCTGCCATTTCCATCACACATCGCGGGACTTTCTGAATCCTGTCCCGTACCCACCGGATGCCATCGAATTCAAACCATTGTTCGATACTGTGATCGTAAACAAACTGGTTCCGATGGAGATACTGAAAAAGTTCAGCATCTCCGAGTTCATTGCGATAGCAATACTTGAGAAGTGCAGCGAGAGAGGGCCTTTCCGGAGGAGGGGAAGGCTTGAGTATGGACCATGTCGTGGGCCCATCCGGAAGCGATTCGTCAGGAATGATGGTTCTACCTTTGTCTTTTTCCTTGGTGGCTTCAAAGGCTTGCTGACGTTTCTTCTCGATCTCTTCCTTGATGATGGGCACAAGTGAAGAGATCTCGGTCATAGCGCAGTCCTATTTGTTTGGTATTTGGACTGATGGCGCGACGTGAGAGTATAAAGTAAGACACTTCCGCGTGTTCTGGAAACTCGGGGGAGAAATAAGCTACAAAGAGCAGTAAAGGGGAGAAATAGGGGAGAAGAGACGACAACAGGCAGTCATAGATTATTATCTATAACTGCCTGATTTCATTCTGGTGCGCCCGACAAGAATCGAACTTGTGGCCTACAGCTTAGGAGGCTGAAGGTATAGCACATCTACGGTCTTTCACGTGTTTTCACATTCTATCATGTAGTGCAATTTTCATATTTAAATAAAGCATGTTAAAATGCAAATAATAGCCGGTCATCCTTCCCAACCATTCACACACTTTCCTGCTGCTTACCGTTGACTAGCGGGATAAGAGCGGGATAAGATTAGAGCCAAAAGGCAACGGGATTTTTGCCTTATATGGCAATCTTAGGAGGGGTAGAATGGCCGTAGAATGGGTAAAAACAAAGTTTCTGGGTGTTCGTTATCGGTTCCATAAGACACGAAAACATGGGATTGGTTTCGATAGATGTTTCTGCATCAGATACAAAATTCAAGGGAAGGACAAGGAGGAGGTGGCTGGCTGGGCAAGCGAAGGAATGACCGCCGAGAAGGCTTACCGATTGCTCTCAGAAATTCGGGAAAATATACGGACAGGTGCTCCTGACACATCCTTGGCAAGCATCCGGCGTAGCAAGGAAGAGACAAGAGCTGAAGAAGAACGTCTGCAAGAATTGTCTGATAATGCCATTTTAACAGTGGATGAATTCTGGAATCAGACTTACGAACCACACGCCAGAGTATCAAAAACGATAGCAACGGTTAGAAACGAAAAAATTATCTACAACAAATGGGTTTCTCCATTGTTAAGAGATATCCCCATATCCTCTATACGACCATCTCATGTAGAAACACTGGCAATGCAGGCGCATAGCCACGGAAAATCTCCTCAAACTATTCGTCATATCATCGCTCTTGTCTCACAGATGTGGAATCTTGCAGATACACACGACATTGTTACAGGGGACAACCCGTGTCGAAAGGTCAAAAAGCCTCAACAAGATTCTCGACGAATGCGTTTTTTGACTCCAGAGGAGGCAACCAGTCTGCTCAAAATTCTTGCTGAACGGAGTAAAGATACACACGATACCGCAGTATTATCGTTATTTGCCGGATTGAGGGCAGGAGAAATTCACTCGTTGACATGGGCTGATATTGATTTTGCAAACGGCACAATCTATATAAAAGATCCCAAAAACAAGCATTCTCGATATGCTTTTATTACTCCTGAAATTGCTGCTGTACTAAAAAATCGAGTAGCGGAAGGTAAAACAGGATTAATCTTTCCTTCAACGATTGGGACTCGTAGAGAGGCAGTATCTGATAGCTTTGAACGTGCAGTTAAGGATTTAGGATTAAATGATCATATTGTTGATTCACGTCAAAAAGTAGTCTTTCATACATTACGGCATACGTTTGCCTCATGGCTCGTCCAGCGCGGAACGCCTTTATATACCGTTGCAGAGTTAATGGGACATACATCTCTTGAAATGACAAAGAGGTATGCGCATCTTGCTCCTGATAACATGAGGCAGGCGGCAATGGGACTTTCTGGAGTATTGCAAAAACAAGGTACGGGACATCATGGCTAAAGAACAAAAAGCACCATGGAGTTTAGAGGAAGCAGAACAATCGGCTAAGGATATACAGTTTTGGAAAGCTGAATATATGAAAAGAAAAGCTCTCTTTGATCCTGATTATGAAGAATTACTATATAATATTAGATATATAAGCGATGAATGGTTACGGTATATTCAACATGAATTAAAGGAAAATAGTGAACTATTAAATAGGTATCAATCAAATTTTATTAATCATTTTCAGAAATATTTTGTATACAGACTTCAAGGTCATCCTTATGAAGATAATGGGGTTGATTTTTCAAATAAATTTAGTCCATTTCTTACAGATAGGGACATAGAGGTTACGCTCAGCACTTTTTTTAGATTTTCTTCAAGATATGGATACATGATATCTGATTTAATAAGTTTTAGTGATATCGAAAATATTATAATGAACATAGATACTATACGGTTAGAGCAGCCACTCTATCATATTAATGATTATTATCATAATAGATTTGATGAAAATGTGCTTTCGTTATTTTGTTGTGAAAATAGTGCACATTGTAAATTAATAAATCCTTATGATGCAGATATACATACATTTTCTAGATTTAAATATACAAATGAAGATAGAACTACTGAATATGTATATCCGTATGTATCAATAAATAATTTTACTCGCCAGGCTGATTTTATTATAACGGGTAAAACACTCCATGATGAGTTTGATCTTAAAGGAGTTCATGAAGAGGTTTGTGACCATATTACTTGGTGTTTGTATGAAAATAAAAAGAAAATGAATATCCCGTTAACTCCTTATGAAGAAAAAGTAGTGGCTAAACTATATGAAAAAATGGCTCAAGGTGAATACTACGCATCCCACCGCGCAGCTAGGGCTATAGGGCTCTGGCTGTGGGATGAGCGACATAGGTTTAAGAACTATCATTTTGATCAAGAAGCCGTTGATGCCCTTCGAGAGGCAAAGATTGATGTTAGGTATACGGCAAGCAGTGACCGGACGGTGCTGAGGCTCTTAGAAAAAACTCGAGAATGCATTGAATTAGGACAAGTTGTTGCAATAAATAAACAATCAGGAAAGAAGACCGCCTCTGACAAGAAATAGCCGAAAGAACTGTCAGTGACTGACGTGAGTTTTTTGGCATGATGGCCTTGTTCCCTTCAAAAGGGGAATGAGGCCATCTTTATTTAAGGAGTTTAATATGTTGAAGAGCTATTCAGACAATCCGGTAGTCGAAAAAGCTTTGGTAAACTTACGAGCTTCGCTCCCCCCTATTTTTAGGCGGAAAGATATTCCACAGCTTTTTGGAGGGTGCCTTTGTAAAGGAACTCTCGCCAATCTCGGTAAAAATGGCCCTCCATTCTTTCGACAGGGTAGGCACGTTGTCTATGAAAGAGAATCCTTCCTGAACTGGTATTCTAGTACACTTAATCAGAATGTATGGAAATAAGATGAAAAGTATCAAATATTTACTCGGTAAAGATTTGGTTTATCGTTTGGCAGAGCTGCACTGGCGGGAATGGGGGCCCAAACTCGGACTCGACACTTCGAGGTTGGGGTCCCCCTATTGTCGATTCCCGGGCAAGGAGCTGATCCGGATATGGGCATGCGCCAACGGCATCTCCGAGGCCGAAGCTCCTCTCGAAATGGCGCGGCTGCTGGGGCTGAAACTCTCATTGAAACAACGGCTGTTGTTTGCGGAGGGGGCCAATTGCGTTCGTCTTGGCGCTGTCCCTTTTCCCCTACAGGGTGATATTCTTCCTTCTCCTTTGGAGCCACTTGGTTTCCGGCAGGAGGCGTTCTTTCCGTACTCGACCCCTGATGGAAAGAGCGCAAGCGGGGGAGTTGCCTATTTACGAGATGATGAGGGGAATACAATCCGGCTTCCCGTCACCCCGTGGGAAGACGAATTTCATAGGATTCTGTGGGATTGGCTCTCTTGGGGGACTCCACTCCCTCTGTTCAACGTGCACGCCCTTTTTGCTCATCGAAACGACACAGTCTTTATCCTGCCGACAGAGCAGGATGTGGACTGGCTCCTCAAGAATGCGGCTTGGCTGGCGTCTCGGTTTCCGCTGACGACATGGCCCGGAGGGTTGCAGGAGACTCTTCCTCTCTCCGATTGGGGGCTACTCGCGTCGCGCAAGGTTGTCATCGTCGTCCACCCTTCCGCCGATGGTGCACGGATCGCGGATACTCTTTTTGAGCAGCTGGAAAAGGCTGGAGTTCAGCAGGTAGCTTTCGTCCTGCCTGAAACCCAGCTCTCAGTCCAGAGTGATTGGCGAAAGCAGATCGCCATGGAGCATGACATCAGCCGTGTGCTCCTTAATGATCGGGCTTCATCGCGGGATGCGTTCCTCGTATTTGCCGAACGGGAATTCGGCTTGAAACTCGGTCCAAAAAAGGAACATGCTTTGCCTCTAGGAGAGTTTCTTTCCCTCCCTGTGCCTGAACAGACTTGGCTGATTCCCGAACTCCTTCGGGCAGGGGATCGCGTGATGGTCTACGGCTTAGCCAAGAGCGGTAAGACGACATGGATTGTCCATGAGGCTCTGCACATGGCTGCGGAGGGACATCGTGTCCTGTATATCGACGGCGAAATGGGGATCGGTGACTTTCAGGCCCGTTTAAGTGTAGCTCTTGCTGGTGCTCAAATTCCTGATGGGTTCCGTGTCCTGTCGTCGCGTGCATTGGGGCGGAACTTGCAATTGGAGACACCGGAGGAGCAAATGTTTGTCCTCCAGGAAGCAAAGGACGTTGAAGTCGTCGTGTTCGATAACCTTCACGCCTTGTTCCCATCGTCGCTTCAGGCGGGGCCAGAAAGCTGTGAAGTTCTCAATCATGTAGTTGATACTCTCCATCTTTCTGGAAAAACTGTCATTTTTATCCATCACAGTTCACGAAGCGGAGCTTCGTTTGGGTCGTCCGTGAAGGAACTTGGGCTGGAGTTGAAGCTCAAGGTCACGAAGAAGGACCGGGGCACCGAGATCACGCCGGAGGCTGCGCGTGGACTGAGCCCGGAGCAGATGACTCCGCGTCATTTCTCCCTCCCATCCTCAGTCCCTTGCCTGGAAGAAGGGTCCCCTGCACAGTCTCTTCCTGCCGCTCCTGTGGAAGAAAAGGAAGAGGACGATATCGATCAGGCGATCCGGCGCGAACTGGAGGCCAATCCTTCAGCCTCATGCCGTGCCATTGCCGGGAAAGTGGGGGCGAGCAAATCTGCTGTATCCGAACGGATGAAGAAGATTAAGGCGTCGAAGTAACCTTTGGGGGGGCTCCGGCCCCTCCTCAACAGGATTAAGGATAATAGTTATGAATAGACAATATATCTTTTGGGGACATTCTGATCCCCCACATTGCGAATGGCATATCATTCCAAATACTCCAGAAGATCGAGCCACGGCTATTCAGGCTGGTGCTACGGCTTTTTCGACTGTGAGCTTCTCGGCTCATCCTGAGAAGGGCAAGCCCGAACCGACCCGCTTCGGTGATCTGATCCTTGACTTCGACTCTAAGGATGATCCCAAGACAGCTATCATGGAATTGATCTACTTTGTAGAGTGGTTGAGCAGCGAATATGATGTAAATCCCCGCTTTCTTCAATATTGGATATCGGGGGGAAAGGGATGCCACCTGTTGATTCCGGCGAGGATGTTCGGAGGAGAAGAGGGCGACCCTCTTCTTCCCCGTATCCACGAAAAGATGGTCTACGAGCTTAACGAGGGAGGACACAATCCTCTCGTCACCAGCATCGATTTTTCGATGTACCCGATGGGAAAAGGGAAGCTTTTGCGGATTGAAAACATTCGCCGTCGGAATGGACGGTATAAGGTTCCTGTCACGTGGGATGAGCTCAACGATATGCCTTTGGATGACCTCCTGACTCTGACTGCCACGCCACGGCAGGTAGAGCTGGCTGATACGCATATTCCTCAATCGGAGTCTCTGAAGGATCTGTTCCTTCATTGTCAGGTCGCTGTACATACGGGAAGTAGCTCTCGAACGCAGACTCGTGGGGTTGAGGTGGTTGAGAAAGAATGTACCTTTATTAGGCATTGCCGGGATGATGCCGCAACGCTTTTGGAGCCTGAATGGTACGCGATGATCACCAACCTTGCCGTTCTTGGGCCGGTTGGGCGTGCTCTCATACATAGTTATAGCCGTCCCTACTCTGGTTATTCCGTTGAAGAAACAAACAAAAAAATCTGTCATGCGCTGGAGGGGAGTCCCATGACATGTACGACCATCAAGAATACTTGGGATTGCGGTAAAAACTGCGGTGTGAGCAGCCCCTACCTCTTGTACCGAGCTATGCCGAAGAGCAACCGTATGGATGGGATTTTCGCTTTGGAGGATGACGGCCTCTACTTTCGTTCTGATCCCAACGATCTGTCTCAAAAGGGGCGTTGGCTTTCTTCCCCGATTGAAGTCGTTGCCCAGACGAGAGATCCCTTGAACGGTTCATGGGGACGGCTTGTAAGGTTCCATGATGCCAATGGCGTCCTCCACCAACTTATCCTGAGCATGGCAGAGTTGGGGGGAAATGGAGACAGTGTGCGACAGATGCTGTTGGAACAGGGACTTCGAATTTCACCGGACAAGACGGCTCGGAGCCTTCTCATCCGTTTTCTGAACGATTCAGCTCCACAGATGTTCGCAAGGATGGTCAAAAAATTCGGATGGATCGGGGATGTGTATGTTCTCAGAAACATAGCCTATGGTGGAGCAGAAGGAGAGCTTTTCATCCCAGAAGCCCCACAGCTATCGGATATTTTTGAGCCTTCTGGAACTCTCGAAGATTGGCAGAAAAACGTGGCGATTCCCTGTCTCGGCAATCCGCTGTTGGAATTGGCAATTGCTTTTGCCTTCACAGGACCGCTTCTCGAACCCTGTGGCCTTGAAGGTGGTGGGCTCCACTTCTTTGGACCTTCTTCCTGCGGCAAGACGACTGCCCTCAAAGTGGCAGGTTCTGTCTGTGGCGGTGGGGGGAAGTACGGTTATATCCGTCAATGGCGGGCTACCGACAACGCCCTTGAGGGTACTGCTGCAACACACTGTGACAATCTCCTCTGTCTTGATGAAATCGGGCAGGCATCCTCGCGTGTCGTGAGCGAAGTGGCCTACATGTTGGCAAACGGCCAAGGGAAGGCCCGCGCCAACAAGGATGGAAACGCCAAGGCCATACGGGAATGGCGGTTGTCCTTCATGTCTACGGGGGAGCTGACGCTTGCGGACAAGATCGCGGAAGACGGACGAGGGCAAGTCATGGCTGGACAGGCCGTCCGTGTGCTGGACATCCCGGCGGACGGTGGTATTGGACAAGGTATTTTTACGTGTATTCCTAATGAATTGGATGGTGATATATTCAGTCAACAGCTGGTTGGAGCCACCGGACAATTTTATGGAACCCCACTCCGAGGATTCCTCGAACGCCTTGTCGATGGGCTCGAAGAACATGTCTCTGACGTCGAAAAAAAGATTGCCGACTTCGTTCGGAATGTGTGTCCTGAAGGTGCTTCGGGACAGGTCAAGCGTGCATGTCAGCGGTTTGGGTTGATAACTGCCGCCGGTGAAAAAGCCATCAGCTTTGGTGTCCTTCCGTGGCCTGAGGGAACGGCCTCGCGCGCGGCCCAATTCGGTCTTTCCGCATGGATCAAGGAGCGCGGAGGAATCGGGGATATGGAGATCGAAAACGCTCTGGAGCGGATCAAGACCTTCTTCCAGAAACATGCGGAGACTCGTTTCCGCATGCTAGATTCCTGCGGACAGTTGGGGTATGCGCCCTCTAGTCCGGCTGGATATGTCTGGGAAGAGGATAATGGGGAACGTATTTTCCTCGTTGAGCCCAACGTATTTCGGGATGAACTCTGCCGTGGAGTCAATCGGCAGATACTTCGGGAAAAGCTCAAGGATCTTGGTTGGCTCGCTCGAAACAGGTACGGCATGTTGATGGAGACAAAATGGATCAGGGGACGAAACAAGCGCGGTATCTGCTTCGTTCCTCAGAGATGGGAAGAGAGTGAGCCCGGTTTGCTTTGAGTTACAAGAGGCTGAGTGCAACGAGTCCAGCAGTAACCTAAGGGGAGTCCTTTGCAAGTTGGAGGGCTCCTTTTTTATCATGCGTGCGGGATTCTGTGCGTTTTGAATCTGTCCAGACTGTCCAGAATACCCGTCCAGTCGAGAGAAAAGGCTGTCCGCACAACGCACCGCACGCACAACATGAAAACAGGTTACGCAGAAAAATTTTCGATCACTGTCCAAGTTCTTTCCCATGCCCGAGCGACCATTCCCTTAAATTTTCGTACTGCGGGAGTGATGTCCAAAAGTTCCGAGCCTGAAACAAGTGTCCCACGTTCCCGTTGATGTTCGGCAAGGAGCGCGATGTATTCCTGCCTCCATTCCTTGGGAATAATGATGGGGGGAAGTCCTGCTCGCAAAAGAGGAAGATTTGAGATAAGGCGGGCCAGCCGTCCGTTGCCGTCCGCAAACGGATGGATGTGGACGAAGGGGATATGCAGTCGTGTATATATGGATGGGGCATTTTCCCGCGTCACTCGCTGCTCGTTGAAGAAGTGCAGCCAGCGGGCCATAAGCGCAGGCACGTCTTCGGGAGAGGCATATTCCATCCAGACGGCTTTCCCCTCACTATCTCGGCTGTAGGTTCCATTTGGAGAATTTTTGAAAGCCCCAACGGGAGCATAGACGTCAATAACGGTCTCAGTCTGGATGAAGCGGTGCAGGGTGAACAGGTGCTCTTGGCTAAGCGAGGTCTTGGTGATGACAAGCTGTTCCATCCATTTGAGCGCATCCGCATGGCCCTTGATTTCGCAATGCTCGCGAAACGTCTTCCCTGCGACGGTCAGCCCTTCCCGCAGGAAAAAGTCCGTGTCGCCAAGAGAGAAGGTATTTCCTTCAAGTCCGGCGGACGCGCATGTCCACTCGGCAATCAGGGCGTCTTGCAAGGCTGCCCGCCTGTATTCGGGAATGGCGTCCAAGCATTGGAAAAGGTCTGACATTACCGTCCATCCCTTTGTGCCCTTGAAGGGCTGTCTGGTTCTCATGGGAAAATCCCTATTACGCTTCCCCGCAAGAGTAGCCGAGATGGTCTGCGAACTCAATCTGCAAAAAAAGTTGTGCGTGCGGTGCGTTGTGCGGAATCCGCTTTTTCAACGTAACAGTGCCTGTTCGGGGCGTTTTTGTCGGTGGACGGGGCTTTTGGACAGCCCGGACGTGTCCAAAACGCACAGAATTTCGCACGCACGCCAAGATCTGTATTCTACGAGGGGATTTTATATACAACGTATTAATTTTTCATAAATATTTTTTTGATTGTCTTTTTGTCTTCCTGTCTGTCCGGGGAAAATGATGGTTCAGCTCTCTATAAGAGAGCTGAACCACATGGACACGGAATATCAGATTTGACTGGCTGGCAGACTCCAAACGGAATCAAAAATCGGTAGATCTTCTGGCAAAGGGATGCGACGCTTCCGGGAAGGTATCCGCAGGTCGTCTCTTTACTGAAGACATTTTTTTGTTTTGATGACGGGGACAGTTCAAAAGTCCCTCAGAAAATCGCTTGCAATCGCCAAAGTTCTCCTGTCCTACACGGTCAATTCGGCGAAGGGGGCGGATGGGAAAAGAGCCGTCCACTCGTCGGTGCTTGGACTTCAAATTGCCAAAGCCTAGTGCCCGGTGCGGATGGATACAGCCGGAGAGCTTTTTATCCCCGAACTGATGGTTGAGCCGTTCGGTGATCCGGTTGCCCACGTCCCGGTCAAAGGGGCTGTGTAGATTTGGAATGGTTAGCACACATTGATAGTTTTACCCAGCTTTCCAGCACCACGATTGTTCAGGTGTGGAACTGTTTCAAATTAAAGCAAAATAACCACTAAACACTATGCCAGTCACCCTTGATAAATGTCACCTCAAAAGCCTTGCACGGGCGAAACTGTTGCAGATGATTGGAAAAGGTAAAGGCATCGTTCATTTCATAGTGCTGAAAAACATCTAGGCCGCGATCAAGTACAATTTTCCAGCCGTGGTCTGTCACAATGTGACGAGCATGGAGGGTGTTGCTGCTGTCGAACTCCCATGAAAAGTTTACACCTATAGCTTGGGCGGATTCCTTGATTTTTTCAAAGTTCTCTTTTTGCTGTTCGCCTTTGAATTCATCTTCGATGGTGACGAGGTGAACAGCTACTTCTGCCTCAACGGGCTTTTGGCGCACCAGAGTTTCCAAAAACTCCATGAAATTTCGTATCTGGTAAAAGAGGCGAATGTACGGGTCGGTTATAGTGATTTGTGTTACACCTTTGAGGTACTCACCAAAAAGCATATCATAAGTGACGCCTTTTTGATTTTCTTGAAAGGTCAAATGCTTTTCTTCAAGTGGACACTCAGATAAGGCTTCTGAGGTGCGTGGTCGCGCAGCAAACAAGGAGACCTGCACGGGTGCGCTGTTTGGGTTCTCTTCGGAGATGGTCTTGTGATAATAGGCCGGGTACTCTTCTTCCTCTAATGTGGTGACCGCCTTGCTTTGCCCCGAACCGTCCGCATAGGAAAAGTGTACTCGCTCGTAGGTAGAGTCCAGCCTGTGCAACTGGTCTTTGACTCGCTTGCGCCCCTCAATAGCGAAGTTGAGAAGCTCTTCCACTTCTTCAGGCTTTGCCTCGCCATGCGGGAAAATAATCTTCATCAAGCCGGAAAATGTCTTGTTGATGCCGTCCCTGTCTCGCGTTGAAATATCGGGAGATAAAGTAAAAAGGCCCTTGTAGCGGTCTGAAAAATCATGATTACGCAATGAGCGCAGAGTTTCCGCCAGATAGTCCACCACAAAGCCATAGCCGCTGGAAAACATCTCGCCACGGATAATGTCCACTTCCCAGCCGGGGATATAAAAATGCAAACGGTCAAGGAAGGCAGAGTCGTTAAATTTTTCCGGCAACTCGTCAAACAGGTTGGTGTGTTTGAGCATATAGGGTACGGTGTGTTGCGTATTACCCACAAAAACCATAGAGGCTTCTGCGCCTAGTGTTTCCACCCCACGCGAGAACGACTTGTTGGCCATGTAGTTTTTCATAATGTCCACAAGGGCCTTGTCCACGCGCTTCTGCTTGCCCGCAAATTCATCAAAGGCAACACAGTCCCAATAGCCCACCAGCCCAATTTTGCCAGAGGCGTTGTTGACAAAGAGTTTGGGCACAGTGACTTCTCCGCCAGAAATAAGCATCCCGTGCGGCGAAAATTCTGAATAAATATGTGACTTGCCTGTTCCCTTGGGGCCAAGCTCGATAAGATTGTAGTTTCGTTCACAAAAGGGAATGAGCCGGATGAGCTGGGTCAGCTTGCTACGCTTGCCAAACAGGCTTGGCTCGAAGCCTATGCTCTGGATGATAAGGTCTATCCACTCATCGGTGCTGAACTGCTTACGGGCCTCGGCGTACTCTTCAAAATTGAAATGCGAAAGCTGGATGGGTTTTAAGCTCGTCAAAATCCAGGGGGATGTATTTTTGTCCTCGGTAAACTCGTACTCAATGTCGGCTATGCACCACACGCCGCTGACCAGCAGCTTGGGGTGGCTTTTTACCGTTCCAGAATCCACCAGCACTTTTTTGATGCCTAAGTTGGAGAATTCTGCTTCGTAGACATCGGCCTTGTCGTTCAGGGAAACACTGATCTTGTCGATGACCTTATAGCGGCCTTTTTCCTTTATGTTGGAACGGATCAAACCCGCCTCATTGCGATGCACATAGTGCTTTCGCAAAATTTCCTTAACGGTTTCTATGCCGGTTTGGATGCTGGCCTCATCACAAGTGGCGCAATACTGCCCAAGCAAGTATTCCAGCACATAGGAAGGCACAATGGCATTGCCCTTGACGGTTTTTACAAGGTCTTTGCGGACTACCAGCCCGGAAAAATGGGCGTTAATTTTTTGGTCAAGTGCGTTCATTGTTCACCTGTCTACAGGTCAAAGTCACTGGTAAAGGAGCGGCGCATGATATAGCGGAGCGACTTGTAGTCTTTGAAATGGGACGTTCCCGCATGGCGCTCTTCCAGCTTCAGGATAACTTCCTGATTGTTGGCGGCATCGGCTTTTCGGGTGAGCACAAAGCGCACTTGCATCTCACGCTCACGCGGATTTTCGGACTTGCGATCAAAGGTCAGGTTATGGGTATCCGATATAAGCTCGCCTGCCTCTGTGTATATGCCTGCCCGCAAAACGCGTGCTTGAATCTTGTCCGTAACCGGGCCGATTTGGTACAACGTCACTGCCAGTTGCCCGGACGTGATGATGGAATTTGTCCCACGCAAAATTTCCACATCCACCATCGAAGTATCGCTCTGCCTCTTTTTGTTGATGCGCACCACCGGCACCACCACCTCTTGCAACGAGGCTCCCCCGTGCACAAAGCGGCTACCGGAGCCTTTCAGGCGCAGGCGATTAATGGATTTGGGGATATGCACTTCCACCGCATTTGGAAACGAGGCAAGGCCAAGCTGGGAGGATGAAAACTTGTGCAGACTGGGCAAATCCGCAAGGCCCTTGCCAATGACAAAGCGCCGATCGCGGAACAAAATGTGTTGGCCTTCACTGTCTGTGCCACAAAAGTCACTCTCGTCAATGGCCCTGTTCTGGTAGATGAAGCCGTGATCCGCCGTGACAACAAAGTTGTACAGGTTGGCGCTATTCAGCTTTTTGATGAGACGCGTCAAGTCGTTCAGGCTGTCTTCTGCCGCCTCAAACACACGCTCTTCCGATTCGCGCTTGTCACCCACACTGTCGATGCCATTGTGGTACACATACAGCACATCGTTGTCCCGCACCAAGGCCCGGCAGCCTTCTCCCTTCATGGTCAACAGGTCGTCTGCCTTGCAGGCCGTTGCCCGACCGGGCAAGGCTTCTTCAAGGATTTTATTCCTATTGGCCAGCCCCTGAGTGCTTTGCCCGCCAAGCAACACCGTGCCGGTGTCGTTGGCGGTAATTTCAAGTGCCTGTCCCGGTGCTCGTGGCAACAGTGCAGCCATGCCAAGCTGGGTATAGCTTGGCAGCATAGAGAGCAAAGGTTCAATGTCAGCCGTGTACCGATCTTCCTGGCGGATGCGGCGAGCAAGTTCTTCGCCAATTTCATAGCGCATGGCGTCTGAAATAATGACGCACACTTTGTTTTCTTTACTGACGAAGGGCTGTACCCAGTGTCCGTAGAAAGCGTCCTGGCGCAGGATGGGGGTAGCCTCCCACAGGGGGGCCGCTGTTACCAGTTCCTGAAAGCGGTCACTCAGCTTGAGCAAAAAGGCATTGGAGTACAAGTTTTCTATCTGCTCCTGTAGGCCATCCATCAAGGACGCCTGCCCCGACTTGCGAACATGGTAGATGAATTTTCGGTAGAGCTGGTCGATTTGATACCAAAAGGCCGCATAGCGTTGCACGCCTTCGCTCAAACTTTCCATGACAAGCCGGGCTTCTCCCAGGGTATGGAGAAAAAGCGCTGCCTGCTCCACCGCCTCATACACATGCGCAAAGTCCCTGTACCAACGGCTTTCTCTGCGTTGACGCACCCATAGCGTCACATCGGCGCAGGGCACTGTGCGGGCGGCGACCACTCGCACCAGGTCACTGAGAATTTTCTGGTCAATGAGGCGGAAATAATCCAGTTTCAGCAAGCTGTTAAAATCGCGTTTTGCCAGATCGTGTTCAATGTCCAAAGCTTCAGCACATTCTTTTGAAAGGGCCTCAAAGCTCGTTTCAAAGGCGCGGCTGTCTTTCCAACGTTTGAGAAAAACCAGAGCATCGTTGCTCAGTTTGACATCACCCCCAAGGCTCATGGCATAGCAGGACTTGAAAAGCTCAATTACAAAATCTCGCAAGCCTTTTTCGTTTGGTTGGGTGGCGTCATAGCCATAGCAGTGTTGCATCTGGTTCCAGAAAAAGCTCTCAAGACAGCAACGAGACATAAGGCGAAACTTTTCTTCACCACCTGTCGCCAGCTCTTGCAGCAGGCACTCCACCACGGAATCCATGCGCACGTCACTGCCTGCGCATACGGCCAGCATTTTGAGCCGCAAGCGTTCCTTGGTATCGTCAGATTCCATGAGCTTGCGTAGGGCTTCTTTGCGTTTGGCAGCTCTAAAAAACTCCAGGTGCTCTTGCACCACATCGGCAAACTCAGGCCCAAGCTCCAATTCGGTCAGCAGCATGGTCACCTGATCGGTGCTGAACTGACCGTGGGCCAGCAACACATCCAGAAGCCAGTTGTCCATATTTTCCGGCTGCGGGCCCTCGTGGTAGAGTAAAAACTTTTGCTGCGGCTCTTCTCGCAGAATGCGGTACTTGAGGCCGTACTCATTGCCCGCAATTTCCAACTTGGTGATGCCGGGCATGTCCACGGCCTCATAATCGGCCCGCAGTTCTTTTTGGGCGTCATACCAGAACACAACGCGGTGCTGATCAAAGAGCCTGCCAAGGGCTTCGGCAATACGGTCGTTCATTCGTGTATACCTTTGGGGCGTGTGTCTTGGGCTATTTCTCGCACCAATGGTGCGAGTTTTTCATTGCCCTGATATTCTACAAAAGTCTTCTGAGGTATCCGCCATTATTCCACCTTGGCCTCAAGGCCGGGGATTTTTTTCAGGGCAGTGCCGAACTTGAGGTAGTTGACCTTTACGCCGTCATCAAGGTCAATGCTGAGCTGGCGGGTGGCCAGCGGGTAGAGGGTATCGCGTTCGTAGTCGTCGATTTCCGTCAGCATTTTTTTGATCTTTTCGATCTCTTTCAGGGCCTTGGTTTTATCGCCTTGCGCGGCACTGGCGCTGATGCTCACGGCTTCAAGCTGTTCTTTGCGGCCTTTGAGCTTGGTGCGGAATTCACGCAGATAGTCGTTGAGCACCACGCTTACCGTATCTGGGCGGTAGCGGTGCATGTAGATGAGCGCATTGAAGCTGCCGCCGGGGCTGGAGAACAGCCAGTAAATGGGGCGTTTTTTGTAACGCTTGAGGTGGTCGGCGTAAAAATCTTTCACGAAATAGGCCCGCAGGCTTTTGCCGAGGGATTCTTCAATGAAGGCCACGTTGGCGGCGTAGTGCTCCTGCCCGAAGGTGAGGCGCACAAAGCTCTGGAAGCGGTCGGCCATGTCGTCTTCAAACCAGTAGCCGTCGAGAATGGGGATGACGTTGTCCTTGTCTGCCGGGAAGGAGGGTTCTGGCACCTGCGCAAGGTAGTCATCCAGCGTCTCTCCTTGATTAGCCAGCACAAGACCGGGCTTTTCCAGCGCGTAGCGGCCAAACATGCAGCCCACGGCGTAGGAGATGAACTCGCGCATGGTGTCGGCCAAAAGCTGCGCTTCCAGCTCTTCTGGCGTTTTGTCGCCGCCGTAGCGGTAGTGCGGGTTGCAGGTGAGGGTTATTTCCTTCAGCGGCACGTCTGGCGTCAGTTCGTCTTGCAGGCCGTAAGCTTCAATGAAAATGCGGTTATTCTCTTCTTCCAGCCTCTGCATTTCGTCGGTCATGCTCTGCCAGTGCTGGCGCAGGGTGGCGTAGGTTTCAGCAAGGGTGGGCTTGCGGTGTTCGGGCGCAAGGAGGGGCAACACGGTGAAGTCCCATGATGTTTCGTAGGCGTCCCAGTCGCCGTTTGATATGGAAACAAGGTTATCAATTAAATCAATGGTAGAGTCTTGCTGTTGAATTGACTGATTTGTAAGTGGGAAATTAGCAACGTGTCCAACTTCAAAGTTTAGTGTAGGTGATAGAGAATTAATTGCCCCATTCATAATAGGAGAATTCATTATCCCTAGGATTGTTTTTAGTAGCCTTGTACTTTCAAAAAAAATTGAGCACCCAGCAACATCAAATACAAACCCTGAAGGAAAAAATCTTAATGAAAAACCACCACTTGTAATTTTTGACCAACTTAGGGCTTCTCTAAAAAAATAGTTCGTATTTTGCGGACGCGAGCGTAATCGGCCATCCTCTCCAAAAAAATTACGGATTTCCTGGCCGTCATTTTCCCAGTTTACAACAAAAGATTGGTTACCATACCACTTTCTATAATCGCCTCCCTTATTGTAAGGAAACCATTTTCGACTTGATCTTATAGTGTGTTCATTTGTTGTGGCATCAAATTTAATTGATAATGTCGATACTTCATGCCAGCTTCTAACAAAACGATTATTGTCACCACTTGCTAAGCCTTGTCGTGGGCTAGCAAGTTCTTCCAATCGAGTGCTTATCTTGTATATGTTTCTAATGCTTTGACTAATCCAATAAGCGATAGGTACGCCGGGCAAACTTCTCAAGTCAGAGGAAGAAACACGATAAAACCAGCCACAATCAGGATTGTCGATTGCTTCCAGTGCTTTTTGAGGCTGTAGTTCTGCACCATAAAAGTTCTTCAAATCAATATAGCACCCCATATGGTTAGGCAATTTCTGTCGAAGCAGAGTAAAAGCACACACTGGCACATAAGCAGACTCAAAAAATGCATGATATTCAGGACGAACAAGCGTTGTGATAGTGGTTTGATTTAAAATAAAATGGCGCAACTTCTCATATGACCCGAGAAACATCCAAGTAAATGGCGTCATCAGACCCAAGCTTCCACCATCGAAAACCATTGTGATGATTCTTTCAATAAAAGCAGCGAACAAATCTGATTTGTTGTCTGGGTAATTATCTTTCAGCCACGCCCCCAATCTTCCATTCATGCCCTTGCCGCCCATGTACGGCGGGTTGGCAATGACCACATGGTAACGCTGGCTCAGGTACGCGGCCTGTTGCAAGGCCAGCAGCACCTTCGCATGGGTAATGTGTAACTGTATGTCTCGCGGCGCACCTTTCTCTTGCAGGGTGTGCAGCAGCGGGGCCACGTTTGCTTCGGCAGGGCGGATGAGGGAGCCGAAATTGTCCGCCTCCTCAAATTGGTACAGCGTGGTGAGCACGGAGGGGGTGAACAGCTCGCGCCCCATAGCCTCGGCATAGCGTTTCAGCTCGCCCTCGGCAAAGGCTACGTTTTCCAGCACGCAGATGTTGGGTTTTATCTCCTTGCTCAAAAAGCGGCGGTTCTTTGCTCTGGCCTTCATCACCAGCGCAAGGGCAGCCAAGTCTCCGGCGCGTTCGTCAATCTCTACGCCATAGAGGTTATGCGTGAGGATTTTTTCGGCAATGGAGGTGGGGTCTGCTCCTTCTTCCTCATACATGGCATAGAGCAGATCAAAGGCATAGGTAAGCATGTGCCCGGAACCACAGGCCGGGTCGCATATCTTGATGTCTTCCGGGCTTGCGATGCGTAGAAAGTCCGTTTCTTCCTGTTCGGGCTGAATATAATATTCCATGCGCTCCACAAGGCGCGATTGCGGACGGTTGAGCATCCACAAGCGTCCCAGCGAATTTTCCACCAGATAGCGCACAATCCAGTGCGGAGTGAAAAGCTGGGTAGCGGCGGGGATATTTTCCGGCGTGATCTTCTGGTTCTTCTTGAGGCCGTCAAACACCTCGTCCTTTTTTTCCGAAATATAGAACTGATACAGCCAGCCGATGACTTCTACATTTGCGCAGGCGTCCGGCGTCATGGCCTCACGGGTATAGGCAAGAATAGAGGTGCCAGAGAGCAGGTCGTCCGGCATGAGCAGTTCGGTGTAGTCGTTGATGCGCTCAAACAAAAAGGGCATAGCCTTGTACCATACATTACAGGCGGCAACCACCAGCAGGCGGTAGGCTTCGCCCTGCGGGTCGGGGCTTGGGGCTGTGCCGTTCAGCAGGGCAAAGACTTTTTGCCGCGTGGCTTCGGGTATGTCTTCATCCACATGGCCCATCTTGGCATCTGCCAGAATTTCGGGCTGAAACTGCCCCTCAGCAGGGGACACCACCCCAGCGCGGGTGTAGCGGTTCACATCCATAAAGCGCAGCGCACAAAAACGGTTGAACCAAGTGTAGGCCACCCTGTCGATGAGTTGCGCTCTGGCCTCGGCTGGCGTTTGCTTTTGCTGCGGCACAAGAGCCTTTTCCAGTGCCTGCACCGCCTCCGGGCTTTCACGCCGCGCGGCACTATCTTCTGCCAGCACCACGGTGAGTTTGGTGCTTACCTGCTCAAGCAAAGCACGGCGGGCATATTGGGCAAATTTTTTGAGGCGGGCGGTGTCCATGTATTAGTCTCCTTGAGGTGTAGCGGCGGCACTAAGGCGGGTGATGGGCCAGTTGGGGAATACGCTGTTCCACGTTTCCAGATTGTGTACCTGCCAACTGGCTAAAGGGTATCTTTGCCAACGAGAGGACGTGTTGGGCAATCTACCGGCAAAAAGACGCTCAAACTCATCAATAATAGGCTGTAAAAGCGCACTTTCGAGCGTTACCAAAAAAACATAATGTACTGATTTTTCAAGCTGCTTTTCCGCCCATCTGAAGAAAAATGAAAAAACATACTTTTCAATCAGCGACGCTATCAGGGTTCCATCAACAACTTTTTTTAAAAAGGCTTTTCCACCAACATCGACGGCATCAGGGCGGCCAGGGTCTTTTACTTCGATAAAATAAATGGAGTCATCTGTTTCTATAATAAAATCGACTCGTGGCATATTTGGAATGTCATGATATTCTGGATGATCCTTGTCTTGTTGATCAAATTTCAAAGCGTGGACAACATCTATGCAGTTGATTTGCAAGTCTTGTTCTTCAAGTATTGGCATTTTACACCCTTTGAAGCCTAGCCTGGGCATGAGCCACAGTGAGATCAGTAAATGCTTCAGAAATGGGGTTGTTGGCGATGACTTTGTAGTCATCAGTACTCTTTATTTGCACTACATCATTTTTGTCTCTATACAGCGTGTGATAGCGCACATGATCGTCTTTACCTTTGTCCATAAGCAGGTCAAACCATTTGAGAAGAACGTAATCGTGGGTTGTTAAAATAACTTGCTGTCCATTACGCGAAAGCTCCAACAGAACTTCTACTAATAGCTTCATGAGCTTGGGGTTCATGTTCGATTCTGGTTCATCCCACAGCAAGGGGCCACTTTTCCCGGGATTTATAGCACCCGTTTCCAGCAGTCGATATAGTATTCCCATTTTGCGAATACCTTCTGCTACTCCATTGGCTGAATATTCTATATTCCCCTTGCCTTGGAATGTAACCTTGCCACCCCCGTGAAAAACAAAGCGTCCACCACAAATACTTTCAATGGTTTTTAAAAGCGTACTCGTATTTTCACTTAAATTTTTTGCCCGTAGTGTGGGCATTTCAAGAAGCATGTATAAGTTTCTATATGTACCATCGAAAGACAAGTTATATTTGTCATACAAACTTCCAAAGCCAAGCATAAACGAAAGCATTTCTTTCGTTGGAATAAAAACGCGTTGATCATAATCCCATCTATAGTTATTGAAATTAAATTCTATTTTTTTAGAATCTTTACTAAAATCTATAGAATAATATTTTCCATTAATTTCTTTGTACTCAAGCGTACACTTGTCACTTGCAAAAGAATGGCAAAGATTCCCTAGCTCTCCATTTAATGGTAAAAAATACTCAAGAATGCGAGAAGTGAGCCAATCTGTAAAATCAGGATCATTAGAGCCTTGTTTTCCTTCATGCTTCAACACGCCATTTGCATTTATTGCAAGCAACTTTAAAAGTTGTGTTTTTCCTGTTGCATTTTCTCCAATAATCACATTGATTTTAGGTGAAAAATTGACGGTCAGCTCATCACTGAATGCCATGAAATTTTTGATTTTCAGTTGCTCAATCATATTTGAATCCTTTTTCCTTGGCGGATTTCTTCAAGTAGGGCCTTACGCATGGATTCCAGATACCGTTCCACGTCGCCTTCATCGGCCAGCCATGCCTTGTCAAAGGTTATGCTCAGGGAGCGGCTGGAAATGAACTCCACGGGCTTGACTGGCTCAGGCTGTGGGTTTGGCTTTTGAGATTCCTGAGACGTGCTTGGCTGTGGCTGCGGGGCTTTCACAGGCGCAGGCTGTGTCAGGGCTGTAAGCTGTGAAAGCAGCTCTGGGTATTGCACTTCCTCAAAACGGCGCACAGTGTCCCGCACGGCGGCAATGAGCTTTTCTTGTGCCAGAAGATCGGCGTTCTTTTCAAATATTTGAGCGAAACGCTTTTGTTGCTCTTCGACAAGTTTAACAAATTCAGAGGATTCACAAAGGCGTTTCTGCATTTCTGCAAGTTGATTCTTGGCTTTTTGCACTTCAGCCATGAGAACAGGTTGCATTTGCTGTTGCAAATTTTCCAAGTGCACTTTGAGCTGCTGCATATGGTTGCCCATATAGCACTCTGCATTGTTCAAAATAGACTTGGCTTGCTCGGCCTCCTGCGTGGCCACATAGGCTAGATTGGAGGCTTGTTCCTCCAAAAACTTGCGAGCGTTATCATAAATCTCTCGCTGTGGGCCTTCCAGAAACTTGCGCATGGGGTCGAGCACGTTTTCCTTGGCAGAAAGCAGCGCGTCCTGGTGCTTCACAAAGTCCGTCAGATACCAGTCATATGGCTTGCCTGTGGACTGTTTAAGCAAAACCTCAACGGATGCGAACTTGTCGCAAAAAGGATAGCCTGTCGCCTGTGCCTTCAGACTGCTCAATTCATTGGCAAGGCTCACCATGCTGTCGCTGGTTTGTTTGGCTATGACTTTGGCTTCTTTCGCTGTAGGCGATTGCCCAAAAAAGTCTTCATAAAATTCTCGTAGTACGCGGGCCTGAGAAGCGGTGAACTCAATTTGCGGTTCCAGCACAAGGTTGGCATGGGCCTGGGTGTTACGCAGAGCGCGTTCAAGTTCGGCATCCTCCACGAGGTTGCCGTCTGAACGGACTTCTACCTTGCCCCGACCGCACAGTTTGCCCAAAGTGCAAAGGATGGCCGCATAGTACCAGCCATAGGGCTTTCTTTCAAAGTGCTCCAACAGGGTTTTGAGAGTGGTGCGAACTCCAGTGCGGCTGTTTGTGTTTATAAATCCGAGCATTTCTGTTTCAGCTTCGGGCAGTACACTCTCAACCCCCGTCAAGGAGCCTTTCATCTGTGCAATGCACTTGGCTACATCGTTCTCGCTATAAGTAATGCCACATAGCATGGCTAAGTTAGGGTAGGAACGGGCCACCAGTTCCTGAAAGCCCCTCTGAACCCTCGTTTGCCCGTCCACATTTCCGGCATCAACTTCGCTGCCCTGCACAAAAAGGCGGGCTTGAGTGATAAGAGCTTGCACACGTTGCTGAATTTCAGCATACCGTTCATTGTTTTGAAATGCTTTATCGCTCAGAATACGTTTGATGGAATCCTGCTGTATCGAAAGCGTATTTTGTCGCACATACTTGTCTGTGCGTTTGTACATCAACAAATCGTGCATTAGTCTGGAGTCGGGGGGCATAAGCACAAGTAGTTCACTTTTACCAGTATTCTGCATCTGCAAGACAGCCGGGTTTTCCACATGCTCATGGAAAGGGCTGATAACATGGATAGCCAGCTCGTATTCTCGACCAGAAAGCCTGTCATCCAACTTTTTAGAGAAAGGATAATCCTGCCCCGGTTCCCCAATTCGGATTTTTCGCTGTTTGATGACGTGATCAAAGATGATTTTGTTTAGCTCAGCGGAAACGTCTGTTGTGTCCACATCGGTGCATTTAATTTCTTGCTCAATATCTTTTTCTTCATCAGTCAGGTATTCGTAGTGCTCTCCATTGCGCTGGATGTAGGTTTCCTGTTCCAGGCGATTCAAGGCTTCTTCCACGCGCTGTCGAAGCGCGGGCAAGTCCTGCTCAAATCGTTCCAGCATGAGTACACACAAATTACGGATGGTCGGCTTAAACTCCTTGACGTATTTGACAAGGAAAAGTGCCTTCAGAAGGCGAATGGCAAATTCATCTGTCAGATGATTTTCTGCCTGTATAACGGCTTTTTGGATTTGTGATTTTAGAGCTGCACGGATGCCCGCAAACATCAGGTCAAAGGTTGCCAGTTGCCCAGTTTCATATGTGCCTATTTGAATAGCAACCTGCTGAAAAACTCCCAGCATGGAGCGCTCACCAACGGAGCTATGCTTGCCTTCAAAGGCATTGTGCAACGAAAGATTCTGTATGGCAGATTGAAACAAGGAAAATTGATAGGGGATAAAGGGGTAGCTGTCGATAAAATGCTCTTTATCCTTAAAATTTCTATATGGTTGTGAACCGTCGGCAAAGTCGAACAGGGTTTTGAAGTTGTTTACCTGTGCATCATAGAGGGCAGAGAGCTGTATCGCGCCGTCTTTTGTTTTGAGCAGCAGGCGCTTTTGGATAACCTCGGCTACATCAGCACTGGTGAGCTTCAAACGGCTCTGAAAACGAGCTTGAATTTTGGTGAAGTCGTTACCTTGCTTTGTGCCCATTTCGCCCACAACAGAAGACATATCCTCCTGCGCTGTAACCACTATCCAGGCACGGCCACGGCATTTTGTCGCCAGACTTTCTGCTATGGTTTGGAGGTTGGTCATCAACTTGGTGTTGTCGGCAATGTATTGGCCTACCTCATCCACAAAGAAATTCAGCCGAAACTGTGAGCCTTGTGCTGTGACATAGGCATGAACCTGATCGGCAAAATCTTCAATGGAGACGCGATACTGGCTACGGTATTTGTCCAGAATGCCTTGCGCTATGAATGTCTCGGCTCCGGTCGCAGCAGCGTAGGCTTTGGCTATGTTGCCGCCTTCCAGCAGTGCCTGCTCCCTGCCGAAATGCCAGGGTTTGCCTGCTATGGACGTATAGGCAGCCTGAAAGGCAGCGTACTGGCCCCGGCTGTCCAGATCGCGCTCAAACTGGGCAATATAACCCTGCTTGCCGTAGTAGCCGCACATTTCGTCAAAAACTTTGACGAAAACAGCCAGCAGAGCATCCACTTGATTCTTATTAATAACATCAGCCTTTTGGTCGATGTTGAACAAGATGCTTTTGGATGGGATGGCAGCGGCGCGTGCAAGGTCAGCCTGCAAGATGGCGTCGTCAATTTTACCGGCAAAGAGATCGAACGCCTGCGCGCCATCAATGGGACGGTTTTCGAGCAAGAGAGCAAGCATCTTTAGCAAATGGGATTTACCAGAGCCAAAGAAGCCCGACACCCAGACGCCATTGGCACCCTGATAGGAGTTATAGGCTGATAAAAAATCCTGAAGTCGCTTGGCAACTTCATTTGTCAGAACATACTCCTCAATCTCGAGGCGTAAAGTGGTTTCATCATCCGCCTTGATGACCCCTTCAATAGGGCGGTCAACGGGTCGCAAAAAAAGGTCTTTCAAAGGCATGGTAATGTCCTCATTCAGAATTCGCAGTGAAAAATGTTAAATGCCCTATAGTATTTATCATCGTGCAATACACCAAATAAATCGAGTGAAGCTCCAGACACAAGGGAATGAGTATACTCTCCTGGGAAAAACATCACTGTTGGTTTGTCTTTTGCTGTGCTTTGCAAATTATTCAACACATTGTGTGAACGTATATATGGAAACACCTCACCAATTCCTGTAATAAAAAGAATATCAAATAAATTTTTATCCAATACTCTTGATATTTCTGGAATAAGATGAGCTTCAGAGTCTAAGACATTTTGCAGAAGCTCTTTAAGCTGCTCTTTGGATATGTCTTGTTCCATTGCAAAAATTTTGTTTAAGATGTCACGTTTTTTCAGAATTTCATTTGCAATATCATAAAGGTTAATTTCAAGAACGTGAATATTTTGTTTTGATAGGTAATTTATCAAGACTTGTGTTTGCCGTTCTACTTCTACAGTAATCTTTGGACTAAACGGGCAGATGAAAAAAGGGACTTCGTTGCCAATACCTTTTTTTTGCAAGAATTGTTGACTTACCAAAAGATTTTGGAGATGCCCAAAAATTTGAGGCACGGACATGGAAAAAGTATCTATGCTCATTATCTACCCCATCCATTTGCCGCTTGCACAGAGAAAAACAAAAAGTTGTTTGACTCTTTAAAAAAAACTTCCATATGCTGGCTGCACATCACTGGAATGATACGGTTATCGTTGGACAACAAATTGGCTTCGCGTAGCATTCTGAAGAGAATTTGGCGTAATTTTTGTTGTGTACTTTGACTTAACTCGTCAAGTTCAGGTGCCCATTCAGCTTTTGCATTAAAAAAAGCAGCATAGTCTTCAGAGGATACGGCATCTTGAAGAGATAGGAATTTTTCCCTCACTACTTCACGTGCAAATTCAGCAATGAATTTATATTTTCTACATATAGATAACCACAAAATATACCCTTGGTCTCTATTTGTAGCACTATGAAATGTCAAAATATCATTTTTTGTAAGTTTACTAAGTCGTGAAGCAATTTCACGATAAATACGCTTTGAAGTACTTTGCGTTCGCGATTGGAGAATATTTTTATCTAAAACTTCTTTTTCTACTTCGTTCCAATCCTGTAAGCGCATGTATGACTTTAAAACTAGTGAAGATTCTCTATGTAAAAGTGCGCCACTAGTAAAAGACATGTTATACTTCTTAGTTTTCATCGTGCACGTTACTTTTGAGGTGTTCATTCGCTCCTCCAACCTTTACCCACTCGTCAACCTCATCTTTCTTGAATTTCCAAAAACGGCCCATACGGTGGGCAGGCATTTTGTATTTATCTATCCACTTATATATAGTGTCATTACTCACACCTAAGTAAGTGCAGATTTCACCAATAGATAACCAGCGGTTTTCACTGTGTGCCATGCTGGCCCCCTTAAAAATGCGCCATCAGCAAGCGGTAAAATATGGTCTTTAAATCTAGGTAAATGAAAGAGAAATGTCAAATACATCTGCCGTTTTCAACCGATTTAAGCCGTTTTTGTTTGTTTTGAAAGGATATTTGTAAAGATCGGTGTCAGGCTTTAACCGAGGCAGGTATTTGCCAGAGGGGAGAACCATCATGCCGGACATAAAATGCTTTAATACAATTTTACCACTGTACCGCCTAGTTTCTCCGTGCTACACGAATGATGTTCCCTTTTGTGTAACAAATTAAAAACAGATGGTTGTTATGCTGTCACTCATGCCCCCAAGACAAAGGCAAATCATTGAAATGCTCAACGCAGGAGTAGGGATTAAAAAAAATCCTTACGGATTTCTTTAAAGATTTCGATAAGATATAGATATAAAGCACGAGTTAACAGCATTGCCGATATAATCAGCCCACTTCCGACAGAAAAACAAGAAGTAATCAGCCTCGTTTCCCATTTTGTCAGTATCCTAAGAAAATGACTTTTTGCTTATGAAATGATTTTAAATATATATTACCATTTTGAATCGGTAGTTTTTTCTTGAAAAAGACCTGTCCGGAAGATTCGGGCAGGTCTTTTTATGTTCAGGAGGAACAGATGGAATCATTTTGTTCGGATCAGATACGCGAGCTGGCGCAGGCACTCATCAAAGTTCAGGAACAACTCCAACCAGCAACCAAGGATGCCAACAACCCGTTCACCAAGAGCAAGTACGCCACCCTCAACAGCGTGATGGACTCGTGCCGTGACGCCTTGCTCTCCAACGGCATCTGGCTGTGTCAGTATCCGGTTCCTGCCGAACCGGGATATCTCGGGTTGGTCACGAAACTCACCCATGCCGAATCTGGACAATGGCAGTCGAGCCTTGCCGTGGTTCCCCTGCCCAAGGCCGATCCGCAGGGTGTGGGCATCAGCATGACCTATATGCGCAGGTATGCCCTTTCAGCCATGCTCGGCATCGTTACGGAGGATGATACGGACGGAGAGTTCGCTTCAGACAAGCCCAATCGTCCTCAAAGACAGAAAAACGCCGTAACCGCCCCACAGAGAGGCAAAACGACTCACGATGAATCAGAACAAGCAAAAAAGATTTCATCCGCCTCAAATCAAACGTCAGGCGGACTTTCAAAATTGCCTCATCTGGATGGAATTGCATACCAAATCGTACCGGCACAGGATGGTCGGGAGTGCATCCTCGCTACCGGAAACACGGCGGCGAAGAAGGAACAGCTCTCGGCGGCGGGGTTTCACTGGAACCCCCAACGAAAAATCTGGTGGAAATACGCCGCATAGCGGAAAGAGCCGTCCTTGATGGGGCGGCTCTTTCCATTTTGGTTCTCATCACAGAGGGAAACAAATGGACGAAACGAACAGAAATACTGGAGCGGAAGGGTTATCGGAAATCCTCCGCTGCGGATTGGAACGCAGTGCCGAACAGCGCACAGCCATTCAGTTTGGCGACCGCTCCCAATATGTTGGACTATCGGATATCGCCAAAATGCTGGACTGCCCACGGGCGGCCATGGCTGGTAAGCTCTACATACCTGAATACAGGAGCACTGGCGAAGCTCTCAACCACCAGATAATCTTTCACAGAGGTCATTGGTTTGAGACGGGTGTTCATCAGGCTCTCGTCGGATATGGCTTGTCTCCTCTGTTTCAGCTTGAAATCGAGATCGTGTACGGAGACGTCCCCATCAAGGCTCATCTGGATTTCACGCTGGTGACAGATCAACCACAACCGACAGTACGGATTCTGGAAGTCAAGTCCACCGCAAGGCTACCGACAACCCTTTCTGAAAGTTACCTCATGCAGATAGGTGCTCAGACCGCATTGCTCAAAGCCTACTGGAACCATCCTGTCTTCAGCATCATTCAGGAGACGGGGGAAGTTCTCTACCACAGGACGCTCCCTGAAATCTGTAAAGAACTCCTTGATGTGTCCCTTCCTGATGATGCTTCAGCTTGCGACATTCAGGGATGGGTTCTCTGTCTGTCCATGTGCGATGCAAAAGCCTTTGGGCCGTTTCTTCCTGAAGATACGGATATTGCCCGGTGTCTGGATATGGCTTCCGAATTCTGGGAGACGATGAATGACCTGAAAGAAAACAGGCTGGATCTGAACGCAATTCGAACGGCGCAGGGACTTGCGGCCCTGTGTCCGTCATGTTTTTGGAGCAAGGACTGCCCGCGCTTTAAAGGCTCCTCGCATCCTGAATGGGAAGATACCCTTGCACAGCTTATAGATCTGAAAACACAGAAAAAGTCTCTTGAAGGAGATATCGACGAGCTGGAGATTCGTCTAAAGGTTGCCTACCAGCTTTCGCATACGGTGAGAGGTGAATGGATCAACACGGGCAATCATACGTTCCGGGTGATTCCGCAAAACGGAAGAGTCACTCTGGATCGAAAACGGCTGGCTGAAGAACTCAAAACCCTGCTTGGGGAGCAGGCTGCCCAGACGCTTATGGCGAAGTGTGAGAAGCAGGGGGACCCCTTTGAGAGGCTGTATACTGTATCGCAATAATTGACGGATAAAGTTGTTGTAGATATGTTTCTACAAAAAGGAGGTGCTTTGATGACTACTATGTCGAGCAGGGAATTCAACCAGGATGCCGGAAAAGCCAAGCGTATGGCTATGCAAGGCCCTGTCTTTATTACAGACAGAGGTCGTTTGGCACATGTTCTCCTTACCATAGAGGAGTACCAGAAGATTACGGCAACGCATCAAAATATGGCAGATATGCTGGCGTGTCCTGAAAGCGTGGACATAGACTTTGATCCAGTTCCCTTGCAGAAAAACTTGTTTGTACCTGCGGACTTGTCGTAATGTATCTCATTGATACTAACGTTCTTTCAGAATTGCGGAAGGCCCATAGGGCTGACCCTCATGTTGTGGAGTGGGCTAAAAAAATTGAACCTCACTGCATGTATCTGTCCGTCATTTCCATCCTGGAAATCCGAATGGGCATTCTCTCTGTGCACAGGAAGGATTTGGTTCAGGGGAATATCTTGCAGGAATGGCTTGTCAAAAAGGTATTTCCTGCCTTTGCCGGAAGAATTTTGAACGTGGACATGGATGTCGCTCTGCGCTGTGCAGAACTGCATGTTCCTGATCCCCGATCTGATCGTGATGCACTCATTGCGGCAACCGCACTTGTTCACAAAATGCCTGTTGTGACAAGGAATTGTAAGGATTTTCAACCAATGGGAGTTCCCATCATTAACCCTTGGGTTTCCTGAAAAAACATCATAGATATAAACACATCCCGGTTTCTCTTCGGAGAAGCCGGGATTTTCTGTTTTTGAACCCCAAAAGGAGCATTATCATGGAATCACAGACCATTCAGGAACTGGAAGCCCTCACGCCAACAGAAATGGATGCGGGGCTTGTCTTCAGTGGCGTGCCGACCGGAAACAAGATTTGGGGATATCAAAATCCCTGCCTGTATACCCCTGCCATTGACCCGCACTACAGCTTTCACGAATCGGCAAGGGATGCCGCCGTCTGGTTCATGAACAAACTTGATCCGCTGTATCTCTACGGTCCTACGGGTTCGGGAAAGACGAGCCTCATCAAACAGCTTGCCGCACGTTTGAACTATCCGGTTTTTGAGGTGACGGGGCACGGACGTCTGGAGTTCGCGGACTTGTGTGGTCATATCTCCCTGCATGAAGGAAGTATGCGCTACGAGTATGGCCCGTTGTCTTTGGCTATGCGTTACGGAGGTCTTTTCTTGATAAATGGTGCGCCGCGATAGCGCGTGGACAGAGTGGGCGACAACGCCCCACGACAATACAGGATACGTGTATGCACCCAAGTTAGCGGTGCCGGAAACGGCTGAAACTGCGAAAGCGGAACGTGAACATAGCATCTTAGGAAAAGGCGGAAGGGGAATGAAATCGTCAAGTTCAGCTCTACCGTCAGCGTAAATCGTACATGGTGAAAGCTATACTGCCTGAACCCCAGTCTGAGCGGCTTTTCAGACGGCGGCAACGTAGGACGATTGAGACGTTGTCCCAAGCAGCAAACCTGGATTCGTTTACCGGGAATGACCTGTCTGCTTGGCGCATCCTCCATATAGAGGAAAAAGACGAACGGGGCACCTAAATACGATGTATCTCTGTCCACATGTAAACGCGGGATTGCCTAAGCTGGCGTTCTGGCTCGAACAGACGCCTGTATGGCAACGGAGCCTTCATAGTACCCGAAGTATCCCTTAATCGGGAATGCAAACCGTAGTCAACCGGTTCTGAGCTTTCCACATAAGTACATGGGAACATGGCGAAACCGGAAAGACTCAGGGGGAAGGAAGGCAGTAATGTCTTGGAAACCACAACCCCGAAAGGAGGTATCGCTAATGCGAACCGACACTACGATTAGGGCAGTGGAAGCCATTGCCAAGGCTTCTTCACAGGGAAGGCGGATTAACGGTCTCTACAGGCTGACGGGCAACCCCGAAGTCCTGTGGAAGCAGGCATACGCGAACTTATACGCCAACAAGGGAGCCATAACCAGAGGTGTGACCCAAAACACCCTGGACGGCTTCTCCGAGGAACGGGTGAATCACCTGATAAGAACGCTCAATGCCAAGGAATACCGCTTCACGCCAGTGCGGCGCACTTATATTCCCAAAAAGAACGGTAAGATGCGTCCTCTCGGAATACCCACCGGTGACGACAAGCTGGTGCAGGAGGTTGTCAGAATTCTGCTGGAACAGGTCTACGAGCCGATTTTCTCCGAAAATTCGCACGGATTCCGTCCGGGGAAAAGCTGCCATACCACCCTGACACGAGTTCAGAGAAACTGGACGGGTATGAAATGGATTATCGAGTTCGACATCAAAGGCTTCTTTGACAATATCGACCATCAGAAAATGTTGGCGATTCTGGAAAGGAAGATAGATGACAAACGGATAATCGCACTGGTGAAGATGATGCTCAAGGCTGGATATATGGAGGGGTGGAAATGGAACCCGACATATAGCGGCACTCCTCAGGGCGGGGTCATTTCCCCATTGCTCGCCAATATCTATCTTCATGAGCTTGATATGTTCATGGAGAACGAGATAGCCTCCTTCTCCAAGGGGAAGCGGCGGGCAGAAAGCTTTGAATACAGGAAGCTGCGGCATCAGCAGGAGCTAATCAGAAGAAAAATCCACCGGAGAAAAGAGGGGCTGAGAGTCCTCCCGACCACTCAGCATCTTCCCGAACTCTACCTTGAAGAAAAGCGGATAGGCGCGGAAATGCGCAAAATTCCACTCGGTGACCCTTTTGACACCAATTACAGAAAAATGCAGTACGTCCGGTATGCCGACGACTTCATAGTCGGCATTATCGGCTCCAAACAGGATGCGGTGGAAGCCCTCCACAAGGTAAGGGAGTTTCTCAAAAAGGAACTCTCCCTTGAATTGGCGGAAGATAAAACCTGCATCCGGCATGCGGAGTCCGGCGTTCTGTTTTTGGGGTATGAAATCAAAACATACCGGAACTGGAACAGGCTGAGAAAGATTACTGTGAATGGAACTCGCACATTAATGCGCACTATCAGCGGCGGTCTGCAACTCCACGTTCCACCGACGCGGCTGGCAAAATTCTGCACAGAGCATGGTTACGGAACGTATTGCGCCAACGACATCAAGGGGCACACCCGCCCCATACTCCTGCAACGGAGTGATGCCGAGATAATACTGACGTACAATGCCGAGATGCGAGCCTGAACAAGCTCATTGCGAAGGCGCAGTTTAGTTTCTACGCCACCATGGCGCAGAAATACAAAACGAAAACCTCGAAGATCATGCAGAGATTACAGCTTCCCAACGGCGCGGGATATGGAGTCAAAACGGTAATCAACGGCAAGCCCGTAACTTACAAGCTTTTTAAGCTGGTCGACCATGTGCCCCCCAAGGTGACCAATGCAAAGTTGGACATCAAACCCACCACAAACTGGTACACGCTGAGCCGCACCGAACTTACTCAACGGCTCAATGCGAATACCTGCGAGTATTGTGGTAAGGTGGGAGGATACACGGAAGTCCATCACATACGGAGTTTGAAGGACGTGGCGAAAGGGAAGCACGAATGGCAACGACAGATGAGCCGGATGTTTCGCAAAACACTGGTGCTCTGCCGCGAATGCCATACCGAGCTTCACAGCCGGGGATTGCCCGACTGGCGCGCCAAAGCAAAATGACATTATGGAGAGCCGGATGCATCGAAAGGTGCACGTCCGGTTCGGAGGGGGGGATAGCGCGGCCCAGAACGGGTCTCGCGTCCCTACCCTACAAGTAGACTTGCTCTCGCCAGAGGTCGCTGTGGGCCTCAACGGAGTTCTGGAGGGAGCTCCCTTGTGCCTGCCGGAAAACGGTGGGGAAGTCATTCATCCGCATGAAATGTTCCGTATCGCCTGCACGGGCAATACCAACGGTGGTGGGGACGATACCGGGCTGTATCAGGGAACCGGCAGAATGAATCTCGCGTGGCTTGATCGTTTCATGCTGTGCGAGGTCAACTACCCGGACGCCGCTGTCGAGAAGAACCTGCTTCTGAAACTCTATCCGGCACTGCCTGAGGCTGTCACCAGCAACATGGTAGAATTTGCCAATGAAATCAGGAAGCAATTCATGGGGGCTTCCGATTCGTACACGGATACCATCGAAGTGACGCTCTCCACGAGAACCTTGCTCCGCTGGGCGGATTTGACCCTGCGTTTTCAGCCGCTGGCGCATCAAGGCATCCAGCCGTTGTCCTACGCGCTGGATCGGGCCTTGGGCTTTCGGGCGTCCCGGCCCACCCGTGCCATGCTGCATGAACTTCTTCAGCGGATGTTCCCGATGGACTGCCATCTGGGGGAGTAAAGAAGGCTCCGGCAATCATGCTGGAGCAATGGCTGGCCTCAATTCTCAGACATATGGAGACGGACTCAGGCTATCTTGACACGCTTCCTCAGCTTCCGCAGGTTATTTTGAAAAACGAGGCTTCTTCACGCTTTTGGCGTGGGGAAGCCTTTTCTCATACGCTGGAACTTCTCTGTGGACGTTCTGAAGGGAGAGGCCGAAGTTTGACCATTCCTGCGGATGATTGCATGGACGGGAACCCCGTGCAGGAGCTTCTGGAACGCTCCCTCCAAAAAACCTCTGAAGGCTATCACATCGAACTCTTACCCCCTTTAACCAACTAACGGAGTTATCATGGATACCCCCATTCTTTCCGACATCAAGGTTCTCGACAATCTTCTTGCCCTGAATCTCAACGTCAGTCTCTGGTCCGCCCGCAAGAAGATGGTGCTGGAAGATTTCGGCGGTGCGGAGCTTCCTCCTGAAGACCTTGCTTCTCTGGGGTCCAAGCGCATCGCTGATCCCAATAGCCTCAAGATTTTCGCCACACTGAAAGCCCGTGCCTTCAATTATCTGGATCGGCACGGCATCCGGTTCATGTCCGGCTGGGCTATTCCTGAAGATAAGGCCGGAGACATCATCAGGGAACTCATAGGCATTCGGGATGAATTCCTGAAGAAAAAGGATGCCTTCCTCGCCGATTACGACCAGTCCATTGAAAACTGGATCAACAAACATACGAAGTGGGCCA
>OGYH01000693.1_pt1 | contig 34585 bp, 31 predicted proteins | sample 1576511 | NCBI WGS metagenome assembly OGYH01 (sample SAMEA3541522, study PRJEB24748) | human gut metagenome | biome: human gut; feature: human-associated habitat; material: faeces | place: China | collected 2012
AGAGGTAATCCCCTGCCGTGATGGACACCGAGACGGTGTCCTGGATGCAGTCGGCCATCTGGCTGGCCATAAAGCGGCTCCAGATCAGGCGGTACAGTTTGGCGGTGTCGCCGCTGATGCTCTGCTCCACTTCATCGGGGGTCAGTTCCGGCATAGACGGGCGGATCGCTTCGTGGGCGTCCTGGGCGGCCGTGGCCGAGCGGGACTTCCACTTGCGCTGGGTGTTGCAGACGTAGTTGTCGCCCCAGCGGCCCGCGATGAACTGTTTGGCGGCGGCGCTGGCCTCGGCGGCAATGCGCAGCGAGTCGGTACGCATGTAGGTGATCAGACCCACGGTGCCGTGGCCTGCAATGTCCATGCCTTCGTACAATGTCTGGGCAGCGCGCATCGTGCGGGTGGCCGAGAAGCCAAAGGCACGGCTGGCGTCCTGCTGCAGGGTGGAGGTGATGAAGGGCGGCGCGGGTTGGCGGCGGCGCTTGCCTTTTTCCAGTTTGGAGATGGTGTAGCTTTTACCATCCAGCGCGGCCACGATGGTATCGGCCTGCTCTTTGTTGGTGACGGTCAGCTTTTTGCCGTCAGCGGTAGCGGCCAGGCGGGCCGTAAAGCCGTTTTTGCTGTTGCTCTGGGTCTGGGGGTACAGCGCGGCGTCGATGTTCCAATATTCGTCGGGCTTGAAGTTTTCAATTTCCAGCTCGCGGTCGCGGATCAGGCGCACCGCCACGCTCTGCACACGGCCGGCGGAGAGGCCGCGGCGGACCTTGCGCCACAGGAACGGGCTGAGCTTGTAGCCCACCAGGCGGTCCAGTTCGCGCCGGGCCTGCTGGGCGTTGAACAGATCAATGTTGATGGCACGGGGATGGGCCATACCCTCCTTGACGCCCTTTTTGGTGATCTCGTCAAAGGTCACACGGTTGGGGGCGGCGGGGTCCAGGCCCAAAATGTTGGCCAGATGCCAGCTGATGGCTTCGCCTTCGCGGTCCGGGTCGGTTGCAAGCAGGACGCTGTCGCACTTTTTAGCCTCGGCTTTCAGCTCTTTGACCAGTTTCTGCTTGCCCTTGATGGTGATATACTTCGGCGCAAAGCCATTGTCCACATCAATGCCCAGCTGGCTGGCGGGCAGGTCACGCACATGGCCCATGCTGGCCGTAACTTTATAGCCCCGGCCCAGGTATTTGCTGATGGTCTTTGCTTTGGCGGGGGACTCCACTATGACTAATTTCGGCATAGGTTACCTCAACTTAACTCTATATTTTACAGGGCGACATAGCGCCGTCCCGGCTGACTTTGTGCACCGCCGTACAACTCCAATTCGGTACAGGCGGCCAGCACCCGGCTGGCGGACAGGCCGGTGGCAGCGGCCAACTCGTCCACGCCTTTGGGCGTGGGGCCCAGTGCCGCATAGACGGCCTGGGCGTCGGGGCTGGTTTGTTCCACCGCAAAGGCCGATTGCTCCGGCGCGGCGCTTTCACTTTCCACGCCCATACAGGCCAGCACGTCCGCTGCCTGGCACAGCACCCCGGCCCGGCCGGAGCGCAGCAGCTCGTTGGTTCCCTGGCTTTGGGCGCTGTAAATACTGCCCGGCACGGCCAGCACCGGGCGGCCCAGGCTTTCGGCGTGGGACACGGTGTTCAGCGTGCCGCTGCGGATGCGAGCCTCGGCCACACAAAGCACCTCCGACAGGCCGGCGATCAGCCGGTTGCGGGCCAGAAAGGTGCCCTTTTGCTTACCCTGGTAGCCGGGCGGGTACTCGCTGCAGACGGCGCCGCCGCCTTTCTCGATGCGCTGGCGCAACTTGACATTGGCGGCGGGGTAGGTCGTATCGATGGCCGTTCCGAGCGCTGGAACTGGCTGAGCATGAATTCCAGCTCGTCGCGGGTGAAGCGGGGCGGCACAGGGGGATCTGGGATGGCAGCGAGACGGACGCGGATGGTGGACTCCTGCTGCTCAAGATCCTGCAGGCGCTGGACGAGACGGGCGCTGCTGCCGTTTTCCAGCGCGGTGAGGAGGTTGTTCTGCTTGTGGAGAACCTCGGAAAGCTCGGCTTCCAGCGCCTGCTTTTCGGGGTCTGGCTTTGGGGCGGTCTGATGCGCCTGCAGCGCGAGGACCTGATCGAGGATCTGCTGCAGCTTGTCCGGGGCAAGGATGTACTGCGCGGTGGCGCGGACGATGGCACATTCGAGGGCAGATTTTTCTACGTTGCTTTTGGTGCAGCCCTTTTTCTCGGTATGGCCGGGGCAGGCATAGTAGCAGTACTTTTCGCCGCTGCGACTGATGCCGCTGACCCCTTTCATGGGACGGCTGCAGGCGGCGCAGAAAAGCTTGCCGGAGAGAATATAGTCGGCGCGGGGGCCGGTGCCGCCGCTGTGGGCACGGTTGAAGGCAAGCTGACGCTGGCAGCGGTCAAACAGATCGCGGTCGATCATGGCGGGAACACCTCCCTCGATGCGGATATCGGCGTACTTATAGACACCCAGATACATCTCATTGGTGATGATGCGCAGGATGGAATTTTTATTGAAGGCGTTGCCGCGAGAGGTACGGATCCCGTTGGCGTTGAGGTGGGCAACGATATCGGCGGCGGTGAACCCAGCGGCGTACTGCTCGAAGATGTAGCGCACGGCGGGAGCCTGCTGCGGGTTGATGCAGTAGTGCTTGTCCGGCCCGATATCGTAGCCGAAGCTGCGATTACCGCCCAGCGCAATGCACTTCATGGCGCTTTCGCGCTGGCCACGGCGCAGCTTCTGGGAGAGCTCGGCGCTGTAATACTCGGCAAGGGATTCCATCAGACCTTCCAGAATGATCCCCTCGGGACCGTCCACAACGGTCTCCGCTGCATACAGGATCTTGACACCGTTTTTGCGCAGACGGTTTTTATAGATGGCACTGTCGTAGCGGTTGCGGGCAAGGCGGTCGGTCTTCCAGCAGATGACAGCATCGAAGGCATGGCGGTCACTGTCAGAAATCATCTGCTGGAAGGCAGGACGATCGTCTGTTTTGCCGGAGATATGCCGGTCGATGTATTCCTTTGTGATGATGAGGCCGTGGCTGCGGGCGTAGGCCTCGCAGTCGTGGCGCTGCCCCTCAATGCTTTGCTCGTTCTGGCGGCTGCCACCGGAATAACGGTAATAGGCCACCAGACACACAGGAGCGCCGGTTGCGGATTTTTTGCGGGGCATGAGATCACACTCCTTTCGGTTGCGTGGCTGCCGGGAGTGTGGTATACTATCCACGGCAGGCGCATTATCGGTTTTAATGTGTTGCATTCCGTCCGGGGGCTGTTCGTACCAGCACCCGGACATTTTATTTTGCGTAATGCGTTTTGAGCGCTTGACCCGCACAGCTGCCCGTGCTACCATAAAAGGGCAGAGATGCGCGGGATGATAGGCATAACAATTACCTCCTACTTTTTGGATCCCCTGTTTGACAGGCATGACCCCCTTGGCCGGAAGGCTGAGGGGGTTTTGCTTTGCAAAAAAGGAGCACCAGGCGGGCGCATCATGTCCACCTACTACACTGGACGGAGGACAAGACTTTTGACCGCCTGAAGGCGTAGGGCAAGTAATCTGTACATAACAAGAACCGCAGTTCCCGTTGCAAGGAACTGCGGCACTTGTTTTTATCTAAAATGTTGAATTCACGTTTTATTATCGGGAAGTGTCACATTGGCTTTTTTCCTTTTAGGAACATGATTCGGATTGAATTTCCTAAAATTTCGCTCTAACTTAACAAAATTACAACAAACGCTCTTATACATCGGCACCTTTTTTATGACAGCACGATTATACGTCGTTTGAGCGCGATGAATAATCGCTTCCTCATTCTTGTTGCAAAATTCAAGCTGGTTAAGCAGCAACATCTTATACTGTTGATCCGTAACTTCTTGAATGTTAAATTCAAGTAAGCAGGAAGGCAGCACAGGTATCATATTGTTGAATCCCATCACGCCAAGTCGCCCCTCATCCAGCTTCATTACGGGCCCACCGCCTTTTATATTTGCATGGTTCGGTTTTGGGGATTCCAAAGGAACATAATAATTTATTCCATCAATGGAAAGAACAATGCCTATATACGGACGCCGTTGTCCTTTGTTATGCTGGACTCTATTGTCCAGACTATGTAGGAATCTGATGTAATGCTCATCAATATGATAGAACCTAAACTTCCCCATGAATTCAACTCCTAAATCCAAGAAGGTGCGGAACAGCTAACTGCCCCGCACCCTTTTTAGCTCCTCACTATACGGCAGAGGTTCGCCGCTTTTTTCATTCTCTACTTACGGTAAGAGCTCACCGCTTTTTTCATTCCCCAATTTTTCAGGCAGGGAGGGGCTACCCTCTTTCAGCAGACACAGCAAAAGACAACACCGTCTTTTTTGTATCATGGCAAAGGCTAAACCTTTGCAATTACATTATATGCTTTTCTGTCGGTGATGTAAACAGATGTGAAAGATTTTACACAAATGAACGTTGCCTATGCAACGGAAAAACGGCTCTTGTGCGATGCACAGGAGCCGTTTTTGTTTACCTGTGCCGCAGCGCCTGACGATAAAAGACTACTCGGCAAGAAGTTTTTCCTTTTCAGCAACGGTTTGCGCATCCTCTGCCTGCTGGACGTTGGCGGTAAGCTGCGATACAAAACGCTCCACAGCGCGCTTGTCTGCATCCGAAAGCTGCAGATAGGTGGCAAGCAGCTGCTGCCCATACAGACCAAGGCTGTACTGCTGGGTGAGCTGCTCGATCAGATCAGTGGACTGCCGGGAGAACATTTCGCCGTTGCCATTGCGCAGCCAGTCCTCGTTAACGTTGAACTCGCGGCAGATCAAAAGAACGATGTTGTCAGCCATCGCATTAACACCGCTCTCATAACGAGAAATGGCGGAACCTGTTAAAGAAAGCCTAGAACCAAAGTCTACCTGATTCAATTTCAAAGTTTTGCGCAGAAGTTTGAGTCGTTCATTCATGGATGTTCACCTCCTTGCAAATATAGTACGCCAAAATCTTGCTGTTGTCAAGAAAAGGTGCTTGACAATATTGCTAACGGTAAGTATAATGATGCCAACGGAAAGATTTTACTTACCGTTAGGAGGTGCGACAAGATGATGCAATCAAATGAAATTACCCGGATGGTAGAATTGCTGACCACGGCGGCAAAGCTGCCGGACAAGATGCAGGCACTGGCACTGGGCTATGCAAAAGGGCTGGCAGATGCAGAGAAGCTGCACCAGCAGAGCCAACCCGCCCAGAGCGGCAAGAGCGCGTAAGCACAAGGGAAATGGAATGCAACAGGAGGTACGAACCATGATGGACAAGAGTTTGTTGATGAACCTGAACGGGCCGTGGAGCAATGCGGCTTGCATGGGTTACTGCCTGATCGCCATGAGGCGGGCAGGGGTGAATGTGAAAACGCAGGAAAACGTGCTGCGGGAGCTGGAGCTGAGCTTTGACGGCGTGAGCATTGAGGACGCAGAAAAGGCGGGCCTGACGCAGGAGGGCACGGGCGTATGATGAAGAACGAGTGCGATGAGGTGCGGAGGACGGCCCCGGCGGGCAAGCTGGTGAGCCAGAAGGCAGCAGAACCCATGCAGACGGCCAGCAAGTGGCTACTGGAGGGCGGGATCGCAATCTGCTGCGATATGCTGGACAAGCTGGACCGGCTGCAGAACACCATGGACCAGCGGCCGGACGATGACGCGGAGTACTTAGCGCTGGAAGCAAAGCACGCCGGGCAGCGGCTTTTGAAGGTGATGCAGGTGATCGCGGAGACGGAGGAGCTGGAACTGGAGTAAAGGAGAAAGGCGCATGGAGAGCGGGAAGCTGCTGCTGAAAGAGTGGCAGGCACAGGCCGTGCTGGACATGGCCGCCCTGTTTTACGCAGACCCGGAGAACAGGGCGGCGTTTAAGGCATGGAAAAAAAGAAAGAACGCCGAGGCAAAAGCACCGGCGGGCGGGACGGAGGCGAAAAAGTGAACTGGTACACCATCTGGCTGCGCAAGACCGGGGAGCTGGTGGCGAGCGGCACGGGCACGGAGTGCGCAAGGCGGCTGGGCTACGCGAGCCGCAACAGCTTTTACAGCGTACTGAGCCACCACCGGAAAGGCGCTGGCGGGCAGAAGCCGCTGCGGAAGTACGATTTTCTGGTGGAGGAGCTGACGGCGGAAGAGCTGGCGCAGCTGGACCGGCACAACAAAAAAAGAGAGCCCGGCGGTGTGACAGCACCGACGAGCCCTGCAAGGTGATAGATGTGACGACCTATCACCAGAAGTTTAACACGAAACGGAGGATTTTGCAATGAGGATCAAATCAGGGGTGTGGCACTGGCTGGCGGCAGGGTGCGGTTTGACCGGGCTGCTGGTAGGCATGGGCATCGAGGGCGGTGCGCAGCTGGGCGGCGTGATCACGGACGGAGAGGTTTGCACGGCAATCGGCTTGCTGGCGGCAGCGGTAGTGTTTATGCGGCTGGGTTTTGCCGCACAGGACCGGGAGAAGCAGACGAAGAAGATCCACCAGCAGCCGGGGAATACCGTGCATCGCAGCAGGAGGGCAGGCTGATGAGCAAGTACCGGGTGCACGTGGAGTGTGCAAAGACCCTGCCGGAGACGAACAGCCAGCACGTCCAGTGCCTGAGCTATGTGGTGGGCGCACCCACCGAGGGCATTGCCCGAGCAAAGGCCGTGGAGATGGCAAGGCAGCATTATGTGGAGTACGACAGCTTTACGCCGTACCATACGGAAAAGCTGAAATAAGAAAGGGATGCAGCAATGTTTACGATAACGATCAAGAACGATGGGCACGGAACCATTATGCACACGAAGGGGGAAAACTGCAAACGGCTGGACATTGTGGAGGCGGCAGAAGATACCTTTATTTCCCTGCTGATGGGCATGCTGAGAAAGAATCTGACCAGCAAGGAACAGGAAGAGACTGCAAAGAAGGTTGGCATGGAAGTGGAAGAACGGCTTCTGAATGCGCTGCGGGGCGACCGCAAGATCCAGAGCGTTTTTGGGAAGGATGCGGCGTTTTTGCACGAACTGATGAAGCGGCAGGGGGAGGTGCAGGACTGATGACCTACGAGGAATACCGGGCGCAGCTGGACAAGGCGCTGGAAGAGGTGGACTGGATGCACCCGCGTGACCGCAACGGTCCAGCGTACCGGGTGATCGCGCGGGCAGCAGCGGACAGGAGCCTGACGACGGACGAGTGGGGAAAGCTGCACGAGGAATTTTACAGGAGGACGGCTGCCAGATGAAGAAGAAAATGAGCCTTGAGAACCGGATCACGCTGGCGCAGAACAATGCCATCGACTTTACCCACGCCTGCGTGACCATTGCGCTGCATGAGGTGTTTGGTCTTGGAAGGAAACGGCTGGAGAAGGTGGACAAGTGCCGGAACGAGGTGAACGGCGAGGTGCTGCGGATCATGGCAGAGTGCGGTCGGCCGCACGAGGCAAAGCGGAACGCGGAGGCGTGGCTGCGCAGCCGGCTGCCGAAGGGTACGCCGTGGGAGCTGCTGATCCCGAACGCAAAGGGCGTAGCCAAGACGCACGCGGAGCTGAAGATCAAGAGCGCGGTGGACGAGGCTGCCACGGTGGAGTGGCGGGTGTATGCCGTGGCGTGCGCCGAGGTGCTGGGCTTTAGTACGGAGCGGCTGATCCGGCTGTATGATGCCACGATGGACAACTACCGGCAGCTGAACCAGTGGGTGCTGGAAGAGGGCGTGGACGTGGCGCTGGAATGGTTCCGGCGGGCGGCGGCGCAGGGCTACGGTACCAAGGTGGAGGTGCTGGATGTACCGGAGGAGCGGGAGGTGGAAGCTTACCGCCAGCACTCGGCGGAGGCAGTGTGGGAAGTGCAGAAAACGCAGATCCGGGCACAGGTGAGCCGGATGCGGGTGCCCTGCACCCTGCCGCTGGCAAAGGACGAGATGGACAGGCGCATCCGGGCTGTGATGGAGCAGCAGGCGCCCACGAGTTGGGAAAGGAGAAGGGGAAAATGACCTTACAGGAGGCAATGAACTACCGGGGCGAGAACCCGGCGACGCTGAGCGACAAGCTGGCGGTGCAGGAGGGCTACGTCCGGCGATGGTGCAAGCCCGGCGGGCTGCTGAAGCTGAGCGCCGGGCGGCTGCAGCAGCTGGCGCAGGCGCTGGACGGCGGGATCCTGATCGCGGAGGACGGTGCAGAGGTGGAGCTGTACGGAAACGGAGGCAGGAGCTGATGGAGTACATCTACAGCCTGTACGACCCGCAGACGAACAAGCTGCTATACAGCGGCACCCCGGAGCAGCTGGTGGAGCGGGGGCTGTACAAGCGCAAGGGCGCGGTAAGCTCTGCCTACCGGGTGCAGGTGAAGGGCGCAAGGCCGAAGAAGTGGCGGATCGAGCGGGAGCGGAAATACCCGGAAGGACGCGCGGCGCGGCCGGTAAAGCAGCCGGTGAAGAAGCCGCAGCCGAAAGCAAAGCCGGAAGGAAAGGACGAGACCCCCTTGCAGCGGGACGTGAACCGGATGTGCCTATACAACGAGGCAGCACTGAAAGCTGGAAAGAAGGAGCTGCAATACGGCTACTGGGCGGCAGCGGGCAAGCCGGAGGCCCCGGTATGGTGAAGCGGTGCTGCACGAAGGACTGCCCGGAGCGGCGACCCGCCTGCTCCGACTACTGCGAAAAGTACAAGGCGTGGAAGAAGGAGCTGGCAAAGGAAAGGCTGCACACCAGAAACGAGACCTACGCGGGAAGCATCCACAAGAACGACTTTGATGAGGAGTTCTGGATCGGGAAACGGAGAAGATAAGATCAGCCCCCGGCGGCGCAGTGAGCGCGTGGCCGGGGGCTTTGGTGACCACAAAAGCATCAGGTAGGAACGGGTGCTGCTGAGAGAAGGCTCGGCGGCAGGCGTTTTAGCTGATACTTATTTATAAAAAGCGTCCGGGCGGGCGCTTTGGGGAGCTAGTATACCCGTTATTTCTGTGACTGTGTGGGTCACAAAAGAGAGAATTACAGGAGCAGCCTATGCGGAAAAGCTACATCCGGGAAAAGAAGATCCGGTGCGGGGACGAGTACATGGCCGTTGGAGTGTATGCCGTGACGGATCAGGAGCACCGCAAGCGGGGAAAGAAGCGCAAGGAGAGCGACAAGGGGCAGAAGAGCCGGAACAAGGCCGCCAGCATGCGCAAGAAGCAGCGGAAGGTGCTGGCGAATTTTGACAAGCGGGGTTTTTTCCTGACCGGTACATACGAGGACTGTTACCTGCCGGATGACGAGGCTGCCTGCTGGAAGGACGTGGAGAACTACGCGCGGCGGGTGAAGTACGCCACCTGCAAGCGGTTCGGGGTGGAGAAGGAGAAGATCCGGCTGATGCTGTGGGCGGTGCGCAAGGGCGAGGCCGGACGGCTGCACATGCACGGCTTTGCCCAATGCGTGGGCATGGGTGAGGCAGAGAGGCGGGAATGGCGGGAGATGCTAGAGGACCTATGGCGGCGGCGCATCCCCGGGACGCGGGAGTTTGAGCCGCTGGGCACCATGAACGTGGACCGGATGGACATGAAGAAGCTGCTGGGGCTTTCCGGCGAGGGCAAAAACGGCACGCTGGGGTACATCTACGGCCACAGCTGGCGGCGGTGCTTAGAGACGCGCAACCTGATCCTGCCCGAGGAGCAGAGACCCAACGACAGCCGGTGGAGCCGCAAGCAGCTGCACAAGGGCTGCACCGACTGTGCGGACTGCGCCTACTGGTGGGAGCAGCGGTACCCGGGCTGGGAGTGCGTGAAGGTGATGATCTACGACCCGGGACAGCTGCACGAGAGCGAGGACGCAAGGCCGGGCGGCTGGGAAGCCACAGAGCCGCAGGCGTATCTGATTTTGCGGCGGAGAGGGTTTGCGAAAGCTCGCACATGACAGATAAAATTAAATTTTTGCGCGCTTTTTAACGCGGGCGCGCGGAAAGAGAGAAAACTCGGCCGGAAATTGTAAAGCTGGCGCTGATCGGCGGGAAAGGCAGGGCGGACAGTGACGAAAAAGCAGCGGAAGGCGGTGCGCAGGGCGCTGCGGGAGCCGGGAAGCCGGGCAGCGGGATGGAACGGCGTACTGGAAAAGGCGCGGGCGTACTATGCCCACACAGACCCGGTGTGCTGGGAGCTGCTGCGGCTGCGGTACATGGAGGGGCTGCGGGAGGATGCGGTAATCAAGGCGCTGTACATCGGGCGCACAACCTACTACACCAAGGAACTGGAGGTGCTGAGCACGGTGGGGATCTATGCAGCGCAGGCGGGGCTGCTGCGGGAGGAGTGACCCCCGGCGGGAAAGGGAAAGACTGGGCACGGTAGTGCGCGGTCTTTTTGTGCTGCAACGGCGATGCCGGACGCTGGGAGCCGCAACCCGGGTTCCGCTAAAATGTCCGCAGGTTTTTTATGCGGCGGGATGCGGTAGACTGAAAGCATAGGGCAAAGGAGGAAAGAACCGGCATGGCGGGGCGGAAGTATTGCAAGAACACAGTGCCCGGCAGGCAGGGCCGGGGAAAAAAGTACCCGGCGGCGGTGCGGGCAGAGGTGGTGATGGCCATGATTGGCTCGAACTCCATCTGCGCGGTGGCGCGCAAGTACGGCGTGCCGGAGAGCACCATCCGCAGCTGGATGGCAGAAGAAGCTGGGAAGCCGGACAGCGTATTTGCCAGAGCCAGAGCGGAGGCGGCGCGGGAGATCGCGGCGCGGGCGGCGCTGGGGGCGAGGGCGCAGATCGGATACTTACAGCAGCGGGTGGCCGAGAACCAGAGAGCTGCCGAGGTGCGGGCAAAGCTGCACCAGAGACTGGACGAGGATGTGCGGGCACGGGACTTTGCGCTGGGCAGCCGGTTGAAAAGCGAGGACGAGGCGCTGGCGGACGCGACCGAGGTGGGGCTTGTGGTATATGCAAGCCCGGGCAGCTACGACCGGCAGCTGGACGAGGATGCGCGCAAGGCGCTGGTACAGCAGCTGGAGCGGTACGACAGCATGACCATGAGCGATAAGGATGCAGCCAACGTGGCGGCGGTGCTGCTGACGGCAGCGGCAAACGCGGCGGCGCTGGTGCCGGACACGGACCGGGACAGCGGCCAGAGCGTGCCGACCGTGCTGATGGAGCCGCAGAGCGAGGACGAAAGACCGGAGGTGGTACTGGATGGCAGCGGGACGGTATAAGGGCAGGAGCATCGTGTGGAAGCCGCAGCCGAAACAGGCTGCTTTTATGCGGCGGTGCGAGGACGAGGCGTTATACGGCGGGGCCGCTGGCGGCGGCAAGAGCGACGCACTGGTGATCGAGGCGCTGCGGCAGGTGGACGTGCCGCACTACCGCGGACTGATCGTGCGAAAGACCTACCCGCAGCTTTCGGAGCTGATCGACAAGACGATGCAGTATTACAGACCGGCTTTCCCGAAGGCGCGGTACAACGCTTCCAGCCATGTGTGGACCTTCCCCAGCGGGGCGAAGATCTATTTTGGGTCCATGTTCCGCACGCAGGACAAGTACAATTACCAAGGCAAAGCCTTTGATTTTATCGGGGTGGACGAGCTGACACACTTCACATGGGAGGAGTACAGCTACCTGATGAGCCGCAACCGACCCACAGGGCCGGGCACGGTGGTGTACATGCGGGCAACGGCAAACCCCGGCGGCATCGGGCACGGCTGGGTGAAGGCACGGTTCATCACGCCTGCCCCGCCAGGCACTCGGATGGTGCAGCTGGTGGACGTGAAAAAGCCGGACGGCAGCGTTGCAAAGCTGCGGCGCACGCGGGTGTTTATCCCGTCTACGGTGTTCGACAACAAAAAGCTGCTGGAGAACGACCCGGGGTATCTGGGCACGCTGGCAAGCTTGCCGGAGGCGGAAAAGCAGGCGCTGCTATACGGGGACTGGGACAGCTTTAACGGACAGGTATTTACCGAGTGGCGCAACGACCCGGCGCACTACGAGGATCAGCGGTGGACCCATGTGATCAAGCCCTTCCGCATTCCGGCGCACTGGCACATCTGGCGCGGGTACGACTTTGGATATTCCAAGCCGTTCTCGGTGGGGTGGTATGCGGCGGACGAGGAAGGGCGGCTTTACCGCATCAAGGAATTATACGGCTGCACCGGCACGCCCAACGAGGGGCTGCGCATCGACCCGGTGGCGCAGGCAAGGTGCATCCGGGAGGCGGAGCAGAACGACCCGATGCTGAAGGGCAGGGTGATCCAGGGAGTGGCAGACCCGGCCATCTTTAACGAGAGCCAGGGCGAGAGCATTGCCCAGATGCAGGAGAAGTACCCGTACTTTGTGACGTGGCGGCCGGGCGACCACACCCGCATTGCGGGCAAGATGCAGCTGCACTACCGGCTGGCATTTGACGCGGAGGGGCGGCCGATGTTTCAGGTGTTTGACACCTGCCGGCATTTTATCCGCACTATCCCGAACCTTGTGTATGACGAGAGCAACGTGGAGGACATTGACACCACGCAGGAGGACCACATCTACGACGAGTGCCGGTATGTGCTGATGGAAAACCCCATCAGTCCCCGGCAGGTACGCAAAGAGACGGTGCTGCGGGACGACCCGCTGGACATGGACGTGCACCGCAGCCCCATCCGTGTGATGCGGGTATAAGCAGAAGGAGAAGCGATGACAGGAAGATACGAGGGACAGCAGCCGGACACCGGACAGGACGGGGAGAAGCTGCTGCGGATCATGGCCTTGGCCGCGCAGGCGGCCGGGGCGCAGCAGAGACCGGCGGACACAAGACCCGCAGAGGCGAACCCCGGCGGCATGAGCGAGGGAGACCGGATGGTGAGCACCGCGAGACCCGGCACCGGGCGCGATGATGCCATGCAGAGCATTATGCAGGGCGATGCGGGCGGGAGCGCACCGGTGAGTGCGGCAGCGGAGACGGTGATCGGGCCGGAAGAGATAGCCAAGGCGGGAGAGATCCTGCAGCGGTACAAGACCGGCAAGGCGGCGCTGGACAAACGGATCATTGAAAACGAACTGTGGTTCCGGCTGGGGCACTGGAAGAACTACCAGAACAAGATGATGGAGGGAAAGCCGCAGCCTTCCAGCGGGTGGCTGTTCAACAGCATTGCCAACAAGCACGCGGACGCCATGGACAACTACCCGGAGCCGAACGTGCTGCCGCGAGCGGCGGACGACGAGGAGACGGCAAAGACCCTTTCCAAGGTGATCCCGGCGGTGCTGGAGCAGTGCAACTACGAGCAGGTGTACAGCGATACATGGTGGCGCAAGCTCAAGACCGGCACCGGCGTGAAGGGCATCTTCTGGGACCCGGTGCTGCGGGGCGGGCTGGGAGATATCAGCATCCAGAGTGTCAACCTGCTGATGCTGTACTGGGCACCGGGCGTGGAGGATATTCAGCAGTCGCCGCACCTGTTCAGCCTGAGCCTTGAGGACAATGAGCAGCTGGTGGGGCGCTTCCCGCAGATGGAGGGGCACACCGGCAAGGGGCTGGACGTGGGGCAGTACATCCACGACGACAGCATTGACACCACCGACAAGAGCGTGGTGGTGGACTGGTACTACAAGAAGGCGCAGCCTGGCGGACAGACGGTGCTGCACTACTGCAAGTACTGCAACGGCGTGGTGCTGTATGCCAGCGAGAACGACCCGGAGCTGGCGCAGCGGGGCTTTTACGACCACGGAAAGTACCCCTTTGTGTTTGATCCGCTGTTCATGGAGGAGGATTCCCCGGCGGGGTTTGGGTACATCGACGTGATGAAGGACACCCAGACCGCCATTGACGAGATGAACCACGCCATGGACGAGAACGTGAAGCTGGCCGCGAAGCAGCGGTATGTGCTGAGCGACACGGCAGGCGTGAACGAGGAAGAGCTGGCAGACTTTGGCAGGGACATCGTGCATGTGGTGGGACGGCTGACGGATGACACCTTCCGGCCGCTGCAGGTGAGCGGGCTGCAGGGCAACCTGATCACCTACCGGGATGACCGGGTGAGCGAACTGAAGGAGATCAGTGGCAACCGGGACGTGAGCCAGGGCGGAACCACCAGCGGCCTGACGGCGGCCAGCGCCATTGCGGCCTTGCAGGAAGCGGGCAGCAAACTGAGCCGCGACATGCTGAAGAGCGCATACCGGGCATTTGCAAAAGAGTGCTACCTGGTGATCGAGCTGATGCGGCAGTTTTACGACGAGCAGCGGGTGTACCGCATCACCGGAGAAAGCGGCGGCACGGAGTATGTGCCTTTTAGCAACGCGGCACTGCAGGCGCAGCCCGGCGGCATGGTGGGTGGTGTGCAGCTGGGCGACCACGAGCCGGTGTTTGACATCACGGTGACGGCGGCAAAGAAGAGCACCTTCAGCCGCCTTAGCCAGAACGAGACGGCGAAAGAGTGCTACCAGCTGGGATTTTTTGCACCGGCGAACGCGGACGCGGCGCTGGCGGCGCTGGACATGATGGACTTTGAAGGCATCGAAAAGGTGCGGGAGCGGGTGAGCCAGAACGGCACGCTGTACCAGCAGCTGCAGCAGATGGCCCAGCAGCTGCAGAAGATGGCGGCGATCATCGACCAGCAGAACGGCACCAACGTGAGTGCGGCGGCCAGCGCGGCCGGGCAGGCGGCAGCAGGCAGCGGGGGCGGAAGCGGAGGAAAGACCGCAGCGGCCAGCACTCTGAACAGCCTGGGCGGCGTGGTGGGCGACAGAAGCGGGAGCCTTTCCAGCCAGGCGGCGAAGCGGGCCATGGATGTGAACAACCCGAACAAGGAATAAGGCTGCCATGGGCAGCATGATGTGCGCTGCGGCGCAATAAAAGAACGGAGGAAAACCGGATGATCGAAGCAACAGTGATGCGCACGGTATGGAACGACGGCAAGACCGGCTACGAGGTGAAGGCAAAGGGCCATGCGGGCGCGGGAAAGTACGGGCAGGACATTGTGTGCGCAGCGGTGAGCTGCCTGATGCAGACCCTTGCCAACGAGGTGGAGGAGGCTGCGCGGGCAGGCCTTGTGGCGCTGGGCGCTGTGGCACACGGTGAGGGCTGGATGCGCGTGGAGGTGACCCCGACCCATGAGAGCTACGACATGGTGGAAGCATGGGTGGAGCTGGTACAGGACGGACTGGACGCGCTGGCCGAGAGTTACCCGGAGAACGTGGAGCTGGTGGTGAACATGGTGTTTGCGGACGGCAAGGCACCGGACCCGGCACAGCTGCCGGACATGGTGGACGGAAAGATGAACCTGCAGCTGTTTGCAGAAGGCGGCGGAGACGGCGGTGCTGCTGGCGATGGGGCGGAAGCGGCCCCGGCGGTGCAGGCCCCGGAGCTGCGCCCCGCACAGGAGCGGCTGGCAAAGCGCAGCCGACCGGGCAGAGCGGCGAAGGCCGCACCGGCACCGTCCGCCGACGGCGGCGAGGACGCCGGAACTCCCCCAAAGGGGGAGCCGAGTAAAGAGGAAGCACCCGGCGAAGAGAAGCCCGAGACGCGGCAGGGACAGCCCGAGCAGGAGCCAAAGCCGACGGACCCGGCGGAAAAGCGCAAGGCCTTTGGCCAGCTGATGCAGGGCGAGTACGCAGCCGAGTTTGAGGAGGCACTGCAAAGGGCGTCGGAGATGGCCGTGCAGAACGTGCTGGACAACCCGGCGGTGAAGGGGCTGATGGACGCGCTGGGCGAGGCGTATGGCATCGACGTGCAGAGCGCGGACAACCTGGCTGCCCTGACCGAGGCCGTGAAGAACGGGAAGGTGAAGAACGACGAGTACTACGAGACGCTGGCAGCGGAGCGCGGCATCAGCGTAAAGACCGCGCGGGAAATGGACCGGATGGAAAGCGAGCTGCAGCGGGCGAACGCCGAGAAGCAGCGGGCCGAACAGATCCGGCAGGCGGCCGAGCACCAGCAGCGGGCAGCCGCCGTGCGGGCCCAGTGGGAAGCGGAAGCGGCGCAGCTGAAGGTGAAGTACCCGGCGTTTGAGCTGGACGAGGTGCTGAACAACCCCAGCGTGGCGGACATGATCCGGCGCGGCATCGGGCTGGAAGCGGCGTACCGGGCCGCCTACTTTGACCAGCTGATGGAGGCAAGCACGGCACGCACGGCCCAGCAGGTGGAGCAGGGCGTGACGGCGCGGATCCAGCAGAGGGCACAGCGGCCGGCCGAGAACGGGGCGCACCCCGGCGGCGCGGCCGAGATGAAGGTGGACGTGGCGCACATGACCGCCAAGCAGCGGGCCGAGCTGGCAAAGCGGGCACGGCGCGGAGAGCGCATCGTGCTGTGAGAGATTTCCCACGCAGAGGGCGTGAGAAGATAAAAAACCTTGAAGGAGGACAAACAGATGAGCAAAAAGAGACTGGATCTGCAGATGTTTGCGGATGCAAGCGCACAGCTGCAGAATACCACCGCATCCAGCGGCATGACCGCCGAGATGAAGACCTACTACGAAAAGACCCTGCTGGATCTGGCAGAGCCTGCGCTGGTGCATGACCAGTTCGGCGACAGCTACCCGATCCCGGCGAACAACGGCAAGACCATTGAGTTCCGCCGGTACGACAGCCTGCCGAAGGCCACCACCCCGCTGACCGAAGGCGTGACCCCGACCGGCCAGACCCTGAACGTGACCACCATCACCGCCGAGGTGCACCAGTACGGCGGCTGGGTGGCCCTGACCGACATGCTGGACCTGACCGCCATTGACAACAACGTGGTGCAGGCCACCAACATTCTGGCCAGCCAGGGCGGCCGCACCATGGACACCGTGGTGCGCGACATCCTGAACGGCGGCACGAACGTGATTTACGCGCCCAAGGTGGCGGACGGTGTGGAGACTGCCGTGACCAGCCGCGCAACGCTGGACGCCACCGCACAGCTGACCGTGGACCTGATCGACCAGGCGGTGGCCATGCTGCAGGCCCAGAACGCAGACCCCATCGGTGACAGCTATGTGGCCATCGTGCACCCGTACACCAGCTATGACATCCGCAAGGACCCGAACTGGATCGAGGCGCACAAGTACGCGGCCCCGGAAGAGATCTTCAACGGCGAGATCGGCAAGATCAACAACGTGCGCTTTGTGGTGTCGAGCGAAGCAAAGATCTGGAAGGGCACCGGCTGCCCGTCGGGTCTGGCGGTGTTCAGCACCCTGGTGCTGGGTGCCCACGCCTACGCCACCACCGAGCTGGAGGGCGGCGGCATGCAGCACATCGTGAAGCAGCTGGGCTACGGTGATGACCCGCTGAACCAGCGCGCGTCCGTGGGCTGGAAGGCCGTGAAGACCGCCGAGCGCCTGAGCGAGCAGTACATGGTGCGCATTGAGAGCTGCAGCGCACGCTACAGCGCCAAGGCACTGGCAAACTAAGAAAATCAAGGAGGTACGACGATGGCAGTAAAAAAGACTGAGACGGCCGTGCAGGACACCGAGGCCGCAAAGAAGGACACGATGGACACCCAGGAGAAGGACACCGAGGTGATCCACCTGTTTAAAGACAGCCAGCGCTATAAGGCGCCTGTGTTTGTGGGCGTGAACGGCGAGACCTACCTGATCCAGCGCGGCGTGGACGTGGAGGTGCCGAAGGCGGTGGCCGAGGTGCTGCGCCACAGCGAAGAGATGGACAACGCGGCCATGGCCCGCATTGCCGAAGCAGAGGCGGCAGCCGTACAGCAGGCACAGCGCGTGTAACAAAAGAGACAGAGGACCCCGGTACAGCGGCACATGGCTGTGCCGGGGCCTTTTGATTTGGAAGGAGAAGATGACGAGATGACGGCGGGACAGGCCATGGAGCAGGCCGACGAGATGCGTCCGAACAATGAATTTTCGGACAGTCTGAAACAGAACTGGCTGCGGCAGTGCGACAGCCGCCTGCGCGGGAGCGTGGTGGAGCGCAGCGAGACGGTGGACTTTGACGACGTGGGCGCGGACACGGCATGGGCCGAAGGCGGCCTTGCCTACGACACCGAGCTGCTGGCCCCGGAGCAGTTTGCACCCCTGTATGTGCATTGGCTGTGTGCGCAGATGGACCTTGCCCTGGGCGAGGTGGCACGGGCGGCCAACGAGATGCAGCTGTACAGCGACTATGTGCAGGAGTTTGCCGCATGGATGCGCAGGCGCTATGCCCCGGCGGGCGGTGTGCAGTGGAGGTACTGAGATGACGGATGGGCGGAACCTGAACATTTTGCAGAGCGGGCGGCAGATGCTGCGGGCCTTTGGCGGGGTGAACGAGACCTACGGGTGCAGCGAGGCGGAGCTGAGCAGCAGCCTGAATTTTTCCGGCCGGGGGTACCCGGCTTTGCAGACGCGGGCGACCCGCAAAAAAGTGCGGGAGGTACAGGACGTGAACGGCATGTACCACCTGAACGGGCTGGTGATCTGCCGGGGAACCACGCTGGAGTACACCCCGGACGCCGACGAGAGCCGGGCTGGGGCGGTGGTGCTGGAAAACGCGCTGACCGACAACGAGAAGGCCATGACCGGCATGGGCACGAAGGTGCTGATCTGGCCGGACAAGAAGGCCTTTGACACGGTGAGCGGGGAGCTGACGGACCTTGCGGCGGCGTGGACGCTGAGCGGAGGGACCATGACCGTGACCCCCTGCGACGGCGAGGGCCGGACCTACACGCCGGACGGCGTGGGCACGACCGAGCCGGAGAGCCCGGCAGACGGGCAGCTGTTTTTGAAGGGGGACGCCGAGAGCCCTTACGGCGCGGGCAGCGTACTGCTGAAGTACAGCGCGAAGAACAAGAAGTGGAGCGAGATCCTGCTGACGAGCCTGCGGCTGCACTGCCCGGGCCTTGGCAGCGTGCTGAAGGAAGGCGACACCGTGACGGTGAGCGGGATGCCGGGCACCGTATGCAGTGCGGCGGCGGCCGGGCTGAACGGAGAGGTGAGCATCAGCACGCTGGACGGGGACGACGTGATCACGACGCTGGCCGTGCCGGAGGACAGCACCCGGTACTATGGCAGCTGGACCGTGACGGCCACCGGCACCAGCTGGCGAAGCGCCGACGGCAAGGTGACCGAGAACGAAGCGGCCGCAGCGCCGGTGAAGCTGGAACGGCGGGTGCCGGATCTGGACTTTGTGACCGAGCAGGGCAACCGGGTGTGGGGATGCAGCCGGGAGGAAAACAGCATTTATGCCTGTGCCCTGGGCGACCCCACCAACTGGTACAGCTACCGGGGCATTGCGTCGGACAGCTACGCGGTGAGCGTGGGCAGCGACGGCGCGTTTACCGGGGCGGCCAGCTGCCTGGGGTACCTGCTGTTTTTTAAGGAAAACTGCATCCACAAGCTGTACGGCTCGAAGCCAAGCGACTACCAGATGAGCAGTGTGCGGTGCCGGGGCGTGGCGGCAAATGCGGCAAAGAGCCTGTGCGTGATCGCGGAGACACTGTATTATCTGTCGCCGGACGGGGTGATGGCGTGGAGCGGAAGCCTGCCTGCCAAGGTGAGCGGCGCGCTGGACACCGGGAAGCTGACGGCGGTGGACCGGGCCGTGGGCGGGCAGCTGGATGCGCGGTACTACCTGTACCTGCACCGAAAAACGGACACGGGCAGCGGGCGGCTGCTGGTGTACGACACCGAGCGGGGCCTGTGGCAGGAGGAGAGCGCGGCGGGCACCGGGATGGTGAGCACCGGCCAGCAGCTGTACCTGTGGGACGGCAATGCCCTGTGGGCGGCCGACCCGGAGCGGGAAGTGAGCGGCGAGGACGAGACGGGGCTGAAATTTGAGGCCGTGACCGGAGACATCGGCCTTGCCGTGCCGGACGACAAGTACATCAGCCGGGTCACGCTGCGCATGGATGCCCTGGCCCACACGGTGCTGACCGTGGCGGTGAGCTACGACGGCGGGGACTGGGAGACGGTGAGCAGCTGTGCGGTGACGAGGGACCACCAGCGGGTGAACCTGCCCTTTGTGCCCCGGCGGCACGACACCATGCGGCTGAGATTTGCAGGCACCGGACAGATGGTGCTGCGGAGCATGGCCTTTACGTTTGCGGATGCAGCAGGGGCAAGGGTGAGCGGCGCGGTGCCGAGACGATGAAAGGAGAAGACAATGGCGAGCATTGCGGGACTGGCGGGCATCGGCCTGCCGAGATTCAGCGACCAGATGCCGGAGGCGGACGCGCAGGCGCTGACGAACTACCTGTACCAGCTGAACGAGCAGCTGACCTATGTGCTGACCAACCTTAGCAGCGAGAACATGAGCGAGGATTATCTGAGCGGAAAGGAGAGCTGAAGATGAGCAGACTGAGCAACGCGCGGAGCGAGCTGGAGCGCTTTGAATAGACGAAACCGGCCGACTACCAGAGCAAGTACAAGGGCCAGATCGACAACGTGATGGGCAAGCTGGATGATCTGGGCGGTTACGACTATGACCCGGCGGCCGATACGGCATACCAGCAGTACAAGAGCGAGTACACCCAGAAGGCGAAGCTGGCGAACCAGAACGCGCAGGCCAGTGCCAGCGCACTGACCGGCGGGTACGGCTCTAGCTACGGCACCCAGGCGGGCCAGAAGGCCTATGCGGCGACCATGAGCGACCTGGACAACGTGCTGGACAGCCTGACGAGCCAGAGCCGCAGCGAATACAACACCCGGAAGAGCGGGCTGCAGCAGGAGCTGAACGGCCTGCAGGAGGCCGAGCAGAATGACTACAACAAGTACCAGAAAGACCTGTCGAACTGGTACAACGACCTGAGCTACAGGCAGAACGAGTACAACAACGCCTATGCACAGCGGCAGCAGAACGTGAGCAGCACCCTGAACGGGCTGTTCAGCGTGCTGGGCATTGCGGCGCAGATCCTGCCGTTTTTCTTTATCTGAGAATGGAGGTAGAGCATGGGGACCATCAAGAGACTGAACGACCAGCAGAAACAGCAGGCACAGGCGGAAGCGGCCATGCCGGGGGCGTATGAGAACCGCTACGACGAAGGGATCCAGAACGCGCTGGCGGGCATGGACAGTGCCAACAGCGCAGGACTGGGCTTTGACAGCCAGAATGACACCTACCGGGGCGCCCTGAGCCGCCTATTTGGCAACGCGGGCGCGGGGGCCAGTGCGGCCGAGCAGGTGGCAAACAGCCTTAGCGGCGGGTACGGCACGGACTGGGCCAAGAGCGCGGCACAGCAGGCGGCGGCCGGGGAGACGGGCCAGACCGCCAACGTGTACGCCCAGGCGCGGGCGGATGCCCTGAGCCAGTGGCAGCAGGAACTTGCAGGCCAGGGCACCCAGCTGAATAACCTGCTGAACCAGGACCAGCTTGCACGCGGCGAGTACGACGGCAGCGTGGCGGACGCGGCGAACTGGCGGAACTACCGGTACGGCCGCACCCAGCAGGCCCGGCAGGAGAACAGCGACTTTTTGAGCAACGTGTGGAACGTGATCAAGAATGTAGGCAGCGATGTGGGCAAGGCCTATAATGCCTACATGGGCTACAGCCAGCAGAAGGCGAATGCCATTGTGCAGGCAAAGGAAGAGTACCGGAACGGCAACGTGGACGGTGCAAAAGCCATCCTGAAAATGTACCGGATGGACGAGAATATGTTCGACAACCTGCAGGGCGTGAGCGACTTTACGGTGCAGCAGAACGCGGCGCTGAAGGAGGCATATGAGATGCTGAACCAGGGCGTGCCGGAAGCTGCTATCAGCAAGTTTCTGGAACCTTACGACCTGAGCTACGACATGTTTGACGAATGGAAGGGCCTGTCGCAGACGGACAAGGACAATCTGGATTACCTGATCAAGGCGGGCGACATTACGGCATCGGGCAACGACAAACTGGGGCAGACCATTGCGAAGGCGGTGGGGTATGGAACGGACAGCATGGACGACTACAGCACCATTGCAAACCGGGTGAACCAGAGCAACCTGAACTATCTGGGCGGACAGCTGGCACTGCAGAACCGGTACAAGACCACCGGCAGAAGCGGCGGAACGGGCCGAAGCACCGGAAGCGGAAACAGCGGACTGAACTACTCCAGCAGCAACGTGACCAGCCTGCTGAAAGAAGCGGCGGGAATGGAAACGAGCAACCCGATGTACAGCGTGATCATGAACGAGCTGCAGCGGGCAGGCGTGGACGTGAACAGCGCACTGGGAACAGGCAGCGGCAGCGGGACGGCGGCCCGGAGCGGGAGCACCGGAAGCAAGCTGGCGGGCGTATTACAGCGCCCGGCGGTGTTTGGCACGGTGAAGCCGGTGGACGGCACCAATGGAAACAGCTTTGACACAGCACTCGACAAGGCGCAGAGTATGACGAACCAGGGAAAGAGCGCGGACGAAATTTCGGAATACCTGATCCGGCTGGGGTTCGGCGATGATGTGATCAGCCGGGTGTCCAACGTGATGGGATGGTAAAAAGGAGAAGAAAATGGGCTGGAGCGTAGACGAGGTGCGCAGAAAGCGCGAAGCACTGGAAAAAGAGGATGCAAGCAAAAAGGCCGCTGCGGCAGCAAAGGCCAGCACGAACACAAAGGCGGCCAGCACCGCAAAGAGCGGCGGGAGCACGGGCGTGACGGCGGGTGCTCCGCTGGCAACGGGGTTGAGCACGGTGAAGGCCGGAACGAGCGCAAAGACGACCGGCACGGCAGGCAGCAAAAAGACCACCACCACGGCAACGCAGAGCCTTGGCACGCGGGTGCTGGCACAGATGGACGGCACCAAGACTGCGGCGGCAACGGCCAAGACGGGAAAAAAGCTGCCGACGGTGCAGCGGCAGAACCAGCCGGAATGGCTGCAGACAGAAAGCGGCACCCCGGCGGCGGTGGTGCGGGGCGCAAATGAGAGCCAGAAGGCCGCACAGCGGCGGCGCAGCGGCAGCGATGGCGTGCTGGCGCAGGGGGCGCAGGCCATCAAAGACCACACGGCGAAGGCGGAGGACGAGGACAAATTCAGCGACTTTACACGGCTGAACCGGTGGATGGATGCAGACCCGAAGCACCGGACGCTGGTGAGCCTGATCCGGATGGGAAAGAGCGGCGTGGAGGATGCTGCTGCACTGGGCAGCAGCACCGGCGACAATGCCGTGAAGGCCCAGAAGCCGTATACCGACGCGGAGCTGATCGCCAAGGGGTACAGCCAGTGGCAGATCGACGAGGCGCGGCAGTACATTGCCGAGTACGACGAACTGCCTGCTGCGGAAAAGGCCGTGCGGCGCTCGGCGGACACATGGAAGGGCATTGGCGGAGCGGTGGCGTCGTTCAGTCCGCAGTTGGGCGAAAATCTCGGAACGGCGATCTGGAATACATGGAGCACGAACGCCAATGAACGTGCGCTGGACAAGAGCCTTGCAGGAGATGAACGGGCAAAGCAGCTGAAGGATATGATCACGGCGGTGGACATGGACTATAAGCCGCAGTACACGGACGAGCAGCTGCGGGCCATGGGGTACAGCCAGAGCGAGATCACCGGCATGCGGCAGAAGGTGGCCGGGACCGTGACGAACGAGAGCGTTGACAAGGACGAGAGCGTGGGCTACCAGCTGTACGATTACGGCAGAAAGCGCACCGAACGCGCGACAGCGGGCATGAACGAGACCGCAAAGACGGCAATGGGAATTGCGACCAGTGCGGCGGAGAACCTTGCGGTGGCGGGCATCAGCCCGGCGCTGGTGCTGCCGGTGCTGAGCGCCCAGGGCGGCGCGGAGGCTATGGGCCAGAGCATTGACAAGGGCGAGAGTGCGGGCAAGACGCTGGTGGGCGGCCTTGCAAAGTTCGGTGCGGGGTGGGCCATCAACAGCGTGGGCGCTGCCGACCTTGCCCGGACCATGGGCAGCGACTACGCCAAGGACACGCTGGCGGGGAAGCTGGCAGACATGGTGCGCAGCGTGGCAGACAACAGCGTACTGGCGCAGCAGTACCCGACGGTGGCGAATGCGGTGTCCGGCGGCATCGACAACGCCATGCAGGCTTTTGTGGAGACCTATGCGGACAAGGCCATTGACGCGGCCCTGGGCGACGCGCAGGCGGCGCAGGAGCTGTTTAACAGAGACACCTTTTTGACGGCGCTGGAGAGCGGCCTGACGGGCGGCGCATCCGGCGCGCTGGGCGGTGCCGTGGGCACGCAGCTGGGAAAGATGCGGGCGGCGCTGGAGGCGGAAGGACAGACCGGACAGCGGAATGGACCCTCTCCGTCAGCGCAGGGCGCTGACAGCTCTCCCGAGGGGGAAGCCTTGGGGGACGAACTCCCTCAGTCGCCTACGGGCGACAGCTCCCTCAGGGAGGGAGCCTTGGGAACGGCGGCACAAAAGGCAGAGCAGACGGCGGTGAACGATGACCCGGCGGTGCACACCCCGGCGCAGAACGCCAGCATTGAGGAATACAAACAGAGCGTTGACCCAGGCCTTGCGGAATACGTGGACCGGGTGCGGGCGGGCGAAGATCTGGAACCCTACACTGTGACCGAGACCAGCGACAGGATGCGGGACGCCATGCAGCAGTTGACCGGCCTTGACAAGGTGGGCAAGGTGACGATGATGGATGCCAACGCGGTGAAACACATCACCAACCGGCACGCAGGCGGGGATGGCAGCGCCGACGGCACCATGAAGAACAGCGCGGACGTGGCGCGGGCGGCGTATGTGCTGAACCACTTTGACAATGCGTATCTGGCAACGCGAAAAGCGGACGGATATTATACCGGGAACCGCAAAAAAGCACCCATCGTGATCTTTGAGAAAAAAATAGACGGCTCCCACATTGTTGTGGAAGCCGTCTGTGATACAAAGAAGAGCCGAAACTTTATCGTGTCGGAATATTTATCTTCTGTAGGAGTACCGGAAAAAGAAATAGCGAAAGCTCTGCAGCCCTCTATGGATGCCGTTGCCGACCCCAGAGACACGTCCGGAACGTTAAGTGCAGTTACTTCCGCCGACACAACTGTATCACAGCGGGCGGGGGATGTCAACGGGAAAAGCGTGGAAAACACCGGGGAAACGGTGGAAACTCCCTCAGTCTCGCATTCGCTCGACAGCTCCCTCGGGGAGGGAGCCTTTGCACAGCAGGCGGAACCGGCAGCCCTGCGGGAGACGGCCGGGCTGGAAGTGCGCAGCGAGGGCGCGCAGAAGAACAGCATACAGCGGGAGCTGCTGAGCTGGAAGGTGAGCGAGGGCGCGGCACAGACGCTGAGCCGGAACATGCCGACGGGCATTGCGGACGAGAGCCGGTATGCGGCGGCGGCCTCCAGCCTGTACCGGCTGGGACAGATGGAGGACGTGACCACTTTTGACAAGGCTATGGAGCTGGCGAAGGGTATGAACGGCCTTGCGGTGAACACGGACTATGTGCTGGCACAGCCCGGCGGAGAAGCGGCGCTGAAGATCGCGTGGCTGCAGGGCAAGGGCGAAGCGGAAGCCGGGGCCGTGCAGACCGGGACACCGGGCGGTGCGCTGAGCGCAAAGAGCGTGAGCGGCAGCGGACGGGTGCTGTACAAAGGCACCATGCGCACGGCAGACGAGGTAGCCACAAAGCTGATCGAGCTGAACGCGCGGGCGACCGACACCGATGCGGTGCTGAAGGCAGTGCTGGAAGGCGATGAGCGGGTGAAGGCCTATGTGGACACGGCTGCCGGACAAATCTTTTTTGCAGACAGCGCGGGAGACGTGTTCGGCACCGTGCTGCACGAGGACTGGCACTGGTATAACGCTTTGGACACTGAGGGCGCAAAGGCTGTGCAGCAGCATGTGCTGGAGTATCTGGCCAAGAGCGAGGGCTTTGAGAACATCGACGAGCTGATCCGGAATAAACTTTCCGACTACGCACAGCAGGGCCTGACCTACGGCGAAGCGGCCGAGGAAATGGTGGCCGATGCGTGGCGCGGCATCTTTGACAGCGAGGAGAGCTTCAAGCGGTGGGTGGAGTTCCAGCGCGGGCAGGCGGAGAAGAACGCAGGCCGGGAGGGGACCATCCGCAAGGTGATGAACGCGGTGAAGGACCTTTTGAGCGACATCGTGAGCCGGGCAAAGGAAGTGCTGGCGAAGGACCCGGAGAACCGGGCAGCCCTGAAAGCGCAGCGGCTGGCGGAAGCCGAGAAGCGGGCCCTGCAGGACGAGTACTTTGCCCATGCAGAGAAGGCCATGGAGAAGCTGCGGGCGGCAAAAGAAAACGCCGCGGCCCTTGAAAACAAGGGGGCGGCGAAGAAGGTGAAGTTCCAGCTGCAGGAAGGAGAAGGAACACTAGAAGAACAGTTGAACGATAATCTTGACCAGCTTGAAAAAATGGAGCCTGTTGCGCAAATTACAGGAAAAGAAGTTGCGTATGGAGAGACGCCAAAAGAAAATACAGATAACATTTTTAAATATTTTGAAAGTATCGGTGGAAAAGTTGAACGTACCGGATTTGGAACAGTCGAACTTGGAAAGAAAGGCGCAAAGGCAACTGTACGACATGGAAATGGCCCAGTGAAACAAAGCGCCATCGCTGCTGTGCCAGAGGTGATTCAAAACGGTAAGCAAATCGGATATGCTGAAAATTGGAAAGGAAGAGGATGTAATACTTATGTGTTTGCAGCACCGGTCACGATCGGCGGGACGGAAATCTATGAGGCTGTGATCGTAAACGCGTATGGAAACACAAAGCAGGGAAACAAATTCTATGTGCACGAGGTTTGCGGAACGGATGGTAATCTTCTGGTCCTTGATGACAACGGGCAGATAAAACAAAAGCAGGAAAGCGCTGACACGGTTCTCAAAACCGAGGAGGGCACTGAACGCCCGGGCTTTCCTGCTAAGTCCAGTATAGCACAGAAAAATGCTGAAAGCAAGGAAAGTGACGCACCTGTAAAGAAAAATATCCGTTTCCAGCTGGCGGCGCCGGTGGAAGTGGACAGCCAGAAAGACCTTGTGGCGGTGCACAACCTGACCGAACAGAACCTGCAGGAAGCGCTGGAACTGGGCGGAATGCCGTCGCCGTCCATTGCGGTGGTGAAGGCGCAGGAAGGACACAGCATGTACGGCCCCATCTCGCTGGTATTCGGCAGCGAGACTATCGACCCCATGGCGAACAGCGTGAACAAGATCTACGGCTCAGATGCGTGGACGCCGACACGGCCGGGCGTGGAGTACAAGGTGGATGCGGGCAAGGTTTGGGAGCTGAACCGGGAACTGGCGCAGCTTTCCCGCCAGACGGCAGAGGGCGCCTTTGCGCGGAGCAACCTGCTGACCGGGCGGATGGATATGGAAGCATCGGACAAAAGCCCGCAGCAACTGGCTGGACAGCTGGCGCAGGATGACAGCGTGAAAGCCGCATATCTGGCCGACAAGGGCGAGACTGTGCAGAAGGTGATGAAGCAGGAAAGCCAGTACACGGAATCGCAGGTGAACCGGTATGAAAAAATTATGGAAGCGCTGGGCGGAAAAGAAAAGCTCATTGAGACCGTGGAAACAGATGAAGCAAACGGAAATCATGACGGTGTGAATGCTGTATTGGAAAAAGTACGGCAGGCAGAAAAAGAATGGGCTATGGAGGAACTGAAGTGGAGTGAAGAAAAAGCCCAGAAAAAAGCTGATAAGCTGATTGCACCGATGGTACGGGCGCGGCTGATGAACGCCTATGAATATGCAACGGCAGAAAACACTGAGGCAACGATGGTGCAGGACACGGAAGCCATGCAGCAGGAACTGCGGAAGAAAGCGCCGGATGCGGATGTGGAACAGTGGCTGCTGCCGAAGATGGAAAAGGTGCTGGGCGAAAAAGGCATTTACAACGGGAAAGACCCCTATACCAAAACCGGCAACCGGCGCAGCTTTGCGCAGCTGCATTACAAATACACGCTGGAAAACCTTGTGCAGGCCATGAACCAGCAGCAGGAGGCGCGAGGACAGGGCGCGCTGGGTGTATCGGCCAAGGGGCTGATGAGCACGGCCACGACGGAGTATGGGACGCTGGACGAAGTGCGGGCGGACAAGGGCAGACTGCAGCAGATGCCGGAGGAAACATACAACAAGCTGCTGGAAGAAGCGGACGGCGCGATCGCAGAAGTGGTGAAGCGCATCCGCAGCGAGACGGCAGCGCACGCGGACAACAGCTTTGAAGAACAGGAAGCTATTGGTAATATCCTGATGCAGGCGGCGCAGGGCAAGCGGACGGCGGCGACCATCGGCAAGGTGTTTGCGAAGGAAGGGTACATCATCGGCAAGGACACGGCGCAGCGGATCCTGAAGCTGTACAACGACGTGGCAAAGATCCCGACCGGGTACTTTGAAGCAAAGCCCCAGCGTGCCGTGGGCTTTGACGAGGTGCGGGCGGCAATCCTGCCGGACAACATAAGCCGGAGCCTGATCGACGAGCTGAAGCAGAAGGGCGTGAAGGTGGAGCTGTACAAGGCCGGAGACGATGCCCAGCGTACCGCTGTGCTGAACCGTGTGCCGGATGTGCGTTTCCAGATCGCGGAGCAGGCAGACAGGGACGCGAAGCGAAACGAGCAGCAGCAGGCAAGCCGGGTGATCGCGGAGAAGGCGGCGGCGCTGGACACCCTGAGCCAGTTTTTTGGGCTGACACGGGGCGTGAACGTGAGCCGGAGCGCGGTGGACGAGCTGGCCGGGCGCTGGCTGAAAGCCAACGGCAGCAAGGCCGACCGGGCGAAGCTGGCGCAGGAGACCGAAGTGCTGGTGAACTACCTGAAAGCCGACGGCGCGGACATGAACAAGGCCGAAGCGCTGGCCGAGACGCTGGCGGGGGAGATCCAGGACGGGGCAACCTACCGGAACAGCGAACTGTGGGACGAGTACCCGGAGCTGCACAAGCTGGAGTACACCGTGAACCGGGATGGACAGGCGAAGGCCGAGCTTGTGAAGCGGTACGGCAGCTGGAGCGAGGCGGTGGCCGAGGCACGGCGCCACGGCGTGACCCTGCGGCAGGCCGAAGGCGTGCGGGACGGCAACCCGGCGGAGCAGTATGAGAGCCTTGTGAACGATGACCGCGCCGTGGGCGGCGTGACCGACGGAGCCAAGGCGCTGTGGAAGCAGGCCGCAGAGCAGGCCGGTGTGGCGGGCAGTCAGAGCTTCGAGAGCACCGAGTGGCTGGACGTGCTGATGAACCTGCACGACGCCATCAAGCCGAAGACCATGAGCCGCTTTGCGGATAAGGCCGAGTATGAGGATGCCCGCGTGGAGCTGGCGGGCAGGATCATCGGGGACATCATGCAGCTGCCCCAGCTGACCGATGCCGAGGCCATTTTTGAGGGCATCCAGCGGCACAACCTGGAAGCGGCGAAGGCGGCTGCCGGAGACGCGGCGCGGGCGGCCGAGGTGGAAAAAAGCCTGCGGGGCGTGCAGAAGGTGCAGAGCCGGGAATTCAACCGGCGGCTGGCCGAGAACCAGCGCACAGCGGGCCGGAACGCCGAGGTGCAGCAGGTGAGCGAGCTGCAGAAGAGGAACGCGAAAGCGGAAAAGCAGCTGGACGCGAACCTGGAACTGCTGGGCGTGGACGTGAGCAACGTGGGCGACCTGAACGAGAAGCTGACCGTGCTGCGGGAGACCTACGAGCGGGAATGGAAAGCCGAACGCAAGCGGATGCGGACCGAACTGCAGCAGATGCGGGACGAGGCAAGGCTGGAGGTGCGGCAGCTGCGGGGCGAGAACGCCGACCTTGCCCGGCAGGTGCGGGACGAGCAGCGGCGTGCGGACAAGGCCGAGTACAGCCTGATCGTGCAGGAAAACGAGATCATGGAATGGGAGGAAGAGAACCAGCGGAAGGCCGAGGCCTGGCAGCAGAAGCAGGCGCAGCGGAACGCACTGGCCGCCGAGGTGGCACGCCAGCAGCGGGATGAGGAGATCGCCATTGCGAAGCGGGTGGCCGAGAAGCGGGTGCAGAAAGCGCGGGACGGCCGGAAGATGGACGAGCTGAAGCGGGGCATCCGGCAGGATGCGGCGGCGCTGAACCAGATGGTGCTGCGGCCGAGCAAGGGCAAGTATGTGAGCCGGCGGCTGATCGTGCAGGCGGCGGAGGTGGCAAAGATCGCCGACATGACCGTGCTGAACGACAAGGCCGTGGCCCAGCTGACGCGGCTGCAGAACAGCATCCAGGCGAGCATGGGCAGCGAGGGCAGCCCCACGGCCATGACCACCGAGTGGGAGCAGACCGGGGTGCCGAAGCTGATCACGATGCTACAGACCGACCTGACGGCGTGGAAGGATGCAAAGCTGGCCGACTTACAGGCAAAGCTGGCGGAAGCCGAGGCGCTGCCCTACAGCGAGAAGGCACTGGCCTTGCAGGAGCGGCTGCGTAAGCGGATCCGGGAGACCGAGAGCCGCACCTACCTGCCCATGACGGTGGACCAGATGCGGATGCTGAAGGCCATCACCAGCGCGACGCTGCATGTGATCCGGAACGAGAACAAGACCGTGAGCCTTGCGAAGGCCGAAGAGGTGAGCAAGATCGCGGACGAGGCAGCCTATGAGGTGACACTGAGCAAGGGCAACCACCCCGGCGGGGCGCTGGACGGGCTGCAGAACCTGCTGACCAAGTACAACCTGGACATGCTGGGGGCCGAGCGGGTGCTGCGGATGCTGGGCGGCTACAAGAACGGCGGCCAGATGGAGAAGATCGGGCAGATGCTGAACGACGGCCAGTACCGGCAGACGAAGATCACCATCGAGGGCGAGAAGCTGTTTGCGGACGTGACGGGCGCAAAGCACGCCAAGGAAGCGCAGGCCTTTGCCGGGCCGGGTGCGGACCTTGTGGACGTGGGCCTGAGAGACACGGACCACAACGCGGTGCCGCTGACCCATGCGCAGCTGTGCAGTTTGTACATGCACCTGCAGAACAAGGACAGCCGGGAGCACCTGATGACCGGCGGCATGGTGGTGCCGGATGCGCAGCTGTACAGCAAGGGCGACGTGGAGCAGGCCTACCAGAAGGGACAGCTGGTGCAGCTGGGCATGCTGAGCGACGGACACGGGGAAGCCATGGCGGACACCATCCTGAACACGCTGGAAGCGGCCATGACCGACTACGACCGGGCGTGGTGCGCGGACATGAAGGAGTTCTTCAACCACTACACCACGAAGCTGATCAATGAAACGAGCCTGCAGCTGGTGGGCTACAAGCGGGCCACCGTGCAGAACTACTACCCCATTGCGGTGGACAAGGCTGCACTGGCGACCGAGATCGACGGTGTGAAGCTGGACGCGACCATCGAAGGCCGGGGCTTTTTGAAGAACCGTGTGAAGAGCAGCAAGCCCATCCTTTTGGAAGAGTGCTCAAGCGTGGTGCAGCGCAGCCTGCGGGACACGGCAGCCTATGCGGGACTGGCGGCGCCCATCCGGGACGTGCAGAAGATCCTGAACGCAGGGGTGGAGACCCGGGACGGCGTGAAGACCCTGAAAAACGGCGTGATCAAGGAGCAGTGGGGCACGAAGGTCGTGAGCTACCTGGACGATCTGCTGACCGACCTGCAGACCACCCAGCGGCACCGCTCCAACGGCGTGAGCCGGATGCTGAGCAAGCTGCGGGGCAACTACGCGGGGGCGGTGCTGACCCTGAATCCGGGCGTGGCCATTGCACAGGCGGCGAGCCTGCCGACGGCGGCGGCCGTGCTGGGCGGGGACACCATGGCGTCGGTGATGCCATTTGTGAAAAACCTGTCGCCGAAGCAGAAGGCAGCGCTGGAAGCAGAAATTGCCCAGCACGGGGACGTGCTTTTGCAGTGGCGGCAGCGTGGGACCGGAAAAGGCGAGCTGCAGAGCATCGGAAAGCGGGAGACGCTGGTGCAGAAGGGCATGGACAAGGTGCCCGGATGGCTGACCGGGTGGATCAACGGCATGGACGAGATCACGGTGGCGGCCCTGTGGGAGGGCAGCAAAGCCTATGTGAAGAACCACGCGGCGGAATTCGAGGGAGCGGGAGAGACCGGAAGCCCGGCATACTGGGAGGCGGTGAACCGCACCTACCAGAAGGTGATCGAGCAGACCCAGCCGAACTACACCGTGATGCAGCGGGCAGGCATCCAGCGCAACCCGGACGAGATGGTAAAGACCTTTACGATGTTCACGACCCAGCGCTTCCAGAATGCGGGCATCCTGATCGACGCGGTGGGCGACTGGAAAGCGCAGGCGGCGCGGTACAAGGCGGACGCCAGCGACGCGAACAAGGCAGAGCTGCAGCGGGCGACAAAGCAGCGGGACCGGGCCATCCTGAGCCAGGCGGCGCAGGTGGCGGTGTTTGCCATGATGAAGATCGGCGCGGACTTCCTGCTGCACCGGTGGGACCGGGAGCAGGACGAGAACGGCGACGTGACCCTGAAGAGCATGGTGAGCCGCTTTTTCTCGCTGTCCACCGAGAGCACGATGGGAAACTTCCTGTTTGGCAGCGAGCTGTACAGCCTGATCGACAATGCCATCCAGGGCAAGGATTATGACGTGATCAGCGCCACGAACATCAGCGCGGTAAACGACATGGCGTCGGATGTGGTGAAGTTTACGGCGGAGCTGAAGAAGGACACCAGCGAGATGGACGAGGCGGAGCTGGAAAAGCACCACAAGAAGCTGATGGAGAAGGGCATGGCCCTGATCGAAAACGGCTTTGAGATCGTGGGGGTGCCCTACGGCAACGGCCGGAAGATGGTGGACGCAGTGCGCGGGTACTGGGACGATGCGCAGAACGTGGCGCAGGGCGGAAAATTTAGCTTCAACAGCCTGCCGGAGAGCGCGACCGGGCAGTATGACCGGCTGTACAATGCCTATGCCAGCGGCGACGCGGACGAGGCACAGGCGGCGGTGGAGAAACTGGTGGCCATGGGCAAGGAGGGCGAGATCTACAAGCAGCTGAAGACCCGGCTGAAGAAGTACGACGCCGACACCCGGGCGGCGGCAAAGGCACAGATGGAAGGGAACGAAGCCGAGCGGTACCGGCTGGAGACGGAGACCATCGAAGCGCTGTACGACGTGCTGGGCATCCGGAAGAATGTGAAGGAGGACGCGCCGAAGCGGGAAGCCGTGATCGACTGCGTGACCGGGGCCGTGAATGCACTGGAGACCGAGATGCTGAAGGGCGACGCGGGCGACATGTACGCGGACCTGGGCGAGGCGGTGGACAGCCGGAAGGCGCAGGACGTGCAGGCCGAGTACGACCGGCTGATGAAGGCCGGACGGACGCCGAGCAGCGTGAAGAGCAAGCTGACCGAGCTGGCAAAGCCGGAGTATCTGGCGGGCAGCGATGCGGACAAGCAGCAGCTGGCCGACGTGCTGCTGGCCCTGACCGACACGGACGGAAACGCCCTGTACACGGAAAAGACCTTTGCGCAGTGGGAAAAAGCGGCGGAGAAGGCAACACAGGCGGAACCGGAAGAGGACCCGTATGCACTGCTGCGGTGACGACCAGATGCCAACCAAGTGCCAACCAAGTGGCAGCCATCCGGTGACGCTTTGTCACCAATAGAAAGCACCCCGGCGGGCAAGACCTGCCGGGGTGCTTTTATAAAAGTACACGGTTTTTTGCGGGGCAGCGGGAGGGTAGACTGGGAAAAAAACGGAAGGAGGAAAAGACCATGCAGGTAAGGATCGTGGAAAAGCGATTCGGTGGGGTGGAGTTTGCCCCGGAGATGAAGGTGCTGCACCTGGGCGGGCAGAGCAGCGCGAACGTAGAGCGGCTGGAATTTACCCTGCCGGAGAGCTGGCAGGGCAAGAGCGTGACGCTGCACATCCAGCGGCAGGACGGCACCCTGCCTGCCCCCATTTTGCTGGACGAAGCGCACAGCTGTGCGGTGGGCAAGGAGTTTACCGCGTCGAGCTGCGGCAGCTGGATGCTGCTGGCCCTGGGCGAGGACGGATTCCGGGCGCTGACACGGCCGGCAAAATACGACTGCTACGAGACGCTTGCCACCGACGGCGACGCGGAGATCAGCCCGACGCAGTACGAGACCTTTGTGGCGCGGGTGCTGGCGTACTCGAACAGTGCGGCGACCAGCGCGCAGGAAGCGCGGAACAGCGCAGGTGCGGCCGCGAAGGATGCGAAGAGAGCCGAGGCGGCACGGACAGAAACGGTGACGGCGGCCGGACAGGCCGGGGCGGCACAGAAAGCGGCAGAAAGCGGCGCAGCCCGGGCCGAGGCGGCAGCCGATCGGGCGGAGAAAACGGCACCGGCGGACGGGCCGGTGAAGAGCGTGAACGGCCAGGGCGGTGTGGTGACCCTGACGGCGGCGGACGTGGGTGCGCTGGAAGCGGGCAGTGCGGACTATGTGGAGCGCATCGAGCTGAACGGGCAGGTGATGACCCTGACCATGGGCGACGGCAGCACACGGACGCTGCAGACCAAGGACACCACGGCACTGGATGTGATGACCGGCGTGCTGGGCGTGGAACACGGAGGAACCGGAAAGGACACAGCCCTGACGGCGGAGGATGTGGGAGCCTACGGCAAGAACGAGACCTACGCAAAGACGGAGGTGTACAGCCGCGCGGAGACCTACTCGAAAACGGAGGTGTACAGCCAGAAAGAGGCCGACGCCAAGTTCGGCACGCCGTACAGCCTGCCGCCCGCTGCGGCGGACCAGCTGGGCGGCGTGAAGGTGGGCGACTATCTGGACGTGGACGAGGACGGCACCCTCAGCGGCAAGACCCTCAATGATAAGATCGCTGCCGCCGTGGCGGTAAAGTCGGAGGCGCGACTGGTGTGGAACACCCATGTGACGTCTCCTAACAAATTCA
>OGYH01000699.1_pt1 | contig 34395 bp, 29 predicted proteins | sample 1576511 | NCBI WGS metagenome assembly OGYH01 (sample SAMEA3541522, study PRJEB24748) | human gut metagenome | biome: human gut; feature: human-associated habitat; material: faeces | place: China | collected 2012
CTCGCGGGATAGTGGTGTGTGAACAGTAACATATATGGTTCCCTGTTTTCTCTTTACAAAAATTCACATTGATATATAATACTTAAACAGATCAAGGAGGAGCACAGGCTCCTCCTTGTCAGTCAGTTACAGGTTTTTCTTCTTATAAATAAACCATGATGCAGCTACAGTAAACACCAGCAGATAAAGAAGCAGAATCCCAATACCAGTGTAATTCACCGCCTCACCTGATGAAATGCTTCTCATCAGATGGCTGGTCTGGGATAATGGCAAGGCTGATACAAACTTGCCTACAAATCCCGGAAGTTTCTCTGTTGAGAAAAAGGTGTTACACAAATATGCCATAGGCATAATGATATAATTGGAAAACCTCGGCACGTCTGCGTGATTCTTTGCCAGAAAGGAGACCACCACGCCGATGGCTGAGAATACTGCTCCGTTCAGGAACATCACCAGAAAGGACCATCCGTTGAAGATCAGTCCTGTCTCAATAGGTGCTGTAAGAAGCAGTATGATTCCTCCTGCATACAGACCACGCAGACTTCCCCCGATGATCTGTCCGGCAATAAACTGCCATAATGGTGTGGGGGAGATCATCACCTGATCAAAAGCCTTCTCATACAGTCTCTGTACGTTTAGGTTCTGCGCAATGGCGTTGAAGCTTCCGTTCATAGTTGTCAGTGATACCACACCCGGAATCAGAAAGTTCAGGTATGGCTGTCCATGAGAAGTGGTCTGGATTCCCATTCCGAATACGATCAGATACATTAGCGGTGCAATCATTGCCGCCAGTGTGATTTTATAGAAATCCCGGCGGAATTCTACCCACTTCTCCCATAATATTGTTATAATTCCCATACATTTTTCTCCAGATTATTCTAACTTTTTTCGCAACCTCCGCAGGGGACTTCCCTGATTCAGTTAATATCTGCTATTTTGAAATCAAATGTTTCCCGGCTCTTTCTACAAAGACGTCTTCCAGTGTTGTCTCACGAAGAGACGCCTGCCCTGTAAGCTCTTCCAGATACCGGATTGCTTCCTGTCGTGTATGGAAATAGTGATTCTGTGTTCCATCTGCTGTCATCTCGTCCACTGCATAAGCACCAAGACTCTCGATCAATGCTTGCGGAGTACTTACCTCCTCCAGCTTACCATGATCCATCAGTGCCACACGATTACAGAGACTCTGTGCTTCTTCCATATAATGAGTAGTCAGCAGGATCGTCAGGTTTTTCTCATTAAGCTTACGCAGAAGATTCCACATCTGTCTTCTGGAAAGAGCATCCATTCCTGCTGTGGGTTCATCCAGAAGCAGGATTTCCGGATCTGTCAGGAGTGCCCGGCAGACCATCAGCTTACGCTTCATTCCACCTGAAAGCTTACGGACTGTACGCTTGCGGAATTTCAGCAGGTCACAGAACTCCAGAAGTTCCTCTGTCCTTTCTTTTATCTGCTTTCTGGGCATAAAGTAGAGGCGGCCCTGATATTCCATGATCTCATCCATATTCATATCCTGACGCATGGAATATTCCTGAGTAATCACACTGATCTTTCTTTTCAGATCAGGACGTTGTCTTGTAAGCTGCTGACCGTCTATGAGGATTTCTCCCTTTGTCGGAAGAAGAAGGGTTGAGAGCAGACTGATGGTCGTTGTCTTGCCTGCTCCGTTTGGTCCGAGAAGACCAAAAAACTCCCCTTTTTCAATTTTCAGGTTCAGGGAATCCACTGCTGTAAAATTGTCAAAGGTTTTCGTCAGATCTCTGGTCTCGATCATAATCCTCCATCCTGTTCCTTTGCAATGATCAGAGAATAATAGCCTGCATCATCCGGAATTTCTTCTACACTGTTGTAAATATGCTCATCCGGCATTCCACAGTTCTCCACCATACGGATATTGCGTCCGCTTTTTGCCAGAATTTCCTTTACCTGATTCATCTTTTTGCCGGATTTCATCAGCACATAGGTACCCGGCTGATCCAGTTCACTGTCAAGGCGGTGAACTGCAGGCTGTACATGAAGAGGCTGGTTCCACTCTGTAAGCGGGATATTCAGGCGTGCTGCTGTTGCACAGAAGGAAGTGATACCGCTTACCAGTCTTGTCTCATATCCATCCTCTTCTACTCTCTTCTGCACATATGAAAATGTTGAATAGATAGTCGGATCTCCAAGTGTCAGAAATACTACATTCTTACCTGTATCAAGTGCTGCTTCCAGCGCCTTGGCTCCTTTTTCATGGTTCAGTTCCAGTTCTGCCTTATCGTGTGTCATTGGCATATAGATTGGCAGGAGTTCTTTGTCTGCAAGCTCAGGTACTGCCTGTACTGCGATCTTATATGCAACTGTTTCACGCACCTCTGCGCCCGGTACTGCAATAATATCATTCTCTTTGATCAGGCGCACTGCCTTTAATGTCATAAGTTCCGGATCTCCGGGGCCAACTCCTACTCCGTATAAAATTCCTCTCATTACCATATCCTCCTGTGATTTGCATATACATTTTTATGATATCAGAATTGCAGGAGCTGCTTCGCAGCAAAGCAATTCACAGATATTCATTTATTGTGCTCACTGTTCACTACGTTCTCAATGATGTTGCGTGCGGACAGCACCTTTTATTATACTAAAACAGGATAACTTTTTCAACGAAGTATTGACAATTAATTTCAATTGTGGGATGATGAAAATTATCGAATTTAAGTGAGGAAAGAAATATGAGAAAGATTTTTGCAGTTCTGGCAACTTTGATCTGCTGTCTGTCAGTATGGACTTCTGTTCCTGCTGCACAGGCTTTCACTCTTGATAAAGAAGATGGGGAGTATTCCATCCAGGTAGAGCTGGAAGGCGGAAGCGGCAAAGCCAGTGTCACTTCACCGACTTTGATCACTGTGAAAAACGGCGAAGTAACTGCCGATATCCAGTGGAGCAGTTCTAATTATGACTACATGATCGTTGACGGTAAAAAATATCTCCCTGTCAATGAGGAAGGAACGAATTCTGAATTCCAGATCCCGGTTACCATTATGGATGAGAGCATGCCGGTAATCGCAGACACTACCGCCATGGGTACCCCTCATGAGATCAATTATACCCTGACTTTCTATTCCGATTCCATCGGTTCCAAAAGCCAGATGCCGCAGGAAGCAGCGAAACGTGTTGTTGCTGTTGCACTTGTTATTATCGTAGGCGGTGGGATTCTGAATTATTTCGTAAACAAGAGAAACCGATGCTGAACCAGGCAGACACCTGCATCTCAGTTCGGTTAAGAAATACAAAAAAGCTGCCATACGGCAGCTTTTTTGTATTCTATATCTTTATTCAGCCATCTCCACTTCCAGCACATAGTCTACAGGATCCGGCAGTACAGGATCCGGGCCAAGGTCAACAAATGCGATATCCGGATAATCGCTGTGCACCCATAAAGTAGAGATCGGCACTTCATGTCCGTCATCCAGGGCACGTACTTTCACAATCTTATTCTTGTCAAATCCTATCAGCGGCAGTGGTCCTAATGTATTCTCATAAATATGGACATAATATTTGTTTCCATTTCTGGTGATACGTCCGTAATCCGGTTTCGGGATATCTGCTGCCGGAGCGCATCCATAGATACTGTCATGGTTCTTATCCATCCAGCGTCCGATTTCCGCCAGGATCGCAGAGGATTCTTTCGGGAATTTACCTTTCGCATCAGGTCCTACATTCAGAATCATATTTCCACCTTTGGAAACACACTCTACCAGCTTCTTGATCAGCATGGAAGCAGGTTTGTAATAGTGGTCATTTGCACAGTAGCCCCAGTTATTGTTCATGGTGAAGCATGCTTCCCATACCATCGGATTCCCTTCTTTGTCGCAGATTCCTTCCGGCGGGATGATCTGTTCCGGGCTTATAAAATCGCCATGATACGGTGTCGGATCGCATTCATACAGAGATCCTCTTCCCTCACCACTGACTTCCAGACGGTTATCAATGATGATTCCCGGCTGTAATCTGCGGACCATATCTATCAGTCTGGTTGCTCCCCATTTCTCGCCTCGCATATCGTCATAGGAAAAGTCAAACCACATAATATCGATTTTTCCATAATTTGTGCAGACCTCTTCCACCTGATTGTACATATACTCTATATAACGAGAAAAATCTCTGTTTTCATTACTGCATTCCGGATGGTTTCTCATAGGATGGATGCGGTCTCCGTAATGAGGATAGTCCGGGTGATGCCAGTCAAGTAAGGTGAAATACAGACCGACTTTCAGACCTTCTTCGCGAAGAGCTTCCACATATTCTTTGATCAGATCTCTTCCTGCAGGTGTGTTGGTAACTTTATAATCTGTGTATTTACTGTCAAATAAACAGAAACCATCATGGTGTTTTGCAGTCAGAACCACATATTTCATACCTGCTGCCTTTGCCTCTTTTGCCCACTGTTTCGGGTTATAGTCTCTGGCATCAAATTCTTTCATAAACGGAAGGTATTCTTCCTCAGGCATCTCCTCTGTACTGCGTACCCATTCTCCTCTTGCAGGAATAGAATATAATCCCCAGTGGATAAACATTCCGAAACGGGCATCCTGATACCATTTCATACGTTCTTCATATTCTTTTCTGTTAAACTGATACATGATTTTTTATCTCCTTTATGTAAATGCAAATTCAATATCCAATCCTTTACATCTATACAATAATGTAATCCGGCAATACCAGAAGATGCTCACAGGTGTCATCTCCGGGCATCTTATTTATCGCTCTGTTACATTAATCTAAGCAGCATATCCCCGGTTCCTACATTGTAACCGCTGGTCGCATAAATCCCATTCAGACTTCCGTTCGTCACAATGATCAACGGAAGTTTGTCCGGATCTACATACATACGCCTTCCCAGAGTATTGATAATCTCTGAGAAATCATCATAATAAATCTGAATATTTTTTAACTTTGCAAGTGCTTTGGACAGTGTTGGTGTCTCCAGTGCTTCTTTACTTCTCACTACAAAAATAATCTGCTCTGCATATCCTGCGAAAGCCTCTTCCTGCTCCATCATTTCATTTAAGATATGCTCAGTAGGCTCTTTTTCTTCTTCCAGAAACATCAGGATATGTTTTCCGTCTGCTGTAAGGTCAGATGCTTTCACCTCTGTACCATCCTCAGTTTTCAGCATAAATTCCGGCATGGAAATATTCTCCAGCATATCCTCCAGATCTGCTTCCCTGAGTACCAGCTCAATCTCCTTTGTCTCTCCGGGCTGAATTTCAAAATGATATTCATTTGCAAACATATTTCCATTTGGAAGTCTGTTTGAAGTAAGAATCCTGTAGTTTCCGGATTCCAACGGCAGATTCAGGATCTGATCTTCGAAATTCTCTGCTCCCAGTTTCAGTGATGTATATCTTCCATTCTCCAGTTTTGCAATACTCCAGTTCTGGAAATATTTCCACTGTACAGTCTCTCCTGCTTTCAGGATCAGAGTACAGTTCTTCTCTGTTCTTGCAAGCACAGGAACGAATCTTCCGTTTTCCATATATTCCATAGAACGATCATGTGGATTCAGTCTTGCCGCTACTCCAAGGGTTCTCGCTATTGCAACAAACAGGATTTTCTTTGACAGGAAGCTTCCTGTACAGGTCCTTATGCATCCTGCCGGTGTTGTGATCACACTGGAACGCTCTTTCTCCGGTCTGGAAACAATTGCCTTCTCGATCAGATTCCAGATTCTGGAAGGATCATCTCTCAGCTCCTGTTTCTCAGCTCTGGAAAAATGCTTCTTAATCTCTCTTCTGTATTTCTGAAGAACTTCATCATCTACTCTTGGATTTAACACATAAGATACAAAGGTATCCTTTTTCATCATACCATGATATGGAATTGCCAGCTCCAGATGTTCCTCCAGAACGTCACTGATACAGTCAGTTCTGTCTTTCTCTGTGAGAACCCTCAGGAGATCCTCTCTGTATGAGGCAGCAATGGCTTCTTCTATCCTGTTTACCTTTTTTTCCAGGAAACGTTCACATTCCGGATTTGACCAGTTTCTTACTTTCTGCTCTCTGTGTGCATTGGCTGCTGCCAGACGCTTATTTCCCTTCGCCTTCTGTTCTAAAGTCGGCATGTCTGTGTTTACAGGTGCATCATGAGGAGCAAATATATCTGCTGCTGTCCACTTTTCTGATTCGCCGTCATTTCTTTTATCCTGCGGTACCAGACAAATTTCACAGTTATCTTCTTTCTCAGTATTCATAACTGTTTCCGCATAGAACCACTCGCCGTCAGAACACATTCTTGCGGAAATATGCAGACTTCCAAGTCCTGTTGTCAGTCTGGCAGTTCCCTTACTGTCTGTTTTCTTCTCTGCGATCGGTGCATACTCTGAATAGTTCAGTACCTCAAAGGAAACCTCAGCTTTCTCTGTGGGTAACCCCTGCGCATCCTTTACTGTTACTGTAATTTCTTTGGTTACTGCATACCTCTTCAATTCATTCAGCATGGTCACCATACCATCTGTGCCGATCACCTCGCCTTCCGGTATCTTGGTGTCAAATACACGTGAATGAATCATCATTGCTCTGGAAGAAGCGTTTGTAAACCATCCTTTATTCAGGATTTCTTCAGGCTCACAGGCTCCGAGGAAATACCATTTACCGTCACACCAGATCTCTACCCAGGCGTGATTGTCATCGCAGTGAGACCACTTCGGTGCATATACCTGGCGGGCAGGTACGCCTACACTTCGCAGTGCATTTACAGTGAATACGGACTCTTCACCACATCTGCCATTTCCTCTGCGGTATACAGAAATCGCAGATAAAGTACGGTCATCTGTACAATGATAAGTAGCTTCTTCGGCACACCAGTAATTCACTTCCAGCGCTGCTTCTCTGAAGTTCATTCCCTGTATTCTGCTTCCGATCTCTGTGCGGAAATAAGTTCTGCACTGTGCGATCTCTTCCTCATTTACTCTGTGAAACAGCACATAATTCAGGAAGATTTCTTCCGGAAGATCTGCAACCTGTGGATTCTCTTTCCAGAGCTTCACACCATTCTCTGCATAGTCCAGAAATACTTCAAACGGATAATTGCCAATATCACTGTACGGCATAAACGCATATAAATATTTACATGCAAGCGCCACTTCCTCTGTACATTTCTGTAATTTCTCGTCTACAGGCGCAAAAACCCGGGGCAGGTTCTTTGCCTGCTCCAGGTAGTTCTCTTCAATTCGGTCCCTGTTCTCTTTTAAAAAAACTCTCGGTTCTGCCATTATAATTCCTCCAGAACTTTCTTTGCGGCACGGATATTTTCTACATCCGTACGCCATATCTCATATTCACTAAGCATCGGGAGTCCCATATTCACTCCGTCTTTTCTGAACTGCATCTCACTGTCGATTACTCTCTTACCAGTCATGTGATATGCTTTTATTCCTGTCAGAGGATAAAGCTGTCGGATCACCGATGCGCCGACACCGCTTCCTGCCTGGATTGTGATACGTCCACGACTCTTTTCCTCGAGTTCCCGCAAAAGCTCTGCCCCCTGCAGACATACATTGCGCTGTCCTGAAGTAAGGATCGTATTGATTCCCAGTGAGATTGCCTGTTCCATTGTTTCTATTGGATCCACACATACATCAAAAGCTCTGTGAAGAGTCACCGACATATCCCCTGCCGCCTCCATCAGCTCTTTCATCTGTTCCATGTTTAATGTGCCATCCGGCTTCAGCACCCCAAATACAACACCTTCGGCACCCATTTTCCTGAAATCTTCTACTGCATGCTTTATCATGGAAAATTCTGCATCTGTGTAGCAGAAATCTCCAAAACGCGGACGGATCAGGGCATGAATCCTGATATCCGAACGCTTTCTTATCTCATCAAAAAGCCACGGTCCCGGAGTGGTTCCGCCGATGATCAGGTTGCCGCAGAGTTCCAGCCTGTCTGCGCCTCCCTCAACCGCTGCCATAGCAGATTCTACAGAATCTACACAGGCTTCCAAAATATATTCTTTCACGTACTTGCCTCCATCTTTTTCATTTAAGCCAGACAGATCATCCATTCTGCTGACTGATTTAACCAAATCAGATAAGTCCCCCGAAGACTTAGCTGTATCAGAACAATTTCACCCCTGCTCTCTCCAGTGTACTCACGATCGTATCATCTGGAAATTCATCCGTAACAATTCCGCTGATATCATCAAAGTATGCATATTTATAAGAATCGTTGAAATAGAATTTATCCCTTTCCATAACAACATATTTATGTCTGCTGCTGTGCACGGCTGCTTTCTTTGTCAATCCGTCCTCTACCCCCAATGTAGTAATTGCACAATCAGTCATATCCACACCGCAGCTTCCTATAAATGCACGGTCAAAGCTATACTGCTTAATCACTTCTATCGTTGCAGCTCCCATAAATCCGTTTACTGTCTGGTACATTGTTCCCCCTGTACCGATTGCAGTAATAGACGGATTTGTGGCAAGGATCTGCAGGATATCTATCATATTGCTCACCACTACCACACGCATATTTGACGTGGCAAGAAGCTTTGCCAGTTCGATATTTGTGGTAGAAATATCAAGGAAAATCGTTTCGTTATTCTTAATCAGTTTAAATGCTTTGGCTGCAATTGTTCTCTTTTTGTCAAGGTTAAACTGGCGTCTGTCTACTACGTCTCTCTTCAGCGGATAATCCTGTGAAAGGATTGCACCGCCGTAGGTTCTCTTTAACTTACCGGCGTTTTCAAGAATCTTAAGATCTTTTCGGATACAGTCTTCTGTGACCTGAAAGATTTCACTCAATTCCTTAACCTTGACTTTTCCGTTTTCACGAAGGCATTTCTCTATTGCGCTTTGTCTTTCCTCAGTAAACATAGCCCCTCTTTCCTCATCCATTCATAATGACCTGTATCTCTCAGTGAATCCTGTTTTCTTCACTGTTCATCTTCAGGTGTAATATTGTTATTTCGGAATTCCTATTCTGTAAGTTCCGGATAATGACATTTTACAATATGACCCGGTGCAATTTCAACAGGTGTCGGCACCTGTGTCTTACATTTTTCTGTACAATGTGGGCAACGTGTATGGAACAGGCATCCACTTGGCGGATTACTCGGACTTGGAAGATCACCTTTTAAGGTAATACGCTCTTTCTTCACTTCCGGATCCGGGATCGGAACTGCGGAAAGAAGCGCTCTTGTATATGGATGTCTCGGGTTTGCATACAGTTCTTTCTTCGGAGCTGTCTCTACGATCGTACCCAGATACATAACACCAATCCTGTCTGAAATCATCTCAACGACACTCAGGTCATGGGAAATGAACAGATAGGTAAGATTAAAGTCTTTCTGTAACTGCTGCAGAAGATTTAATACCTGCGCCTGGATAGAGACATCAAGGGCAGATACAGGCTCATCTGCGATGATAAGCTTTGGCTGTACAGTCAGTGCTCTGGCAATTCCGATACGCTGACGCTGACCACCGGAAAATTCATGCGGGTAACGCTCTCCATGAGACGGGCTTAATCCTACAGTGCCGAGAAGTTCATGTACTTTCTTAAGGCGCTCTCCTGCACTCATATTTGTGTGAATCAGAAGTGGCTCACCGATGAGATCCTGAACTTTCATTCTCGGATTCAGGGAACCGTATGGATCCTGGAAAACCATCTGGATATCTGAACGTAACGGGCGCATTTCTTTCTCTGAAAGTTTGGAGATTTCTTTTCCCTCAAACCAGATTTCACCGGAGTCAGGTGTGATCAGATGATCGATCAGTTTACCTGTCGTGGATTTACCACAGCCGGACTCGCCTACCAGCGAAAAAGTTTCACCCGGATAAATATCAAAAGATACGTCATTTACCGCATGGACAAATTTCTTCTTGCTGAACATTCCTCCGTTTGCCTGGAATGTTTTCTTCATATTCTTTACTGATAATAACGGCTCGCTCACAGGTTACGCCTCCTTTCCGGTTTTGTTGAGCAGATGGCATCTGCATTTTCTGGTGCCTGCTTCGTTGATATCTGCAAGCTCCGGCTCCTGCTGATGACAGATATCCATTGCATATTTACATCTCGGTGCAAACTTACATCCTTTCGGCATTACGGACAGATCCGGTACGCTTCCCGGAATGGACGGAAGAGATTCCACACCACTTCCAAGTTTCGGTACAGAACCGATCAGACCCTGTGTATATGGATGTTTCGGATCTGCAAAAAGTTCCTGCACAGGCGCTTCTTCTACGATTCGGCCGGCATACATAACAACAACTCTGGAACACATTTCAGCAACAACACCAAGGTCATGTGTAATCATCAGAATACCTGTATTCTTCTTTGCCCTGATGTCCTCCATCAGCTCCAGGATCTGTGCCTGAATGGTAACGTCAAGGGCTGTAGTCGGCTCATCTGCGATGAGAAGCTCCGGCTCACAGGACATTGCCATAGCGATCATAACACGCTGGCACATACCTCCTGACAGCTGGTGCGGATAACTCTTTAATGTCATATCCGGTTCAGGGATACCTACTGATTTCAGTACTTCGAATGCTCTGTTGTGCGCTTCTTCTTTTGAGAAATTGTTATGGAGCAGGATTGCTTCTGTCAGCTGTTTCTCAATTCTCATACATGGGTTCAGAGAGTTCATCGGCTCCTGAAAGATCATGGCAACTTCACGTCCTCTGATCTTTCTCATGCCTTTTTTATCTTCTTTGAGAAGATCCTTGCCATTAAGCAGGATCTCACCGTTGGAAATCTTACTGTTACGCGCCAGAAGTTTCATAATGGAAAGCGAAGTTACGGATTTACCGCATCCGGACTCTCCTACCAGACCAAGAATCTCACCCGGCTGAATGGAAAAACTTACATTATTAACTGCTGTCACCCATGTTTTATCTCTTTTAAACTCCGTACGGAGGTTCTTTACTTCTAATAATTTTTCTGCCATGGTTTCTTCCTCCTAGTTCATCTTTGGATCCAGGGTATCTCTGAGACCGTCGCCCAGCAGGTTGAATGCCAGAACTGTAAGGAAAATCAGAATACCAGGGAACAGTACCATGTGAGGAGCTGTATTCAGATAGTTACGTCCTGTGGAAAGCATGGAACCCCAGTCAGGCTCTGTAACGTTTGCACCGAATCCCAGGAAGCTTAAGGATGATGCAGCAAGGATCGCAGTACCTACACGCATGGTAAAGTTAACGATCATGGACTGAATCGTACCAGGGAAAATATGTACAAACAGGATTCTTGTGTTTGAGCATCCCAGGGAACGGGCAACCTCTACATAAGGAGCCTGCTTTACGGAAATCGTCGCGCTTCGTATGATTCGTGCGAAGGACGGCACTGTAAATACCGCAACCGCGATCATAACATTTACCATTCCCTGTCCGATGATGGCAACGACTGCGATAGCCAGCAGGATATCAGGAAAAGCGAAAAGTACGTCACAGCATCTCATAATCAGGGAATCGATAATTCCGCCGTAGAAACCTGCGATCAGTCCGAGAACAACACCGATAGCCGTACCGATGATCGTCGCTGTCAGCGCGCATGTAAGAGAAAGTCTGGTACCAACCATCAGACGGGAGAAAACATCCTGTCCGTATTCATTGGTTCCCCAGATATGGGCTGCGCTTGGCCCCTGCATCATAGCTGTGTAATCCGGTGCCTGCGGATCATACGGAACTACATACGGTCCGATGATTGCCATTAAGATAATAAAAACTATAAATGCCAGAGAAATCACTGCTGTTTTTCTCTTCATGAATTTCTTGACAAATTCTTTGAACTTGCTCTGTGCCTTAGGGAGTTCTTCGGCAGCAGCAAGGTTAATGTTTGATGTTGTGTTCTTATCTGCCATCTTCTCTCCTCCTCTATTCATAACGTACTCTTGGGTTAATCACGCCATAAAGAACATCTACGATCAGGTTGATCAGGATATATTCTGTAGCAAAGAACAGAAGTAATGCCTGAACAACTTTGTAATCTCTCATCTGGATGGAGTCTACCAGAAGACGTCCAAGTCCGGGTATGGAGAATACCGTCTCTGCCATAACAGATCCGGAAAGGAGACCACCGATCTGAAGTCCGGCTACTGTTACGATCTCGATCAGAGAGTTCTTAAATGCATGGCGCATAACAACCAGTGATTCAGAAAGACCTTTGGCACGTGCAGTACGCACATAGTCCTCACGCATAGTCTCAAGCATGGAAGATCTGGAGAATCTGGCAAGTACGGCCATGATTCCTGCTCCCATTGTAAGTGATGGAAGAATATAGCTCTTCCAGGTTTCCAGTCCACTGGTTGGAAGCCATCCCAGGCTTACTGAAAAAAGCTGAATCAATTCCAGACCTAACCAGAAGCTTGGAACAGATATACCTGCGATTGCTATGATCATACCTACATAATCAAGAATTCTGCCATGAAATACGGCAGCGATGATACCGATTGCAATACCGATGATTGCAGCCCATATCATGGATGAGAATGTCAGCATGATAGTTGGTTTCAGTCTTGGTGCGATTGTCTCTACTACGGTTTTACCGTTTTTGATAGAGCTTCCCAGATCTCCTGTAAAAAGACCTTTCATATATTTACCATACTGTACAAGTAATGGCTCATCCAGTCCCAGCTGTTCACGTACAACTGCCACATCTTCCTTTGTTGCATCCTGACCGGCTACCAGTCTTGCCGGATCACCTGGAATCATATGGATAAACATAAATACTACGAATGAGATAACCAGAAGCAGCGGGATCGTGCTTGCCAAACGTTTACCTAAATAACGTCCCATATTTTTCCTCCTTATTATTTTCTTACCTGTTGTTTATATTTGATGTTTTATAGTCAGAGAACTGCCATAGTAAATCTTATGGCAGTTCTCCGGTTCGAACATCTTTGTCCTGTATTCACACTGCCGTATCGGCAGTATTTTATGGAATTGCTGCAATTTCAGATCAGGCAGCCAGATTTATGTTCTTCGCAGCCTGTTCTCAACCCCATTACTTACTGTGCTAAAGTTGCATTTGCGAAGTTAAATGCTCCGTCCGGAGATACATATACGCCAGACAGATAAGATTTTGTAGAATAGATGATCTGGTCATTGCCAAGGAATAACCATGGGCATGCTTCCCATGCGATCTTCTGAGCATCGCCATAGTATTTAGCCTGCTCTTCCTCGTTAGCTGTTGCAAGACCTTCGTCCATATCTTTATCAAAATCAGCGTCATTGAAGTATGCTGTGTTTGCACTTGTCGGAGGGCACATTGTGCTGTAAAGCAGGGAACGTAAAGAACCATCCATTGTGAAGTCAGATGCCGACCAGTTTACATACCACATATTGATCTCAGCATCTTCTTTGTCAACATAAATCTTGTCACTTACAGTTGCAGGCTCCATTGGCTGAACGTCAACTTCGATACCGATCTGAGCAAGCTGCTGGGAAATAAATGTCATACCTTTGATTTCCTGTGTTGTGTTATCGCCCCACAGAGTAAGTTTGAATCCGTCTTCGTATCCGGCTTCTTTCATAAGTTCTTTTGCTTTGTCTACATCATATGCGTAAGCTTCCTGCTCTTCATATCCACCGATGATAGATGGAACTACAGATGTAGCCGGTTTTCCGTATCCGGAATACATTAACTGGATGTATGCATCTTTGTCGATTGCGTAGTTCATAGCCTGACGTACTTTTACATCAGAAAGCTGTTCCAGATCCATGTTCAGAGTTACATATCTCATGATGTTGGAGTCTGTTGTAAGGATGTTTACATCGTCTGTTCCTTTGATTGCTTCAATCTGGTCAGATGGTGTAGGATAGATGAAATCTGCTTCACCTGTCTGAAGCATAGCTGTACGTGCACCTGCTTCCGGAACTTCTTTGATTGTTACAGTGTCAACGCCCGGTTTGTCTCCCCAGTAATCATCATTGCGCTCGAAGCTTGTGTGGTCGCCTTCTTCCCATTCTGTACATACATATGGACCGGTTCCGCATGGATGGTTCATGATATCATTGCCATACTCTTCAAGAGCTGCAGGGCTGATGATACAGAACTGTGTCAGACGGTTGATAAATGGTGCCCATGCCTGTGTCAGTTTGATAACCAGTGTGTAATCATCCGGTGTTTCAATGCTGTCTACACGAGGTGTTTCAGATCCGTCTTCGTTAGTTACGATAAATGTTCTTCTCTGACGAAGATTGTTGTCTTTGTTAACTACACGATTGTAGTTTGCTTTAACTGCTGCTGCATTGAAGTCTGTTCCGTCCTGGAATTTAACACCCTGACGAAGTTTGAAAGTATAAGTAAGAGAGTCATCGGAAACTTCCCATGATTCAGCAAGTTTGCCTGTTAATTCCTGGTTCTCATCAAAAGAAACCAGTGTCTCGTATACACCACGTGTAGCGGAGATTGCGTTTGTATCCGGAATGTTTGCCGGGTCCATGGAGCTTACGCTTCCTTCGATTGCGATCACCAGATCATTGTCGGATGATTTGGAATCTTCATTTGTGGCTTTGAGAATATAGCCGTCATCATCTGCTGCAAATGCTGTAGCGGACATGGAAACTGTCATTACTCCTGCAAGAGCTGCTGCCATAACTTTTTTGTACATTTTCATAGTTTTCTCTCCTTTTCTTTCTGTACATTGTTACTTAGTTACAATCACGAAGTTAATTTTGGGTACAAAAAAAGTGTTTTTATATTTTTGCGTCTTTGCAATGTATAAAAATCGTGCAGCAATCCATTTACTTACATGCGCCTTTGCATCTTCATAAAAACACTTAGTTGTTTAACTTGACTCCAGTATAGCAATCTGTTGTCCTATTGTCAATTATTTTGTCGTATTTTATATTATTTTGGTGGTATTATACCAATATCCGACAGTGAAATTGGTATAAATCACCATCGATCAAGGATTATTTATTCTTGTTTGGTATTATTTGGCTATAATCTGTACAAACAATAAATCCTCTAAACCTTATAGTTGGTTCAGAGGACTTATGTTGTTATCATATCTGTTTCTTCACATGAACCTGTAACTGATTGTACGGGATTTCAATTCCGTTTGCATCAAATGCTTCTTTGATCAGTTCATTAAGCCGCCACCTGGCAGGCCAGTATTTCTCCGTAGCCACCCACACACGCAGGCCCATGACCACTGCGCTCTCTCCAAGCTCATCTACAAACACCACCATTCCCTGGTCGTCTTTTGTATCTTCATCATTATGAAGGATTTCTTCCAGGATTGCTTTTGCTTTCTTAATGTCTGAATCATAAGAAATTCCTACTTTGATCTCCAGCTTACGAAGATCTCTGGCAGTTACATTTGTAATAATGCTGCCGGACAGCGTTCCATTTGGGATTACAATGTGTTTGTTATCTATGGAAATCAGAGTTGTATAACAGATTTCTATTTTGTATACAGTTCCTTCGCACCCATTCTGCTGTGCGATAATGATATAATCCCCCACCTGAAATGGTTTGAAGATCAGAAGCATGATCCCGCCTGCAATATTTGCAAGGCCGCCCTGCAATGCAAGACCTACCGTTACACCGGCAGTACCAAGCAGTGCTGCAATAGAGGATTCCTTTACACCAAAATGAGTGGCAATGCTAAATACCAGCAAAATGTAAAGTACAATTCTCAACAGCGACCCTGTAAACTGGATCACACCTTTGTCTACAGACGCACGCTCCATGGACTTCTTTATGAAAGAAACAAACCACTGGATCACTTTGCGCCCGCCCACAAATACCAGCAATGCCATTACTACTTTCAGTCCCAGTTTCGTCAAAGCCGGAAGATAGTCTGAAAAATACTGCTTATAGCTGTAATATAAACTTTTTGCCTCCTGAATTTCCTGTTCCAATATTTTTCACCTGCTCTCTTATATTTTGTCATGTATTATTTTTCTGCCCTTCTTTCACTTAACAGGCAGCTTTTCATATAATATCAGGGTTAAAAGATGTCTTTCCCCTGACTTGATATCTACGAATTACTCCGCTGCTTTGCAGATCCCGCAATTCTCATATAAGAGTAGCATAACATACCTCATTCTCTGTAACAATCAATTTTATTCGGGCAAAAAAAAGAAAGCGGACAATATATCCGCTTTACTGACACAGGATTTCACGCTCTGATGAGCTAAAATCAATATGCATTATTTATAAGGATTGCTATAAGCGCAGAATAATCCCCTCATTTCACAAAAACAGAAAATAAATAATTAGTTGAATAATCAGTATCGCCGGAACTCCTGTCTTAAATTTCGGCTTTCTTGTTTTATGATGAAATACCTTCATACCGGCCAGAGCTCCCACCGACCCTCCGATCACCGCCAGAAATATCAGCTGCGCTTCCGGTATGCGCCACTGTCCGGCTTTTGCCCTGCTTTTATCCAAGCCATAGATAAAAAATGTGACTACATTAATGATAATCACATAAATATATAGAAGATTTGTAGATGTCATCTGCACCTGTGAATTCCTTTCTTTAATCTTAACATGCCAGACCTGCGATCACTGATTCAAAATCTTCATCATAGCCATCATATTTAAGTTCCAGAGGTTCTTCCACGCCAAGACTTAATACTCCGAGAATAGATTTGGCATCAATAAAAATTTTTCCTTTAAATACAATATCAATATCAAATGGACATCTGACTGCCGCACTGACCAGTTTCTTTGCTGCCTCCACGTCATTGATCTTAATTGTCTTATTCGCTGTTGTCATATTCGGTAATCTCCCTTTCCTTTTGGTCTCCGTCCTATTGTCAGGACTTTTATATTGATTTTTTGACCCAGTCGTATTATACTGATTCACACATTGATATACAAACGTTATTTTTCTATATCAGATATTCTATTTTTATATAGCATAAGGAGCCGACTGTATCATGATTCTTGATTATTATCGTATTTTTTACTATGTTGCCCAGTATAAGAGTTTTTCCAAAGCAGCCGACGTTATGGGAAACAATCAGCCTAACATTACCCGGTGTATGAATATTCTGGAGAATGAGCTGGGATGTAAACTTTTTATCCGTTCCAATCGCGGAGTACAGCTGACCATTGAAGGAGAAAGACTTTTTGAACATGTATCAATTGCAATAGAACAGCTTGTATCAGGAGAAAATGAACTTCTCAAAGATAAAGGTCTGGAAAGCGGACTTGTAAATATTGGTGCCAGTGAGATCGCACTGCGTTTATTCCTGCTGAACGAACTGGAAGTCTTTCATCACCGTTATCCACATGTGAAGCTGAGGATTTCTAATCATTCCACACCACAGGCAGTTCAGGCACTGGAAAACGGTCTGGTAGACTTTGCAGTAGTTACCACACCTGTCGCTCTGAAAAAACCACTTCAGAGAATTCCCCTCTATTCTTTCCGCGAGATTCTTATAGGTGGAGAGGAATATGCGGAAACAGCTTCCAACAAACACTGTCTTCAGGATCTGCAGGATATCCCTCTGATCGGGATTGCTCCCGGAAGCAGTACAAGAGAATTATATACACAGTATTTTATGCGCCATAACCTTCCCTTCTCACCTGATATGGAAGTGGCAACTACTGACCAGATTTTCCCTATGGTGCAGCACAACCTGGGAATCGGATTCTTCCCTGAAGAGCTTGCTGCTGAACATATTGCTCAGGGGAAAATCGTCCAGATTCCCATTGAAGAGCCTCTTCCTGAACGAAAGATCTGTCTGATCCGCAATGTAAAAAGGCCACAGAGCATTGCAGCACGCAGCCTTGAAGAACACCTCACATCACACCGGGAAACAGAATAACTGTTACTGCAGACAGCAGTACCCCCAAAAACAGGGATCACTCCTGCAGATATCCGGTCTGCAGTGGTAATCCCTGTTTTATTGATGTTATTTATTTAATCCTTTCATGGATAAGCTGATACGTTTTTTCTTCATATCAACTCCGATCACTCTTACATCTACGATATCCCCTACACTCACCGCTTCCAGAGGATGTTTGATAAATCTCTCTGTCATCTCGGAAATGTGCACCAGACCGTCCTGATGTACACCGATATCTACAAATGCACCGAAATCAATAACATTACGGACAGTTCCCTTCAGCACCATTCCTTCTTTCAGATCTTTCATTTCAAGAACGTCTGAACGAAGGATCGGTTTCGGCATGTCATCACGAGGATCTCTTGCCGGTTTCTCCAGTTCCTTCACAATATCACGAAGTGTAATCTCACCGATTCCCAGTTCTGCTGCCATCTTCTTATAGTCTTTTACCTGCAGGGAAAGTCCAAGGAGATTTCCTGCCACAACATCATTTGGCTTATATCCAAGTTTTGAAAGAAGTGCAGATGCTGCTTCATAGCTCTCAGGATGTACACTTGTTGCATCCAGAGGATTCTTTCCACCTGAAATACGCATAAAACCTGCACACTGTTCAAATGCCTTCGGTCCTAATTTCGCTACTTTGAGAAGTTCTTTTCTGTCTGTAAACTGACCGTTCTCTTCTCTGTAAGCTACGATATTTTTGGCAATTGCTTTGCTGATACCGGAAATATACTCAAGCAGAGATGCAGATGCTGTATTTAAATCTACACCAACTTTATTTACGCTGTCTTCTACAACGCCGCTTAATGCTTCATCCAGTTTCTTCTGGTTCATATCATGCTGATACTGACCCACACCGATAGATTTCGGATCGATCTTAACCAGTTCTGCAAGCGGATCCTGTACACGTCTTGCAATGGAAGCCGCACTTCTCTGTCCTACATCAAAGTTCGGGAATTCCTCTGTAGCCAGTTTGCTTGCAGAATACACAGATGCTCCTGCCTCATTTGTGATAACATACTGCACCTTTTTTTCCGGGATTTCTTTGAGCATATCTACGATCACCTGCTCAGATTCACGACATGCTGTACCGTTTCCTACTGAAATAAGGGATACACCGTATTTTTCGATCATACCTTCCACTGTATCCTTGGCAGCACGGATCTTTTTCTCAGTAGTCGGAGCTGTGGGATAGACAACTGTTGTATCCAGAACTTTACCTGTTGCATCTACAACTGCCAGCTTACAGCCTGTACGGAACGCAGGGTCCCATCCAAGTACGACTTTGCCTGCGATTGGAGGCTGCATCAGAAGCTGTTCCAGATTCTTGCCGAATACATGGATCGCGCCGTCTTCTGCCTTATCAGTAAGATCACTGCGGATTTCTCGCTCGATAGCCGGTCCGATCAGACGTTTGTAACTGTCTTCTACAACTGCTTTCAGAATCGGAGTTGTATTCGGGTTGTCTTTTTTGATCACTCTCTTATTCAAATAACGAAGGATGTCTTCCTCCGGTGCATTTACTTTAACAGTGATAAATTTCTCTTTCTCACCACGGTTTAACGCAAGAATACGGTGTCCTGCCAGTTTCCTGACCGGCTCCTCAAATTCATAATACATTTCATATACGGACTGAGTTTCCGCATTCTTTGCTGTGGAAGAAATACTTCCGTTCTTTGTTGTCAGGTTACGGATGTAGATACGATAGTCTGCTTCATCGGAAATACGCTCTGCAATAATATCTTTAGCTCCATTCAATGCTTCTGCAACATTCTTAACACCCTTTTCTTCGGAGACGTATGCCTTGGCTTCCTCTTCTACCGGCTTGTCTGTCATCTGCAGAAGAATGATATCTGCCAGTGGTTCCAGCCCTTTCTCTTTGGCAATTGTCGCACGGGTACGGCGTTTCGGGCGATATGGTCTGTATAAGTCCTCTACTACAACCAGTGTCTGGGCATCCAGAATCTGTTTCTTCAGTTCCTCAGTCAGCTTGCCCTGGTCTTCGATGCTCTTTAATACCTGATTCTTCTTATCTTCCAGATTTCTCAGATACGTCAGTCTCTCAAAGAGTGCACGAAGCTGCTCATCATTAAGGGAACCTGTTGCTTCTTTTCTGTATCGGGAAATGAATGGGATGGTGTTGCCTTCGTCAATTAATTTGACTGCGGCTTCTACCTGCCATTTCTCCACCTTCAATTCCTGTGTAATTACCTGAATAATATCCATTAATTTTTTATCTCCTCTTGTTGCTTTTCAGAATGCAGATGCGTGTAATTGACCCTTGCATCCACATTGTTTTTCTTCTATAGCATAAAAAACGCTCTTGTGATAGGGTATCAATCTGGCGTTCATTTGTCAAGTGTGGGATTGATTCTGCCAATATGATACATACTGCCGGAATAACATTAGCCAAAATATTCATCCAGCTGTCTGATAAACTCTTCCGGCACTTTCCGTTCAAACGGAAAAATTTCGATGTTTCCCAGTCTGTCTGCGATATATCCCAGTAAAATCGCGCTTCTCTCCAACGACCAGTCCGACAGCAGTGCAATGGTATCATGACGTGTATGCATGCCAAATCCATCCCTGTTTAATGTCATAGCCGGAATACCTTTCCATGCAAAGGTGTTAGAATCGCTTCCCCAGATCTGATTCTTTGTAGACATGCCGATTCCTGTCTCATGAGCCATATATGTGATCATATTGCAGATTGACGCATCACCTGTCACTCCTACAACTGTTCCGCCCACAAGCTGTCCCGCGAGGTCTACATTCATATTGAAACGATGAGCCTGCAATTCTGACTCATGTTCTTTAATATAGTTCTGACTTCCAAGCAGACCTTTCTCTTCTGCACCAAACCATACGAATTCCATTGTTCTGCGTGGCCTGTGTTCTTTGAAATATCTGCAAAGTTCCATGATGATCGCAGCACCGGACATGTTATCGTAAGCACCAGGACCCTCCGGTACAGAATCATAGTGTGCAGTAAGAGTCAGAATATCCTCTGCTTTATCTGTTCCTTCAATTCGTGCCACTACATTACGGGATGTACGTGTTACTGTCTCCTGTTCTACGGACAGGCAAGCCTTAGCTGCCCCTCTTGTCACTAATTCGACAGCATCTTTATAATGAATGCTTACACCCGGAATTCTGTTATCGTAATTTGCCGCTTCTATCCCGGCTGCTTTTTTCCCTTCACCTGGCAGATTCTTCGGTAAGCTGTATGCATGCGGTGTCAAATCTACGCCCTCGTCCAATGGGGAACCGGCAATACTGATAAAACCGGCTACACCTGCTTTCACCAGTTTCTGGTACAGTTCCTTTCTTACCGGATCATTTACCATGACGATTTTTCCTCTGGCATTTGCGAGGCTGATCTCATCCGCATTCTCCACATACAAAAAAGATGCATTCCGTCCATTCTCATCTGTATTGGCACATCTTCCATATCCGGTTACGATGTATTCTTTTGCATATGGTTCCGTTATCGTAAGCTTCGCCTTTTTTACCTGAAAAGTTTCAAAACAAAACTCTTCCAGATGGTTCTCCACACCAAAACTATTCAATGTTTCCTGAATAATCGTTGCTGCTTTTTCCTCTCCTACAGTTCCTGCCTCTCTGATATAATCAAACTCCGCCAGAAACTCCATCTGACGTTTTCCACTGATTTCATTTGTGTTCATAATTGTAAAAACCTTCCTCAAATATATTTATGCTACCAGCAATTATTCCTATTATACCATTTACGTATAAGCTTTTTCCACCATTATAAATGAGAAAATTCAGTAAAACCAAATTAATAAAAATAAAAAAGACCTTTATCAACATTTTTACATTGTGTCAGTTAAAGGTCTTTCATATTATGATTTTATTTCAAGCTATTGAAGTATTCATCCCATGGTTTTGGTTCGTTATCTTCTTCCTCTTCCGGAATTGTCTGACTCTGCAGGCTGTCCTGTACTTCTTTACTCTCTGAAGAATCATATGGGTTATCCTGTGTCGTTCTATTATTTTCCACAGAACCATACAAACTATCCTGGGTATTCTCACTTGCTGCATTATTCTGCACTTCTTTGTTCTCATCCGAAGCCACTGATGAATCACCTGTCACACTCCAGAACTGCTGCGGATGCGTCTGATCTTCCTGTGGCTGTTCGTTCTGTGAATAGCTGTCAAACATGGGATTCACATAGTCTCATGCCACACGTTCTTCTTCCTCTTTCTGCACTTTAAGCTCCCCTGTCAGATCACGATAGAACATTACTTCTGTCATGGCCATATATGGAAATATCCACAAGAGTGCAATATAGAACGTAAAAACAGAAAGAAACATCAATGGAATAAAGCTTATCTTCAACATAAGATATCTTCCGAAGTTTCCATGCATCATCTCCAGACTCTCTTTCATAGCCTCTGTACTTTTCAGTTCCGGTTTATCTGCCAGAATATAATAAGTCATCTCCAGAGGAATGACCAGAATCTGATAAACAATCATTCCCACGATCATCAGAACAACACCTGTATACAGCCAGGTAATCAGCGCCTCCACAGAAGCATCTTTACCTGGAAGATTCGCATTACTGTAAATCGTATAGGGCAACATGGTAAGCAGATTCAGTACTGCCATGAAAAATCCGACAACGATAACTCTGTCCGGATGATGTCTGTAAAAATAAAACAGGTCATTTAATGAATATGCTTTCCCTCTGGCAATATTCAAATACATATAATTCATACCTGCCGCTACCACATTGATCAGCAGAGTCAGAATAAATGTAAATGCATACGACAGCACAATATCAATTGTTTCCTCTCCCGGAAATAAAGCCGTGGATATCATGCTGCTGATCAGAGCCAGTGCCTGAACTGCAACAAACGCCAGGATCAGTATCCCATATTTTCCTGACATAGCCTGCTTCGCATAGTTTTTTAATTCACGTCTCGATGTCATGTATTTCTCCTAAATCAGTCTGCCAGACCAAAGGTATCATGTACTGCATTCATTGCGCGCACTCCGTCCTTTTCATTGATCAGAACTGTCACACGAATCTCGGATGTAGAGATCATATTGATGTTTACGCCCTCATTATAGAGGCTCTCAAACATCTTTGCTGCTACTCCGGGATTACTCATCATTCCTGCACCTACGATGGAAAGCTTCGCAATATTTCTCTCAGAATGAAGCTCTGCAAATCCAAGTCTTGCTTGATTTGCATCCAGAACTGCAACTGCATCATCCAGATCATTTCCATCGACTGTGAAGGAAATATCCTTTCTGCCCGCACGTCCGATAGACTGCAGGATAACATCTACATTAATATTCTTCTTCGCAAGGGTATCAAATAATTTAAAAGCCACACCCGGCTCATCCTTTAATCCGATTACCGCAATTCTCACTGCATCTGTATCCAGCGCAACACCGCTGATCAACATTCTCTCCACTGTAACTTCCTCCTTTACCACAGTTCCTTCACTGTTGTTTAAACTTGAACGTACCACAAGCGGCACGCCATATTTCTTCGCCATCTCCACAGAACGGTTGTGAAGCACACCTGCCCCGAGAGTCGCAAGGTCAAGCATTTCATCGTAAGTGATCTCTTTGAGCTTTCTTGCTTTCGGAACCTTACGCGGATCTGCTGTGTAAACACCATCTACATCTGTATAGATTTCACAGGCATCTGCATGAAGAGCAGCCGCAAGAGCAACCGCTGTTGTGTCAGAACCGCCTCTTCCAAGAGTCGTATAATCATCATACTTGTCAACTCCCTGGAAGCCGGTAACTATTACAATCTTTTTGCTGTCCAGCTCTCTTCTGATACGCTCTGTATCAATTCTTTTTAAACGTGCATTTCCATGACTGCTTGTCGTATGCATGGAAACCTGAAAAGCATTCAGGGAAACCGCAGGAACTCCCAGTTTATCCATCGCCATTGCCATCAGTGCAACAGACATCTGTTCTCCGATGGTAAAGAGCATATCCATCTCTCTTTTCGGCGGTTTCTCATTGACATCCCTTGCCATAGTGATCAGTTCATCCGTATATTTTCCCATTGCGGACAGAACGACAACCACGTCATTTCCTTTTTTGTACTCTTCTATACAGCGGTTGGCAACATTAAAGATACGTTCTTTATTTGCAACCGATGTACCGCCAAATTTCTTGACAATCAACATTGTTTTACTTCCTCCATAATAAGTTTACAGGAAAGAGAAGATTCTCATATCTTCCCTTTCCTGTTCTGTTTACAGTAATCACTGTACAAATATTTATCTGAAGTATTGTATCAGTGTCCACCTTATCAGGCACACTATATGATACACGAAATCTGTCAGTTTATCAATCTTTAACTCGAATCTTTGCAAGTACCTGATCTCCGATCTGAGCCAGTTTCTCTTCAAATGCTCCCTGTGTCATTTCATCAGTGATAAATGCACATTCCTGCGGAAGCTGTCCCAGGCTGATGATCTCAACATCACCAAATACCTTCTTCGCTTCTTCTGCTGCTTCTTTTTTAATTCTCACAAAAAATCTTCCTGTCACTTCATCCAGTGGTTTCAGTACTGCCGGAGTGCTGTTCCAGTTTGTCACAATGTTAACATGGAGATGTTTTGCGGCATCCACAATATCACCAACTACAGCACTTGCTGTAGGCAGTTTACCTGCACCGCTTCCATAGAACATGGCATCTCCAAGCATATTTCCATGTATAAATACTGCATTAAACACATCATTTACACTGTAAAGAGGGCTGTTCTGGCCGAGCATAAACGGTGCTACCATTGCATAACAGGTTCCGTCTGCCAGTCTGCGGCTGGTTCCAAGAAGTTTGATGGTTCTGCCAAGCTTCGCAGCATACTCCATATCTTCAGGTGTGATCTTTGTAATTCCCTCTGTATAAATATCTTCAAAATCAAAATATCTCTCATAAGCAAGAGAGGAAAGGATTGCGATCTTACGGCATGCATCGTATCCTTCCACGTCGGCGGTAGGATCTGCCTCTGCATAACCCTTCTGCTGTGCTTCCTTTAATACAGTGTCAAATTCACAGCCTTCTGTGCTCATCTTATAAAGCATGTAGTTGGTAGTTCCGTTCAGGATACCTGTTACTTCGTCAATCTCATCTCCTGTAAGGGAAGAATTGATGACACGAATGATCGGGATTCCGCCGCCACAGCTTGCTTCAAATAAGAAGTTAATGCTCTTTTCCTTTGCAATATCCATCAGCTCGCGGCCATGCTTTGCAACCAGAGCCTTATTGGAAGTGCAGACATTTTTTCCTGCCAGAAGTGCCTTCTTTACAAAAGTATAAGCAGGCTCCACACCGCCCATAACCTCTACTACAATATCTACTTCCGAATCACTGACGATCTGTTCATAATCATGGACCAGAACCTTCTCTACCGGCTGTCCCGGAAAATCACGAAGATCCAGAACATATTTTACATGAAGTTCCTGTCCGGCACGTCTGGAAATGCTCTCTTTATTTTCATTTAATACTTCAAATACACCGCTTCCAACTGTGCCATATCCTAAAATTGCTACATTGATCATTTTCTTTTACTCCCTGCCTAATATTTTCAGATAATGAATTCCTTCATTCTGTTCAATCGTCTCTACCATTGCTTCTGCATCCCCCTCGCCCGGAAGAATGTCCACACTCAGAGTAAGTGTGGCAACCCCATTGATAGGAATACTCTGATGAATGGTGAGAATGTTTCCATGAAACCGTGCAATCGTCTGCAGGACAACCGACAAAAGCCCCGGTTCATCATCCATCTGGATAATAAAGGTGATCGTCTTTCCCCTTGTCTCTTCATGAAATGGAAAAATATCATCTTTGTATTTGTAGAAAGAGCTTCTGCTGATTCCTGTGCGCTCTGCTGCATCCTGTACAGTGTCCACTTTGCCGGAGTCCAGAAGCTTCTTTGCCTCCACCACCTTCAGCAGGACTTCCGGAACTGCTCGTTCCCTCACTACAAAATATTTCTTTTTCTCTGTTACTGGTTTCTGCATATCAATTTACCTGTCCGTTCTTTAAAGACATTTGTTTTTACACACTGGATATATTATCACACCACACAAAAATACGCAAGAAATATATTCTGCTGAATCATTGTGTAAAATCATTATGCCTCAACACGAAAAAGGCTGTCCTGATTTCAGACAGCCTTTTTTATTCTTTTATTTCTTCAGTGCGATCCATTTCAGATATGCATTGATGAAAATATCAATTCCTCCGTCAAGTACTGCATCCACATTTCCGGTCTCCTCGTTTGTACGATGATCCTTTACCATGGTATATGGCTGCATAACATAAGAACGGATCTGATTTCCCCATCCGATATCTGTCACCTCACCGCGGATACCGGAGAGTTTTTCCTCTGCCTCCTGCTGCTTGAGAAGATACAGCTTGGCTTTCAGCATCTGCATGGCTTTATCTTTATTCATGTGCTGAGAACGTTCATTCTGACACTGTACCACGATTCCGGTAGGATAATGTGTGATACGGATGGCAGATGATGTCTTGTTGATATGCTGACCGCCGGCACCACTGCTTCGATAAGTGTCAATACGGATCTCATCGTCATTGATCTCTACATCCAGATCCTTCTTGATATCCGGCATAACATCACAGGATACAAAAGATGTCTGTCGCTTACCTGCTGCATTGAAAGGAGAAATACGCACCAGACGGTGAACTCCCTTCTCTGATTTCAGATAACCGTAAGCATTTGTTCCGTTTACCTGGAAAGTAACCGATTTGATACCTGCCTCATCGCCGTCCAGATAATCCAACACTTCCAGGGTAAATCCTTTCTTATCTGCCCAGCGGCTGTACATACGGTAAAGCATACCGCACCAGTCACAGGCCTCTGTTCCGCCTGCACCTGCATTCAGCTTAATGATAGCATTCTCACTGTCATATTCTCCGGAAAGAAGTGTCTTGATACGGATATTGTCAAAATCCTTCTGAAACTCATCCAGCATTTCCTGAATCTCAGGAATCAGTGCAGGATCGTTCTCCTCATATCCCATCTCGATCATGGTTTCCATATCTTCCATCTGTGTAACCAGATTCTGATAGGTCTCCATGTCATCTTTCATGTCTTTTAATTCTTTCATTTTCTTCTGGGAAACTTCTGCATCATCCCAGAAATCAGGCGCTTCCATTTCGCGCTCTAATTCTTCGACCTTCTGCTCTTTGTTAGCCAGGTCAAAGTGAATCCCTCACTTCCACTAATGGTTCTGTATAAGTCGCAAGAATGCTCTTGAACTGGTCTAATTCAACCACAGCTTCACCCACTTTCTTATTATAAATATTCTCTGTCGGACTCCCTGTGGATAACCGACTGAATTGCTATAGATTATAGCAGTCCTGATAAATAATTCGTTTAAAATAATACCATATCTTTAAGCAAATTACAAACAAAGAATTACCCACAGCGTGAAATGATCATTTATCATAACAATCATTTCACACTGTGGGTAATCATACTTTACACTGAATTACGCATAAAGTCTGTGTAATTTATGAGAAGAAGCTCTCTGCAACACTGATATCTGCAATATATCCCACTGTTCCTGTCATATAGATAGTTCCGTCCTCTTCCATATCGATCTGTATCATTCCGCCCGGCTGATTTACATTAATACGGGATTCTACCAGCCCCAGCTTATAGGCTGCCGCTGCTGCCGCACAGCTTCCTGTTCCGGAAGCCTTTGTATATCCGGAGCCTCTTTCCCAGATTTCAATCTCCAGATTTCCCTTGTCGACCTGACGGCAGATCTGCAGGTTCATTCTCTCCGGAAATTCATCTGCATTTTCCACATAAGGTCCCAGATTCTTTACAGCTTCTGCACTTACATTGTCTGTAAAAATAATGCAGTGTGGATTACCAACTGTCAGGCAGGTAGCCTTGTATTCTTTTCCATGGAATACGAAATTCTCCTTAATTACTTCACGAACTTCACCGGAAACAGGGATATCGCTGGAGATAAAAGATGGTTTTCCCATGTTTACTTTAAATTCCGTTGCCCGGCTGTTCAGGCATTCCACATGAATCGTGCCTGACATAGTTTCAATGTCAAATTTTTTCTCAGTAATATATCCATTATCCATCAGATATTTGGCAAAAATACGCACGCCGTTTCCACTGATGGCAGATTCACTTCCGTCTGCATTAAAAATACGCACACCCAATTTCCCATCAATTTCTACCGGTCCATAGAGCACACCGTCAGCGCCAAGCCCAAATCCTCTCTGGCAGAGAAGTGCAATCTTCTTTCCCTGAAGCTGTACCTGATTTTTCTTCGGATCAAGAATCAGATAATCGTTTCCAAGTCCCTGATATTTACTCATAATAATTGTATTTGCCATAACCATATCTCTCCTTCTGATTTATAATCCCGGATACTTCCCGCTTTTGTATCTGCATCGATAATCAATTGTCGGGCAATCTTTCCAACTCACTTCGCCACTTGTCTGATTAAATTTTGTGTCAGGTAATTTTCTCATATCACATCCTGACTTTATATTCATTATATTTTATTGTTTTTACCATGTATATAGAGTAAAATGCTTAAAACATTGCAAAAAATGCTCTGTAAGTGTTACAAAAAAGACCATTATATCAGTTCTCTGATATAACAGCCTTACAGCAGCATCACTCCTCTCTGTTCAGTTTTCTATTTCTTTACCCTATTTCGAAATAGTTACAAAGTTTTTACGATTACTTTGTAATTGTATGATACTATTATCGTGTAATAATGTCAATATCTTTGTAGCATATTTTCTCAGAAATTATAAAATATATTCGTTACTATTTGTTACATTCTTAGTAATAATTGTACATTTGCGCATTAAATGATATGATTATACCATGAATCAAACTTTTCCCTCCGCTTATTGCTTTCCACTGCTTATTTCTTTTCACAATCTCCACAGGGGACTTGCTTGATTCGATTAAATAATCATTGCAGATATCGGAGGCAGATATGTTATTATCAGAACAGTTCTATCAGACAGAAAAAACAGGATACCTGAACGAACAATTCCGACTTTTTCATCTTAAAGACCAGACCAGAAAGGAATTCTCTTACCATTATCATGATTTTCACAAGGTAGTTATCTTCATCTCCGGCAAGGCTGCTTATCATATAGAAGGAAAAGCTTATCAACTGAAACCATGGGACATTCTTCTGGTAAACCGCCATGCCATCCACCGCCCGGAGATTGATCCATCTGTTCCATATGAACGTTTTATTCTCTGGATTCAAAACGATATTCCCTGGCAGGAACTGCTGAAATGCTTCCAGAAAGCAAATGACCGAAGCTATAATCTGGTACGTCTGAATTCTGCTCTTCAGGAAAAGATGAAAGACATCCTGTTTGAACTGGAAAATTCCGCAAAATCCGATGAATATGGAAAGGAAATCCTGACACAGTCACTTTTTCTTCAATTTATGGTTTATCTGAACCGTATCTTTCTGGAAAAGCAGTACATTTTTGATAAAAAATCCTACACCTTTGACTCGCAGATTGCCAGTATCCTTCAGTATATCAACCACAATCTGAAAGAAGATCTGTCTGTAGAAACGCTTTCTGCCAGATATTATGTAAGCAAGTACCATCTGATGCGGAAGTTCAAACAAGAAACCGGCTATACCCTTCATAATTATATTGTAAACAAGCGGCTTCTTATGGCACGTACTCTGATCTCAAATGGAATGCCTGTGACAAAAGCAGCACAGGAAAGCGGGTTCGCAGAATACAGCACTTTTTCCCGGGCATACCGTAAACAGTTCAAAACCAACCCCAGCGAAGAACTGCCTCATTATAGCACTCCTCTAAAATAATGCATCCACTACCTTTACACAACAATTCCATAACACAAAAAAGATGTAACCATATCTGAAAGAATCTTTCTTCTCAGACATAATTACATCTTTTATTGTTCGCAGGTCGGGCAGATATTCGCGCTCCGCTTACTGTTTCACTTTCTTCTTCGCTGTCGCACAGTAGAATACGAATCCCAGCAGTACCAGTGCCACGATCATCCATCCGGCCAGTGCTGCTGTTCCCAGACCTGCAAATTTATCATAGTAACCTTTCAGATAGATCACAATGATAATCGCCGGAATTCCATAGGCAACATAATTTTTCAGACATTTCGGGAATTTCATACCTGTACCGGCATTCACCTCTGCAATGAAATTGTCCCATCCCCATCCGTTCTTTCTGGTGCAAAACAGAAGGTAACCAAGGCTTCCAAGAGGAAGAAGATTGTTAGAAACAATAAAGTCTTCCAGATCCATGATATTGCTTCCATCTCCAAATGGCTGGAATCCGGAAAGTACATTGAATCCAAGCACACATGGAATACTTAAGACCACAACAAGAACTGCGCAGACAACAACACTCTTTTTACGGTTCCAGCCAAACAGTTCCATATTAAACACGATCAGGTTCTCAAATACAGCAATGATCGTTGAAACCGCAGCAAATGTCAGAAACAGGAAGAACAGACTTCCCCACAAAGCCCCTCCGCTCATCTTTGCAAAAATATTGGGCAGAGTGATAAAGATAAGGCTTGGACCTGCATCCGGCTGGATTCCATAGGAGAAGCATGCCGGAATAATGATAAATCCTGCTGTCAGCGCAACAAAAGTATCGAGTACGGTGATGCTTACCGCCTCTCCGGTAAGGCTTCTGGATTTGTCCAGATAACTTCCGAAGATCAGCATGGCACCAATACCAATGGATAATGTAAAGAATGACTGACTCAATGCCGCAAATACTACATTACCAACTCCTGCTTCCTTAATCTTCTGAAAATCAGGAATCAGATAGAAGCGGATTCCTTCTCCCGCACCTTCCATCATTACTGAATGAACCGCAAGGATCACCATAATGATAAGCAGTGCACTCATCATTACTTTGGAGATTTTTTCAATACCATTCTGCAATCCCATGAAACAGACTGCAAATCCGATCAGACAGATGATCACCATCCATAACATCATCGTCGGTGCATTTCCCAGCATATCGGAAAAAGACTGTGTTACTGCTTCCGGAGTCGCTCCAACGAAATCTCCCCGCAGACTCTTCACACAATAGTAGATCATCCATCCTCCTACTGTTGTGTAAAACATCATCAGCATATAACATCCAATAATACCAATAAATTTCAATGGCTTCCAGCCACTTCCTGCAGGTGCCAGTTTGTCAAAACATTTCGCAACACTTGTGTGGCTTCCCCGTCCTACTGCAAATTCTGCTACCAGAACCGGAATACCGAGAATAACCAGAAAACATAAGTAGATCAGGATAAAGGCCGCGCCTCCATATGCCCCGCAGATATACGGAAACTTCCACACGTTTCCAATACCGATGGCACATCCTGCTGACACCAGGATAAAACCAAGGCGTGAGCCGAAAGACTCTCTTTTCATACTGTTTTTCCCCCTTTATGGAATTGTTATGTGACTGTTCATCAATCATAATCACATAGCTGTGGATGTACTGAACAGTTCAGACAGATATTCACAATCTGCCAATTCAACGCGCTAACGTGTTTTTGCGCACGATAAAAGGGCCTCATGATTCAGCCCTTTTATTTTGTAGCAGACATGATCTGCTCACAATGTTCTTTTTACAAAATCATTACTGCCCGCTCTGTAGTAATGAACTCACCACATACAGAAATGGGAGTCTTCTCAACTGAGATAAACGAATCAGACCTTATTCTTACGTCCACAGCACTGTTTGTATTTCTTACCGCTTCCACATGGGCAGGGATCGTTCGGATATACTTTGATTTCTTTTCTCTGAACCGGTTTCTTAGGACCGGCACTGTCATCCTTGTTTGTTCCGGTAACTTTAGCTACCTGTTCACGCTCGATCTTCTGCTCTACATGTACATGGTACAGCATACGAAGAGTATCTTCCTGAATGGATGTAATCATTTCATTGAACATATCAAATGCACTCATTTTATATTCAACAACCGGATCTCTCTGTCCATAAGCGGCAAGTCCGATACCCTGACGAAGGATTTCCATATCATCAATGTGATCCATCCACTTGCTGTCAATGCATTTCAGAAGTACAACTCGCTCTAATTCACGAAGCTGCTCCGGTTCCGGGAACTCTGCTTCTTTTTCTTCATAGAGCTTCACTGCCTCTTCTTTCAGTTCATGTCTGATCTCATCGCGTTTCTTGCCTTTTACACTCTCAGCTGTAAGCGGTCTGACTGGAATGATCGGAGTAAGAACACCGTTAAATTCATTCAGATCCCACTCTTCAGAATCTACATCATCAGAGAAACACATATCAACATAAGTATCCACTGTATCCTGGATCATCTTATAGATTGCTTCACGCATATTCTCACCGTCGAGAACCTGACGACGTTCTTTGTAAATGATCTCACGCTGTTCATTGTTTACCTGGTCATAATCAAGAAGATTCTTACGGATACCAAAGTTGTTAAACTCAATCTTCTCCTGAGCTTTCTCAATTGCATTGGAAAGCATCTTGTGCTCAATCTGTTCATTCTCTGCAACACCAAGAGATGTAAAGATCTTCATCAGTCTCTCAGAACCGAACAGACGCATCAGGTCATCTTCCAGGGAAATATAGAAACGGGATTCACCCGGATCTCCCTGACGTCCGGAACGTCCGCGAAGCTGATTATCAATACGTCTGGACTCATGACGTTCTGTACCGATGATCATCAGACCACCCGCATTTCTTGCCACATCATCCAGTTTGATATCTGTACCACGACCAGCCATGTTAGTGGCGATCGTAACTGCTCCTGCCTGACCTGCCTGTGAGACAATCTCTGCCTCAAGTTCATGGAACTTGGCATTCAATACATTATGTTTGATTCCCTGTCTCTTCAGCATACGGCTGAGAAGCTCGGAAGTTTCAATCGTAATGGTACCGACCAGTACAGGCTGCTGTTTCGCATGAGCTTCCACTACAGCATTGACAACTGCATTGAATTTCTCTTTCTTTGTCATATAAACAGCATCTTCATGGTCAACTCGGATAACCGGTCTGTTAGTCGGGATCTCTACAACGTCCATTGCATAGATATCACGGAATTCTTTCTCCTCTGTGACAGCTGTACCGGTCATACCGCCCTTCTTATCATATTTATTAAAGAAGTTCTGGAAAGTGATGGTTGCCAGAGTCTTGCTCTCACGTTTAATCTTAACATGCTCTTTCGCTTCGATTGCCTGATGAAGACCATCTGAGTAACGGCGTCCCGGCATGATACGTCCGGTGAATTCATCAACAATAAGGATTTCATCATCTTTAACTACATAATCCTGATCCTTATGCATCAGGTTATGGGCACGAAGTGCAAGTGTAATATTATGCTGAATCTCCAGATTCTCCGGATCTGCCAGGTTTTCAATATGGAAAAATTTCTCAACCTTATGAACGCCCTGCTCTGTAAGGTTTACGATCTTATCTTTTTCATTTACAACGAAGTCACCTGTCTCGATAACTTCTTCACCCATGATGGCTGCCATCTTGGTCATCTCATGGCTGGCTTCACCGCGCTCTAACTGCTGAGCAAGGATATCGCAGGCCTCGTATAACTTGGTTGACTTACCGCTCTGTCCGGAAATGATCAGCGGGGTACGTGCCTCGTCGATGAGAATGGAGTCGACCTCATCGATGATACAGTAGTGCAGATCTCTCTGTACCAGCTGTTCTTTATAGATAACCATGTTGTCACGCAGATAATCGAAACCGAGTTCGTTGTTCGTAACATAGGTAACATCACAGTTGTATGCAGCACGACGCTCATCCTGCTTCATATCATTTAAAACAACACCGACTGTCAGGCCAAGAAACTCATGGATCTTTCCCATTTCTTCCGCATCTCGTTTAGCCAGATAATCGTTGACTGTTACAACATGCACACCTTTGCCTTCCAGTGCATTTAAATATGACGGAAGTGTGGCGACAAGTGTTTTACCTTCACCTGTTCTCATCTCTGCGATACGTCCCTGATGGAGAATGATACCACCGATGAGCTGCACACGGAAATGTTCCATTCCAAGAACACGCTTGCCGGCTTCACGTACAACCGCAAATGCCTCAGGAAGCAGATCATCCAGTGTCTCTCCCTCTTCAAGACGTTTCTTAAATTCTCTTGTTTTTCCTCTGAGTTCTTCGTCGCTTAACTTCTGCATGTCCGGGCGCAGGCTCTCAATTTTCTCAACCAGAGGCATGATACGCTTAACCTCTCGCTGGCTGCGGGTCCCGAATACTTTTGAAAACATATTCATATTAGGTTTTACTCCTGTTTATTTCTTTTTTATACAAGCATTGCTGCCATATAACAATTACTGCTGTGCGGAATAATTTCTGTTCACTCCGTCCACAGCAGACATGTCAGCAGCATGCGAACATTACAAACGCTTACTATAATACACAATACTTGTATATTCTAACACTTTCCGTTATGGAAAACAATGAATTTTTCATGAACAAACCAAGAAAATTACGGAGTCACCAAAATTTACGTTACTGTTCACTCCGTTCACAGTAACGTAGCCAAAATTCATTCCAGATTGCCTG
>OGYH01000712.1_pt1 | contig 34053 bp, 45 predicted proteins | sample 1576511 | NCBI WGS metagenome assembly OGYH01 (sample SAMEA3541522, study PRJEB24748) | human gut metagenome | biome: human gut; feature: human-associated habitat; material: faeces | place: China | collected 2012
AAAAGCCCTACAATGCCGTTGTAAAAATTGGGGAAAAGGGATATATTGATTTTATCTCTTTTTCAAAATAAACATAAAAGCCCTTTAAAGAGGGCTTTTATATATTAATCACAAATCACTTATCACAAATCACAAGTGATTAATCACTTGTTTATTAAGATATTAAAAGCTATAATTTAAATAAAGCGTGAATTTTATGACACAAAAAGAGGGGGGAGAAACTTGGAACTAGCATTTAGAGAAAGCTTAAAAAAGATGAGAGGTACCAAATCAAAAGAAAAATTCTCCCAAGAATTAGAAATGAGTAGATCAAATTATTCACGAATAGAATCAGGAAAATCAGATCCAACCATAAAAACACTAGAACAAATTGCAAAGTTAACTAACTCAACGCTAGTAGTGGATTTAATCCCAAATGAGCCAACAGAACCAGAACCAGAAACAGAACAAGTAACATTGGAGTTAGAAATGGAAGAAGAAAAAAGCAATGATTTCGTGTGAATAATGCACGAAATCATTGCTTATTTTTTTAAAAAGCGATATACTAGATATAACGAAACAACGAACTGAATAAAGAATACAAAAAAAGAGCCACGACCAGTTAAAGCCTGAGAAACTTTAACTGCGAGCCTTAATTGATTACCACCAATCAATTAAAGAAGTCGAGACCCAAAATTTGGTAAAGTATTTAATTACTTTATTAATCAGATACTTAAATATCTGTAAACCCATTATATCGGGTTTTTGAGGGGATTTCAAGTCTTTAAGAAGATACCAGGCAATCAATTAAGAAAAACTTAGTTGATTGCCTTTTTTGTTGTGATTCAACTTTGATCGTAGCTTCTAACTAATTAATTTTCGTAAGAAAGGAGAACAGCTGAATGAATATCCCTTTTGTTGTAGAAACTGTGCTTCATGACGGCTTGTTAAAGTACAAATTTAAAAATAGTAAAATTCGCTCAATCACTACCAAGCCAGGTAAAAGTAAAGGGGCTATTTTTGCGTATCGCTCAAAAAAAAGCATGATTGGCGGACGTGGCGTTGTTCTGACTTCCGAAGAAGCGATTCACGAAAATCAAGATACATTTACGCATTGGACACCAAACGTTTATCGTTATGGTACGTATGCAGACGAAAACCGTTCATACACTAAAGGACATTCTGAAAACAATTTAAGACAAATCAATACCTTCTTTATTGATTTTGATATTCACACGGAAAAAGAAACTATTTCAGCAAGCGATATTTTAACAACAGCTATTGATTTAGGTTTTATGCCTACGTTAATTATCAAATCTGATAAAGGTTATCAAGCATATTTTGTTTTAGAAACGCCAGTCTATGTGACTTCAAAATCAGAATTTAAATCTGTCAAAGCAGCCAAAATAATCTCGCAAAATATCCGAGAATATTTTGGAAAGTCTTTGCCAGTTGATCTAACGTGCAATCATTTTGGGATTGCTCGTATACCAAGAACGGACAATGTAGAATTTTTTGATCCCAATTACCGTTATTCTTTCAAAGAATGGCAAGATTGGTCTTTCAAACAAACAGATAATAAGGGCTTTACTCGTTCAAGTCTAACGGTTTTAAGCGGTACAGAAGGCAAAAAACAAGTAGATGAACCCTGGTTTAATCTCTTATTGCACGAAACGAAATTTTCAGGAGAAAAGGGTTTAGTAGGGCGCAATAGCGTTATGTTTACCCTCTCTTTAGCCTACTTTAGTTCAGGCTATTCAATCGAAACGTGCGAATATAATATGTTTAATAAAAAAACTTACCTCGAGGACTACTCCTTTGCGGTAAGTTAATTATTGCATTTTAGGATTCTTCATTTTTCGTGCGAAATCGGTTGACAAAGCGCGGATATGAGCGTTATAATAAATCTGTATTTATTAAGTTATAGGCAATGACGGAAATCCTGTTTTCCGAAAAGCATTTGGCAGAGAGCGTGCGCCACGGCTGCAAGCACACGCAATGCGGAGAAAACAGTACCGATTCCCGAGCCGCACAGCGGAAAACCGCAGTATGCTGTGCCGTGTCGTTCGCGTTAAGAACTCCGAGCGGCAGTCCTGCAAGGGCTGCAAGCAGGGTGGAACCGTGGGCAAGCGCTCACCCCTGAGAGATACAGGGGTGAGCGCTTTTTTTGTTACTCTGCAGTAATGAAAAATTGAAAATGGAGAGTTGAGAATTGTGGTTACGCGCAAAGCGCGTCATAAAATTCCGTCCCGTGGACGGATACCTTCATTTTCCATTCTCCATTATCAATTACTCCACTCGTTATGATTTTACAAGAAAGGTCTGAATAAAAGTGTCCGAAGAAAACAAGTACACGTTTGAGAACAAGGAATACCGCGACACCTACCGTCACACGGTATCGCACATTCTCGCGCAGGCAGTAAAACGCCTGTATCCGGAGGTCAAGCTGGCCATCGGCCCGTCCATCGACAACGGCTTCTACTACGATTTTGATGCGCCGTTCTCCTTCACGCAGGAGCACCTCGATGCTCTCGAGGCAGAGATGCGCAAGATCTGCAAGGAAAAGGAGAAGCTCGAGCGCTTCGAGCTGCCGCGCGAGGAGGCCATCAAGTTCATGGAAGAGCGCGAGGAGCCGTACAAGGTAGAGCTGATTAACGATCTGCCGGAAGACGCTACCATTTCCTTCTACAAGCAGGGCGAGTTCACCGACCTGTGCGCAGGTCCGCATCTGGACTCCACCGGCCGCGTAAAGGGCAACGGCATCAAGCTGATGAACGTTACCGGCGCTTACTGGCGCGGCGATTCCTCCAAGAAGATGCTGCAGCGTATTTACGGCACTGCATTCCCGAAGAAGGACGAACTCGACCAGTACCTCAACATGTTGGAGGAAGCGAAGAAGCGCGACCACCGCAAGCTGGGCAAGGAGCTCGGCCTGTTCATGCTGACCGAGGAAGGCCCCGGCTTCCCGTTCTTCCTGCCGAACGGCATGACCCTCAAGAACACCCTGATCGACTACTGGCGCGAGGTACACAAGCGCTACGGCTACGTTGAGGTCTCCACCCCGATGATCCTCAACCGCAAGCTGTGGGAGCGCTCCGGTCACTGGGATCACTACAAGCAGAACATGTACACCACCGTCATCGATGACGAGGATTACGCAATCAAGCCGATGAACTGCCCGGGCGGTATGCTGGTCTACAAGGCTCAGCCGCACTCCTACAAGGAGCTGCCGCTGCGTGTCGGCGAGCTGGGTCTGGTACACCGCCACGAGCTGTCCGGCGCACTGCACGGTCTGTTCCGCGTGCGCTGCTTCACGCAGGATGATGCCCACATCTTCATGACCTGGGATCAGATGAAGGACGAGATCAAGAACGTCGTTCGTCTGTTCGATGAGGTTTACTCCACCTTCGGCCTGACCTATCAGATCGAGCTGTCCACCATGCCGGAGGATCACATGGGCGAACTGAAGGACTGGCAGTTTGCTGAGAAGACCCTTGCAGAGGCCATCACCGAGATCGGCAAGGACTACGTTGTCAACGAGGGCGACGGCGCGTTCTACGGTCCGAAGCTGGACTTCCATCTGGCAGACTCCATCGGCCGTACCTGGCAGTGCGGCACCATCCAGCTGGATATGCAGCTGCCGGAGCGTTTTGAGCTTGAGTACACCGGCGCAGACGGCGAGAAGCACCGTCCGGTTATGATCCACCGCGTTGTCCTTGGCTCCATTGAGCGCTTCATCGGCGTTATCACCGAGCATTTTGCAGGCGCATTCCCGACCTGGCTGGCACCGGAGCAGGTTCGCGTTATGCCAATGACCGATCGCAATATTCCGTGCGCACAGGAAGTTGTTAAGCAGCTGACTGATAAGGGCTTCCGCGTAACCATGGACGAGCGCAACGAAAAGATTGGCTATAAGATCCGCGAAGCACAGGTTCACAAGATTCCGTATATGATCGTCATTGGCGACAAGGACGAGGAAAAGGGTGTTATCTCGGTTCGTACCCGCAAGACCGGCGAGACCACTGCTATGGAGACCGGCGAGTTTATCGAGAAGCTCGCGTATGAGGTTGAGAATAGGCTGAAGTAAGCAGCAAAACGGAGAGCGGAAGCGATATTCCGTTCTCCGTCACAATAGAATAAAGGTTCATAGAGTTTTGTCATGTATGCAGGGAGGGTGCGGCATGAAAAAATTTGTTTCCGCGTGTCTGATGGCAGGTCTGCTGACTTGTGCCGCCGGTGCGGCACAGGTCGGTACGATCGACAACAACTATCCCGGCGATACCGAAGCGCAGGCGCAGATGCTTTACGATCTCGGGCTGTTCAAAGGCACCGACAAGGGCTTTGCGCTGGAGAAATCCATGACCCGCGCAGAGGCCTCGGTGATGCTGACCCGCCTGCTTGGCGCAGAAAAGACCGCGCTGGCAGGAAACTGGAAGCATCCGTTTACCGATGTGCCGCAGTGGGCGGACAAGTACGTCGGCTGGCTGTATCAGAACGGTTTGACCAAGGGCGTTTCCGCGACAAAGTACGGCTCGCAGCGCAATGTCACCTGCGACCAGTATTGCATTTTTCTGACCCGGGCACATTTGGATGCGGACAGCTATCAGGGTACGGCTTTTGTCGATAACGATGAGGTACGGCAGACGGACGAGGAGGGCTTTATCCGCGGAGATGCGGTTTCGCTCTCGGTACGGCTGCTCAGTACGAACTACGCGAAAAATGGCGATGAAAGCGACCGCAGTGTGGCGGAAAAGCTGATCGACGACGGCGTTTTCACGACGGAACAGTTCAAAAATGCGGCATGGGACGTTCTGCCGCGTGATTACAGCAATGATTACCAGTACGATGGCAAATGGAACCTGATTGCTTCGCCGTTCGTCTGCCAGATCGCAGATGTGACAGTGGCGCAGTGTCCGATTGACGGAGTGCAGCCTGTCAGCGGTACAGACCGTTATGCGCAGAGCGATATGGAGCAGTCGAATTTTATCCTGTACCGCATGGACAGCAAGACGATGAAACTGACGCAAGTGCTCTCGCTGCCGAAAGAAAGCTCCGTGGAATATCTCGGCCGTGCCGGAGAAACCGATTATCTGCTGGTGTACGACCGGAAAACGGAAACGTATTCGCTGTGCTCAGTGCACGGCGATACGGTCAAAACCGAACTGCCCCTGACCGAAGCACAGCAGCAGGCAGCACATACCGTTTATCAGAGCGCACGTGGCTGCATCATCTGCACGGACGAGACGACCGGTTATAAGCTCACGGAAACAGGCGTGGAGCCGTTGGGCGTGGCAGCGAGTATCTGCCGGCTGACGGATAACGGCATGATTATTACGCAGAACTGTACGGCGGACGAAACCGTGCTGACGGCGTATAACTGGAACGGTCAAAAGACAGACAGCTATACCATCTCGAATGCGTATCAGTCGGATGATGCCGAGGTGCGCAAGCATTGTGCGCCGCGGATAATTGGCAGCGACGGTGCGCTGTTCTGGGGCACAGCCGGGCTGTACCGTGAAGAGAACGGCCGTCTGGTGCAGGTGACAGACTCTCCGGTCATCAGCGTAAAGCAGGATGCGGATGGGGCCTATTATGCTGTTTCCTGCGATAAGTCTGAGCGGACGGAATACTATTCGGATGGTATCGGATACATGGTCGGTGATATGCTCGTGCGTATCGCGCCGGATGGAATGCAGACTACGCTTGCAACACTCGATGACATTCTGATCGACGAGGTAAAGACGGTCAAAAGCGGTGCTGTTCGCTTCACAATCGCTATTCCGACAGAGGGCCATAGAAGCGGACACTATACCTGCCTGTTGAAAGACGGAAATATTACCGTCCGGTCTGCAACCGATGATGTATTCTACATCTGGGGCAACGATGCGCTGGAAAACGAACAGGAAAAAATAGATAAGATTATTGCGAACCAGAAAGGTGAAGAATAATGGCAGAAAAGAAAAAGCTGGTCAGCGAGATCACGTCTATGGACGTGGACTTCGCGCAGTGGTACACAGATATTGTTAAAAAGGCTGAAATGGCCGATTATTCGTCCGTAAAGGGCTGTATCATCATGCGCCCGTACGCACAGGCGCTGTGGGAGAACATCCAGCACACGCTGGACGGCATGTTCAAGGAGACCGGTCACGAGAATGTAGCAATGCCGATCTTCATTCCTGAAAGCCTGCTGCAGAAGGAAGCCGACCACGTTGAGGGCTTCGCGCCGGAGTGTGCATGGGTAACGCACGGCGGCAATGATAAGCTGGAGGAGCGTCTGTGCGTTCGTCCGACTTCGGAGACGCTGTTCTGCGAGCATTACGCAAAGATCGTTCGCTCCTGGCGCGATCTGCCGAAGCTGTACAACCAGTGGTGCTCGGTTGTCCGCTGGGAAAAGACCACCCGTCCGTTCCTGCGCAGCCGTGAGTTCTGGTGGCAGGAGGGCCACACCGTTCATGCTACCGCCGAGGAGGCTATGGAAGAGACTCTGCGCATGCTGAACATCTACGCGAAGTTCTTCGAAGAATGGCTGGCCATTCCGGTCGTTAAGGGCGAAAAGACCGAGAAGGAGCGCTTTGCCGGTGCAGAGAACACCTACACCATCGAGGCCATGATGCACGACTGCAAGGCTCTGCAGTCCGGTACCTCGCACTACTTCGGTGACGGCTTTGCACGCGCATTCGGCATGCAGTACACCGATAAGAACAACACCCTGCAGTATATGTATCAGACCTCCTGGGGCGTTTCCACCCGTATCATCGGCGCAATCATCATGACGCACGGTGATAACGAGGGCCTGGTTCTGCCGCCGCGCATCGCTCCGACCCAGCTGGTTGTTATTCCGGTTGCGGCTCACAAGGAAGGCGTTAAGGAGAAGGCAACCGAGCTGTACGAGCAGGTCAAGGCAGCGGGCATCCGTGCCAAGATCGACCTGAGCGACAATACCCCGGGCTGGAAGTTTGCTGAGTACGAGATGAAGGGCATTCCGCTTCGTCTGGAGGTTGGTCCGCGCGATATCGCTGAGGGTCAGTGCGTACTGGTTCGCCGCGACACCCGCGAAAAGACCGTTGTTAAGTTCGAGGATCTCGAAAAGACCATTCCGGCACTGCTGGAGGATATCCAGAAGTCGCTGTATGAGAAGGCGCTCGCAAACCGCGAGGCGCATACCTACACTGCAAAGTCTCTTGACGAGATGAAGTCCATCCTTGCTGAGCACACCGGCTTTATCAAGTCCATGTGGTGCGGCGACCTCGCCTGCGAGGAGAAGGTCAAGGAAGAGACCGGTATGCCGAGTCGCTGCATGCCGTTCGAGCAGGAGCACATCGCAGATACCTGTCCGGTCTGCGGCAAGCCTGCAAACAAGATGGTTGTCTGGGGCATCGCGTACTAAGCGAAGTCTCAGAACCAAAAAACTGCACAAGCAAAAAGTCCCTCATCAGTCGATGAGGGACTTTTTTGCGCCAATAGAGAAACTTTTTCAGCAGATCGAACGGTTTGTGCGGCAGTGATCAGATACCGGTTGCAAAACTGCCGATCAGGAAGCCGCCGTCTGTATTCTTAACGAGAATGAAGAATGAAGCAGTGGCATCCTTCAGGTCGTAGATCGAATTTGCCGACGGCTTCATTTTTAACGGACAGTCGAAAACCATCGGCTTGCCGTCATACAGAACGGCGAATTTACAGCCGGCTGCGTGTAAACGGGTAGATAGATTATCTGCAGGAATTATTGCCGCTGCAGGAATTGTTATTGCCGCAGCCACAGCCGCAGCGATTGTCATTTACGCCGGCACTGCCGGTGAACAGACAGCCTGCCTTGTCGCTCTGCGGCGGGAAAAAGGCGTCGATGGGGAAGTCGAAGCTCGAGAAGATCTCGCACGGATCCTGCTCACCGCCGACACCGCTGTTCGAGCAGTCGCGCCGCGGCAGACATACGTCGTAAGCGGGCATGAGCAGCTGAATGTCGCGCTCAAGTCGGATGATCGAGAACTGACCGAGGGTTACGAACAGCTGATAGCCATCGTTGCTGAGCACGAGATCGTCACCGCCGAAGCACGAGCAGATTGAACGGGGTACTTCATGCAGCGCGCAGCAGCAATAACTTAAATGTTAGAGGTTTGAGGTATAGCAATTTTGGGGTGGATTGTCAGATGGAGGTCGCTTTTGGCTTTGCCGTAGACACGGACGGTTTTATGGTAGTCTATACGGCGGATTACCTGCTTTAAGAGAAGATTTTGTTCTTTTGGATCTTCCAGTGTGGGGTATACGTCCAGCACATGACGGATGAGTGGCGCGGAGTTCTTCTGCGCTTCAATGTCTGTCTGTTTATTCTGGAGTTTGCGCTCGATCTCGTGCTTTGTGTTTAGCAGTGCGGTCTGATCCTGGCTGATTGCGGATTGACGCTGCAGGAACGTTTCCTTACTGTAAACACCATCTTCGAGCAGTTCATAGGTACGCTGCAGACGGCGGTTTATATCGGTAAGCTGCTTCTCGATGTTCTGCAGTGCGATTTCTTCGCTTTTCGTGTCCAGAAGGTCAGGAGAGCTGAGTTCGATCTCGTGAAGAAATTCGCGGAGAGACTGCAGGACAAGGCTTTCCACATCTTCAAACAGACTGGAGACGGTAGAGCAGGACGGATTTTCACAGCCAAACCGGACTTTATCTTCACGGCGGTATGGATGGCGAGACATCAGTTTACCGCATTGGTCGCAGTAGACCAGTCCGGCCAGCGGATTCATCTGCTGGTATTTGCGCGGTACACGCGGCGTAACGGTGTCTTTCATGCGCTGTTGGACGCTGTACCAGACGTCCCGCGGGATGATCGCTTCATGTATTCCTTCGTACAGCTCACAGTTTTTATTGACCGGTCGCTTGGTTATCAATTTGCCTTTTTGCACGATTTTTGTGTTGACCTTCATGGCACTGGGGATAAAACCGGCATAGTGCGGGTTCTGCAGGATGGCACGGGTAGTCGCGGGCACCCATTTTTTATCGAGCGGTGTGCGGATCTTCATAGCGTTCAGTTCGTTTGCGATTTCGGAAAAGCCTTTGCCGGAAAGATACATATCGTAGATGGTGCGGATCACACCGGCCTGCGGCTCAACCGGTCGAAGGGACCAGCCGCGGCCGTCCAGTTTGTAGCGTTCATAGCCGTAAGGCGGACGTCCGGGAACGTAGTGGCCTTCTTTCTTGGAGGCTCTCGTTCCGGCCAGCTGACGGCGGCGGATCATGCGGTACTCCTGCCGCGACATGAACAAGCCGAACTCCATCCATTCCTCGTCCGCTTCCTGCGTGGGGTCGTAGGTTTTGGACGGGGTGACGATCAGCGTGCCCGAAAACTTAAACGCTTGGGCGACGATACCCTGATCTATGGTATCACCGCGGGCAAGACGCGATGTTTCGGTGACGAGGACGCCCTTCCAGCGGCCATCCTCCACCTCGGAGAGAAGCTGCTGCATGACGGGACGGTTTGCTATACGTTCGCCGGAGACGATCTCACGGTATATCGCGCCGATGGGCAGGGCACGGGACTTGGCAAGCTCCATGAGGATATGCTCGTGCCGGGCGAGGGTATCGCCCTCGCCGTGTGCCTCGGCTTCGAGGTCCGCACGGGATTTTCTCAGATAAATTGCGTACTCGGTACGCATACGATCACTTCCATTCTGGATTTACGAGAGCGCGAACAGGATAGCACCTACGAGAATAAACAAGGGCGTGATCCATTTGGATTTTACAATATCGACACCCAATATCCTGGTGAATTCTGCTTCACTGATGCCACGAGAGAAAAAACAGATTATTGCACCGACAGCCGCCCAGACTCCGACAGAAAGCAAGTAGTCCTGCGGGCTGGCGGTGAGGTTGGAAACGTGGAGCCTGCTGTACATTACTAAAAGCGGTGCGGTGAGCCCGCACAAGACACGGCTTGCAAAGCGGAGATTGATTACTTTCTCCAGGTTTTCACTGTATTCTGCGGCGTATGTGGGCTTTTCGTTGTACTGTTTTTTCAAAGTGATATTTTCGCCGAGCAGTCTTGTGTTTTCAAACCGCAAATCGTTGTATGCCTGCTCGAGTTCTTCTCGTGTCATTTCATTTGCCTTTTTCATATTGATAAAATCCCCCAAACTATGTTAAAATAGTGCTGGGGGATTTCATCCGTTCGGGGGTGGGGTTCCTTTCGAGCCGTTGTCAGGTGCGATCTGACAGCGGCTTTTCTTTATGCTTGTTGATCCATGACAGGCTCATCACGTTTTTTATATCGAGGGTTCCCTTTAAGGTCTGCGACATACTCGCGGACCTTTTCTTTTCCCTCATCGTTGAATGAGCGGTAGTCGGTAACAAGCTGCTGCTCGTCTGGTGGCGCCTGCGTGTACGCATTCGGGCTTTCCTCGAACATTTCAGAAAATGAGATGTTCAAAATTCTACATAATTGATTCAGGAGTTCGATGTTCGGTGTGTTTACTCCTTTGATCCAGTTTGTAACCGTTGGCTTTGATACGCCGAGCATTCGGGCGATTTCAGCCTGCGTATAATCTGACCCTTTTATATAGCGTGCAACGTTGCGCTGTACAGTTTCTCGTATTTCCATTGGTTTCACCTCCTTTCTCTTTTGAGTTAATTATATCATAACTGCGAACAGGTGTAAAGGAAATGATTAAGAATAAACTAACTATTTTACAAAAAAGGTCTTGACAGTTAGCGGAAAACTAATTATACTGTAAGTACAGTTAAGCAAGAGCTAACAGGGAGGTGAATGGTATGAATATATACGAAAGAATTTATGAGTATCTGATCAGCCATGGAATCCAGCAGAAATTTGTCGCAGAAAAATGCGGCTGGACGAAAGTAAAAATGCATCACCTGATGCATGGTAGTCAGCGAATGACGATTGATGAATACATTATGATCTGCCACGTGCTTGGCTTGCCGTTCGGCTACTTCGGGGATGATACGACAAACCCCGCCAGCAGCAGCTGACGGGGTTGAGGGAAATTAGTTTGCTGCTGCGATGAGTGCATCTGAAATAGACTTTGCGAGTTCGTTCAGCGCACTGGTGTTAGCAGCACAGATTTCCTCGACAAGCTGCTTGCTCTGCTCGTCTGCGGCCGACTTTTCAAGAATTGCGGAACAGTTTCGAGAAAAGTCATCACCGATACAGCCGAGCTCAGCCTGCAGCCTGTCATAGATTTTGTAATCCATGCGCGATCTCCTTTCATAGAATTTCGCCATATTCTTTAGGGCTCCACCTCTTGAGACGTGCAAGGATACAATTCTATTGTTACATATTCCTTAACCGTAGTCAATAAAAACATTACTGAAAGGGATGAAACAATGAAGTACGAAGTTTGGGTCAAGCGCTTAGAACCCGAAAACGGGTGTGATTGGACGCAGTTTTGGTGTACCACCCATGATGGAGCACTGGAACGCGTTGCTGAGTGGCTTGATAAGGCTGAGAAGATCGAGGTGCATATCAAATGAAACCTTACAATGAATATCTTGCCATGACGGCAGAGCAGATCATGGCCGATCCGGAAGCACCGGAAAGCCTCAAAATCGCGGCTCGGATTGAGATAGAAAAGGCTGAGGCCGGACAGGCCGAGTACAAGCCTGCAGAAGCATAGGCTTTAGAAAGGGGTGGTTACGGTGGCAATCGTGGCTGAATATCATTATCCGAACGGTACGGTTTACATTGACGACGACTGCTACCGTGACGTTGCGCCGGATGAAATGCAGCGGCGCATTGAGCGCCTGCAGAAAACGGCGTGGGAATTACTGATGAATCAGGAACGGAGGAAGAAAGATGAAGGCAAGTAAGTTTATGATGAGCCTGTCGGCGGCGGTATTCGGCGGCGTGATGTACATGCAAATTGCCGGTGCCTGCAGCCGCATGCAGGCGGCGGTGCTCGGAACGGCGATGCTGGTATGCATGGCAATCTGCTATGCCGACCTGCAGCGCGAAAAGCGCCGGAAGGCCATGCAGGAGGATAAGGCCCGTAGGGCGGCTCGCGTCTCCATGGACAAAGCGGCGCACATTGCATACCGCGCCGACCTGATGAGGCAGATTCGCTGATGGCTGACTGGAAGAAAAACCGGCAGAAGTTCCAGATGCCGCATGACCGGGTGGAACGCTGTATGCGGTATGTGAAGGCCGTCGAAAAAGCAAAGCGGAAGGCTGAGAAAGCCAAAAGGGCCGCAGCGCGACCGGAGCCTGCGCAAGGAACGGCCGAGTTCGAGGCGCTGCTGCTCGAACGGTGGCAGGCTCGGCAGGAGGCTAAAAAACAGGAGGGCGGCCATGCAGAGATTTAGCGGATTGGAGATCAAACCGTATTCTCAGCTGACCGAGCTGCCGCGGGTGCGGATCGACAGGGTGCGCGTTGAGGTTCAGCGCACCCTGTTCGGCGAGGTGGAGTATCACCTTGTCGGCACCTACGGTGACGAGGGAAGGGCGTACCCGATCTGTCAGCCGTTTGCCGAGCTGCCGGACGTATGGGAAAAAAAGAAAGAAATTGAAAGCGCCATTTTCAAGGCGCGCCAGGAGGAACAATATGCGAAAAAAAGAAAAGACGCGGGTTATCTGGAGACACCCGCGCGGCCGGTTTGAGATACAGGAGACCGAGCATTACAGTCTGTTCGACCACTGCACATACTACACGCGCGAATGCGTATTTACGCCGCAGGACGATGCGCGCGGGCTGTGCAGCGAGGTGCCGACAGCCATTTATGTGCCGGAGGAAATCAAGCAGGAGGGTCGGTGGCAGCCGCGCGTGACGGACGAGGAAAAACAGCAGCTTGTGAAAATGTATCAAGCAGGCATGCCTATTCGCGCTATTTCAAGGGAGACCGGACGGGCTTGCGATACAATCTCAAACGTACTGGAGGAGCTGGGCTGCCGGAAGAAGAAGCTGCATAAGTCGGTTCACTGGACGTATGAGGAATTTCAGAAGGCGGTAGCTATGCGCAAGCGCGGCTATCTGTACAAGGAGATCGGCGCGGCGCTCGGCAAGAGTGATCATGCCGTACAGAATAAGTTTGCGAGGGAGGGGTACTAAATGAGCGTTCGGAAAATCCGTGAGGCGGTGCAGGCCGCCGAGGGCAACGCCCGCCAGATGGGCGAAGTTGTACTGATGATCGCCCAGGCGGACGAGCACGCCGCAGAGGTGATCGCGGCTGACCTCGATAATCCGGAGATGAGCTTCGACAAGTGCTTCGCGGCGCTTCGGGCGTATGCGTCAAAGCATCAGAAGGGCGGTTTCTGGGGCTGCATGTGCAACAGCTACGACCCCGAGAACCCGGTGATCAAGGTCGCGGCTGACTTTTACAAGGTGGATTTGGGTGCGACGGCAAGCGAGACACCGGAAACCCAACCGCTTGGGCGCGGCAGTGATGATCTGGATTTGATGAGCCTGTTGTAAGGAGGCGGGAAACCGTGTTTGAGGTCAATGATATTCCGCCGATTTACGGCCGGGAGCTGCAGGAGCTGATCGGTGAGAACGTTCGGCACGAGGAATTTTTGTTTTTCCGTCTGTACGCCGGAGATGAGCAGGATTTTTTTATTCCGGACAGCTACACCCGGCGGTATGAATGTTTTTGCACCGCCTGCCGGGAACGGTTTACTGAGCCGCATACGGCAGGCCCGGCGAGCAAATGGAGAATGTGCCCGCGCTGCGGCAGGAACGTTACGCCCAAACGGTGGGCGGCAAACGATCATGCGGCGGCGCTGCGCAAAGTATCATTCGCGTTTCACTTTTTTCAGGTCGGCGCGCACGGCGAGCTGTGGCTGACCTCCTGTCAGGTGCGGATGAATCCATATTTTCTGGATAGCAAGTATATAGCGAATGAATACTGTCGGTATGTATTTTCTACCGCCGGCGCGAAAAAGTGGAGCTGGCAGTATGACGGCTGGGCGCTGCGGAAAAACTGCATGTTCCGGCACTGGTACGACATGGGCGGCGGCCGCCGGGATGATTTCTGGGTGCTGCCGAGTGAGCAGGAGCTTGCGGCAAGCGCTTTGCGGTACAGCCAGCTTACCGAGGCATTCGCTGTGCTGCACGATCTGACCGGGTATCTGGCACTTTACTGCAAATATCCGGCGGTGGAATACCTGTGGAAGATGGGGTTCGGCCGCTGGCTGCGGAAGCGCGAGCAGGGCGGCGGCGATTATTTTCGCCGACTGGTAAACCTGCGGGCGAAGGAGCCGAAAAAGCTGTTCCGCGGACTCGGCAAGGCAGACATTCGTCTGATCCGCAATGAAACTCTTTCAACTGCGGCGGAATACAGCTGCTTGAAACGGGCGGGCGCAGCGCGCGCAGATACCGCAAGCCTTGCGTTTGCCCGGGCGGCGGATACGGCGATGTTTGATGTCGCTGCGTTTTCGCAGCGCTGCGGCGTGACGGCGGCAGAACTGCGAAAGTACATTGAAAAATAGCGGAAGCGCTCTGATCTGGAACTGTCGGCGGTGATGCGTGAGTTTGCCGACTATCAGGCTCAGTTGGAACGGCTTGCGCCGAACGCGGACAAGCTGCCGCATGATCTGCATGAGGCGCACGCACGATTGAGCACGCGCGAGCGGCATTTGCTGAATCGCGGAAAAAACGAGAAATTCCGCACACAGCGGCATTTGCTGCAGTGGATGAGATGGAAGTGGGGCGGGATGTTTATCCGTCCGATCGACAGCGCAGAGGAAATTGTGCGCGAGGGCGAGGAGCAGAACAACTGCGTGGCAGGCTACGCAAACCGGCACGCGGACGGCAAGACCATCATCATGGTGCTGCGAAAATGCAGCGAACCGAGGAAACCGTTGCACACGGTGGAAATTGACCCGAAAACGCTTGCCTGCCGGCAGTGCTACGCTGCGCACAATCACAAGCGCACGCCGGAGGCGGCGGAGTTTATGGAGAAGTACCTCGACCATTTGCGCGAGGTCACGAAAATGATAAGGAGGTCAGCATAAATGAGTGAAAATGTAGTTGCGGTTCGGTCGATCGAGATCGTTACCGCTGAAATCACGATGATCCGGGACAATGCCCGCAAGGTTTTTCTGGAGAGCGTGATCCAGATCGGCACGCGGCTTGAGGAGGCCAAGCAGATGGTGCCGCAGGGCGAGTGGACGGCTTATCTTACGGACAAGCTCGGCTACAAGCCCAGCACCGCGCAGAATTATATGCGCATTGCGCGCGAGTTCGGCGGCGGGCAGGTGAGCCTTACCGGCAAGACGGCGGCGGATGCCTTTGGACAGTTATCCTATTCGCAGATTCTGCCGCTGCTCGGCATGGCTGAGGAGGAGCGCGAGGAGCTTGCCGAGGAGCACGATCTGCCGAGCATGTCGAGCCGCGAAATTGCGGCGCTTGTGAAGGAGCGGGACGAAGCCAAGGAGGCCGCAGACCTTGCAAAGAGTGCGGCGGACTCCGCGCAGGTTGCCGCCGATGAAGCGCGGAAAGAGGCGGCTGCTGCCGAAGGCCGCGCCTGCGAGACGCGCAAGACGCTTGACAGCGTGACGGCAGACCGTGACAATGCGCTTGCTGAGGTCAAGCACTTGCAGGAAGAACTCGACAAGATGGAGGACAAGCCCGCCGAAGTGCGGGAACTGACTGAGGACGAGCTGGAGGAAATCCGCTCCAAGGTACGCGAGGAGAATGCCGAGGCCGCCAGGGCTGCTGAGGAACGCGCCCGCGCTGCCGAGGAAAAGCTGGACAAGGTGAAGAACCCTGCGGCGCACAAGGTCAATTTTATCTTTGGCGAGGTGCGCGGACTGATCGAGCGGCTCGAGCAGGCGCTCGCGGAGCTGCAGGCAAGCGATGAGGCCGCCTGCGAGAAGTTTGCCGGCGTTATTGCGAAATGGCTGAGAGATCGGGTTGACAAGCTGGCATGAAGAAGCGGAGAGGCAAGCCGGCCGGCATGAATTATGCCGATGTACTGGCGCGCAAGCGCCTGATCCGGCAGGCCGTGCAGGATGAGGTTATTCTGCACGAGGTGAATATCTCCATGCAGCGGCACCTGTGGCTGACGGCGGTTGCGCTGCACGAGGCGTACGGCTTCTCGGAAAAGCGGCTCGACAAGTTTTTTGACGCCTTTCAGGCGGCTGCGGATGAACTGCAGAAAATGATCGACGAGGTGGATCAGGATTATGCATACGAGAAGCTGCGGCTGAGAGCAGAGGAAATTTCTAAACGGGATATTGTTTTTTATGAGGATGTGATGAAATGAATGTAAAAAGAGCGGCAAAGTTGATGCAGATTGCGGGCTATTACGGCGAGGAAAAGCAGGTCTGCAAGCTGATGGAAGAACTGGGCGAGGCTACGAGTGCGGCAAGCGAGGTGCTGATGCTGCTCAGCTATCACGAGCAGGGCGGCAAGAAACGCGACCTGACCGCGAGACTCGAACACCTTGCCGGGGAACTGGCCGATGTGGTCAATGTCACTGAGCAGATTATTCAGCTTTTTGGACTGGAAACCGATTTTAAGGTGGCGCGGCACGCGGGGATTCAGAAAACCTTGAAGAGAATCAGAGAGGAGGAACAGGCGAATGAGACACGAGTTGAGCTTGCGCGGCGGAATCTTCAATGATGCGGTCGATTTGTTCGATACGAAGCTGCGTGATGTTCTGAATACCCTGCTGCGGCAGGGCTTGAGCGAGGGCAGTGTAACACTCAAAGTTAATGTGGAGCTTTGGAACGTGGGAGAGCAAGACGAGAACGGTATCTATCACGAAACCAACAAGACCCATTTTGATTACAATGTTACCTCAGCCATTACGTAGAAAAACAAGTCTAACGGCGAGGTCAAGGAGATGCTCAAGCTGCGCTGCGTGGATGGGCAGCTCGAGCTGCGCGATCTGGACGAGAACACGCTGTTTGATATTGTGGAAGGTGGATTTCAGAATGGAGCGCAGCCCGACAGAGACGGCACACCTGGTTGATTCGCATTACAGCCGGTCGTTCGGACGGCCGCCGGATAATGAAATGCGTGAGTTTATTCGGAATGCTGCCGAGCACGGTCTGACAGCGGACGAGCTGATCAACTGCATGACGGCGGCTGTGGTTACTTACGGCTTCGGCGCGTATGAGCGCGATTATCGAAAGGTTTTCGTGGCTGAGGCGCGGAAGATTTGGAAGATGAAAAACGGAAAAAAGAAAGCCAGCCCGTGAAGGGCTGGCTTTGGTGAGCGGGGTTTGTCATCTCTTATTGTAACTCTAAGATGTCGTGCACAACATCAAATGGTGGAAGCATGAGCTTCTCGTCAATATCGGCGAGCAGCATGGACAGATCTTCATCTGACAGCTTGCGCGGATCAAAACCGCGCTCCAGTCCCAATTCATCAAGGAGGGACTCCGGCAGGGCGTTGGTGTCCAAATCAAATCCCTGCGCGGAAATGTCTGCGCGTTTGCGCTCTGACTCGGTGAGATAGCGCCAGATAAAATCTGCTTTGCGTCGCACCTCGTCAACGGAAAACGCGCCGTATACGAAAATCTCGCTACAGTCAGCAGTGCGGTCCTCTTCGATTTTGTAAATGTGCACTTTCATTTCAGGTCCTCCTTCATCTGTTGAGCAATGAGCTTTTCGAGGTACTCATTAAAATTCATTTTTCGGCGTTGCGCTTCGCGGCGCACGGTTTCAATTGTTGAGTTGAGCAATGTTAGAGTAATGCGGCCACGGCTGCCGTCCTCGGCAACCGGTCCGAAAAGTGCTTCGTACTCATCGGCCGTGAGATGTTCCTCGGCCCAGTCAGACGCTTCTTCCGGCTCGATCGGACGGAGTTCAATGCCCGGCTTGCTTTCGCCGCTCATAGAAAAACGTGCATACTGCGTTTGTGCGCCGCCTTGACCGATCAAGAAGAATTCGCCGCTTCGCTTCTGGAAGAGTTCTTCCTTCTCCCAGAAATCCGAGTTTTCCGGCTCGTTAGCTTCCCAGGTGCCGACTAACTTCGCGGTCTCTGTGTTGTAGCGCTTGCCGCGGATTACTTTATTCATTGTTGGGTGCTCCTTTCGAGATTAGAAAATACTCTGATAGTCGTAAAAGTTCAGCGCTTCGGCGATCTTCTCGCGGTAATTCTCGCCTGCCTCGTAGGCGGTGATCTTACCAGCTTCGATTTGCTGCAAGGTTTGCAGCTGGATGCCGGTCACGTCTGCAAGCTGCTGCTGGGTTAAGCCTGCGGCTTCGCGGATATCTGCAACGGAGATTTTGCCTTTTGGCCATTTATCGCCGTGTGCCTTATCCATGACCTCGCCGACCTTGTAAATGTGGGCGCGTTCCGTGTGTCGGCCGCCGTCCTCGTTCGGGATGGAGAAAAAGATACCGGAATCAATCGCGGCATCGAATGCGGCTTCGAGGTTTTCGCCGTGCTCGCGCAGGCTGGCAGGCTTGCCGACAGTGACAGGCACTAAGCAAAGATTACCGTCGTGCGCGTCGTAGTCGCCGTAGTATTCCAGCCCCGTGCTATGATAGCCGCCGAAATTGCAGCGGCCGTAATGCACACCTTCCGGTATCTCGATAAGGACACGCCGCAAGGCAATAGAGCCGCCGTAGGTGCTCCAACCAAGTGTACCGACCTGACGGCCGGATTCCACGCTGTCCTCGGTAACGACAAAAGCGTCATACTTTTTGACGGGATAGTTCGGCGTGGATTTTGCTTCGTCGAGGCGTTCGGCTGGCTCGCAGAACAGAGTGAGAGTTGCTAACATAATAATTACCTCCTGCTTTGTATCTTATCTCTTTCTGTATTTTTATTATAGCAAACTTTTGCACGAAAGTCAATACTTTTATGCTAAAGTTAATACTTTTACGCGAAAGTTTTTTATATGTTGCGGCGCAGATGCAGGAGTCGGCCGCAAGAGGTGATTTATGATTTATCAAAAACAGGAGTGCAATGGTGCGCTCTATCAGATGTGCCTTTATTCCATGGGCACGATGCCGGGCATGTCGCCCAGGCAGAGGGCGGGCAGACGGCGGACAACCGAGAAGGGCAAGCAGGAGATCAACCGGCGACAGCGCAAATGGCGGCTGATGCAGCTAATCAACGCCAATTTTGTGAGCGGTCGGGATCTGTTTGTTTGCTTGACGTATGCGCCGGAGGCGTCCAGAGCGCGGGCTTTGGAGAAATTCCATGCGAAGATGAAAAAGGCGTATGCAAAGATTGGCCTTAAATACAAGTACATAGCAGTAACAGAGGAGCACGACATGGACGGCGAGCCGGTGCGGCTGCACCATCACCTGATCCTCAGCGGCGCGCACGGCGTGCAGCTGGCCGAGGTGGTGCGTGATTGCTGGGCTTCCGGTCTGGCCGATGTGCGGACTCTGCGCGAGGGCGCGGACTTTTTTGAGGACACCGCCATCTATCTGCTCAAGGAGGACAGCCACAAGGGCAAGGGCGCCCGCCGGTACTCCACCAGCCGCAATCTCACGCCGCCTGCAGAGCCGGTACGGCTCAGACTGGGCGAGGAGGAGGAGGCCGAAGTGCCGCCCGGCGTGAAGATCATCGAACATGTGCAGAACGCGAATGAGTTCGGCAGGTATGAGGTTATGGTCGGCCGCATTTACAACCAGGCGGCGTTTAGCGCATGGTGGCAGATACAGCGGCGCAGGGCTGCTCCCGATCCGTGGGAACGGCTGCGCAGGAGACGGCAAAGAAAAGTTTAAGATATCGGCGGCCGGGTCCGCCTGACAGCCTTGTAGGGGGTCTAACAATTCCCCTGCGGTTTATCGGAGAGGTTCGGACAAATAAATACAGAGTGTAATCGCATTACTATTTGTACTCTACCAAAGGACGGAGCGCGCGGAAGCGCGTAACGGTGACGGCAGTAAGGCGGGAAATCTGCGCGGCAGGAGGTGCAGTACGGCACAATGACAAAAGACAGATTAAAACAGGTGGAAAGCCTGGTCTGTGAACTGGAAGAAGAAAGAGAACGGTTTGCGCGGGAGGCTCGGCACCACAAGCGGATCGAGGAGACTTACGGCGTCGGCTGTCTGTTTGGCCGGGATGCACTGGACGCGGCACGGGATAGGCTGCAGGCCATTGAGGCCGAGTGCCAGGATGAGCGCGACACGGTGCGGCAGTGGATCGACAACGTTTCAGACTCCATGACCCGGCGTGCCCTGCGGCTGCGGTATCTGGACGGGAAGAGCTGGAGCGAGTGCGCCCGGCGGATGGGGTACGCGGATGAGAGCGGACCCCGCAAGCTGGTGGAGCGACACCTGCGGATGGGGTGACGCGCATGCACCCCGTCCGCTTTGCTGTGCCCTGCGGTGTAAAAATAGGGCATGCCTCAACGTGCAGGAGCGGAAAAACGGCGGAAACGTAAAAATAGAGTCGGTTTTGCGTTATATTTACAAGCGTAAAGGCAAGTCAAGAATGTAATCTTTACAAACTATCAACAGGAGTGTGGACAAAATGAAAATTGGCTATGTGCGAGTATCAACCGTTGAACAGAACGAGGCGCGGCAGGTGGAGGCGCTGCAGAAACATGAGATTGAGCGGTGGTACATTGAGAAGATTAGCGGCAAAAACCTGGATCGCCCCAAGCTGCAGGAAATGCTCGACTTTGCGCGTGAGGGCGATACCGTGTATGTGCTCGACTGGTCGCGTATCAGCCGCAGCACAAAGGACCTGCTGGAACTGGTTGACCGGCTTGGCGCGAAGGGCGTGCACCTGTACAGCCTGAAAGAAAACTTTGACACCTCGACACCGCATGGACGCATGGTGCTGACCATCCTCGGCGCGATCAACGAATTTGAACGAGCAAACATGCTCGAACGCCAGAGGGAAGGCGTTGCGATTGCTAAGCGGGAGGGCAAGTACAAGGGGCGGAAAAAGACGGAAATTGAGGATATGGCGGCCGTGTATCACGAGTGGGTGACACGGCACAAGAGCAAGGCGACGATCGCACGGGAAAACGGGATCAGCAGGCCGACACTGGATCGGCTGCTGAAAGAGTACGAGCGGGAGGTTGTTGCGAAATCGAATAGCTGAAAACACAAGCGCTTAGGCGGGCTGTATGGCTCGGCTGAGCGCTTTTTTGCTGTCAGAACAAAGTTGTCCGTTTTGTCCGTTTTTCCCGATTATACTTAAATCCAGAAAAACAAGACACGCGCGGGAGGTGATTGGATGCAGCAGCGCGGGAGTAAGTATGACCAGAAAATCAAAGACGAGGCGCTGGCACTGATTGCGTCCGGCGTGAAAATCTCCAATGCGTCGGTGCGGCTCGGAATCCCCAAGAGCACGTTATCGGATTGGGTACATACCCAGAACGAGAGCGACGAGGACGGTGTGGCTGCACGGCGGGAGATACGCCGCAAGCAGATTGCACGGTGCGAGAAGATCGGGGACAAGGTTCTGCGCGCGCTCGACCGCAAGGCCGAGGCCGCTGCGAAGGACACCCGGACCATCAATGACGGACTGGCAGTGCTTGAAAAAGCGGCCAAGGACGGCGTGATTGCGCTGAGCGAGGCCGAGGTGGCAAGTCTAAGAAACGTTGTAAGCGATTACACCGGCGTCGGCCTGCGCGAGCTGGCCGGAACCATGAAGGATGTTGCGGCAAGACAGGAAACGCTGGAGCAGCACCTGACTGAGAAGGAAGAAGCGGCTCCGGAGATCAACCTGCAGCTGACGCTTGTTGATCCGACAAAGGCGGTTAGCGATGAATCTTGATTTTCAGATCACGCCGAAACAGCAGCTGTTTATGGACACGGATGCTTTCGAGGTTCTTTACGGCGGTGCAGCCGGCGGCGGCAAGACGTTTATTCAGGCGCTGGACGCTCTTGTATACGCGCTGCGGTATCAGGGCAGTAGGCAACTAATCCTCAGACGCACGTTTAAGGAACTCGAACGCTCCATGGTGCCGCAGACGATGGAGTTGTACCCCGCCAGTGTGGCAAGCTACAACACAAGTAAACACATTTGGAAGGTTGGCAAATCAACCATTGAGATGGGATACATTGCAACCGAGGGCGATGTGCAGCAGTACCAGTCCGCCGAGTATGACGTGATCCGGTTCGACGAGATGACGCATTTCACCGAGAGCATGTACACCTACATGATCTCTCGTGTGCGTGGCACGCGGCCGTTTCCGAGACACGTCAAATCGACCGCTAACCCCGGCAGCGTGGGACATACCAACGCCAAGAGCCGGTTTATCGACATTGGCGCTCCGATGGAGGTGCACCGCTGCGAGGGCGGCACGCGACTGTTTATTCCGGCAAAGCTGGAGGACAACCCGTTTCTGCTGACCAAAGACCCGCAGTACGAGGAACGTATGAAAAACCTGCCGCGCGAAATTTACATTGCGCTGCGTGAAGGCAACTGGGATTACTACGTTGGGCAGTATTTCACCGAGTTCAAGCGGGAGCTGCACGTTGTTCGTCCGTTTGAGATTCCGGCATGGTGGAGACGGTATGTTGCGATCGACTACGGCCTCGACATGCTGGCGGCGTACTGGATCGCGGTGGATGAGAACGATTATGCGATGGTTTACCGTGAGGTTTACCAGCCTGACCTTATCATCCCGGAGGCGGCCAAGCGGCTGCTGAACGCAAACTGTAATGACGATATCACGGCATGGTTCGCGCCGAAAGACCTGTGGAACAGGCGGCAGGAGACCGGCAAGAGCGTATCCGACTTGTTTGCGGAGTACGGTCTGTATCTCTCCAAGGTGAGCAACGGCCGTGTGGCCGGATGGTACGAGCTCAAGCGCCGGCTGCAGCCTGTGCCCGATGTGGATGGTACACTCAGACCGAAATTGCAGATTTTTGATACCTGCTTGAATCTCATTCGCACACTGCCGGGCTTGCAGCACGACGAGAAGAACCCTAACGATACGGCAACCGAGCCGCACGAGCTGACGCACGGACCGGACGCGATCCGGTATTTCTGCGATGGATGCCCGCTGCCTGCGGAACTGCCGAGAGTAAGAGACGAGGATTATCTATCAACTGAGGAGGAAATGGGAAATGTATTTAGCTATTAGCGCCGTTGCGGCGATGTGTGCTTTTCTGGCGGCTGTGCAGACCCGAAACGCCAAGCGCTTGGGCGAGGATTTGCGGCAAAAGACCGTGGAAGCGGAATCCTTTCAGCTGACTGCGCGGACGATGGAGGAACGCCTGCACACTGAGGAGGCGGCGCGCATGCAGCTTGCGGACCGCATTACCAAGGTGGAGACCGCCCTGCGAGAGAGTGAGGACACGGCCTGCCGTCTGCGGCAGGAGCTGCAGACCGAGCGCAGGAAGTTCAAGGATCTGCAGGCAGAACTCGACTCCACCAAGGATGCACACGACGCGGCAATCAGCGCGATGTGGAGCGCCCGCAACGAGGTTGATAATCTGGGGCAGGAGAACGGTAAGCTGACCGAGGCGCTGAACACCGAGCGGGAGACCGCAAAGCACTGGAAAGAGGAATTCAACAAGGAACAGGCGTACCGCCTGAGCACCGAGGGCCGCATTATGCGCGAAGTCAACAATCTACTCCGCTATGACGGCACCGCCCACGGGCAGGAGGATTTGAGCGATGAATGAGCAAAAAATCACGCTCACGGCTGACAGGGTGCAAGCCGAGTACGAAAAAGGTGTGCAGTACAACACCGGTATCGGGCTGTACGAGAACGTAAAACAGTGCGAGAACTTTGTGGAAGGGAAGCAGTGGGAAGGACTCAAGAGCAAGAACCTGCGTCCGATCACGATGAACGTGCTCGACCCGATCGTGCATTACAAGGTTGCGCAGATCGTTTCCAATGACGTTGATCAGGAGGTTGAGCCTTTCCTTCCGGATGAGCAGGCCGAGTATGCGGCGAAAATCCTTGAGCAGAGCATTGACCGCGTGGTGGAGCGCACCAAGCTGAAAAGTAAGCACCACATGGTGCTGCGCGATGCCTGCGTGGATGGTGACGCGGCGCTGTATTTCTACTTTGATGCAAGCAAGCAGTCCGGTTTTGGCGGGGTGCAGGGCGAAATCTGCGCCGAGCAGGTGATGAACACGAACATTCTGTTCGGCAATCCGAGCAATTCCAACGTGCAGGAGCAGCCGTACCTTATCATTGTGCGTCGCCGGCCGGTATCTGAAATCCGCAAGGACGCGAAGCGGCTCGGCTGCAAGGAATGGGAGACCATTGAGGGCGAGTCCGACGGCCTGTACAAGGGTGATGATGAGCAGAACAATAGCGACAGTCTCGGCAATGAGCTTGTGCGGTTTTGGAAATCCGAAGACGGCCGCGTGCACTACTGCCGCTCCTGCGGGCGTGTGATGATCGAGCAGGATGTGGCGACGGAAATGACACTCTATCCCGTCGCGTACATGAGCTGGAAGCCGCGGAAGAACTGCTATCACGGCGTGATGGAGATCAAACCGCTCATCAACACGCAGATTGAGATCAACAAGCAGTGGACGGCGCTTGCGCTCATGCTGCGCAACAACGCCATGCCCAAACTGGTTTACAACCGAAACAAATTCCCCAAGGGATGGGACCCGGATGCGACCAGTATCGGCGTCACCGGAGATGTGAAGGACGCGCTGACCGGCGTCGCGGGCTCGATGCCCATTCCCACCGAGGCAACCGGTATTACGTCCACCATGACGGACGCGCTCAAGAGTGTGGCCGGCGCGAATGACGCCGCACTCGGCAACGTCAAGAATCCGGAGAACAGCAGTGCGATCGTTGCGGTGCAGACCGCGAACGCTGCGCCGCTGGCGCTTACCAAGATCGCATATTATCAGTTTGTTGAGGACTATGAACGTGTCCTCATCGACATGATGCATGCCTATTACGGTATGCGTCAGGTCAAGATCACTGACGAGATGACAGACGAGACCGGCGAGACGCAGGAGCAGACGCTTGTGGAGATGTATGACTTCTCAAGCCTGCCGGTGGAGGCGCTGGATCTCAATATTCATATCGGCGAGGCAAGCTACTGGTCGCGCATTTTGCAGGTGTCGACACTCAACAACCTGCAGACGGCGGGTGTTATGCCCAATATGGTTGAGTTCCTCAGCCGCATGCCGGAAGGCTCGGTTAAGGATCAGGAAGGACTGGTCGAGGCTGCAAAGAGAGTGCAGCAGCAGGCCAGCATGCAGCAGGCATTACAGCAGGGAGGTTTAATGAATGGATAACAATGAGAGCAAGTCGGAACGATTTGTGCGACTGGCAGAGCCGCGCGTGAACCGTGCTTGCAAGGCAATCAGCATGATCGGCCATCTGGCGGCCAGCTCGTATGAGTACACCGAGAAGCAGGTTGAGGCCATGTTCGGTGCGATGCAGGAGGAGCTGAACACGCAGAAAGCGAAGTTCACCAAGGTTACGGACCGGAAGTTTCGGTTTTAAGAAGGGAGATACGGCATGAAAACCTTTGAAGATTTGGCACTGAAAGATGTAGCACCTCTGACGGAGAGCACTGACTATAAGGATCGTTTCCTTGGTGAATTTCTGGAAACAAAGATCCGCTATAATAAACTGCACAAGATGCTTATTAAAGCAGAAGCTCACAATCTGGATTTTACGCCGGACTGTCCGCTTGATGTGCTGATCGCGCAGAAGCATCACATGGGTAATTATCTGCACGCGATGGAAGTTCGTGCAGAGTACGAGGGGATTGACCTCGGTTTCTGCATTAAGCGCCTTTTACATGATTTGGAGCGTGCTGAGGGCGGCTGTTGCGTGGAAACAGAGGACTCCACGAGATATTGATAGGGTGAAGTAATATGGATAACAAGAAGTTCATGCAGGTTGCGGGTAAAGCCGTAGTTGATTATTTCAATGCGCATGTTGACGCGACCGACAAGAAGAAAATCACTGAGGACGATGTTTTTATCGTCTGGATGTGTAAGACACTCGGCAATAACAAGGCTATGCTGTCCACTACTGTTTCGGATGGCATGTACTACGAATTTACCTGGAACGGTGCGAAGAACGAGGGCTACCTCGACGCATACAAGAAGTGGGAGAACGTAGTTGTGACGGCTGACTGATAATTCGTTCCGGCGTTCGGACGGGCGGGAGCTGACCTCACCTGCCCCATTGATTCCTTTATTTCTTTCTGATGGCGGGCACCCAGTATCGGGCTGGGCGTCCGTCCGAGCGCCGGAATACAACTGAGTCCGAGACTGTGACGGGCAGTAATGCCCAACGACCGAGCCTGCATTGCACGGAACGGCCATACCTATTTTCTCCTTTCTATTGTATGGCGGCGGCAAGGCCTGCGAGTATTTGGCCTTGCCTGCCCGTCAGAGTCTCGGACGATATGTGCGGTGTAGCTCAACGGTAGAGCAGCCTCTTGCTAAGGGGTGTTACATTGACGATACGTCATGCGTAGATGCAACGGCCAGTCACCAATGCTAAAACGTATGTATGGTGCTGGTTCAAGTCCGGCCACCGCACCCAACTTTATATTTTCCTGCACTGCGGCGGGCGTGGGCGTTTTTGCCATATCACCCTCGTCCGGGTTCACATCTTTGATGTAGCGTTATGAAAACGGGTGGGTGCACTGCTTACGGAACGGCGGTGCGTCCGCCGGAGTGCAGGAACGCACGATAAACACACGATAAACACACGGCAATGAGACGAAAGTCTTTTGCATATAGGAGGATTGTCTAAATGGATTGGAAAACCAGCAATCATATGGACGGAAGCGAGATCCGTGACAGTATCGGTTTACAGTATTTTGCCGAGGACGGCAATACATCCGACACCGGCGCGGACATGGACGGTTTTAACGGCGACGATTTCCTTGCGGCGCTTGAAGGCAATGACGGTTTGGAAAACCAGCAGACCGCCGCCGAGGGCGCAGAGGAGACCGTGCAGGACGGCGCGGAAAACCAGCGTGCCGAAGAGCAGCAGGAAGAACCGGAGAATCAGCCGCCAGAGGGCGGCGAAGTACCGCCTGAGACGGTGGAACAGCCGGTGCAGACCGTGCCGCTCGTCTACAACGGACAGCAGATCCTGCTGCCGGCAGACGCAGTGCAGGCGCTGACCGGTGCACTCGGCGCGAACCCGGTCGAACTGCTCCAGAAGGGCATGAATTATGACCGCAAGGCCGAGCGGGAAATGCGCGTACTGGATCAGTACGCCGAGGCCGCTGGCATGAACCGGCAGCAGTATCTGGAGCAGCTGGAGGGCGCACGCAATGAGCAGCTGCTTTCGGCAGAAATTGAGAAGTGTCGCGCAGAGTTTCCGGAAACCCCGGATGCGGCGCTTAAAGCAATCGCCGAGGGCCGCATGGCTTCCCAGCGTGCAGCCGCGGCACAGGCCGCCGAACAGCAGCGCGCACAGCTTACCGCCATGCAGCAGCGCATTGATCAGACCGTTGCACAGGCACGGCAGGAGGCCGACGAGCGCGCGTGGGACGAATACGAGACTCTCGCAGGCGTTCACGAGCCGGAGGACATTCCGCCGAGAGTGATGGAGCTTGTGCAGACTGAGGGCATGACCCCGACGGCTGCGCACTGGCGTTACCAGTCTGAGCTTGCACAGCAGCAGGTCCAGATCGAGAAGAAGAACAACATGAACAAACAGATGAGCCCCGGAAGTGTGGCAGGGAATGAGGGCGACACGAGCGACCCGTTCCTTAAGGGCTTCCTTGGGCTGTAAAAGGAGTGACATAATCAATGGCAATCAATCTTACTACCAAATATTCCGCGCAGATCGAGAAGGCATACACCCATGACAGCTACCTGAAAAGCCATTGCAAGGCAAACGTGGAGATGATCGGCGCAAAGTCCTGCCGCGTTTACATGCTCAATACCGTTCCGGTTGTGGACTACACCCGCAGCGGCACCAGCCGTTATGGCGAGGCGAAGGACGTACAGGACACCGTTGTTGAGTACACCATGACGCAGGACAAGTCTTTTAACGGCGTTGTGGACAAGGGCGATGCCTCCGAGCAGGCAATTTCCAACAAGAGCGGCCAGTGGCTGCGTCAGCAGATCGCAGAGCGCTGCGTGCCGACCGGTGACAAGTACGGTTTCTCCCAGCTTGCCAAGTACGGTCACGTTTCCGGCGTTGCCGCAGAGCCGGCAAAGAACACCATCGTTACCATGGTATACGATGCGGCTACCTACATGGACGAGAAGCTCGTGCCGGAGAACGGCCGCGTGCTGTTCGTCCGTGCAAAGGACTATCCCAAGATCATCCTGTCCGACGAGTGGAAGGGCCTGGACAATCTGGCAGGCAAGCAGCTGCCGACCGGCACGGTGGGTCAGATCGCGGGCTTTACCGTGGTCAAGGTTCCCTCCAACATGTTCCCGGCAGATGTTTACATGATCGCCATGCAGGAGAGTGCAGCGGCGTTCCCGTACCGCATTAACGATACCAAGGTACACCAGGACCCGCCCGGCATTTCCGGTGCGCTGATCGAAGGCCGCCAGACCTACGACCTGTTCGTACTGGCAAGCAAGGCCGACGCGGTTGTTATCATCGGCAAGACCGCAAGCAAGCAGGCGTGCACTGTGGAGATTGCCTCGCACAGCGCGACCGTTACGGCGGCAGGTGCGGACGAAATCTGGTACACGCTGGACGGCTCTGACCCGCGCTTCTCGGCAAACCGCAAGACGGTTGCCACCGGCGGCACGGTTGCCACTGAGGCAGGCCAGACCATCAAGGTGGTTGCGTTCGGCAAGGGCGGCAAGCTGACTTCGGATGTGGCTGAGGCTACGGATAAGTAAAGACCCAGGAGGGCGGGCGGCTGCCCGCCCTCTGTTTGTTAGGAGGTGAGAGCGTGGCGACGACTATTAAACGCATTTACACGCTGGCACTGGCGAAAATTATTGAAGCACCCGGCACGGATGTCGATTACGACAGCTACTCGCCGCCGCTGCTGGACAGCCTGCTTGTGGAGGCGCTGCCGTATGAGAACGCCATCCGCGCACAGCGCGGTGACGAGGAGCTGACAAGCGCGCCGGAGATCACGACGATAGACAGCACGGTGCTCGACTGGGACGACCGGATCACGCGCGTGGCGCTGCCGTGGGGATTGGCTGCGGCGCTGCTGTTCGACGATGAGAACCGCAAGGCGGAAAGCGTGATGTTCCGGAATGAGTTTGTTTCGGCACTCGAGGACGCTGCGCCCGCTGTGCCGGATTACGGGGAGGAGTAAGACATGCCGCGTAAGGTTACGGTGCCGGATTTTACGGAATCCGAGGAAGGCACCAAGCACTATAAGCGCTTCAAGGGTTTGGACTACTCCACCGACGAGACTCAGATCGACGATGGACGCTCGCCGCGTGCTGTGAACGTTATCGCAGACGAGGGCGGTTTTCCTGAGCGGCGCTATGGATGGCGCACGCTGCTGCGGTTTACCGATGCGGACGGCAAGGCTGTTCCTGTCGCCGGAATCTTCCCGTATGAGAATGATAATGACGAAGAAAACCTGACGCTCATCGTCCATGCAGGCAGCAAGCTGTATGCGGTAAAGCTGGATACTGACTATAAGGAAGTAAAGGACAGCCGCAAGGAGCTGCTGGACAAGCTGAACAGCGGCGGCCGCAGCCAGGGTTTTTACATGCATGGCAAGCTGTTTATCCTGACCGGCGAGCACTACGTTGTTTATGACGGCAAAACTGCCGTACACGCGGTAGACGACAACGCCTACTGTCCGCTGACCAGCTATCAGCGCAAGGCGGCAGGCGGCGGCGAAACCTACGAGAACGTTAATATGCTGTGCAAGTGGCGCAAGAACCGCTTTATCGGAGACGGCACGAGCACGACCTATCAGCTGGACGTGACCGGCATTGACAAGGACTGCACGCCGACGGCGGCCTATCTGAACGGCAGTGCAATCCCTGTGAAAAGCTATGACGCGGAAAAGGGCACGGTGACGTTTGAGACCGCACCGAGCGCGCCGGAGAACGCCGGTATCTCCAATTTTGAAGTGAAGTTTGCCAAGACCACCGAGGACCGGAAGAAGGTGCTCGGCTGCACCATCTTTGCGATTTACGGCATGGACGGCAGCAGCAACCGTGTTTTTATTTCCGGCAACAAGGAGCACGCGGCTATGGAATGGTTTTCCGGCCTGTCCGACCCGACGTATTTCCCCGACATTAACTATTCTGTCGTGGGTTCGAGTGATTTTCCGATTATGTGCTACCTGAAAGCACAAGGTGAATTACTGCTCATCAAGAAGGACAACCGGCAGGAGGGTACGATCTGGCACCACTCGGGCGCAATGCTGAACGATGTGGCAACCTTTCCGCTGAAAGAGGGCGTGCCGGGTTACGGCGCGATTGCCAAGTATTCCTCGGCGAACCTGAATGACGATCCGCTGTATCTCAGTCCGCGCGGCGTATATGCGCCGACTACGACGTATTACAACAACATGCAGGTGCGGCAGTTATTCTGCCGGTCGAGGCGTGTCAACCCCAAGCTGTGCAAGGAGCGCAGACTTGCGGACGCTGTAGCCGCCTGCTGGCGCGGCTGGTATGTGCTTGTGATAGACGGCTGTGCGTATGTGGCAGACGGCAATCAGGACAAAAGCGACAACGGCTATGAATGGTACTTCTGGACGAACGTGCCCGCAAAGGTGCTCTGTTCACACGAACAGGCGCTGTATTTCGGCACCGAGGACGGCAGAGTTTGCCGGTTTAATGACGATCTGGTAGACGAGAACAATGACATTATGATGAACGCGTTCTCGGATGACGGCGCGGCCATTCACACCGAGTGGGCCACCAAGCTGGATACGATGAACACGCCGATGATACTGAAAACCATGCCCAAGCGCGGCAGCGGTGTACACTTAAAGGCTTACACGCGCAGTGCGGTTGAGATTTGGGTAAGACTCGAAACCGACCACGGAACGCTCATGAAGCACGTGACAGCGGATCGGCTGAATTTTCACTACATCGGATTTGAACGCTTTCCGTTCGGAACGGTAGTAAACTCCATTATTCCGTTCCTGTTCAAGCGCAAGGGCTGGAAGGCGATTCAGGTCATTCTGCAGTCCGACACGGTGGACGAGGGCTTCGGCGTGCACGAAGTGGTTATCCGGTACTTTGTCGCAAAGTACGCAAAGAGACAGTGAGGTGAGGACATGACGTTTGATGAAAGCAAAATTTCGGCCGAAAAGGCGGCGGAGACCGGCGTGCAGAGCCAGCCGGACGCGCTGACCGGCTCGGCCGAGGAAAACAAGAAGGTTTTCGATCTGCTGCCGCTGCTTATTATCGAGATGCTCAACAAGCTGATCGAGGCATTGCAGGCCGCAAACAGCGCCGGACAGATCGGCGCGACCGAGTTTACCAATGTGACCGGCGGCACGGTGCAGGAGCAGCTGCAGTGTATCCAGAAGAACCTTGAGGACTACCGCAGAGAGGTAAAGGAGAACGGCGCGGAAAACGTCGGCATGACACCGTTTGACGGCGTGACCGCGAAGACCGTACAGGCCGCGCTCGAACAGCTGCAGGCAAACCTTGTGCGTTATATCAATGATGTAAAATCCGCCGAGGGCGCGGGCAGGGTCGGCATTACGCCGTTCAAGGGCGTGACGAGCGGGACCGTGCAGGCTGCACTTGAGGAAATCCGCAGACAGATCGACGATGTAACGGCGGGCGTTATCCCGGACTACGGCGTCACCACTATCAAGCTGGCGCTGCAGGCCGTGACGGCGGACAGGCTGGCGCAGGATGTGCTTGATATGATCGAGGCCGCAGAGCCGGCACGCAGCACCAACGAGCTGGACGATTACACAATGGAGACCGGCCGCTTTGTCAACGCCGGTGCGGGATGGAACACCTTCCGGTTCCGGCATGCGTTTGAGGGCGTGCCGGTCCTGACGGTGACGCCGAAGGAATTCAGCGGTTTTTGCGAGATTAAGAACGTGACTGCGGAAGGATTCCTCTATTGTCTGCGTCAGCCGAGTTTGCAGGGCGGCAGTGCGACGAAGGGCACGGTGACAACGGCTACCGGCTATATCGGCTCGGACACCGGCTCGTCACCCAGTCACAGTCAGATCACCTATGTTTCCGGTGTGACGCTGCCGCAGGTCGTTCTGCCGACGCTCGGCACGATTACAACGGCAGAGAAGATCGAAATGGATTATATCGCTATTGAGTTTGGAGGTGACGAGTAATGCTCAAGAAGATTCAGCAGGATTTCAGCTATTACTCGCATGAGTTTAAGGATAACTACCGAAAAGGCGTACACCGTCTGCGCACCATCCTTGCCAGCAGGGCACAGGCACAGGCGTTTGTAAGCAATGCGGGCGGCACTGCGGTGGTGCTCGGCTATGAGCCGAGCGCGCCGGATAAAAACGCACAGGAACTGTATGCGCTGCTTGCGGCTTCGCCGTATATCGACGATGCGGTGCAGACGTTTTTGGGGAGCATTTACGAGGCGGGCGCGGAAAGCCAGGATGCGATGTATTCGGATAGTGCCCGCTGTCTGGAAATCCTGCACGATCCAGTAATGGCCCGTGCCGCAGGCGCAGGCGCGGTAAGCGCCGGAAAATGGATCGCAACTCTGGCGGGACAGAGTTGCAATTTGTACAGGGATATGAACGCGGTTGCCGCCAGCGATATCGCTATGACGGCAGTGGCTGCAAGTGAGACTGCAATGGCGGCTGTCGTCAGCAACGCGACGGCGCTTAACGCTGTTGTAACTTCTCATGTTGCACTCAATGCTGTTGCCGCAAGCGAGACTGCGATGGCGGCTGTCATCGGCAATGTGACGGCGCTTAACGCTGTTGTAACCTCTCAGCTTGCGATGAACGCGGTAGCTGCAAGCGAAACTGCTATGACGGCGCTCATTGCAAACACCGCAGCGTTCAATACGGTGGTGACTTCTCATGTAGCGATGAACGCGGTAGCTTCGTCCTATGTGGCTGTGGCCGCAGTCTACGAGAGCGCGGTTGCAGTTGAAACTGTCAAGGCAAATGAAACAGCCTGGGCTACCCTTACGGGAGCGTCCAGCGCAGTTATGGGCAAGGCCGCGGCGAAGCTGGCCGGTTTGAATCCTGCGGACTATGCCGACATGGATGCAGTCGCGTCGTCCCAGACCGCTATGGCGGCGATTGCGTCGTCCTCGACCGCTATGGCGGCGATTGCAGCGTCGAGTACAGCTTTGAGCGCTATTGCTGCCAGCACAACGGCATTAGATGCACTTTATGCGAAGAAAAAGCGCATGAGTGGTGCCAGCGCAAGCCTGTCCGGCAAGTTTATTATTCTTCAGATTAGCAACGATAATGCTTTCGATACGTCTCAATACGGATATGCCACCCTGTCCGATGGCAGCAAGCCGAAGTGGGATAGCTATAAGGGTAAATATGCTTACTTTAAGCAGTACAAAAAGATTGCTACCTACATGAAGAATGATACTGATAGAGATGATTGGATCGACTATTTTCAGTGCTGAGCAAGGACGCATTAACATTCTAATGCGCACGCAACCGCGGCGATAACGCCGTATTCACCGGCTTTCTCGGTTGTTTTGCAGTATTCAGACGTAACATTCAGCTTAAACTGCCTCATAAGCGCCTATATAAAGTTGCGTGGTACGTCTTAGAATGTTAATGCGTAGCTGAGAGCGGCGATTTTAACAGGGGATATAGGTCACGCTGGAGGTAGAAGACCACCAGTAAATTGCCAAGGAAGATGTGAAAAATTTCCCCACATTTGTAGTGCCTGCGGGCTGGCTGGTTTGCGCCCCATCCAACTTGTACCAAGTAGATCCAGCCTCTCCACCGATGTTTGCGTTGTAGCAACTGATTAGATATCCCATGCCATTGCGGATGGTACGGTTCTCCCAACCGTTTCCGTTGCCCTTTGTCACGGTTGTTTTCAAAGGGCTGGAGGCAAGGGCGTTCTTTGCCGTTGCAGAGTTCGTGATAGCTGTGCGGGCCGTGTTGGACGATGCAACGGCCGCCATAGCGGTCGAGGACGACGCAATCGCCGCCATAGCGGTCGAGGACGAAACAACTGCGTTAAGCGCAGTGCTGTTCCCGATGATTGCCGCCATAGCGGTCGAGGACGAAACAACTGCGTTAAGCGCAGTGCTGTTCCCGATGATTGCCGCCATAGCGGTCGAGGACGAAACAACTGCGTTAAGCGCAGTGCTGTTCCCGATGATTGCCGCCATAGCGGTCGAGGACGAAACAACTGCGTTAAGCGCAGTGCTGTTCCCGA
>OGYH01000743.1_pt1 | contig 33418 bp, 29 predicted proteins | sample 1576511 | NCBI WGS metagenome assembly OGYH01 (sample SAMEA3541522, study PRJEB24748) | human gut metagenome | biome: human gut; feature: human-associated habitat; material: faeces | place: China | collected 2012
ATTTCAGTACCTGATACATCGAAATGCTCATAGCTGTGGCTTATTCACTGAGATATGAAAGGTTGAAAAACCTTGAATTTTCAATAAAAAACACTTGATTATATGAGGAGGAGATCTGTATGCGACTGGAAGAACATCCTGTCCTGGATTTTGACCGGGGAGAAGAGGTCGTTTTTTACTATAACGGTCAGCCCATCACCGGCTTTACCCACGAAACCATCGCCGCCGCCCTGCATGCGGCTGGCATCCGCACACTGGGACACAGTCCCCATCTGCACCGTCCAAGAGGTCTTTTTTGTGCCATCGGCAACTGTTCCTCTTGTTTCATGACTGTAGACGGTGAGCCAAATGTCCGCGTCTGCGTGACCCGCGTAAAGGCCGGCATGAAAGTGGAAGAACAGCACGGAAAGGGGGTTGTCCTATGATCAAACAGACCGAAATTCTCGTCATCGGAGGCGGACCGGCGGGTCTCTCTGCTGCCTGTGCCGCCGCCGAGCTGGGAGCCAGCGTCCTCTTATGTGAGCGCGATTACCTCCCCGGCGGTCAGTTAGTCAAACAGACGCACAAATTTTTTGGTTCCGAAAAACAATATGCCGGAGAACGCGGCATCCACATCGGAAACCTGCTGATAGAAAAAGCGAAACACCATCCAAATATTGAAATTTTGACAGAAGCAACCGTGCTGGGAATCTATGAGGACGGCATCGTTACTGTTTTTTATCACGGAAAACACAGGAAAATCCGCCCATCCAAAATCATTCTCGCCACCGGCGCTTCTGAAAAGTTTCTGGAATTTCCCGGCAATGATCTTCCCGGTATCTACGGTGCCGGTGCCGTGCAGACCCTCATGAATGTCGCCGGCGTCAAACCGGCTGAACGTGTTTTAATGGTCGGTGCAGGCAATATCGGTCTGATTGTCTCCTATCAGCTAATGCAGGCAGGGGTTGAGGTTGCCGGCATTATTGAAGCCGCCCCAAAAATCGGCGGTTATCTGGTCCATGCCTCGAAAATCCGCCGCGCCGGTGTTCCTATCCGGACTGGTTATACGATCGAAAAAGCGTATGGAACTGATGCCCTTGAGGGCGTTGTCATCGTACAGGTTGACTCCCAGTTCCAGCCTGTCCCCGGCACGGAAGAGACGATTCCCTGCGATACGCTCTGTCTGGCAGTCGGACTGGCTCCGCTGACCGAGCTTTGCTGGCAGGCTGGCTGTGATATGGCATTTATCCGCGAATTATCCGGGCATATCCCGCTGACCGATGAAAACCTGGAAACCTCGGTTCCGGGCGTCTATGCAGCCGGCGATGTTTCCGGAATCGAAGAAGCCTCTTCCGCTATGGTGGAAGGCCGTCTCGCCGGATGTGCCGCTGCCGAAAGCCTCGGCTATGAGCCTGTCCGGGCGGCAGCCGAAAAGGAAGCTGCCCGTTCGGAGCTTTCTGAACTGCGCTCCGGTCCTGCCGGTGCCAGAATTTTAAGCGGTCTGGAAAAAGCCCGTAAACTTCGCCTGGAGCATGACATATGCAGGAAAGGAGGCGCATCCGTATGTTAATTCAGACAGGAATCCCGGATAAAGAAGCCATTGAAGCAGTTACGCCGGATGAAACACGTTTTTTAAAGGGCGCCGTTGCCATCGCAGAGTGTTTTCAGAAAATCCCCTGCAATCCCTGTACAAAGGCCTGTGTAAAAAAAGCAATCCACATTGAGCCAGATATCAACGAGACACCCGAAATTGATTTTGATGTCTGCAATGGCTGCGGTGCCTGTATGCTGAAGTGCCCGGGTCTTGCCATTTTCATCGTTGATAAAACATACAGCCCGACCGAAGCCCTCGTAAAGCTTCCGTTTGAATTTCTGCCGCTTCCTAAAAAAGGAGAGCTTGCCTGCGGTCTGAACCGCTCCGGCGAAGCACTCGGCTGGTTCCCGGTCGTACAGATCATCCAGGGCGGCGCTAAAAATAAAACCAACATTGTCTGTCTGGCGGTTCCGAAGGAACTTGCCATGGACGTTCGGGCAATCAAAGTAGGGGGGTATCAAAATGGATGATAAAAACACAATCCTCTGCCGATGTGAAGATTTAACCCGCGAGGACATTTTAAAATGTATTCAGGATGGTTACCGCACCATCGACGAAATTAAACGTGTAACCCGTGCTGGAATGGGTCCCTGTCAGGGACGTACCTGCCGGATGTTGATCGCACAGGAACTCTCTTCCTATTATAAACTTCCTCTGGAAGAGGTCCTGATGCCAACCTTCCGCCCTCCTGTCAAACCTATCAGCATGGGCGCTCTGGCAGACGCCTGGGAAGAAACCGTCCAGGACGGGGATGAAGGTTCTTACGGATCCTACGATCCATCTGCTACAAAAGGAGGTGGCTGCGAATGAAAAAAGCCTACGATGTCATCATTATCGGCGGAGGCATTATTGGATGTGCCACCGCATTTGAACTCGCCAAGCGTGGAATCACAGACATCCTCCTGATTGAGAAACGCTTTCTGACCTCCGGCGCAACGGGCCGCTGCGGCGCCGGTATCCGCCAGCAGTGGGGATCCGAGCTGAACGCGCGGATCGCTCTGGAAAGTACCCATATCTTTGAACATCTGGAAGAATATACCGGCTATACGCGCAGCTGCGGTCTCCATCAGGGCGGCTATCTTCTGGTTGCTTATACAGAAAAAGAATGGGCACAATTTCAGGAAAACCTCAAAGTCCAGCATAAGCTCGGCATTGATTCCCGCGCCGTCGATTTAAAAGAAGCAAAAGAGATTGTTCCATACCTGAATACCGACGGTATGTTTGGCGCTACCTTCTGCCAGAAGGATGGTCACGCAGATCCGTTCCAGTGTACACAGGCCTACGCACAGGGTGCCAAACGGATGGGTGTTGAATTTCTGACCTACACCGAGGTCACCGGGCTTCAAACGAAAGCCGGACGCATCCACGCCGTTGAGACAACAAACGGAACCTTTGAAGCCAGAACCGTCATCAACTGTGCCAACGTCCATGCGCCAGAGCTGGCTAAAATGGTTGGTGAGGATATTCCTGTTACCTCGGAACGCCATCAGGCGCTGGTAACCGAGCCGGTTGCACCTCTCATCGACTGCATGGTCATGTCCTTCCACCGTTCCTATTATGTCCAGCAGACACCGCATGGAAGCTTCGTCATGGGCATCGGCCCCCACGAAGCCCCCAGCTACAATTTCAATTCTTCCTGGCAGTTTCTGGAAAAGAACTGCGCTGTCATGTGTGAAGCACTTCCGATTCTGCGGAAACTGAAAGTGGTCCGCCAGTGGGCTGGACAGTACGATTTAAGCCCGGACTGCAACCCTGTCATCGACGAGGCGGCTGAGGCAAAAGGATTTTACAGCGTCTGTGGGTTCTCTGGTCACGGTTTCATGGTCTCCCCCCGCATCGCCATTCTCATGGCAAACCATCTCGCCGGGCAGGAGGACAGCATGGATATCAAGTTATTCAGCAAAGAACGCTACAAAACCGGCAAGCTCCTCCTGGAGCCGGCGGTTGTATAGATATAGCATAAACGCAAAAATCGGCAGTAAACGAACCAATTTTCGTTTACTGCCGATGCTTTTACGCCTCTTTCGTCCCTTTATTCTTTCGATCCAGAATAACCAGAACCACAATCAGCGCTGCGAATCCCACGCCGGTTCCCACCCAGCCATTGGCGGTAATTCCGGCCGCCAGATAACCGAGGAAACAGCACGCCGCTACGCACAGCACATACGGGATCTGGGTCGATACGTGGTTGATGTGGTGGCACTGGGCGCCAGCCGACGCAAGGATGGTCGTATCCGAGATCGGGGAAACATGGTCGCCGCAGACCGCACCTGCCAGAATCGAAGCCGTCACGATCGTAAGGCTGTTCATATTTTCAGCGCCAACCACCGCAAATGCAATCGGAAGCAGAATACCGAAGGTACCCCAGGACGTACCGGTCGAGAACGCCAGCCCCGCCGCGATGACGAACATCAGGGCCGGCATCAGGGAGCCGACCAGCGCATTGCCGCCCACTACCTCTTTGACATAGCCGCCGATGTTTAAGTAATCCGCACTGCAGATACCAGACAGAGTCCAGGCAAGGCACAGAATCATGATCGCCGGGATCATCGCCTTGACGCCGATCGTGAAGGATTCACAGAACTCATTGAACCGGATGACACGGCGGATCATGTAAAATGCAAAGATAAACACCAGTGTGAAGAAGGAACCAAGCACCAGGCTCAGTGCCGAATCACAGTTGGCGAACGCCTCGACCAGACCAACGCCGTCCAGGATGCCGCCTGTATACAGCATACCGCTGACGCAGAACGCAATCAGAACCAGGATCGGAAGAATCAGATCGATAACCTTTCCGTTGCCGGAGATCTCCATCGCCTCCGCCTCGACCGTCGTCTCTTTTCCGGTCTTTTTCACCTGTTCTTCATAGCGTTTCATCGCCGCGAAATCAAAATCGCCTGCTACCAAAAAGAGCATGAAGCAGATCGTGAGAAGCGCATACAGATTAAACGGAATCGTGTGAAGGAACAGACTGAAGCCGTCCACTCCGCTGTCCTCCGGAAGCGAAGAACCGACCGCTGCCGCCCAGCTTGAGATCGGCGCGATGATACAGATCGGCGCCGCCGTCGCATCGATGATGTAGGCTAACTTCGCACGTGTGATCTTGTGCTTGTCCGTCACCGGACGCATAACCGTGCCGACGGTCAGGCAGTTAAAATAGTCATCCACGAAAATCAGCATTCCGAGGAACATGGTTGCAAACAGCGCGCCCTTCTTCGTGCGGATCGCGTGGGACGCCCACTCACCATAAGCCTTCGACGCACCAGACTTTGTGATCAGTGCTACCACGATGCCGAGAAATGCCAGGAAAAGCAGAATGTTGACATTGCCCCCGATCTTCTCGCCCATGATCGCGATCATTGTTTCCACCGCATGAAGCGGATTTGGACCCGTAAATAAAAACGCGCCCGACATAATACCTATCAGCAGAGACAGGTACACCTCTTTCGTAATCAATGCAAGCGCAATGGCTACGATAGGCGGTATTAAAGAAAAAATCGTACCGCTCATAATTACCCCCTTATGGATTATCTGTACACATTCGGGCAAATTCTGCCCGTTTTTGAGCACACTATATCTACATAATAAATGTCCCCGGGCACTTTGTCCAGCGTCCGGGGACATTTTTTCATATTTTCTCTCTTTTTACTTTCTTTTCCTGCTTTTTACTCTGCTTTCTCCAGCTCTGCCAGTTCCAGAGCTGTCGCCTCGTATTTGGCAAGAATGACATTTTGAATCATGTCTCTGGTTTCCGAATTAATCGGGTGGGCAATATCCCGGTATTCTCCATCCGCAGCCTTACGGCTCGGCATAGCAATAAAAAGTCCTTTCTCTCCCTCAATAACCTTGATATCATGAACCACAAATTCATTGTCAAGTGTGATGGATACGATGGCTTTCATCTTACCTTCCTTCTCTATCCGCCGCACTCTTACGTCTGTAATCTGCATACCCATTTACCCCTTCCGTCTGTTCTTTGATGTACCCTATAATGTAAACCGCTCGTTCTTCTCAATGACAATCTTTACATCTTCCGGCGTACCGATGTGCGTCGTGTTGGCACGGATCGTATCACGGCTCTCTACAATACAATTCTCAATCACTGTATTGTCCCCGATGTAAACATCATTTAAAATAACAGAATTCCGGATGATACAGTTATTGCCTACATATACTTTCTTAAACAGAACCGAGTTCTCCACCGTACCATTTAAGATACAGCCGCTGGATACCAGGCTGTTCTTGACATTTGCACCCGGATTGTATTTTGCCGGCGGAAGATCATCTACCTTGGAGTAGATCTCCGGGTATTCCTTGAAGAAATAGTGGCGTACATCCGGTTTTAGGAAATCCATGTTCGTCTTGTAGTACGAATCAACCGAAGCGATGTTGCTCCAGTAAGTTCCTAACTTATACGCGTAAATGCGTTTGAGGTTCTTATATCTGACTAAAATATCGGTAACAAAATCATACCGATCCTCTGCTGCACAGCGCTCCAGAAGTTCGATGAGCTGACGGCGGCGGATTACATAGATACCGCAGGAGATCATGCTGGAGGTCGCCAGCATCGGTTTTTCCTCAAAATCTGTGATACGTCCGTCATCGTTTAACTTCACCAGACCGAAGCGGGTAACGTCCTCCTCCGGAGGCATCTCCTTGCATACTACGGTAATATCCGCTTTCTTTTCAATATGATACTCCAGTACCTTGCCGTAATCCAATTTATAGACACAGTCGCCGCCTGCAATGACCACATACGGCTCATGACTTTTCTTTAAGAAATCGAGGTTCTGATACAGCGCATCTGCGGTACCGCGGTACCAGTCGCTGCTCTCTGCCGTGATCGTCGGTGTGAATACATACATGCCGCCCTGCTTACGTCCGAAATCCCACCACTTGGAAGAACTCAAGTGCTCATTCAGGGAACGGGAGTTGTACTGCGTCAGTACCGCCACACTCTGGATGTGGGAATTGCTCATATTGCTCAGAGCAAAATCGACACTGCGGTAGCTGCCTGCGATAGGCATCGCTGCGATGGCTCTCTTATTGGATAATTCTCTCATTCTCTTGCTGTTGCCGCCAGCTAAAACAATCCCGATCGCTCTCATTGTATTCCACCTGCCTTTATGATATAATCGCCGCTCTCCAGCTCGCCGCCGTGATAATCTTCTGCCGTCGTCACGCCGGAAATCGCTGTGTTCCGTCCTATCTTCACTCCATCCGGTATCACGGAGCGCTCTCCGATCGTTACCAGATCGAACTGATATACCTTCTTGTCGTACTTGCTCTCGGCATATTCTCCGACGCCGACCTCGGCATTCTCACCGATGGTAACGTCCTCCGCCACGATCGCCTTATCCACAACCGTGCCAGCGCCGATCGTCGTGCCCTTCATGATGATCGAATCACGGATCACCGCACCTTCTCCGATCGTAACGCCTGCTCCGATGACCGAGTTAATGACTTCGCCGTATACCTCGGTGCCCTCGCCGATGATACTGCGCTCTATCTTGGACTGCTCCGATATAAATTGTGGGGGAATAATATCGCTCTTCGTGTAAATCTTCCAGTATTCTTCATACAGGTTGAACTCCGGAATGATGTCGATCAGTTCCATGTTTGCCTCCCAGTAGGAGCCAAGGGTTCCGACATCTTTCCAGTAGCCGTTGTACTCGTATGCGAAGATACGTTTTCCAGCTGCATGGCAATACGGGATAATGTGCTTTCCAAAGTCACATCCAGGCTCGTCCGAGAGCTTGATGAGCGCTTCCTTGAGCACCTTCCAGCTGAATATGTAAATACCCATGGAAGCTAAATTGCTGCGCGGATTCGCCGGTTTCTCCTCAAACTCCGTAATGCGGTTGTTGTCATCGGTTATAACGATACCGAAACGGCTTGCCTCCTCCATCGGAACCTGCATCGCCGCGATCGTCACATCCGCATTGTTTGCTTTGTGGTATTCCAGCATTACCTCGTAGTCCATCTTGTAGATGTGGTCGCCGGACAAAATCAGCACATACTCTGGATTGTACGTTTCCATGTATTCCAGGTTCTGGTAAATCGCGTTCGCCGTACCGGTGTACCAATCGCTTCCTTTGCTCCGCTCATACGGCGGAAGTACCGTCACACCACCTACGTTGCGGTCCAGATCCCACGGAATACCGATTCCAATATGTGCATTCAGCCGCAGCGGCTGATACTGGGTCAGAACGCCTACCGTGTCCACTCCCGAATTGATACAGTTACTTAACGGAAAATCGATGATTCGATACTTTCCTCCGAAAGAAACCGCAGGTTTTGCTACTTTTTGAGTTAAGACACCCAGACGACTGCCCTGTCCGCCTGCCAACAGCATAGCTATCATTTCCTTTTTAATCACGATATCACCCCTCGATGCTCACATATAATGTGTATTTTAAACCTGTTTTTATTATAACATACTTCACGAAAATAGTGAACAAATTTTTAATAGAATTTGTCCCAATTTTGTACATTTTCCGACATTTTTCGTTCCTTTTACATAATATTTTCGTAATTCCGGGATGTGGAATCTACCTTTGATTTTCCCATGGATAACCCCGCGCCTCGCTTGGATATGCAGATGCAGTATTAAGTTCCCGTCATTTTGCTGCCCAGTGAAAAAGACTGATAATTTTTTCCTTCTATCCCCCCAGATTTTCCCTCCGTCCCTTGAATCTACAAGGAAAATACAGTATAATGAAAGTTAAACACGGTCTGCACACTGCAGGGCAGTCCGCATGAGAAAGTTTATTTTGCAAAATAAGGAGTTTACTGAGATGAATTTAACCACTGTAAGAGAAATTTACCGTTCCAGAGAGACGTATCTGGACAAAGAAGTTCAGATCGGCGGCTGGGTACGAAGCGTGCGCGGTTCCAAGAACTTTGGCTTCATCGTTGTGAGCGATGGCAGCTACTTTGAGACGCTTCAGGTTGTTTACCATGATACAATGCCGAACTTTGCGGAGAGCTCCAAGTTAAACGTAGGCGCATCCATTATCGTAAAAGGTACCCTGGTTGCAACCCCGGAGGCAAAGCAGCCGTTCGAGATTCAGGCGACCGAGGTAGCCGTTGAGGGACCGTCCGCTTCGGATTATCCGCTTCAGAAGAAACGCCACAGCCTTGAGTATCTGCGTACCATCTCCCACCTGCGTCCGAGAACCAACACCTTCCAGGCTGTGTTCCGTGTACGTTCCCTGGCAGCTTACGCGATCCATCAGTATTTCCAGGAGCGCGATTTCGTGTATGTCCACACTCCACTGATTACCGCAAGTGACTGCGAGGGCGCCGGTGAGATGTTCCAGGTTACCACGATGGATCTGAACAATGTTCCGAAAAAGGACGACGGCACGGTTGACTACTCCCAGGATTTCTTCGGAAAACCAACTAACTTAACTGTCAGCGGTCAGTTAAACGGCGAGACCTACGCGATGGCATTCCGCAATATCTACACCTTCGGACCGACCTTCCGCGCAGAGAACTCCAACACGACCCGTCATGCAGCTGAGTTCTGGATGATCGAGCCGGAGATGGCATTTGCGGATCTGAACGACAACATGGAAGTTGCCGAGGATATGTTAAAATATGTCATCCGCTACGTCTTAGAGCACGCACCGGAAGAGATGAATTTCTTCAACCAGTTCATCGACAAGGGACTCCTTGACCGCTTAAACCACGTATTAAATTCCGAATTCGGTCATGTAACCTACACAGAGGCTGTCCGCATCCTCGAAGAGCACAACGACGAATTCGACTACAAGGTATTCTGGGGCTGTGACTTACAGACCGAGCATGAGCGCTACTTAACCGAGAAGATCTTCCAGAAACCGGTCTTCGTTACCGATTATCCGAAGGAGATCAAGGCATTCTACATGAAGATGAACGAGGACGGCAAGACCGTTGCAGCGATGGACTGTCTCGTACCGGGCATCGGCGAGATCATCGGCGGCAGCCAGCGTGAGGACCGCTTAGAGAAGTTAGAGGCGCGTATGGACGAGCTTGGACTTAAAAAGGAGAACTACGATTTCTATCTGGATCTGCGTAAATACGGTTCCGCAAGACACTCCGGATTTGGTCTTGGATTCGAGCGCTGCGTGATGTACTTAACCGGCGTTTCCAACATCCGCGATGTCATCCCGTTCCCGAGAACCGTAAACAACTGTGAACTGTAAACAATAAGCAACTATGGGGCTGTCGCAAATACTGGAATCTGCTTTCTGCTATTTGCAGCAGTCCCTTTTCTATTATTATTTCAATATGTACATACGGAGTGACAGACTCCTGAAAGGGGGAGAGAATGTGAAATTTATCCATACCGGCGATATCCACTGGGGCATGTCCCCGGACAGCGACAAGCCGTGGAGCCGGGAGCGCAGCCGCGATATCCGCGATACGTTTACCGCCATCATCGCCAAGGCAAAAGAACTGCGCGTGGACTGCCTGTTCATCGCGGGGGATCTGTTCCACCGCCAGCCGCTGCTGCGCGACCTGAAAGAGGTCAATTACCTGTTTTCCACGATCCCGCAAACACAGGTTGTCATCATCGCGGGCAATCACGACCGGATCCGCAAAAATTCAGCTGTTTTAAGCTTTTCCTGGGCTTCCAACGTGACGTTTCTGGAAAGTGAGGATGTCTCATCCGTCTATTTTGAGGATATCAACACCGAGGTGACCGGCATTTCTTACTATACTGCGGAGATCCCGGAGCCGCGCCTCGATGCTCTTGAAGCGCCGGAGGATGGAAAAATCCACATTCTGCTGGGGCACGGCGGCGACGCGAACCACGTCCCGATTGACCGGGCGGCGCTGGCTTCCTCCGGATTTTCGTATATCGCACTGGGGCACATCCACAGGCCAGAGATCCTACTGGACAAAAAGATGGCATACTGCGGTTCCCCGGAGCCGCTTGATAAGACCGAGACCGGCAGGCACGGCATCCTTTACGGCGAGATCGACCCGGAAAGCTGTCAGGTAACGACACTGGACTTTATTCCGATGGCGAAGCTCCGCTACATCCCGCTCATCGTCCGCGTCACGCCGGATACGACCAACACGGAGCTGTACTTAAAAATCGCCCATGAGATCGAACAGCGCGGCAATGACAATATTTTCCGCTTCAAGGTGCAGGGCATGCGCGATCCCGATATTTCCTTCGATCTGGACGCCTTAAAGCTGCGTTTCCGCATCGCGGATATCATCGATGAGACGGAACCGCAATACGATTTTTCCGCCCTGTTTGCCGAGCATCCAAGCGATATGATCGGCTTTTACATCCAGGCACTGAAAAAACCGGACATGAGTCCGGTGGAGAAAAAGGCGCTGTTTTACGGCATCCACGCCCTGCTTCTCACCACCGATGAAAGGAGTTAGCTTCCATGCGTTTTCTTGATCTTTATATCAGTGGGTTTGGAAAATTTCATGACACAGCCGTCTCCTTTGAGGATGGGTTAAACGTCATTTACGGTAAAAATGAAGCCGGCAAATCCACGATCCACACCTTTATCCGCGGCATGCTCTTCGGCATCGAGCGTCAGAGGGGGCGCGCCGCCAGAAACGACATCTACAGCAAATATGAGCCATGGGAAAACAGCGGCACCTACGAGGGGCAGCTCCGGCTTGAATCCGACGACGGCACCATTTACCGGATCGAGCGCTCGTTCCAGAAAAATAAGAAGGAATTTACCGTCATCAACGAGACGACCGGACGCGAGGAACCGGACGGCCGTGCCGTTTTGCAGGAAATTTTGGGCGGCATGAGTGAAACCATGTACAACAACACCATCAGCATCAGCCAGTTAAAGAGTGCGACCGATGAAGGCATGGTTTCGGAACTGAAAAACTATATTGCCAACATGAATACATCCGGCAATATGGCGCTCAATATTACCAAGGCGACCGCCTATCTGAAAAATCAGCGCAAACAATTTGAATCCCAGTTAAGCCCGGAGGCTTCGGTCAACTATACCTCCCTTCTTAGCGAGATCCGCGCGCTGGAACGCGAGCTTTCTTCGCCAAAATATGAGAATCAGTTACAGGAATACTCAAGGCTGCGTGACTCGGTCCGAAATGAACTGGAACATCAGAAAATAGAAAAAGAAGATTTATCCGACCGGCTGCAGAAGAGCCGTCAGGTACTGGATGAGTTTTCCTTTACGGACGAGGCGTCCATCGAGGCGTACCGCAATCAGGCTGAAACACTCTACCAGGACTATCAGCATGCACAGGTGTCTTCCTCCAGCAAGGGATCCCGGTTTTTCCAGGTGTTTTTCTTTGTCACAGCGGCGATCTGCGCCATCTGCGCGGCATACTGCGGATATCTGGCGTTCTTCCCGCTTCCGTCTCCGTGGCTGGGAGCTGGTCCCACCGCCCTCATCTTTGGCGTCGCCGCTCTTGTGCTTCTCATGCTGGGAATCTGCGTCACACGGCACCGGAGCCGCCGCAGGCAGGAGGCGGAGAAAAGTGCCTCTGTTTTATCGGAGATTTTGCGCCGCCACCTGGGCGAATCCGAGATTTCGGATGAATCCATGAAGCTTTTGTCCCAGCGGCTGGACCGCTTCATCACGCTCTGCCACGCCGTTACAAACTCGGAGGATTCACTGGTAAAACGTTCCGAACAGATCTCGGCGCTGATGGCAAAGCAGAATGACTGCAGCCTTGTCATCGAGGAACAGCAGCGCGTCCAATGGGAGTTAGAAAAAAAGCTGGAGCACCTATCCGCCTGCAAAGACCGGGCAGCGGCGCTCAAACACATTTTAAATGAAAATGAGCGCATCCATCAGGAGATCGCCTCCGTGGATCTGGCGCTTGATACCTTAAAAGAGCTTTCCACCACCATCCGGGATTCTTTCGGCCTGTACTTAAATAAGACTGCGTCCGACCTGATCGCCGGAATTACCGGCGGAATTTATTCCAGCATCAGCATCGATGAGAACCTGAATGCGTTTTTAAACACCCGCCGGAAGCTGATCCCGCTTGAACAGGTCAGCAGCGGCACCGCCGACCAGATCTATCTGGCGCTGCGCCTCGCCGCCGCCCACTTTATCCAGGGCGATGCAGACCGGCTGCCGCTCATCTTTGACGACAGCTTCGTCCTCTACGACGACGAGCGCCTGAGAACCGTCCTCAAATGGCTGCCAACCGCCTATTCCGGGCAGATTCTTGTATTTACTTGTCATGAGAGGGAGATGCGGGTGCTGAAGGAAGAAGGAGCTGCGGTGCATGAAGTGCGGTTGTAGGACTCCTTTCATACATAACCGTGACATTGCCTGTTTCCTATGACATTAAAAAGAACGCCATTTTCTGACATGTATTGGTCCGGAAATGACGTTCTTTTTGTTTCTATTTTAAAGGTCTATTTTTAGTCCCGTATTCCCGCCCGATACTTCGCCAGCAGCTTATTGATACGTCCAGTCGGATTTAACAGCTCGCTTAAGGAGGCATCGTGGTTCAGGTTATCGATGATGAGCGCGATGTATTTGCTCATATCGACGCTGATATAGTACGGTCTGAAGAGAAGCTCCGGTGTCTGGTATACCAGGTTGGTGGTCAGGACGCGGTCGATCAGACCGTTCTCATAGTACTCGTCAAACTTCTGCAGTCCGTTGGTAAACAGACCGAAGGTCGCACATACGAATACCTTTCTCGCCTTGCGGCTCTTTAATTCCTTCGCTACATCTAACATGCTCTCGCCAGAGGAGATCATATCATCGATGATCAGGACATCCTTGCCCTCTACGCTGGATCCCAAGAACTCATGAGCAACGATCGGGTTGCGTCCGTTGACGATCCTGGTGTAATCGCGGCGTTTGTAGAACATACCCATGTCGAGTCCCAGCACGTTGGAGAAGAAGACAGCGCGGGACATACCGCCCTCATCCGGGCTGATGACCATCATGTGATCGCTGTCGATCTCCAGCTCTTTCTCATTTTTCAGCAGATATTTGATAAACTGGTAAATCGGCTGAACGGTCTCAAAACCCTTGAGCGGAATCGCGTTCTGGACACGCGGATCGTGTGCGTCAAAGGTAATGATATTCTCAACGCCCATATCTACCAGCTCTTCCAGTGCCAGCGCGCAGTCTAAGGACTCACGGCCGGAGCGCTTATGCTGGCGGCTCTCATACAGGAACGGCATGATTACGTTGATACGGCGTGCCTTTCCGCCTGCTGCCGCAATGACACGTTTCAGATCCTGATAATGATCATCCGGGGACATATGGTTTACCATGCCGCACAGAGAATATGTCTGGCTGTAGTTGCAGACATCCACGATCAGATACAGATCATCGCCGCGCACCGACGCCTTGATCTCGCCCTTTGCCTCGCCGGAACCAAATCTCGGTGTGTTTGCCCCGATGATGTAGGAGTCTCTCTGATAACCTGAAAATGCGATCGACGTCTTGTGCTCGCTCTCGCGCTCATTTCTCCAGTCCACCAGATATTTGTCTACCTTGCCTACCAGTTCCTCACATCCCTTTAATGGAATCAGTCCCAGCGGACCTACCGGTATCGTCTCAATGATTTTCTCTTCGTACAGCATTTTCCATTTTCCTCCAGCCTGTTTACTCTCTGTTAATTCGCTTTTTTTGCATATGTTAGCGCATTCTAACGTCTCTTTTATATCATTATGTCCCTTATAAGTCAACCCATTACCGGTTTTCCAGCTTTTTTCGTATCCGGATATCCTCGCCGTAGAGCGGAATGATCTGATACTGGCTTATGATCCGTGACATGACGCGATCGGTAAACTCGTCGCGCATCTCATTGACCGGCAGATTGGTGGAAATGATTGTGCCTTTCTTCCGGTTTAAGCGCTCGTTGACCACATAGAAGAGCTGGGAAGTCGTAAACGTATTCACCAGTTCCGTCCCCAGATCGTCGATGATCAGCAGATCGCACTCTAATAAATACTGGGAGCGGTCGCGATCCTCATCGGTCGCATCATTTGCGAAGCGGTCCCTTGAAAATATCTCATACATCTCCACCGCCGGGAGATACACGACGCTGAAACAGCGCTCAATCAGCTCTTTCGCGATGCAGTTGCTTAAAAACGTCTTTCCAAGCCCCGTTTTTCCGGTAAATAAGATATTTCCCTTTTCTTCTTTAAATCCGTCCACATAGCGGTGGCAGAACGCCGTCACCTGCTCCATATACGCGCGGGCAGTCTTGCCGCTACGCGGATCGATCTTCGTGTCATCAAAATAATCATAGGAAAAATGAGAAAAATTTTCCCGCTCCAGCACTTCCCGGATATTCGACTGGGCGTATAACAGATCGATCTCCCGCTGACGGAAACAGTGGCATTTTATGCCGTCTTTGTACCCGGTATCCTTACAGTCCGGACAATTATACTGCATCTCCAGATAGTCCGCCGGATAGCCGTAGGCGCTCATCAGCACCTGGCGCTGCTCTTTCAGGTCTGCGATTGTCCCTCGCAAACGTTTCACCGCGTCCGCATCGCCCGCCAGAAGCTCTTTCGCGCTCTTGACCGCCGCGGCGGCGATCGCGTCGTTCATCTCCCGGATCGCCGGTATTTTCTCATAGACCTCGTCAACCCGCGCGTCCAGCTCATGTTTCTTCTGAAGCTGTGTCCGGTTATAAACACGCATGATCGATTCATACTGCGAATTACTGAGTGCCATCGTCCCCTCCTGTCTTCTGCGCTCCGTTTATCATGCTCCATACCATCTCGTCGTAATCATATCCGTGTTCCTCCAGATTGTGGAACCGGTTGGAAGAACGGCTGCTGCCTGCAGACGCCTGTCGGCGCTTCGCCCCGCCTTCTTCCTTCCGTTTTTTATCTAGCTCTGACACATCCCGGAAGCTCTTGACCCCGGCATTTTTCCAATCCCGCAGGATCTTGTCTGCATAGTCAAACGACGGTTTATGTATCTGCCGGATCGTGCGGCTGCACGCCTCGACGATCAGCTCGCGCGTGAAACCGTACTCCCAGAACCATTTTTCGATAAATTCACTCTCGACCTCCGCCGGGCTCCGGTCCGAAAGCCCCATCGCCCGCATAACCGCGAATGAACCCTTCGTGTAGCCTCTGCCGCTCGCTTTCGCCTGTTCCACATCCTTGATGCCGCGCTTATGCCAGCCGAGCGCCACCTTTTCCATATAGCGCAGGCTGGTGTGGTGGTTCTGCACGCAGTACTCAATCAGGTATTCCAGCAATTCCCCGGAAAATCCCAGATTCGAATAGAGATTTCCAAGAATCTGGCAGTCCGTCGGTGTGAGCAGCTTGTTTAAATACTGCTGGGCAATATAAATAAGCTGCTTAAACGACTCATCCGAGGTCAGGCGTGACATATCGCAGGCTGCGGCTTCCCGCACGGCAGTTTTTGTAGATGGCGCAAAGGAACCAGCGCCTGCCAGGGATTCCGTTGAAGCAAAAACCGGCGAAATTTGCTGTCCCGGCGTCTCCTGAAACGATCGCTGTGCCTCTTCACCGACTTCCGTTCCCAGCACCCCGGCTCTCTGCCAGTATGCCAGCGCGCGCTGCACGTCCGCCTCCGTGTGGTTGAGCGCGTCCGCGATCTGTCCGATCGAGACTTCCTCCTGCTGGTGGCGGAGCAGGTACAGATATACCTTCACATATTCTCCACTGGCTCCCGCCATATATGTATCAATAAATACGTCCGAAACCGGCGTCGCGCCCACCGCCAGCCGGTTTTTGAGTCCTATTCCCATCTTCTAACTTCCCTCTTAGCCATTCTGCGTTCTCACATTTCCTGTTACCATTTATCTATCAGCAGCCTGTGGCTGTGTGAACCGTTCAAACTGCTGTATTTTACTTTCATTTTAAAATATTCTCTATTTGTTCCATCTAAATCTTCCTGTTTTCTTACTTTTCCACCGTTTTGATTTTGTTTCCGGACTTTTCCACAATTTTGCTCCGGACAAGACAGTTTTCATCCATTTATCACAGGTTCACTGCGTCTGTTCCTATCATAACATACCTTTTTTTAAAAAGAAATACTCCTAATTATGGTTCGCGGCCGACACTTTTAGACCAATTTTTCCACTATTTTGATTGTGGATAATGTGGATAATGTGGAAAAAGCCTTCAAAAATCCTCAAAAAATAACCCTTCCTCCGACAAAATCCTTATTTTATCAACATTTTCGGCATTTCCCCATTTCCGCATTTAGGCGCAAAAAATCCACATAGTTCCTTTACATAATATGTTGAAAACTATGTGGATAATGTGGATAACTATATGTACTCTGGGAGTGCATCTATTTCGCAAGGAGGTTTTCCCCTACATTTACAACGTCTCCGGCGCCCATGGTTATCAACAGGTCGCCCTGTGTACAATGTTCCATGACAAATTTTTCTATTTCATCGAACGTCGGCAGATACCATGCTTCTTTTCCTTTTTCTTTTAGAAGTTTCACGATATCCTCTGAGCTGATGCCGAGCGTGTCCGTCTCGCGCGCCGCGTAGATATCCGCCAGAATGACTTTATCTGCCAGTGAGAGCGCCTCGGCAAACTGCGGCAGAAATGCCTTCGTCCGCGTGTATGTGTGCGGCTGGAAGATGCACCAGAGCGTCTTGTGCGGATAATTCTGCGCGGTCTTCAAGGTCGCCTCAATCTCATGCGGATGATGGGCGTAGTCATCGATAATGGTAAATCCATTTACCTTGCCTTTTTTCTCAAACCGGCGGTTCGTTCCGGTAAAATGTGCCAGTCCCGCACGGATGGCATCCATGGAGATACCATTTTCCAGGGAAACTGCAATAGCTGCCAGCGCATTATATACATTGTGCTCACCTGCCACACCGAGCGTCAGGCGCTCTTTCTTCTCGCCGCCGATATAAAGGTCGAAGGACGGATGCGCGTAATCGTCATACTGGATATCACCGGCACTGTAATCGTTGCCGCGGCTGTGACCAAAAGTAATAACCTTGCCTTTTGCCGCTTCTATGATCCCCTGATAGTTCTCGATATCGCCGTTGATGACAATCGCGCCCTGAGCCGGTACGCGCTCGGCAAACAACTTGAAAGAATGACGGATATCCGCCAGATCCTTGAAGAAATCGAGATGGTCTTCTTCTATATTAAGGATGACCGCCATCGTCGGGTAGAAGGATAGGAAGCTGTTGGTATACTCACACGCCTCCGTCACGAAAAATTCCGGTCCGCCGACACGGATGTTGCCGCCGATCGCCGGAAGAATGCCGCCGACCGAGATCGTCGGGTCATTTTTCGCCTGCAAGAAAATTTCCGTCACCATCGAAGTGGTCGTCGTTTTGCCGTGTGTTCCGGCAATCGCGATCGCATTTTTATAGTTCCGCATCATCTCGCCCAAGAGTTCCGCACGGGTCAGCATCGGGATGCCGCGCCGTTTTACTTCCTGAAATTCCGGGTTATCCGGGTGAATCGCCGCCGTGTAGACTACCACATCGATGCCATCCTGGATATTCTCCGCTTTCTGTCCGATATATACCTTCGCGCCGCGCGCCTCCAGGTTATCGGTCAGCTCCGAACGGTGTGCGTCCGAGCCGGACACAGTGAATCCCTCGTCCATCAAAATCTCTGCCAGTCCACTCATGCTGATACCGCCGATTCCGATGAAATGGACGGATTCTGGTTTATTAAAATCAATCTGATATACATTCTCACTCATATTTGTGCATTCCTTCCCCGCCGCAGGCGGTTTTTGTTTTCGCAGACGCCATAGAAAAACGATATGGAACCGCGAGGCATTGTGTTTTCACGTCCTTTTAATTTAACTTCTTTTACATGAAATTGTCAATATAAGGCAAAAAAAAATAAAAGATACACGCCAGCCATCGCACTGCGATCCGTCTGTAACATGCATCTTTTATATCATTTAAGTTATGTCTTTTTCTTAGCGTCCCGTTGCCAGACACTTGCCGAACAGCATGGTTTTATAACGGTTTAACGCCGCCAGAAGAATGCTTCCCAGCACACCGATTGCCAGCACCTCGCCGATCCCGACGGTCAGCATCATGAACGGAATCAGATCCTCAGAACCGTATGCAAAGCGGAGCACCCACGGAACGATGATCGTGTTTGCCAGGATCGGCGGTACACATACTAAAACCTTACTCTTGCGGAGCGCATAGGAGCCGACTGCCCCGATCAGGGTTGCCAGGCTTCCGAATACGATATCCAATCCGGCTGCCCCGCAGAACAGATTGGATAAAAAGCATCCGACAAAGAGTCCCGGGATCGCTGCCGGGGTAAAGAACGGCAGGATGCAGAGTGCTTCCGAAATACGGAACTGCACCGGTCCGAAGCTGATCGGCTGGAATGCCATCGTCAGCGCTACGTAGATGGCCGCGATCGCCGCGCCATACGCCAGAAAATACGTGTTTTTCAGGTTGTTTTCTTTCATATTCAATTCTCCTTTAGTTTTGTTTTACGAGTGGAAGGTCACGAACACTCGATTCATTTTACGCCGGAAATCGGCGGCAGCCCTGTAAGACCTTGTTTTTGCGGGCTTTGCAACGGGTATGAGTATAACATAGAGCAGATAGAAATACAAGTTTTCTTTTCGCTTATCGCCACTGCAAGTTCTGCCACTGGCCACACGGAACACGGGCAAAAATTTTTTCTCTATTTCTCTATCACTCTGCCATAAAAAAGCACTTTCCCTTTCTTTCTATCTCCTGTATAATAGAATCCACATGATTTTGTGCCGGATGCTGCACAGACAGTTGAATCATTCGGGAGATATTGCATTTGCACATTTGAATCAGCTCCCCGACACTCGTCAACCCCATTTCATCATCACAAAGGAAGTATGTATTTTATGAAAGCACTCTATGAACGCTGGACAGCCATCAGCCTGCCTAAACGAATTCTGGGCGGCATGATTCTCGGCGCTGTTCTGGGAATGGTGATTCCGCAGGCAGTCGGACTCTCAATCCTTGGAAATCTATTTGTCAACGCATTAAAGGGCATCGCGCCCCTGCTCGTATTTTTCCTTGTTATCAGTTCCCTCTGCCAGGCAAAGCAGAGCCACGGCGGCATCATCCGCACCGTTGTCTGCCTTTACCTGTTCAACACACTGCTCGGCGCTGTGATCGCGGTCGTCGCAAGTAAACTGTTCCCGATCACCCTGACACTTGCACAGGCTGCAGAAGAAACCTCTGCCCCGCAGGGAATCGCAGAAGTTATGCAGACACTTTTATTAAATGTCGTAAGAAATCCAATCACCTCCATCGCAGAGGCAAACTACATCGGTATCCTGGCGTGGGCGGTTCTCTTCGGCGTGGCGATGCGCGGCGCCAGCGAACGCACGAAAGAAATTATGGACAATTTTGCGGCGGCACTGTCCAAGGTTGTTACCTGGATCATCAACTTTGCCCCGTTCGGTATTCTCGGACTTGTGTTTGACACTGTATCCACCAACGGTTTACAGGTATTTACCGAATATGGACGGCTTCTCGCTGTGCTGGTTGGCTCGATGCTGTTTATCTACTTCGTAACCAACCCGATTCTCGTATACTGGTGCATCCGCCAAAACCCGTTCCCGCTGATTTTCAAGTGTCTGAAACGAAGCGCGGTCACCGCCTTCTTTACCCGGAGCTCAGCGGCAAATATCCCGATCAACATGAAAGTCTGCGAGGAAATGGGACTGGACAAAAATACCTACTCCGTTACCATCCCGCTCGGTGCGACCATCAATATGAACGGTGCGGCTGTTACCATCACTGTCATGACGCTGGCGGCAGCCAATACGCTGGGAATTCCGGTGGATATTCCGACCGCCATCATTTTAAGCGTCCTGTCGGCACTTTCCGCCTGCGGCGCATCCGGTGTTGCCGGTGGTTCCCTGCTCTTAATTCCGCTTGCCTGCTCCTTGTTTGGCATCTCCAGCGATGTCGCCATGCAGGTCATCGGTGTCGGATTTATCATCGGCGTGGTGCAGGATTCCGTCGAAACCGCCCTCAACTCTTCCTGTGATCTTCTGCTTTCCGCAGCGGCACAGTTTAGGGAGTGGAGAAAAGAAGGACGGGAGATTACCTATTAAAATTATATTATATGCATATTGAAATCAATTTTTCCATATGCTATAATGCCAATAGGCAAACGAATGACAGTACTCACAGAGTACACAAAAAGCCCCCGGTGTGTGCTGACACCGGGGGCTCGCCTTTTTTGAAAAGGAGGCTTAAACCTTTGCTACCTACTCATCTCCATCCAGCCACTTACAAATATAGTAAGCCACAATGCTGGCTATCACAGAGAGCACGAATGACAGTATTCCTCCCACACAGTACACCCCCTTTCCGCACCTGTCTAGGGGTGGTAGCTGTATCAGTATAACACAGAAATTAATCACTCGCACTATATTTGTGCTTCTGCATCTTTTTTAATTGCATTTTAAAAGCGGCTTGATTTTTTCCAGCCGCTTTTATCTTATTTATTCTTCTTATAGATAATCCACAACCCCCGCAATAACAATTCATCATCTAATTCTATCTGATGCCGGCACAGCGGAATGATTTTTCTGGCAAGACCGCCGGTGGCTACAACGGTGGCTTTCTGGTCGAGTTCCTCTTCAATCCGATCTACCATACCGTCGATGCAGGACGCATTGCCATAGAGCGCGCCGCTCTGCATACATTCAACCGTATTCTTGCCGATCAGGCGCTTTGGCGGGTCAAGGCTGATGCGCGGAAGCTGGGCAGTCCGGCTGGTCAGGGAATTCATCGATACACCTATTCCCGGCAGAATCATGCCGCCGATGTACTGCTTGTTCTCATTCACCACGCAGATGGTGGTTGCCGTTCCCATATCGATCAGAATGAGCGGCACCGGATACCGGTTGATTCCCGCGACGGCACCGACGATCAGATCGGTACCGACGGAGGATGGATTGTCCATCAGCACTTCCAGACCGATATTCATATCCACGTTGACAACCAGGGCTTCCTGCCCCGTCACCTTGCGGATCGCCTCCCGCATCAGGGATGTAACCGGCGGTACCACCGAACCGATGATCGCGCCGGTGATTTCGCTTACCTTGATTTCCCGCAGCTCCAGCACCATTTTCAGGGAAATCGCATAGTCAAGCTCTGTTTTCCCGCTGTCTGTCGCCATCCGCTCGGTAAAGAGGATTTTCCCATCCGCAATACAACCGAGAACCACATTCGTATTTCCGATATCCAATGCCAAAATCATACTGTCTTACCCCCTGCTTTTTTCCAGAGCCGGTACAAATTTTGCCCGGTAAAGCGCTGCACCGACTGCACCGGTGAGGATTGTGGACGATACCATCTCGCATACTGCATTGATTCCTACGAAACCGCATACGAACAGGATGATATTTTTTCCGCCGATCAGCCCCTGCATATATTCGGTATTGCCAAACAGAACGACTAAAGCCGTCATAAAGAAAACTGTATTTAAAAACGCGGAACAGAATCCGGTTACCAGACTTGCCATGTACGCATCAGTTCTGCGGCGTACAAACTGGAAAATGTAGCCTAACAGAAGACCATCCAGCATACGCGGAACGAATCTCTGTACAAATGCCAAAAACGGGTTAATGCTGAAAAGCATCGCGCCCATCGCACTGCTGCCGCCGATGCCGATGCACTGTAAAAAGCTGGTCATGCCGAAGACTGCACCGATCGCTGCGCCGCCTGCCGGTCCCAGTGTGATCGCCGCGATCGCAACCGGAATCACATTAAATGTAATCGCCAGCGGCCCAATATTCAGATATCCGAGGGGAGTGTACGCCATCAGCAGAAGAATGCCGGTCATAAGACCTAAGATGACAAGTTTAGATGTGTTGTTTGTTGTGTTCATGAAATTTTCCTCCTTGTTATTATTCCCGTTCGAAAAACCTGCTGCACCTTTTGTTCACCAGACTGCCGCTTACCTGCGCCAATATCATGTGCATAAAATCCTTACAAATTCCGTTCTTTCCGGCGATACCATCCAGAAAAGCTGCGAGCCAGGGCATTTTAATTCCCCGTCTCTTCCGGTATGATTCTCCATCTCAGATACAGATCCGTATGCAGATACGCACATTCCGGCAGAAGTTTCTTCTGCCGCTTTCCGCGGATTTGCTGCCAGCACGTTCAGTGCCTGTTTTCTATGGGATACAATACAACTGCTGCCGCCTGTCCCTGTTCACATCCAGTGAAAACCAGGTCAGCCAGCAGACACCTCCACACTATATCACATCACTTTTCAACATACAACCAACAATTCTACCAGAATATGTGCTGTTTTTTATTGTCTTTTCACAAAATACATGTTTCTTTCCTCTCCTGTTATGTGCGCTTACCAAAGCCCCAACAGAGAACGGAAGTCAAAAAAGGTTTACAATTTTTCCTCCAGATGCTATGCTGTTCGAAAATGACCCAGAAAACCAGAGTGCAAACCGAAAGGATATGTATTATGTTAACCGGAAAAACAATTATTTTGGGAGTAACCGGCGGAATCGCCGCATACAAGGCAGCAAACCTTGCCAGCCTTTTAAAGAAACAGCACGCCGATGTGCATGTCATCATGACAAAAAATGCGATGGAGTTTATCACACCGCTGACGTTTGAAACCCTGACGGTCAATAAGTGCCTGACGGACACCTTTGACCGGAATTTTAAATTTGAAGTAGAGCATGTGGAACTGGCAAAGAAAGCCGACCTCGCGATCATCGCCCCGGCGACCGCCAATGTCTGCGCCAAACTGGCACACGGACTTGCCGATGATATGCTAACGACCACGCTCTTAGCCTGCCAGTGCCCGCGCATCATTGCTCCGGCGATGAACACACGGATGTATGAGAATCCTATTACCCAAGATAATCTCCACCTGTTAGAACATTACGGCTTTACCATCATCGAACCGGCAAGCGGTCTGCTCGCCTGCGGCGATTCCGGAAAGGGCAAATTCCCGGATGAGGGGCTGATCCTGGAATATATTCTCCGCGCGATCGCCTACCCGAAGGATCTCGCCGGAAAGAAGATCCTTGTGACCGCCGGTCCGACCCAGGAAGCGGTCGATCCGGTGCGCTACCTCACGAACCATTCGACCGGAAAAATGGGCTATGCGCTGGCACGGATGGCGATGCTGCGCGGTGCCGACGTGACACTCGTCACCGGCGAAACTTCACTGACTCCGCCTCCATTTGTCAATACTGTCCACATCAAAAGCGCACACGACCTCTTTGAGGCAGTCACCTCCCGGAGTGAGGAACAGGACATTATCATCAAGGCGGCAGCCGTCGCTGACTACCGTCCGGCAGTCGTTTCTGATGAAAAGGTCAAGAAATCCGACGGCGATCTGAGCCTGGCGCTGGAGCGCACTGAGGACACTTTAAGCTACCTCGGCGCACACAAACGTCCGGGACAGCTGCTCTGCGGTTTCGCGATGGAGACCTCCCAGCTCGAGGAACGCGCCCGCGGCAAGCTGGAGCGCAAAAACCTGGATCTGATCGCTGCCAACAACTTAAAGGTAGCCGGTGCCGGATTTGGCACCGATACAAACGTCATCACGCTGATCGATAAGCAGCAGACCCGCCATCTGGAGCAGATGAGCAAGGAAGCAGCGGCGATGGAGATATTGACGGTTTTACGCGATATGATGAAATAGATTTTGATTGAAATAGATAGAGAAAGAGGAAGCAACCGAGGTTGATGGACGGATGCCTCCTCTTTCATTGAATATGGAATATATCATAAGTGTTATTTTTAGAATATGGCTATTTAAAACGAATCCGCCATACTCCTATGATCAAGATAATTTCACAAAGCAATCGCAATACTTTCGTGATTCGATAAGCCGTATCCTCTTTTATCTCTGGACTCTCCTGCAAGTATTTGCATTCAATAAAAGCCCTTGCCGCAATTTCTCCAAAAACTGCCAGCGCTAAAAATAAAGAAAAGCCTGCCATGCCTTTTGCATAACTGTACAATGACAGTAAGAATAAAATAGAGACGCCTATATTGTATAATGTCAGCCAGAATTTTTTCTTCATATTGATCACCTCTCGATTCAATCCAAGTGTAACAGAGTCTTTTATTAAGCAAAAATGTTCTAATGACGAGGCCATACTCCTACCACCAAAATAAGACCACAAAGATATCCGAGTGTTTTTGCGATCCGATAGGTTGTATCCTTTTTGATTTCCGGATTCTCTCGTAAAAATTTCCATTCAAATTTTGCCTCTATAATACTTGCTGCCAATACCGGTATCGCTAAACATAAGGTCACCGTTGTCAAGCCTTGAAGAGACGTGTACAGTAACAATAAAAGTACCACCGAACCGCCTAAATGGTATAATATCAGCCAGAATTTTTTCTTCATATCGATCACCTCTCGATTCACTATCCTGACAGGGCTGAAATCTCACAAAACAGCAACCTCTCTTTATTTTTGCAAAACTAGACATATCTCTTATTTATTCTAATAATATCAGATTTATGTTCCAAAATATATAGACATTTTCTTGCTTTTCTTACAAAATAGTTACAAAAATAACTCTACCAAAATGAAAAGGTACTTTTATAAATGAGAATATCCGCCCTCTTTTAATATCTGCTCTCGAATATCCCTTGCCTTTGGATATCCTTCTTCCATAAGCTGGATGGACATTTCATTCAGCGCTTGTCGATGTTATTTTCATTCCAAATCACCCTATTTTTTGTTCGAACGGCTATATAATTGTTTTGGTGAAATAATAAAGCCGTTCGGCTATGTCAACATTTTTCAGTTTTACTCTATACTCGCTTCTTGCCCCTGCGTAATCAGTTCCGCGATCAATCTCGCCCCATTCACAATATCCCCCACCTTCGCATACTCCCGCACGGAATGAACATCGTACATACCGCAGGAAAGCACCGCGCATGGGATTCCGTGCTGCATCATCGTGTTTCCGTCGCTGCCGCCGAAGGTGCTACCGAATTTCGGCTCGATTTCCAGGGTGCGGCAGGCCTCGGCAAAATGAACTGCCACCGGCGAGTCCGGTTCCAGATGGAAGGCTTTGACATGGAGGCGGTGTGTGAAGGAAAGCTCTGCCCCCGCCTCTTTGACGGCGGTTTCAAAGACATGGCGGACATCTTCCAGGGTCTCTATCGCCTTTTCATGGCTGTAGCTGCGGATCTCGCCCCGGCAGGTGCAGAGTTCCGGCACTGCATTCACGACCGAGCCGCCCGAAATCAGCCCCACATTCAGGGTTGTCTCCTCATCCACATGTCCCAGCCGTAACGCGGCGATCGCGCGGGCCGCAGTCTGGATCGCATGAATGCCTTTCTCCGGCTCAAATCCAGCGTGCGCTGCGCGCCCCTTGACTGCCGCCTCAAAGGAAAGGATCGTCGGTGCCTGCAGGATCGCTGTCCCGACTGGTCCAGTTACATCCAAAACGTAAGATTCCTTCGCTTTCATCTGGCTGAAATCGAACTCCGAGCTTCCTCTTGTAAACGACTCTTCCGCCGCCGCAAAGAGGATCTCGATATCCCGGTGCGGGATTTCTGCCTCCTGCACGGCACGGATGCCTTCTAAGATGGCGATTACCCCGGTCAGATCGTCCGCGCCAAGCACGGTGGTTCCATCCGAAGTGATGGTTCCGTCCTCATGAAAAACCGGCTTCTTTCCGATTCCCGGCGCGACCGTGTCCATATGCCCGGACAGCAGGATCGGCGTGCCAGACATCCCGCCCTTTAACGTTCCAAACAGATTTCCCGCATTGCCTCCTATTTTCTCGGCTGTGTCATCTTCCTTTGCCTGGATTCCCAGCTCTGCGAGCTTTTCCTTCAAGCGATCCGCCATCTCGCGTTCCCCGAAACTTTCCGAGTCTTGACGGAAACATCCTCTGGGGGAATGCCCAGCGCCGCCGCCAGATTTTCCCGCATTGCGGGGATATGCGGCGCCAGCTTTGGCGCCTGGCACAAAAGCGTAGCGTCGATGTTGCCTGCCGCCCAGCCCGCGCGCGCCAGCACACGGCCAACCTCCTGCAGCAGCGCAATGCTGTCCGCGCCCTTGTAAGCGGGGTCGGTGTCGGGGAACAGCTTTCCGATATCACCCAGCGCGGCCGCGCCCAGCAGCGCGTCCATCACCGCATGCGTCAGCACATCCGCGTCCGAATGGCCAAGCAGCCCCTTTTCATACGGCACCGTCACACCGCCTAAAACCAGCGCGCGGCCTTCCACCAGCCTGTGTACGTCATATCCATGCCCGATGCGCATGCCGTTCCCTCCGTTTTTTTCCGGCGCGGGCAGATCCTCCCGCGTAGTGATCTTGTAGTTTGCGTAATCGCCCTGTGTCAGCCGCACAGGCAGGCCCGCCAGTTCAAAGGCCGAACAGTCGTCCGTCACTGCGTCACAGCACACCTGCGCCAGCACTTGCCGGTACAGCGCGGTGCGAAAACACTGCGGCGTCTGCACGGCGTACAGCTTTTCCCGCGCGGGCGTTTCCACCACGAGGCCGTCCGCCGCCACCTTTACGGTGTCCTTCACCGGGACGGCCGGCGCAGCTGCCCCTGTTTCATACGCGGCCTCCAGCGCATCCCATATCACCTGAGGCGTGACGAACGGGCGCGCCGCGTCGTGGATGGCCACATATTCCGCATTCACCGCATCCAGGCCCGCACGCACGCTCTGCACGCGCGTGGCACCTCCAGCTACGGTCTTTGCGGGCTTGGCGCAGGCCGCGGCCAGCAGCGCTGCCTGCGGAGCGTTTTCTCCCGCCACCAATAGGATCTCGTCTATGGCCGGGTGCATATCGAACGCGCGGACGCTCTTTTCCAAAACTGTGCCGCCGTCCAGCGGATAGGCCAGCTTGTCGAATCCCATCCGGCGGGACGCACCCGCCGCCACGATAACCGCCGCCACTGTATGCCCATGTACCATCGCGCTCATCTCCTTTTTTAATAATGGGAAGGCTGCTGTTTTGACGGCCGCCCTGAATCTCTGTGCCGCCGCCTATACCCAACGCCCATTCCGGACGCCGCAAAGGCCGGTGCCTGGGCGGCGGTCTCGACTCTCTGCGCCGCCTGAACCTCACGCATGTTTTGCCGCTTCAAAAGCCGCCTTCTCAAGCAGCTTCATCCGGCCTTGCTTCGCGGCGGTCAATGCGGTCTTTCATCTTTTTTGTGCTCGCGCCGTTCCTCCCACAGCATCGCCGCCGCAAGGAGCGGCCCCTGTGCAAGCTGCGGCAGAATGGCCCCCAGCGCGCCCTCCATGGAAAATGCCGCTGTCCCCGCAACAGCGGCCAACATCGCCGCCACCCGCAGAAGATACCAGCCCGTTACCGCTGTGCCGTCTGGCGCGGCGGCCCATGCTTTGCAAAAGCAGGCCAGCGCCGCGGCCGAAGCCGCCACACCAATACACCAGCCGGCCGCAAGCCAGCCCCGCGCGCCGGAGCGCGCGTATAATGCCGCCCCTGCCATCAGCGCCGATACAAGCGCGTTCCACAAAAACGCATTTCGGAACACCCGTCTGCGGTCCATCGCGCCGCCGCCTTTCCCTGTTTCTTCTGTTCTTCATTCCACATGGATATAACGCCGAACATGCCAAAACGTCTTCGCTGCATTTTTCAAAAGCAAAGGCTCGCGTCAGAACAGAGACTCCTGCTCACAGCTGTCCGCGCCCGTGCCGCCCATGGATGCAAGCTGCTCCAACAGCACGCCGCGGCTGTTTGGCAGCGTCCCCTCGATGACCTTTTCCAAAAGCTCCTCCAGCGCGGCGCCCACAGCCACGCCCTCGCGAATGCCCGCCGCCAGCGCGTCTGCGCCGTTCACGGCCAGCATCGATCGGTCGTAGCACGCGCCCGTAGCCAGCGTCCGGCCGAGCGCCGCGGCAAAATCCCGCAGGTCATCCTGCCGCACGCCGTCGCCGTGGGCTACGGCCCGGGCCGCCTGCAGCAGCGTCAGGCCCCGCAGCACTTCCGGACCCAGCGTGTGCAGCCACCGCCGAATGACGGGAGGCAGCGCCTGCAGCGGCGCGTCGGCGTACAGCGCAAGCTGCGCCGCAATTTCCGCTGTTTTTGCGTCCGGGCACAATATTGCGGCCTGCTCCGGTTCCACGGCACAGAACAGCAGGCCCATACGCACCGTCAGATCGTCCGGCGCGGCCTGAATAGCGCTTACCGCATTTTCCCACGCCGCGTCCGACACATGAGACAGACAGGGCAGCAGCGGCTCGAACAGCGCGCGGTAATTGCGCAGCACACGCGCCACATGACGGCCGCAGAGCATTTTGCAAAATTCCGCCCTGCTGCGTTCTATGGCGACCTCCGTCAGTGCGCCGCATTTCGCCAGTGCGGCAGCGGCCGTCTGCGGCTCCACAGAAAAGCCCATGGTGGCCGCAAAGCGCGCCATGCGCAGCACGCGCAGCACGTCCTCAGAGAAGCGGCGCGCCGGTTCTCCCACGCAGCGCAGGCGTTTTGCCGCAAGGTCTGCCGCGCCGCCGAAGGGATCGATCAGCCCGGCTGCGGGCGAATAGGCCATGGCGTTGACGGTAAAATCACGCCGGGCCAGGTCGTCGGTGACGCTGCGCACGAATCGCACGCTGTCCGGACGGCGGTGGTCGGAGTACGCGCCGTCGGTGCGGAAAGTCGTTACCTCATAGGGCGTGTGCTCCAGCAGCACCGTTACGGTGCCGTGGCGTATGCCCGGCGCCGAAAGACATTTCCCGGGAAACGCCGCTTTGATCTCCCCGGGGCGGGCGGAGGTGCACACGTCCCAGTCGTGGGGCGCGCGCCCCATCAGGCTGTCCCGCACGCAGCCGCCCACCGCAAAGGCGGAATGCCCCTGCTGCTGCAGCGTGCTTAAAATGCTGCGCACCGGTGCGGGCAGCAAAATATCCACTTCCACGCGCGCGCCTCCTTTCCGTGCCGATTTCTGCGGTAATAGTATAGCATAAAATACGCATAGAAAAAAGGACGCACAAAAGAATATCCATGTAAAAAGGCTTCACCTCTCCCCGCTTTGGGTTAAAGTGAAGCCTTATATTCTAAAGCTATTTTCCCTTTGCTAAAAATTTTTCACAAGTGCGGCCACAAATCAAACGGTTGACTTTTCAAGGTAAACGACGCTATGCATTCAGCTTAAAAGCCAGTGCGTAAAGCAATAACCATTCTTATAAATTTCTTCTGTGCAATCGGCCTTTTTACAAATCTCTTTATCATCATCTTCTGAAATTGAATAATACCACTCAAACGCATCAAATCCAGCGCTGACCAATTCCTCGCCGTTCTCATCGGTCAACCGAACCTTTTTGTCCGTTTCACTGATGCAAATTCTATACCCGTCCGCATAGCATCCAGACAACTTCAAAAAGGTTGGGTTTAATATATATGACCCCTGGCTATCGATAATACCATATTTTTTTCCACTGCATACAACTGCCGTTCCGTGTGGTTTGTCGAAGTGAAAATCTGTTTCAAATTGAGGATTTATTATATATTTTCCATCCACCCCAATAACGCCATATTTTTCGTTCACTTCAACCACAGCACGTCCTTCCTTATCAAAGGAATATGCGCTGTCAAATTGCGGAGATATAACAAACTCTCCTGACTCGTTGATATACCCCCATTTTTCTGTTTCCTTGTCCTGCGCTGCTGCCAGATTGTTTCCAGAAAACGATTCAGCATCTAAAAAAATCGGATTAATTATATATTTTCCATCTAAGCCAATATACCCATACTGCTCTTCATTCCTTACCACGCACAAGCCCTGTTCTGTAAATTCTCCTACCCACGCGAACTGTGGATTTACTACCCACTCGCCCTTATCATTTATAAAGCCCCATCTACCATCGGACTGAGCTGCTAAAAGTCCATTATCATCAAATAATGGAGCATCTAATAAAGAGCTGATGGAACTTTCGTCATCTGTCTTGGTATCTGTAAGCAACACCAAAAGCATTATTGCCATTACGGCAATCACTACAGCCATTGTACAAATAGCCACCGTCTGTGCAGAAAATTTTTTCTTGTTCGCGATAATTTCTTCATTATGCAGAACCGTTGATGTTTCCACTTTCATCATCCTTTCAAATTAATGAATACTGTAATATACAGTATATTCTCCAGTTATGACTTGTTTCAATAGTCAAATAATGTTTTTCACAAGGTTTATTAAGGTTTTAAAACCTCATACTATTATTATGAGGTGCAATATATGGATAAAGCATACAAAGAAAGCTACCGCAAACTCGGCTTAAACATAGCTTTCTATCGGAAAGACAGAGGACTTACACAAATGCAGCTTGCTGAACTTCTTGACATTGACCGCAGCCACATGAGCGCAATCGAACTGGCAACGGTCGGCGTTTCTTTAGATGTAATCTTCAAGATGTGCAATATTTTAAGTGTCTCTCCAAAAGATTTATTCGATTTTCGCATTTAAATGAAAAAGACGTGCCGCAGATGCGGCACGTCTTTTTTATTCGCCTCAAATTCTCACCCTTTTGCAACGCAACAAAAAACTCCTCTCATTACAGGGCGGTCCACACCCAATAAATCAAGGAGTTTATAGGTTCTGTCAAAAACAGTTTATCGTTTTGAATGTTGGCTCACGACCGTAAATCTTGTATAACCGCATTTGCCGCCGTTTCTCGCTGTGCTTCAAAAACGGCTGTGTCAAACCGTTTTCACGCCGTGCGGTGGCTCTTTTTGTCCAGCCGCATCTTGTCCGCTATCATGGCGATGAATTCCGAATTCGTCGGCTTGCCCCGCAGGTTGTGGATCGTATAGCCGAAATAGCTGTTCAGCGTGTCCACATCGCCGCGGTCCCACGCCACCTCAATGGCGTGGCGGATGGCCCGCTCCACACGGCTGGCCGTGGTGCCGTTGCGCTTTGCGATCTCCGGATACAGGCGCTTTGTAACGCTGTTGATATAATCCTGGTTTTCCATTGTCATCAGGATGGCGTCCCGCAGGAACTGGTAGCCCTTGATGTGCGCAGGCACGCCGATCTGGTGCAGGATCTCCGTCACGGTGCACTCGTCGTCCACCACAGGCTGTGCAGCCGCATGGCGGCCCGCCGCCGTGCGGGCACGCGCCGCCAGCACCTCGGGGTCAAAGGGTTTTTGGAAGTAGAACGAAAAGCCTTTTTTCATCATTTCGCTTTCCAGCGCATCGTCCGTGAAACTGCCGGTGACGAAAAACACGGTCTTTCCGCCGCCTGCTTCGTCGTACCGCTGTTTTACCGTCAGCGCGTCCAGGCCAGGCATGAACGCATCCAGCAGCACGGCATCCGGCTTTTCCGCCGAAAGGGCCGCCAGCGCCTTCGCACCGTCCTTTTCACACACTGTCACCGCGATGTCCTGCGCCGCCAGCGTCTCGGCGCACAGCCTGGTAAGCTCCGGGGATAATTCCGTCATCAGCAGTTTAACTTGTTCCATTTTTTCGTTCCTCCATATGGTTATTTCTCTCAGGTTCGAGGGTTTCCCGCTCATTTCCTCAACGACCTAAATTCTACCATATATTCCCATATAATGCAACAGTTTCCATGAAAAAATTTCCATATTTGGTAAGAAAAATCTGTTTCGACACAAAATACAGTGGTTTGGCAAAAGCCGCTGTTTCCGGCCCAAAAACGCGCAGCACCGCACATCCCGGGCTTTTTCGCGCTTTTTTACGCCGCCTCGCGCTGGGCCGCCGCATCTGCAGACTGCACCATATTTTCCGCAAAAATGCCGTAGCCCCGGGTGGGGTCGTTTACCAGCACATGCGTCACCGCGCCCACCAACCGGCCGTCCTGCAGGATGGGGCTGCCGCTCATGCCCTGCACGATGCCGCCTGTGGCGGTGAGCAGGCGGGGGTCTGTCACGCGCACCACCATGTTGCGGTTGGGATTGTCAGACGAAAGAGCGATTTTTTCAATGACGGCGGTATAACGCTTCGGCTCCTGGCCTTCAATGGTCGTAATGATTTCCGCATCTCCGGTATTGACCTCCTGCGCCAGAGCGACCTCTGCTTCGATGCCTTTCATATAGCTTTTCACACTGCCGTAAACGCCAGTCTCGCCGTTCACGGTGATGGTCCCTGTCGGCACGCTGGTAAGGAAACGGCCTTTCAGCTCGCCGGGGCTGCCGGCGCTGCCCGCCACCGCGCCCGTGATCTCCACCGGCACGATCTCGCCCTTGAGCAGCGAGATCGTGGTGCCCGTATCCACATCGTGGATGGAATGACCCAGGCCCGCGAAAGTGCCCGTGGTGTTGTCCACAAAAGTGAGCGTGCCGATGCCTGCGGAGGAATCCCGCACCCACATGCCTGTGCGCCAGCTGTCGGTGGTGGAATCCTTCACAGCGGTAAGCAGCACGGATTTCTCCACGCCGTCCCGCACATAGACCACCTCGGCGGGCGCGCCCGCCAGTCCCTGCAGCGCCGCCGCCACATCCTCGTTTGTTTTGGTGTCCCTCCCCGCGATGGAGGTAATAACGTCGCCCATGCGCAGGCCGGCCGTTTTGGCCGGATTCTGATACCCCGTGGACGTGTAAATATCGCTGAAGCCCACTACCATCGCGCCGTTGGCGAACATTTTGATGCCGAAGGGCGTACCGCACACCTGTACCACACGCCGCTCCACCACCTGCGCGCGCACGGTCTTTACCGGCACGATTCCCGCGATGGTAAGATCCGCGTTATAGGACGAGCCCCCCGAAAGGCCCGCCACCTCGCCTGTGGATGCGGCCGCGGCCGCGCGCACGAACGGCATGCCCGCAATGGCAATGTCCCCGCCCGCCGTCACAAGAAAGGTGTCGGGCAGAAGCGTGCCGATGTACAATGCGAAGATAAATACGATCACCACGCATCCGGACGTGATAAAGCAGCTCCATTTGATGAATTTTTCCAAAGTGGTTCCCTCCCTTGCGCCCGCGGCCCGGCAAACG
>OGYH01000751.1_pt1 | contig 33192 bp, 31 predicted proteins | sample 1576511 | NCBI WGS metagenome assembly OGYH01 (sample SAMEA3541522, study PRJEB24748) | human gut metagenome | biome: human gut; feature: human-associated habitat; material: faeces | place: China | collected 2012
TCGCCTTTGTCCGGGTGTGCTCCGGCCGCTTTGACGCGGACAAGGAGGTCTATCTGGTCCAGCAGGACCGGAAGGTGAAGCTGTCCCGGCCTCAGCAGCTGATGGCCGCCGAGCGGGAGATCATCGAGGAGGCCTACGCCGGAGACATCATCGGCGTGTTCGACCCGGGCATCTTCTCCATTGGCGACACCCTCTGCGCCCCGGGCAAGAAGTTCCAGTTCGACCCCATCCCCACCTTCGCCCCGGAGCACTTCTGCCGGGTGAGGCCCAAGGACACCCTGAAGCGCAAGCAGTTCATCAAGGGCGCCGAGCAGATCGCCCAGGAGGGCGCCATCCAGATCTTCAAGATCCCCTACACCGGCATGGAGGAGGTCATTGTGGGCGTGGTGGGCACCCTGCAATTTGACGTGTTCCAGTACCGGCTGAAGAATGAATATAATGTAGAGCTGGTCATGGAGAGCCTGCCCTATGAGTACCTGCGGTGGATCGACGAGTACGACGGCGACCCGGAGGACATCATCAAGGGCAACGACGTGAAGCTGGTAGAGGACTATAAGGGCAACAAGCTGCTGCTCTTCGGCGCCCTGTGGAGCATAAATTGGGTTTTAGACAAAAATAAGGGACTGAAGCTCAGCGAGTTCGGCGGAGCGAAGTTCTGATCGTCGCCTGTGGCGGAGCGGCCCGTTCCGGGCCGCCCTGCATTAACCTCGGTTTTGAAGTTGAAATGAATATATTCATTAAATAATGAATAATTTTTCATTTACCCGAATACGGACTTTATAAAGCTGCCGAGAAAATAGCCCAAAAAACCCTTGGAAACACTCGAAAAACTGGCCAAGCTGTATGAAGTTCGTTTTCTGGACGTGAAAAAGCCTGAAAAGCGCTTGCATTTTATTCGCATAAAGCGTATAATCCCACTATCGGAACAGAAACCGAAAAACATTTAAATTGGAGAGATTGAAAATGAAGAAACTGCTTTCTCTGCTGCTGGCCGTCGGCATGTGCGCGGTGCTGCTGACTGCCTGCGGCAACTCCGCTTCCAAGGGCAGCACTTCTTCCGCTGCCGGCGCTTCCACCAGCGCCACTTCTGACGAGAGCGCTGACGCCGGCGAGCTGAAGCTGGTTGAGGACGGCAAGCTGGTCATGTCCACCAACGCCCAGTTCCCTCCCTATGAGATGGTGGCCGGCGACGGCTCCTTCGAGGGCATCGACGTGGAGGTGGCCCAGGCCATCGCCGACAAGCTGGGCCTGGAGCTGGTCATCGACGACATGGACTTTGACGCCGCCCTGCTGGCCGTCCAGAACGGCAAGAGCGACATTGTCATGGCCGGTGTCACCGTCAACGAGGAGCGTCAGGCTGTGATGGACTTCTCCACCAGCTATGCCAACGGCATTCAGGTGGTCATCGTCCCCGAGGGCTCTGACATCACCTCCGTGGATGACCTGGAGGGCAAGCAGATCGGCTGCCAGCGCGGCACCACCGGCTACATCTACTGCTCCGACACCCCGGAGAACGGCGGCTATGGTGAGGACAGCGTTACCGCCTATGATGACGGCGCCACTGCCGTCCAGGCCCTGCTGAACGGCCAGGTGGATGCGGTTGTCATCGACAACGCCCCCGCTCAGGAGTATGTGAAGGCCAACCCCGGTCTCACCATCCTGGACACTGAGTTTGCCAATGAGGATTACGCCATCGGCGTGAACAAGGGCAACACCGCTCTGCTGGAGGCCATCAACGGCGCTCTGGAGGAGCTGATCGAGGACGGCACTGTTCAGTCCATCATCGACAAGTATATCCCCGCGGAGTAATCCGGGACACACAACGGCAAATAACGGGCGGCTCCATGGCCGCCCGCTTTTGCCATGATAAGAAGAAAGGAGCGCGGGCATGGATCTGGCGCAATGGTATGCGGATCTCACCTCCCAGCTGGCCGGCGGCGGCGACCTGGGTCCCGGTGAGTTCCTGTTGTTCAACTTTTACCGGGCCTTTGTGGCGGAGGATCGGTGGCAGCTGTATTTGCGGGGTGTGTTGACCACCCTGGAACTGACGGTGATCGCCCTGGCCATCGGCCTGGTGCTGGGTGTGCTGGTGGCGGTGGTGCGCACCGCCCACGACCAGCAGCGGCCCGGCCATCGGAATTTTGTCCTGGGCATCGTAAACCTGGTGTGCAAGGTGTATACCACCGTGATCCGTGGTACCCCCATGATCGTCCAGATGCTGATCATGGGTACCATTATCTTTGCTACCAGCCGCAACTACACTATGGTGGGCGCCCTGGCCCTGGGCATCAACTCCGGCGCCTATGTGGCCGAAATCGTCCGCAGCGGCCTGATGAGCGTGGATGTGGGCCAGATGGAAGCGGGCCGGTCTCTGGGCCTGAGCTATGTGCCCACCATGCGGTACATCATCATCCCCCAGGCCATCAAGAACATTCTGCCCGCCCTGGGCAATGAGTTCATCACCCTGTTCAAGGACACCGCCCTGATCACCACCATTGGCGGCAAAGAGCTGCTCTACGCCGCCCAGGCGGTGGGCGCCAAGACTTACAGCGTGCTGTTCCCCTATCTGGGCATTGCCGTCATCTATCTGGTGCTGGTGATTCTGTTTACCTGGCTGCTGGGTATCTTTGAGAGGAGGTTGAGAGCCAGTGATCGCCGTTAATCATCTGACCAAATCCTTTGGCAAGCATGTGGTGCTGGAGGATATCACCGAGCGCATTGAGGACGGAGAAAAGGTAGTGGTCATTGGTCCCTCCGGCTCCGGCAAGTCCACTTTCCTGCGCTGCCTGAACCTGCTGGAGACCCCCACCTCCGGCCAGGTGTTCTTTGACGATGTGGAGCTCACCGCCCCCAAGGTGGATATTGATAAGGTCCGCCGGCAGATGGGCATGGTGTTCCAGCATTTCAACCTGTTCCCCCACCTGACGGTGAAAAAGAACATCACGCTGGCCCCGGTCAAGCTGGGCCTGATGAAGCAGGCCGAAGCTGACGCCAAGGCGATGGAGCTGCTGGAGCGCATCGGCCTGGCCGACAAGGCCGACACCTACCCGAACATGCTTTCCGGCGGGCAGAAGCAGCGCATTGCCATTGTGCGTGCGCTGGCCATGAACCCCGACGTGCTGCTGTTCGACGAGCCGACCTCGGCCCTTGACCCCGAGATGGTGGGCGAGGTGCTGGAGCTGATGAAGGAACTGGCCCGCAGCGGCATGACGATGGTGTGTGTGACCCACGAGATGGGATTTGCCCGCGAGGTGGCGAGTCGTGTGATTTTTATTGACGAAGGCGTCGTCAAGGTCGACAAACCGCCGAAGGAGTTTTTTGCCAACCCGGAAAACGAGCGGTTGAAGGCGTTTTTGTCGAAGGTTTTGTAAGTTTAGTTTTTATATTGTGTTTTATGTGGTTCACCATTTTGTGGTGAGCCACTTTTTTAATGGGCGGAAAGGGAAATCACAAAAAAAGCAGGCTTAATGGAAGTATGCCATTATAAAAGGCCCTGCCGCAAGGTGGGCAGGGCCGGGGGATGCTATTAAAATTTAAATCTTACCGCGCGGTATAATCGGCATCCAGTTCAGCCATGAGGCGTTCGGCGCTTTCGCGGGTGTCGGTCATGCGGACAGCGTTGCGCAGCGGCAGCACGGCGCGGGGTGTGACGGAGAGCTCGTCCAGGCCCATGGCCAGGAAAGTCTCGGTCAGGGCCAGGTCAGCGCCCAGCTCGCCGCAGATGCCGACCCAGATGCCGTTCTTGTGGGCGTTCTCGGTGACCAGCTTGATCAGGCGCAGCACGGCGGGATGATGCGGATCGTAGAAGCGGCCCAGATCGTTGTTCTGGCGGTCGCAGGCCAGGGTGTACTGGGTCAGGTCGTTGGTGCCGATGCTGAAGAAGTCGACTTCCTTGGCCAGACGGTCGCTGTTGATGGCGGCGGCCGGGGTCTCGATCATGATGCCGATCTGCACGTCCTCGCTGTAGGGGATGCCCTCATGCTTGAGGTCGCGTTTGACTTCCTCGCACAGCTTCTTGGCTTCCCGCACTTCCCACACGCTGGTGACCATGGGGAACATGATGCCCAGCTTGCCGTAGGCAGAGGCGCGGAACAGGGCGCGCAGCTGGGTACGGAAGATCTCCGGGCGGGTCAGGCAGATGCGCAGGGCGCGCATGCCCATGGCGGGGTTGTCCTCTTTGGGCAGGTCAAAGTAGCCGATCTGCTTGTCAGCGCCGATGTCCAGCGTGCGGATGATGACCTCTTTGCCATCCATGTCGGACAAGACATGCTTGTAGGCCTCGAACTGCTCGTCCTCGGTGGGGAAGGTGGAGGAGTTCAGATAGAGGAACTCGCTGCGGAACAGGCCGATGCCGCCGCCGTCGTTGACCTGCACGGCGTGGACGTCCTCGGGCGAGCCGATGTTGCAGTAGATGCGGACGGTCTTGCCGTCCTTGGTCACGTTGGGCTGGCCCTTCAGGGTCTCCAGCAGGCGCTGCAGGCGCTGCTGCTCCTCACGCTTCTTCAGCAGGCGGTCGCGGGTGTCGTCATCGGGGTCGATGACCAGTGCGCCGGTGCTGCCGTCGGCGATGGCCTGGCGGCCTTCGTACTCAGGCTTGAGGGCGTCGCCCACGCCGACGATGGCGGGGATGCCCATGGTGCGGGCCAGGATGGCGGTGTGGCTGGAGCCGGAACCGCCTGCCGTGATGAAGCCCAAAATCTTGGACTTGTCCAGCTGGATGGTCTCGGAGGGAGCCAGGTCGTCGGCGGCCAGCAGGACCGGCACGTCGGAGGCGATACCGCCCTGCACCACACCGCACAGGATGCTGAGGATGCGCTGGCTGACGTCCTTGACGTCGGCGGCGCGGGCCTGCATGTAGGCATCGTCCATGGAGGCGAACATCTCGGCAAACTGCTCGGCGGTGTCGGAGACGGCGGCCTCGGCGTTCATCTTCTGGTTGGTGATGCGGTCCTCGATGGCTTCCTCGTAATCCAGGTCCTCGGCCATCATCTGGTGGGTCTCAAACAGCATGGCGGCTTCGTCGCCGGCCTCGGCGCGGGCCTGCTCGGCCAGCTGGCCCAGCTGCTCCACGGCGCCGGTCTGGGCGCCCTTGAAACGATGCCACTCGGCATCGGTATCTTCTACGGTATAGCGCTTGATCTCGGCGGTGGCGCGGCGATAGTAGTACAGCGGGCCTACGCCCACGCCGGCGGAAACGCCCTTGCCCTGAATGGTGATCATCGTGCAAAATCCTCCCTTTTCATGTAGGATGCGAAAAAAGCCGCGGCCTCCGTTTGGTTGGGGCTGCCGCGGCCGGGTGGTGCAATAAGGTTTACAGATGCTCGGAGAAGAACTTCTCCATGGCGGGGGCAGCGGTGTCCTCGTCAGCGCCCTCGATGCGGACGGTAACGGTATCGCCGCACTTGATGCCCATGCCCATCAGGGCCATCAGGCGGGTGGCGTCAACGGACTTGCCGTTCTTGTCCACGATGGTAACGGTGCTCTGGCAAGCCTTGGCCTCTTTGGCCAGCATGCCGGCGGGACGGGCGTGGATACCAACGGGCTCTTTGATCGTATAGACGAATTCTTTCATTTTGGTTTCCTCCTAATTCTCCGCGAAATCCGGGCGGAGCTTCTCCATTAAGTCGTTATAATAATAACACACTGCGGCGTGAGCGTCAACCGAAAACAGAGCATTTATCGTCGTACATTTTGGCGATTTGTGCGTAAAATATGTGGTTGAGGATGGGCGGATTCTCCATGCGGGTACAACAAGGGATACGGGTGGGGCGCTGGCTGTATATATGCTGTTTGGGTCACATATATGCCAAAAGGGTACGCAGCACGTCCTCGGGCCGGGGCGTGTGCAGCGGGTAGCGGGCGCGCAGGGCGGGGGCGGCGCTGTCCATGATGTAGGGCGTGCCCACCAGGTCCAGCATGGCGGTGTCGTTGAAGTTATCGCCAAAGGCCATGACCTCGGCGGGGGTGATGCCCAGCGTTTTGCAAAGCAGCGCCACGCCAGTGCCCTTGTTGGCCAGGGTGGTGTCGATCCAGTACGGCCCGGCCACGGCGGCATTGGCCTGCTGCCAGCGGGGGACGAAGCGGTCAACGTACTTTTCCACGCCCTCGTGCAGATAGACGCTGACCTTGACGATGTCCTCGGGGATCTCGGCAGGGTCGTGGATGAATTTGTACTTGTTGCCGATGAATTTTACGCGGTCCGCCATCCCTAAGCCGCGGGACATCAGATAGCCGCAGCACTGGCCGGAGAGCATGACCTCGCCCTGACCGTCGCAGCGGTTCCACATGTCCCAGGCGATCTCCTCGGCCAGGGCGCGGGGCATGGGGGTCTTGCCGATGCACTGCTCGTTTTTGTACAGCACGCCGCCGTTTTCGCACAGGAAAACGCAGCAGTCGGCTACCGGCTCAAACAGTTTGCGCAGGCTGGTGTACTGCCGCCCCGACGCCGGGCAGAACAGGATGCCCCGGGCGGAGAGGGCTTTGATTTGGGAGAGGATTTCCGCTTCCAGCGTCTTTTTGCCGTATTGCAGCAGCGTGCCGTCGATGTCGCTGCAGATGAGTTTGATGTTGGTGGGGGTGATGGGCATAATGGGTCTCCTTGCGGTGTGAGGGGTATGATAGGGCAATACCGCATAATTCTAAGTGCCGTAGCCGCCGGAGCGGTGCTTAAGCCGTCAGGCGGGAATTGTGCGGTGTTGCCTAAAGCCCATGACCATAACGAAAAAACAGAGAAGCGAGCAATGAACAAAAATAGCGGCTAAAGTGACAAGTGTAAAAACCTGGCAGCTGGTGCCCCTCTTGACAAAAGAGAAAACTGTGATAAAATAGTTCAAAAATGAACAAAACACAGAAAGAAGAATGCGAAATGCAGCTGGTCAACCCGCTGGAGCAACAGAACGCGGTAAAAACGTTATATTCTGAATTTGTCAGCCCGGTGTGCGCTAAATATGGCTTAACGCGCATTGAGCTGGATATTTTGCTGTTTTTAGCGAACAACACCCGCTATGATACGGCAACCGATATTGTGGAGGTTCGTTTTTTAGCAAAATCTCAGGTGTCGGCGGCAATCAAAAATCTGGAAGCCCGCGGCTGCCTGCGGCGGGAATACCAGTTGGAAAATCGCAAAACCGCCCACCTGCGCCTGTGTGACCCCGCGCAGCCGATGATAGCGGCCGGGCGCAGCGCACAGGAACAGTTTGGCGCGGCGCTGTTGGATGGATTTACCCCCGAAGAGCTGGAGCATATGCAGCGCAGCATGGAGCGCATCCGCAAAAACGTGGAAAAGTATCTGGAGGATAAAAACAATGACAATGTTGATTAAATTTATCGTGTGCTTTATTGCCGGCATCGGCGCGGGCCTTGGCACCGGCTTTGCCGGCATGAGCGCGGCGGCGGTCATCAGCCCGATGCTCATTACCTTTTTGGATATGCCCGCTTACGAGGCTGTGGGCATTGCACTGGCCAGCGATGTGTTGGCCAGCGCGGTCAGCGCTTATACCTATGGCAAAAACAAAAATCTGGACATCCGCAACGGCGTTGTGATGATGGTATCGGTTTTGTGCTTTACCATGGTGGGCAGCTGGATCGCCAGTCAGGTGCCCAACAGCACGATGGGCAGTTTCTCGGTATTTATGACATTCCTGCTCGGCGTTAAGTTTATTGTAAAGCCGGTTATGACCACCAAGAACGCAATGGAAGCGGTAGACCCCAAAAAGCGGTTTGTACAGTCGGTGATCTGTGGTGTGATGATCGGTTTTATCTGCGGGTTTATCGGTGCAGGCGGCGGCATGATGATGCTGTTGATCCTGACCAGTGTGCTGGGGTATGAGCTGAAAACCGCTGTGGGTACCAGCGTATTCATTATGACCTTTACAGCCTTTACCGGTGCCGTCAGCCACTTTGCCATCGGCGGTATGCCGGACCTGTGGTGCCTGGTGTTCTGTGTGGGGTCCACGCTGTTGTGGGCGCGCATTGCCGCACGCTTCGCCAACAAGGCCAGCCCCGCCACCCTGAACCGCGCCACCGGCGTTGTGCTGGTTGTGCTGGGGGTGGCAATCATGGGGGTAAACTACATTAAATAATTAGGAATGAGTAATTAGAAATTAGCAATGAAAGGAAAAAGCGCACAGCGCCGATAGATCGGGCGCTGTGCGCTTTTTTATATCGTTTAGTAAATGGATTACTGGACGTCAGAGGAAGAGTCGTCGGAGGAAGCTTCGGTGGATTCTTCGGCTTTCTCGGTGGGGTCTTCGGGCAGGGGCTCGTTATCTTTGGCGAGGGCGGCGTTCAGGTCGTCTTCGCGCATCTTGTTGATGGTGCTTTCAATGGTAAAGCACTTGTTCAGCGGCTGGTAGATGCACAGCAGGGCAGGAAGCATCGGCAGCCAGAAGTTGGTGAACGGCAGAATGATCGTCGTCAGCGGGAAGAACAGCAAAATGGCGCCCCAATACACGGCTTTGATGGCGATGGCACCCAGGCTGCGGGGCAAGTAGCCCAAGAACAGCAGCAGGCTGTTTTTCAAAATGCCGTACAGCGGCAGATCCAGCAGGGCAATCTGCGGCCAGATGTAACTTTCCAAGCCCAGCGTTACCACAAAGCTTAGGATCAGCAGCACCCAGGTAACAATACCGGCGCTGATGACCGACATGTGGAACAGGGTAAAGATCTGCATCGAAAGCACCAGACCAGTCAGCATGCCGGGAACCAGGCTTTCCCTGGCGTTGCGCTTCCACACGCGGCGGTAGGTTTCCCACCAGTAGCCAGGTTCATCGCGCAGGCTGCGCAGCACGGTATCAGCCATGGCGCTCAGCTCCGGGCCTGCAATCAGGCCGCCGATGATACCGGCCAGCAGCATGAACAGCAGCGCGTGCGTTTCAACGGCAAAAAACATACCGATAATGAAAGGCAGGCAGCCCAGGAAAGCCAGGAAACCGGCGCGGAAAAAGTTCCACATATCGCGGCCCATAATTTCGGCCAGGCGGGCAACACCCTTTTTGCGCGGGGCGTCCGGGCGCACGCCCGGTCCGGGACGGGTAAAGCGGTCAGAAGAGAAAAAAAGTCCCATGGCGGTAGAATCTCCTTTGTTTTAACAAGCACTGCGCTTGAAATATACTTATTTATTATATCAGTGTTGGCGGCCAAGAGCAACAAAAAAATGCGGGTGGGGTGTGGGCGGTATGCCGCGGTGACATGTAAAATCTGGTTTTAATCTTTACAAATCATTACAAAACAAGTACAATAAATCTATACGTTGCCCGGAGCTTTGGGCCGGGCAGGATTTTATCCATCCAGCTGTATGAGCAGAAAAGAGGACCCAGCCGATGAAACGTAATATCCTTTGCACTCTGGCCGTTATGGCAGCTTGTGCGATCCTGGTTGCCTGCGGCAAAACCGATGATCAAATCTCGCCCATTACGCCGGAATCCAACGCCGCCAGCAGCGAGGCCGAGGCTACCCCGGAACCCACCCCGACCCTGCCCCCGTATGAAGCTAACGTGCTGACCGGCGAGGCTAAAGGCGAAAATTATCCCGAGGGCCAGCGCATTACCGCCCTTATGGTGAACAACCTTGTGGACGCCCGCCCGCAGCGTGGCCTTTCCAAGGCGCAGATGCTGTTTGAAATCAAGGTGGAAGGCGGCATCACCCGCTTTATGCCGGTGTTCAATGATTACCACGATATTGATGAGATTGGCCCCATCCGTTCCGGCCGTGACCAGTTCTTCCAGCTGATCCTGCCCTGGCAGGCTCTGTATATCCACGAAGGCCAGTCTGTTGTCATGCAGCAGTACGCCCTGGATTATGATTACGGCCTGCTGAACAACAATGATGGTGCTTCCGGCTACCGTGATTACAACCGTGTGAACTGGCGCGGCCTGAGCTATGGCAACGGCCTGGCACTGGAACACACGATGTACACCAGCGGCGAAAACATTGAAAAGTATATCACCAACAACAATGTGGATATGAACCGCACCTACAATTCCACTTTCTTTAACTTTGTGGATTACCGCCAAGATAACCCGGTGCGCGACCTGACCCAGTCCCAGGATTCCCAGCTGACCACCAAGGACGGCCCGGTGGTGAAGGACGGCGAATATGTGGAGATCAGCCACAGCCAGTCCTACAAGACCCGTTTCCTGTACGATAACACCAACAACGTCTACCTGATGCAGCAGAACTTCTCCGGCAACTGGCGTGATACCATTGACGAAGAGTACAACGATTATCAGCTGCAATTCCCCAATGTGATCGTTCTGTTCACCGATATTCACACCTACCCCGGCCACGAAACCACGGACCTGCAGTATGTAGAATACAGCTGGGGCGGCATCGGCTATTACTTCTATGGCGGCAAGTGCGAAAAGATCTACTGGCAGAAGGGTACCCCGCTGGAAGCCCTGCGCCTGTACTATCTGGACGAAAACGGCCAGTGCAGCGATACCCCCTGCGAGATCAATATTGGCAAGAGCTATGTGACCATTGTGGATGTGGACGAAGCCATCAACCTGAAGGTGGGCAACCTGGCCGACTTTGACCTGGATGCCGCAACGGTAAGCGCTTCCAACACTTCCATTGATGCCGACGCCAAGGCGGGTGAAAGCCTGGGGACTTCCACCACCGACCTGGTCAGCGCAGCGCGCAACAACCAGGCTGTGGGCAACACCGAAAGCAATACCCAGAGCACCACCCAGAGCAGCACCACCACCAATACCAGCAATGACAGCCAGAGCGCGGAGTCTGCCCCCCAGCAGGACAACACCCCGCAGCAGGATACCGCCGACCAGAGCAGCGCAGATGACACCGCCAGCGATGACAGCGGTGAGGATATCCCCTGGGCGGATTGAGCGTGACGCCGGAGCGCCACGCTCCTGCACCTCTCCTTTGAAACCACCCTATCGCAAAAAAAGCATGTTCTCATGCCTTTTTTGCTTGCAAGGTATTCCAAGCGTCGGCGCATGTCTGCCGCTTGGAATGGCTTTTAGAATTTTTTCCGACAGTCTAAAGTGCCCGCCCGCAGGGCGGGTGCTTTTTTGTAACAGGAGTCTGTATGACTGAGCGTTCAAACAAGAAAAAATACCCCCTGTGTGCCGCAGCCCTGGCGCTGGCTGTGCTGCTGGCAGGCTGCGCCCCGGCGGAAGGCACCGCAGTAGCCACAGCGCAGCCCACGGCAGAGCCGACAGAAGCACCCACCCCAACGCCGGAACCCGAAGCGAACCCCCTGACCGGGGAGCAGGGCGATTATACCAACCAGCGCCCGGTGGCGGTCAGCATCCGCACCGGGGATGGCAGCACCCCCCAGTGGGGCATTGCCGCTGCGGATGTGCTGATTGAGGGCGTGACCGAGGGCAAGACTGCCGGGTTGACCGCGGTGTTTGCCAGTGTGGACAGCGTGGAAAAAGCCGGCCCGGTGGCCCCTGGGCGGGATCTGCCGCTGCAGCTGGTGCTGCCGCTGAATGCCGTTCCGGTACACATTAACAAAAGCGTGTATGCTTCCAACCTGCTGAACGTGCTACAATACCAGGATCTGGACGGCTACCATGCGGGCACCGCAGGTTTTGCCTTTGACGAGGACCGCGCCAACAGCGGCTACCGGGAGGAAAACTGCTGGTACACCACAAAAGATCTGATCAACACCGGCCTGGCAACCTATAACACTGATACCGCCGGTGCCAACATGCCGCTGTTCCACTTTGTCCAGCGCAAGGACCCGGAGCAGCAGAATGCCAAAAGCCTGTATATCACCTTTTCCAACAAGGATACCGAAGAACTGGTTTATTCGCCGGAAGTGGGCCTGTACCTGAAAAACAATGCCGATGGCAGCCCCATGATGGATGCGGGCAATAACGAGCAGGCAGCGTTCACCAATGTGTTTGTACTGTATGCTTCCTCCGGCGTAAAGGATGACGGCGTGACCCGCCAGTATGACCTGACCGGCGGCACCGGCATCTACCTGACAAAAGGCGGATGGGAGACCATCCAGTGGACCAAGGGCGATGCCACAGCGCCGCTGCAGCTGACCGATGCCAGTGGTAAAACGCTGGATGTGAATCCCGGCAAGAGCTTTCTTGCCATCTGGGGCGGCTATTATGGCCAGGCTCTGCGCCTGCTGGACGGGGACGGTAACGAGCAGGCATTGCCGGAAAAACCGGCCCTGCTGGACAGTGCTGTGCCGGATGAAGCCGCTGAGGCTGCTGAACAGGCACAGCAGCACGCCCAGGCCCTTGTGGATGCCCAGGACAGGCTGAACCAGGCCCAGACTGCCCTGAACGAAGCCCTGCAGGCCCAGCAGGATGCAGCCGGAACGGCAGACAGCGCCGATGACGATGCCGCCAGCCAGCGTGTGGCGGAGGCCCAGGCGGCCTATGACGCCGCCGCTGCCGAGCTTGCCGCTTTGCAGCCCGCGGAGGAGACCGACGGGAACACCGAGCCCGCCGCCGACAGCGCCGAGGAACCCCAGAGCGAACCGGATTCAGCCAACGGGGAAAACGCAGGCTGACCCACAACAGAAAACCCAAAAATAAAATGCCGTCCCTGCCAAAACAGGGGCGGCATTTGGTTGATATTGGCGGTGTTGACGGGATTACTCTTCCGCACCGTCCAGGTAGCCATAGGGCACAATGTCAAAAGCTTCGGCAATATGGTCGCGCATCCACATTTCGGCGTCCAGGCGCAGGCTGTAGCCACAGCCGGGGTCGGTCATCCATTCCTCCGGCTTGTGCTGCGGCAAAACGTGGTTGGCCATCATGTTCATGATCACGCCGCCGTGGGTGATGCAGGCAGCTTCCTCGGTATGGGTGCGCAGCTGGTATTCAAACAGCTTCATCAGCATCACGTTGGTGCGGTCGTAGAAGGCTTTGCGGTCCTCGGCACCATCGGGGTTGGTGCGGCTGGTGGGGTCCATCCACTGGGCAAATTCCGGGTCCTTGACCAGCTCAGTGATGGGGCGGTTTTCAAACTTGCCAAAGTTCATCTCCCGCAGGTCCTGCAAAATCGTGAGCTTGGCGTTGGGGAACAGCACTTCCGCTGTTTGCTGGGCGCGCAGCATGGGGGAGCAGAACACAAGCGGAACATCCGGATACTGGAACTTGGTTTTCAGCTCCTCCAGCTGGGCGCGGCCCTCCGCGCACAGGGGCAGGTCTGTGCCGCTGCCGATATAGCGGCCATCCAGGTTGCCCTGGGTCAGGCCGTGGCGGATCAGATGCAGTTTATAATATTTCAAAAACAAAACCTCCTGACGGATATATGTTGCAAAAAAAAAAGATTACAAAATGGTTACAAAATAAGAACGGGTGAAAAAAGACACACAATATTTGTACAGGAAAACACGCAAAATGTCAATATCTAGTTTGTTTGGCCCGCTTTGAAGGAAATACCGAAAAAATTGACAAAAAATTGGCGAATTTGATGTTTACAAATCGTTTTTTGGCAGATATAATTTACACCATGTAGAATGCAGTAGAGCCCGCATTTGTGCCGCAGCCAAAAGCGGCGCACAAAAGCGCGGTTCCTGCCAATAGGATGCCTACCCGGCCCAACGCGGCGCAGCGAACCCTTAAGCTACATTCCGGTGTGCTTTGGGGATTTCTGCGCATTTTGGGGTCTTTATCTGCCGCAAGCCCGGCAGGGTGTAAGGCGGCAGGCAGCGGTGCAAACCCGCAAGGCGGAAAACAGAACGGCGGGGGCGTGCCGGCCCCTAAGGTGCTGCAGGAACCGGCGGAATGTCCGGCCCCTGCACCCTGGCGATGCAGCGCAAACCCTGTGCGGCCTTTGCGCGCTGCGTTCTGGTAAAGTGTGAAGGATGGCAACAAGATGGCAATGGAATTTAACCGCATCATTACCCTGCTGCGCAAAGAGCGGGGCATTACCCAAAAACAGGCGGCGCAGGAGCTTGGCATCAGCCAGGCGCAGCTTTCCCATTATGAGAAAGGCATCCGGGAATGCGGCCTTGAATTTGTGGTGCAGATTGCGGATTACTATAATGTTTCCTGTGACTACCTTTTGGGGCGCAGCGCAGAGCGCAGCGGCCAGACCATCAAGGTGGAAGAACTGCCCGATGCCGGCGGTGCAACCTCCGGCAGCATTTACCGCGGCAGCGTGCTGCCCACCATGTATAAAAAACTGATTGAAAATTCGCTGGACATTTTGTTTGACCGGTTGGATCAGTGCAAGGATAAGCGGGTGGTTACCTCCGTCAGCAATTATCTGATGCTGGCCGTCTACCGTATGTTCCGCCGCCTGTACCAGGCTGCGCCGGGCAATGTGGCCAGCATGTTCCGCATAACGCCCGCCCGCTGGGAGCGTGACGCCGACGCCGCCATGTTCTTGCAGGAAGGTGAGCTTTCGGCCACCATGGCAGGGGAGAACGGCGCATGCCCCGACCCCGCTGCCTTTGAGATGAACACCGAGACCCTGGCCAGGGATTACCCGCGCCACGCCACCAGCCTGATGAACCTGATCAAGAACAGTGAGGAAGTCATCCGCAAGCACAATGCCTGAACCGGATGCCGCTGCAAAATAACAAAAATTCTGCCTGCCCCAAGGGATTGGGACAGGCAGTGTTTGTATAAGGGTGAACGGTGCGGCAGAGCTTACAGTTTGGCAAGCTCCTTGCGGCAGGCTGCACAGATGCGCTTGCCGCGGAAAAGAATGCTATCCCCGGTTACTTCACCACACAGGTCACAGCAGCCGTCTGCGCGGTACTTGCGCAGCAGGATGGTATCACCATCGGTAAAGATTTCAAGGGGAGTATCAGTGGTGATACCAAACGAATCTCGCAGTTCCTTGGGCAGAACAAAACGGCCTAAGCTGTCAACACTGCGGATGATTCCAGTAGATTTCATAGGCTAACCTCTTTCATATGTAGTACATCACCCGGAAAAAGCGACACCAACGCTTTTTGTATACACAGTATACCTTTAATTTCCACCAATGTCAATATTTGGAAATCGAAAAAATGAAATTTTCCGGCGTTTTTGACGAAAAAAGAAAAATGACGTTTTATCGTGTATAAAAATTGCAATTTGTGTACGTTTTGGTCATCTTTTGCTACAACTCTGATACCAGTACAGGATATGATACAGATAACGATGGTAGATTTGGAAAGGCTGGTGTGCAGGATGACAAGATACAAACAGGAAAGCGCAAAATATCGCAAAATAGTTGCGGTAGTCCTGATATTGTTGGCAGTGCTGGCGGCCGTTTGGCTGGCGGAAAGATGGTATACCAGGCATAAAACATCGGCGGCTGCAGCGGGTGTAAACCCCATCGGCCAGCTGCTGACCGGCCAGCCCGACCCGGCGGAGCCTTATACAGGTACCATCAGCCTGGTGGTGGCCGGGTATGACCGTTCGGCGGAGGACGGCGAAGAAGAGATCGGCCTGACGGATATGATCCTGTATCTGCAGTGGGACTGTGACCGGAACAAGCTGGAGGTGCTGCAGGTTCCGCCCAGCCTGTATGTGGGGTGGAGCACCGGACAGGCGGAAGCAGGCGAGGGGGAAGAAAACGCCGCAGACCCCACCGGCCAGGGCAGCACAACGGGGCGTATCAATGCCGTAGCCAGGGAGACAGGCGGTCTGCAGGGACTTTGCGATGAAATCACCGCCATGACCGGCCTGCCGGTGGATGGCTACCTTGGCATGGACCTGAACGGCCTGGGCGATATTGTGGAGTACATCGGTGGGGTAGAAGTGGATATTCCGCAGGAAATAGAGAACGGCGGTTCCTACCTGCCCAAAGGCAGGTACCTGTTGGACCGCAGCTCGGTGGAGTTCCTGGTGCGGGAACGCCGCAGTTATGCGTATGATGATATGGATCGCCAGCGCGTGCTGCGCAGCGTGTTTGCCGGATTGCTGCGGTATGCCCAAAGCTGTACCCTGGTGGATGCCGCCAAGCTGGTGCCGGTCATTATGCCCTATATGCAGACCAATTTGGATATGGATACCCTGATGCAACTTGCCGCCAGCGCGGAGAGCCTGCAGGCAGAACAGGTGGTGTTTACCATCCCCAGTGCTTACGCAGTGCAGACGAACAGCGTCAGCGCGATTGTGTGGGACCCAGAGATTATGGCACCGCTGCTGCGGGTGCGCTTTGGGCTGGACTGTGACCCGCAGGACCTGAACCTGCCCGCCCCCGCGCTGGAAGCCAGCGAAGCGGACGCGGGGGAGAGTTATGCCTATTCTGATTATATCGAAGGCAGCGTGCAGAACCTGAGCGAGCTGGCAGGCGGCGAAGAATGAATCTCCAGAGTCAATAGGAAAAAATTTCCGCACAAAAGTTGTAACAAAACGCAGAGCTGCATCGTTTTATTGAGTGAAACCAGGAACGAGAACATTTCCCCTGCATCACAGGCAGGGGCAGATTAAAGATAAGGCAGAACCGCATCCGGCAGGGCAGCACACAAACCGCCAGGCGGATGCGGGGGCGCCATAGAGTTGTAAGGAAGAAAAGATGGCAGTTTACAGAAAAAAGCAGCCTGCCCGCCGTCCGGTGCGGCGCGGCTGGAAGCGGCACGCGCGCACAGGGATGTTCCTCTTCGCGTTTGCGCTGGTGGCCGTTACTGTGGGGGTGATTTTGCCCCACGCGGGGGTGATGAGCGCTGCGGCAGAGGGCAGCACGCTGACAGAGAAGATTTTTACCACCGTGCAGAACAAGAACCTGCCGGTAATCGCAATCGACCCCGGCCACGGCGGCACTGACCCCGGCAGCGAGGGCAGCGGCCTGTGGGAGTACGAGATGACCTGGCAGGTGGCCAACGAGCTGGTAAACCTGCTGGAGCAGGATGGCCGCTATGCCCCGGTGCTGACCATTACCGAGGAAGAAAGCCAGAACAGCGATATGCCGCGCGTGGAACCGGCGGAACGCGCCCAGCGCGCGAATGACGCGGGTGCAGTGCTGCTGTTTTCTATCCATGGCAATTCCGATCCGAGCGGCACGGCCAGCGGCTTTGAATGTTACGCCATTCCGCCGGGGCAGCAATACCATGACGAGAGCGTGGCCCTGGCCCGCCTGACCGCCCAGAAGATCACCCAGACCGGCCAGCCCCTGCGCGGGCAGGACGGTGTGCGGTACATTTATTTTGATACATACGATAACCGCATGGTGTATGAATCCAGCGACGAGACCCCGCGCAATGAACCGACCTTCCGCCTTTTGGCGGACGCCGACTGCCCGGCGGTGCTGGTAGAACAGTGCTTTTTGACCAACCCCCAGGATGCCGCCCGCCTTGCCACCCCCAGCGGCACCAAACAGGCCGCAAAGGCGTATTATGAGGCAATATGCGAATGGATGGAAGGCAGGTAAAAGGCAGAAAGTAGGAGCTGAAGGTAATTTCTCATTTCTAATTCCTAATTAGCAAAAAAGAACCGGTGCAGTTGCACCGGTTCTTTTTTTGCTATAATCAGGCTTCTTCTTCCGCAAAGTTCCCAAGGGCTTTGGCCTGCTCGATGACTTTGGCTTCCAGCATCTGGGGCAGGGTTTCGTAACGGACAAAATCAAAGGTAAACCAGCCGCGGCCCTGAGTCAGCTGACGCAGGAATGTGGTAAAGTCCTGCATTTCACTCATGGGCACTTCGGCTTCCACAACCTGCTCGCCGTCCTCGTCCGGGTTCATGCCCAGCACGCGGCCGCGGCGCTTGGTTACTTCGCCCATGATATCGCCGGTGTTGTCGGCGGGTACATGGGCTTTCAGGGTGCCGATGGGCTCCAGCAGAACGGGGCCGGCTTCGGGGATGGCGGCCTTGTAGCTCAGCTTGGCGGCCATGATGAACGCCATTTCGCTGGAGTCTACCGGGTGATAGCTGCCGTCCAGCAGGGTGGCTTTCAGGCCAACCATGGGGTACCCGGCCAGAACGCCGTGCTGGGCTGCCTGACGCACACCCTTTTCCACAGCGGGGAAGAAGTTCTTCGGCACGCTGCCGCCGAACACGTTTTCGGCAAACTCAACGTCCTCACCCGGAATGGGCTCGAACTGGATCCACACATCGCCAAACTGGCCGTGGCCGCCGGTCTGCTTCTTGTGGCGGCCCTGGGCCTTGCAGCTCTTGCGGATGGATTCGCGGTAGGGTACGCGCGGAACTTCCAGCGTGATCTCAACGCCAAACTTGTTCTTCAGCTTGGCAACGGCAACTTCCAGGTGCTGAGTGCCCAGGCCGCTGATGATCTGCTGCTTGGTTTCGGGGTCAACGGTAAAGGAAATGGCCGGATCTTCTTCGATCAGGCGGGCCAGCGCGCCGGAAACCTTGCCCTCATCGCCCTTTTTGGCAACCCTGACAGCCATGCGGTAGCAGGCAACGGGGTAGCTGGGGGCGGGCAGGGTGACAACACGGGCAGGATCGCATAGGGTATCGCCGGTCTTGGCGGTGGCCAGTTTGGCAACTGCGCCAATATCACCGGCCACAATGGCGGGGGTGTCGGTCTGTTTTTTGCCGCACACGGTCAATGTTTTGCCCAGGCGCTCCGGCTGGCCGGTGCGGGCATTGATGACGTTGCTGGTTGCGCTCAGCTTGCCGGACAGAACCTTGATAAAGCTCAGCTTGCCCACAAACGGGTCGGCAACGGTCTTGAACACATAAGCGCAGGTGGGGGCGGTGTCGTCCACGGTGATTTCAACCGGCTCACTGTCAGCGTTTTCGCCAACAACAGCGGCGGTTGCGGCGCTGGGCAGCAACTCCTTCATGTTGTACAGCAGCATATCCAATGCCTGCAGGTTGACGGCACTGCCGCAGAACACGGGGGTGATCTGGCCGGTGCGCACGCCTGCGGCCATGCCGGTAACGATCTCTTCGGTGGTGAACGGCTCGCCCTCAAAGAACTTTTCCATCAGGGTCTCGTCGGTTTCGGCAATGGCTTCATACATAGCCTGGATCAGGCCCTCAAAGCGGTGGCCAATATCAGGCAGGTCGATCTGCACCTGTTTGCCGCTTTCGTACTTGAATGCCTTCTGGCTGAACAGGTTGATGTAAGCCACGGTGCCATCGTCCAGGCGGGCAGGCACAACACAGGGGCAGATAGAAGGGCCGAACTTGATTTTCAGCTGTTCCAGAATCTTGAAGTAGTCAGAATTTTCAAGGTCAGATTTGGTCACGAACACCATGCGGGCCTTGTTGTTTTTCAGTGCCAGTTTATAGGCCTTTTCTGCGCCGACGGTAACACCGGAACGGCCAGAAACACAGATCAGGACACTTTCCGCAGCGGTGATGCCCTCGGCAGCGCCGGTTTCAAAATCAAACAGGCCGGGAACATCAATCAGGTTGAACTTGGTGCCGTTACTCTCCACGGGAATCACGCTGGAATTCAGCGATGCTTTGCGGCGTGCTTCTTCGGGGTCAAAATCGCTGGCGGTGGTGCCGTCCTCAACACGGCCCATGCGCTCAGTTGCACCGCTCAAATACAGCAGGGATTCGGTCAAAGTCGTTTTGCCGCAGCCTGCGTGGCCGGCCACAAGAATGTTGCGAATGTCCTTACTGGCGTATTCCATTGTCTTACAAACCTCTTTTCGCGCCGGGATAAGCTCTCCCCACCCGGCATATGTATTTATTGTGATGTGGTATGCTCCACATTTGGCATGTTTTTACTTTACCACACTTTTTGCCTAAAATAAACAGTTTTTTTGAATATTTTTGAAAATATTTGTGAACGAATAATGAGCGAGCAGGCACGGCGCAAAATTGGTGCGTTGGTGCGTGCAATGGCAGGGCGCTGCCGCCGCCGTGATTTTGCCATAGCAGGAATAGAAATCCGTTCCAAGGGGTACCGCACAATTCCTGCGCTGTTTGGAATGATGCAGGTTTGCTGTCAGCTTTTCTGCCGTTCCAGCCGCACAATGGCCACGGTGATATCATCCTGGCGCGCCCCACTGCGGCGCACAGCGCTGGCGGCAACGGCTTCGGCGGTCTGCTGCGGGCTTTGACCCAGCCGGGTGCTCAGGGTCAGCTGGTCACACAGCCAGGCGGAGCCATCGCACAAAGCACCGTCGCTGACCATCATCACGGTGTCGCCCACATCCAGCGTTAAGGCGGTGGAACGGCCCGTTACAGTGGGCAGCACCCCCATGGGCAGGCTGGCACCATCCAGCGTGCGCACAACGCCTGCCCGGCATAAAAAGCTGGGGGCCGCCCCCGCTTTGAACAGTCCGGCCCGCCCGGTGTACAGGTCCAGCGTCAGCAGGTCCAGCGTTGCACCGCTTTCCTGCCCTGCGTTTTTCAGGCCCAGTGCCACGTTGACCAGCCGGGCAGCGCTTTCGGCGGCAAACCCGGCCTGCAGCAGCTGGGCCGTCAGTTTGGCGGCCATCTGGCCGTCCACGGCGGCGGGCTTGCCGGTGCCCATACCGTCACACAGCAGCATCTGGGCGCGGCCTGCACTGTCGCAGAATTGACGGCAGGCATCCCCGCTCACGGTTTCCGGCGGGGCAGGGCGGCTGGCCAGGCCGAACACGGCGCGGTAGAGCGGGCGTTCGCCAAAATGCAGCATGGTCACGGTGCGGCAGTTGGTTACTTCCGGTGGATCAAAGTCCCGGCGGCAGATGCGGCCCATTTCCTCGGCCAGGGCGCGGCACTCGCCGGGGGTAAAGCTGGTCCGGGGCAGGGTAACGGCGGCGGTAACCCGCCCGGCCAAATCAGTCAGGACGGTACATTCCAGTGGTTCCAGCCCAAGAGAAGCAAACAACTGGGTGGTGCGGGCTTCGCGCCGGGGGTCCGGCAGGCCAGCCCGGCCCAGGCGGGCGGCCATTTGGGCTAAAGCTGTGGCCATGGCGCTGTACTGCTCGGTCAGGGCGGTGCGCAGCAATTCGGCGCGGGCGCGGGTCTGGCGGCGGCTGCACCATAGCCGGTAACCGTGGCTGACGGTGGCACACAGGTCCGCCGGGTGGACGCAGGTGGAAAGCTGCCCCGGCAGGTCCTCCAGCTCCACGCGGCCGTTGTGTTCCAGCGCGCCGCGCAGGGCGTACAACCCATCCATGGCGGTGGAATACCCCTGAACCCAACAGGTATTGCGGCGGGCGCAGTTCTGACACAGGTGCTGGGCGCAGAACTCTACCACATAGTCATAGCTTTCGCCGCGGGGCGGCATCTGGCAGCTGCATACAGCGTTCACTGTTTCGGCAATGTCGGATAAGGTATCTGCCACGCCGGAAAGTTTGCGTGCCGCGCTGGTCAGGCTTTGGGTGCCGACCGGTGGGGCAGGCGGCGGAAACACCGCCCGCAGAGCCTGCTCCGGGCAGAGCAGAAAGCCCAGTAGCCCGGCCCCGGCGGCAAGACCGAGGGTGAGTACGCCGGTCAGGTTGGGGGCGGCCAGCGCCCCCAGCGCACACCCGGCAGCAAATACGGCGGCCCCGCTGCGGCGCTCGCCGGGGCAAAAGACCGCTGTCCCAAGCCCGCCCGCAGCCACGGCCAGCGCGGCAAAACAGAGCGCCGGGGCGGCAGCGGTCAGGGCCATGGCAAGCACAAGAGCCAGTACGGCGGTGTGCTCCAGGTTGCCCGCGCAGGCACAGCACAAAATGCAGAACGCCGCCCCCGCCAGCCCCGGTGCAAACCCCGGCAGGGCAGCGCGCTGCAAACAGGCGGCGGCCATGGCGGCCCACAGGCAGGCCCCGCGCGGGGTGCCGATGTGGAGCTTGTGGATGCCCAGCCCCACCAGCACGGCCAGCGCGGCGGAGCACAGCAGGCTGGCCGTATCCGCCGGGCTTGCGCCGCCCACCAGGGTGACAAGCCCCTGTTCCAACAGCAGAACGCCCACCCCGCAGGCCGCGCCGGGCAAAAAGCCGGTCTGGCCCAGCTGGCGGCCCACAATGCGGGCGGTCAGCGCCCCGATGCAGGCCCCCGCCAGCTTCAAGGCGGTATCCAGCGGCTGGAACAATAGCAGCCCGGCCAGGCAGCCCAGCGCGGCGGCGGGGGCATATGTATTGCCACAGCCCAGCAGCAGGCCAAGGCCAAAGGGCGCGGCCCCGCCGTAAACCTGCCCGGCACTGAGAAGCAGCCCGGTACCACAGGCGGCAAGCTGCCATAACACGGCGCGGTTCAGCCCGTGCAAAAGCGGGGCGCGGGGCAAGGCGGGCGGTGCCGTTTTGGCGTTGGCGGTGCGCACAGCCTGCCGGATGCGCGGCGCAGTGGATGATGTGGCTGGTGTGTTTTGCATGGTGATCCCTCCCTCAACCATGCTGTGTGCATGGTGTTATTATTGTATCGGAGGGCACCCGCACTTTTTGCCGCTGTGCGCAGAAGCCCCAAAACGCCCGGTAAAGGCGGAAAAACAAGCGGACTTCGACGGCAAAAAAGCATTGCGGACAAGCCCCTGCGCAAAGCAACAGCCCCACCCGTAAAATGCGGGTGGGGCTGTTGGAAATGAGTGCTTTGAATTGCCGGAATGATTATTCGGCGGCCTTTTTGGCGTCGGCTTTCTTCTGGAACTTTTCGTTCTGGATGATAAAGCGCTCGTGGGTGGCGCGGCCAACTTCGCCGGCGTCGTCATACATCACGGCGCTGAAGGTCAGCTTGCGGCCGTCCACGGCGGTCAGTTCACTTTCGCAGCGCACCATCATGCCAACGGGTGTGGGGGCGTTGTGGGCCAGTTCCAGCTTGGTGCCAACGGTGCCGCAGCCGGGGTCCAGCTCCGGGGCAACGCTCTGCCAGCAGGCTTTTTCAACCAATGCGGCAAGGGCGGGGGTGGCGAACACATTCAGCTCACCGCTGCCCATGGCGGCAGCGGTATTGGCGGCGGTTACGGCAACGCTGGCGCTGCCTTTGATTCCGGGATTCAGCATAGTACAATACTCCTTTTATCAGCAACAATTTTGCGGTGGGGAATATGCCTTTTATTATACACGCTTTGCTGCCGTTTGAACAGCATATCTGTTTGACGCGGCAAAAAAACAGGGGTATAATATCTTTTAATACAAAAGAAGTAAACGCAGCCCGTCAATGCGCTGCCCGGCTTTGTGTTTTGATCGAGGAGAATAGAATGGAAGCAGCCAATAAGATTGCCATTATTACCGATACCTGCTGCGATCTGCCGCAGGAATATCTGAAAGAATACCCCATTTTCTGTGTGCCGCTGGTGGTGACAAGCGGGACCGAGAGCTACCGCGATAACATTGATATTACGGTAGAAACGATCTATGCCCGCCAGAAAAACGAGAATTTCAAAACCAGCCTGCCCCGCCCGCAGGATATTGAGGATGTGTACAGCGCGATCGCCCGCCAGGGCTACACCCATGTGATCGTGCTGATGATCGCAGAGTGCCTTTCCAGCGCCAACAACCTGATGCGTCTTGCCGCCGAGGAACACCCGGAGCTGACCGTGAAAGTGTTCGACAGCAAAAGCGCCAGCATCGGTCTGGGTGCACTGGCGGTTCAGGTGGCGCGCTATGCGGTGCGCGGTGTGGCGTTTGACCCGCTGTGCGAACTGACCAAGCGGCTGATCGATGACACGGTGGTGTATTTTTCGCTGGATACGCTGGAGTACCTGCAGCGCGGCGGCCGCATTGGCCGCGCCACAGCGCTGGCGGGGGGACTTTTGCAGATCAAACCGATTTTGACCTTTGACCGCAAGGACGGCATGATCTCCACCGCCGCCAAGGTGCGCGGCCGCCGCGGTGTGCAGCAGCGGCTGATTGAGCTGGCAACGGAGCTGGCAGCCAAACACCCCGGCGAGGAGTATAACCTGGTCGTGTGCGATGGCAATGTGCCGGAAGAGGGCGCAGCGCTGGAAGCAGCTCTGACCAGCGCGCTGCCCAACGCCCACCGTGTGCTGCACGGCAAAATTGACGCCACCCTGGCCGTACACCTGGGGCCGAACCTGCTTGGCGTTGGGGTGCAGTTCCTGAACAGCAAGCTGCCGGCGTAACGTGGCCAGCAAAACAATTTAAAAAATAAAAACTGCCTGTACCGGGCGAGCGGATGCTCAATAGTACAGGCGGTTTTCGTTTTTATAGCGGGAAGAACGGGGAAGATAATAAAAAAAATAAGTAAGGTAGGGAAAGAAACCCGGACGCAGGCTGTGAGATAAAGTGCCCGGAACACCGAGTGCTGCGGCCAGCCCCAACTTTGTCGGGCCCCACTACGCATTATTCCGGGGGCCTTATCCCACAGCCTGCTGGCGAGTGGCGGGGATAGGAGGATGGGAAGGAGACGAAATATATACAGGGCAATACCGCATAATTCTAAGTGCCGATACGGCGAGCGAGGTGCGGCAGATGCTAAGCCAAAAGCGCAGATAATACTGGATGCTGCAAAGGTGAGCGCCGCCAGTGGCGGAAACAGCGAACCGAAGCAGGGGCAGCGGTCGCAGAGTGCGAGGGGCTTTTGCCCCCGAAGCACGATGCGGGTACCGCAACCCGACATTATCGAGCATTTTGGCAACGCAGATGCCGTGCCGCAGCCGCCGGAGCGGTGCTTAAGCCGTAAGGCGGGAATTGTGCGGTGTTGCCACAGGACAAAAAGAAAAAGGCAATCTTGCGAAATGGATGGCTGGATTTATCAGTCAATGGAAATCGTCTGGGCGGTGGGCTGCGGCTTTACATACTTGGGCAGGGTGATAGCTAGCACACCGTTGTTGTAAGCGGCACGCACTTTGGTGGTATCCACGCCGGTCACATCAAAGCTGCGAGTATAGCTGCCAAAGCTGCGCTCGCAGCGCAGGTAGCTGCCCTTTTTCTCGGCGTTCTCAAAATCGCTGTGGCGCTCAGCCTTGATGGTCAGCACTTTATCGTGCAGATTCAGGGCGATATCTTCTTTGCGGAAACCGGGCAGGTCGCACTCCATCACATAGGCATCGCCGATGTCACGAATGTCCGTCTTGAACTCTGCAAGGCTGTTATCGCCAAAGAAAGAACGATCAATATCCTCAAAATCGCGGAACGGATTGTAGCGGCGGTCTATCAGCATAGCCATAAGTCATATCTCCTTAAACATATCCATAAAGTTTTTTATCAGTATTGGCTCAGCAGCTCCGACACCCTTGGGAGCGGTGTCATTTTCTGTTGACGAGTATTACAGTACGCTATAATTGTGAATAAAATGTGAACTGTGCGTGAATTTTTAGCAGTCTTTGAATATGAGTGCTAAATGCAGATAAAATTTACAACTTGACGATGAAATTGAAATGCAAAACAAAACATAAAGAAAATAGCACATCTTTTTCATTCTGCCCAAAACGGGCAGGAAAAGGCTTGAAATCAGGAATGGGGCGTGGTATCGTTAAAGTGTTATCTCGTATGATATAGAAGATAAAAGGGAGGTGGGGCCATGCAGGAGCTTGGCCGAATGATAAAAAAGCTGTGCAGCAAGCTGTTCAGCCGCATTGTAATTACCGGGGTGCTGATTTTGATCCAGGCGGCATGGTTCTGGTCTTTGTTCACAAGCCTTTCCAGCTATGCGCACTGGCTGAACCCGCTGATGATAGCCTTGAGCGTTATCATGTGCGCGGTGCTTATCCGGCAGGATTCCACCGCGCCGGAGTTCAAGATCAGCTGGATGGTTCTTTTCATGATCATGCCGGTGCAGGGCGGTTTGCTCTACCTGCTGTGGGGCGATAAGCGCCCGGCATTCCGCCTGCGCAAAAAGCTGGATTGGGCCTATGATCGCATCCGCCCACTGCGCCGCACGGACCCTGCGGCACAGGCCATGCTGGAACGGGCCAACCCCCGCGCGGGGCGCACCGCAGCTTACCTGCGGGATTTTGCCGCTTACCCGGTGTATTCCGGCACCAACGTCAAGTTTTACGCTTCGGGAGAAGCGGTCTTTCCCGATCTGCTGGAAGCGCTTGAATCAGCACAGGAATCGATCCTTTTGGAGTTCTTTATTATCTCCAAGGGCAAAATGTGGGATGCCGTACATGATGTGCTGCGTCGTAAAGCGGCTCAGGGCGTGGATGTGCGGATGATTTATGACGATGTGGGCTGTGCCACTGGCCTGCCCGCCCAATACTGGAAGACCCTGCAGGTGGAAGGGATCCAGGCAGTGCCGTTTAACCCGTTTGTGCCGTTGCTGAACTTGGTGATGAACAGCCGCGACCACCGCAAGATTGTGGTGGTGGATGGAAAAACCGCCTTTACCGGCGGTTTTAACCTAGCGGATGAGTACATTAACCAAAAAGAGCGCTTTGGCTATTGGTGCGATACCGGCGTGCGGCTGCAGGGCCCCGCGGCGTGGAGCTTTGCCACGATCTTTCTGGAGCTGTGGGCCAGCCAGCGCCCCGACGATCCCGGTCTGGATGCTTACCGCGAGGAGCAGCCGTTCCCGGCGGAAGAGCCGACGATCGGCCTTGTGCAGCCCTACAGCGACAGCCCGGTGGATGATGAGAATGTTTCCAAAAATGTCTACCTGGACCTGATCACCCAGGCGCAGGAAACGCTGTGGATCACCACGCCGTACCTAATCTTGGATAACGCCACCATGACGGCACTGCGCCTGGCCGCAAAGCGCGGCGTGGATGTGCGCATTTATACCCCCGGCATCCCGGATAAAAAGATGGTTTACCAGCTGACCTGCAGCTACTTTGAGCCGCTGATCCGCTCCGGGGTCAAGATCTACACCTTCACGCCGGGCTTTCTGCACGCAAAAACCTGGCTGGTGGATGGCAGGATCGCCGTGGTGGGGTCCATCAATTTGGACTACCGCAGCCTGTATCTGCATTTTGAATGTGCCGCCCTGCTGTATGGCTGTGCCGCGCTGGCCGATGTGGGCGAATTTATGATGCAGCTGGAAAAACAGTCCCATCTGGTAGAGCTGAAAGAATGCCGCACCAGCGCGCCGGGCCTGATGGTATCCGCCTTGCTGCGGCTGCTGGCACCATTGTGCTGATAGAGCTGACTCTTGTGTTTACCCAGTAGGTAGGGGCGCTCACGGATTTGCTTATGGCATCCACCACAAGGTTTCGGAACGGTCAAGACCGTTCCCTACAGAGTTTGTTGTAACAGGTGGCAGATATTTGTGGCGCATCCCCCACCGTAGGGGCGCACATTGTGCGCATGCTTCGTGTTCCGCGCCACTCTGCTATGCGGGCCGATGATGAGCAGCGGCCCCTACAGATTGCTTGCAGTGCTTGCGGCAAACAATGGGTTTTCTCCGGCAGAATGTGGACGTTTGCACCCCAGCATGCACCAAACGGCAAAGAACAACAGATAAACAACAGTAGTACAACAAGGCATGCGCTTTGCAGTGTTCCTGAAATGACAGAAATGATTTCAGAAACCTGTGAAGCGCATGCTGTTTATTTTTACCCCAAAACGGGCAAAAAATGCTGACAGGATGCACAAGCGCAATACATAAAAACTAATAATCCTGCACAAAAGCAAAAGCACAAACTAAAATTCTGAAATTATGTTACAGAATTCTGTTGACAACTTGAGGTTGTTGTGCTATGATGCAGATGTTCCCGAAAGGACCTGCTGCACTGGCGGGAACAAAACCCGGCGGGGGCTGCCACCCCTGCCAGAAAGAAGGGATGCTTTGGAAAAGATCACGGCAGAGCGCGTGTTGGCGGAACTGGCAGAGATCGCGTTTGCCGACCTGGGGGCCGAACCTGCCCCGCCCGTAAAAGTGGGCGATAAGCTGCGTGCGCTGGAGCTGATTTATAAGTATCTGGGCCTTGGCGATGGCGCTGCAGCGGAGGAGCCCGTTGTGATTGTGGATGAAGCACCCACCGAGCAGGAGGTGACGCCATGAGGGTGCGCATCCGGGATGTGGTAGCGCCGGTGTTCTGGCCGGTGCACCGCGCCATTGCCCGCGGCACAGTTCGGGAACTGGTGGCCAAGGGCGGGCGCGGCAGCGGCAAATCCAGCTATATTTCCATTGAGCTTGTTTTGCAGCTGCTGCGCCACCCCGCCTGCCACGCGGTGGTGCTGCGCAAGATCGGCGGCACGCTGCGCACCAGTGTGTATGCGCAGATCCAGTGGGCCATTGGGGCGCTGGGGCTGGCAAAGCAGTTCCGCTGCACCGTCAGCCCCATGGAGTGTACTTATCTGCCCACAGGGCAGAAGATCCTCTTTTTTGGCACCGACGACCCCGGCAAGCTGAAAAGCATCAAGGTGCCATTTGGAGCCATCGGCCTGGCCTGGTTCGAGGAGCTGGACCAGTTCGACGGCCCCGAGGAGGTGCGCAGTGTGGAGCAGAGCGTGTTCCGCGGCGGCAGCTTTACCCTGGCATTCAAAAGCTTCAACCCGCCGGCATCGGGGCGCAGCTGGGCCAACCGTTATGCGCTGGAACAGCGCCCCGGCAAGCTGGTGCACCACTCCACCTACCGCGACCTGCCGCCCGCCTGGCTGGGCGAACGCTTTTTGGCGGATGCCGCCCACCTGGAACAGACCAACCCCACGGCGTTCCGCCATGAATATTTGGGCGAAGCGGTCGGCTGTGGCACGGCAGTGTTTGGCAATATCCAGCTGCAAACCCTGACCATCGAGCAATGCCAGAGCTTTGACCGGGTGTACCACGGGGTGGACTGGGGCTGGTATCCGGACCCCTGGGCCTACAACGCTGTGCATTACGATGCCGCCCGCCGCACCCTGGTGATCTTTGACGAGCTGACCCGCCGCCGCACCCCCAACCGGGAAACCGCCCGCCTGCTGCTGGACCGCGGACTGGACCGCACGGCGCTGCTGACCGCCGATGCCGCGGAACCCAAAAGCTGTGCGGACTACCGCGCGGCGGGCCTGCCGTGCCGGGCGGCAGTCAAAGGCCCCGGCAGTGTGGCCGCCGGGATGAAGTGGCTGCAAAGCCTGAACGCCATCATCATTGACCCCATGCGCTGCCCCGAAACTGCAGCCGAGTTTACCGGCTATGAATACCTGCGGGATGCGCGCACCGGGGAGGTGACCAACGCCTGGCCGGATGCCGACAACCACCACATTGACGCGGTGCGCTATGCGCTGGAAAGCGTGTGGCGGCGGCGCGGCAGCTGAAACCACAGATAGGAAAGAAGGAATGGATTGAAAAGTTACTTGGAACAGGCATTCGGCCGGGGAGATGTGACCTCGGCCCGGATGCAGGCGGCCATCCGGGAATGGCTGAACCTTTATTACGGCACCCAGTCCCCCGGCGAGGACGCCGCCGACCGGCTGGCGGTGCTGGTGGTCAGCAAGCTGTGCCGCACAGTGTTTGCGGAGTATGAAAGCAGGACCGCCGAAGCCCTGATCCCCAGTTTGCAGGCGCTGGATGCCGTGCGGGTGCAGGCCATGCAGTACGCACTGGTTGGCGGTGAATGCTTGCTGAAACCGGTGCTGCATGGCCGCGGGTTTGACTTTGTGCCCATCCGGCGGGACTGCTATGCACCCCTTGGCCGCGATGCCCACGGCGCTTTGACCGGCGTGGGCACCATGGAGGTGCTGCGCCACGATGGCCGCGGCTACCTGCTGCTGGAGCGCCGCACCGCCGGGGTGGACGGGCTGACCATCGAGACCCGCTTGTTTGAGCTGGCGGGTGAGGCGTTAGGCCGGGAGGTGCCGCTGGCGGCGCTGCCCGCCACCGCCCAGCTGCAGCCAAGTTTGCTGCTGCCGGGGGTGCGGGGCGTTGGTCTGGCTGCATTGCGCACCCCGCTGCTGAACTGTGTGGATGGCGGCCCCGATGCCGTGGCGGTATATGCCCCTGCCGCCGGCTTGATGCACAGCGCCGCCCGGCTGGAATACCAGATGCGGCAGGAGTTTGAAAACGGTGCTTCCCGTGTGTTTGCCTCGGAGGATCTGCTGCGGGAGGATGGCTATGGCCGCCGCACCTTGCGGGATGATCTTTTCATCGGCCTGCCGGACGACCCCGCCAACGTGGGGGTGACGGTGTACAGCCCGCAGCTGCGGGTGGAACAGTTTTTGGCCCGCAAGCAGGATATTCTGCGCAGCTGCGAAAGCCTGATCGGTTTCAAGCGCGGTATTTTGAGCGAGGTGGAAGCCGCCGAGCGCACCGCAACGGAAATCACCTCCAGCGAGGGCGATTATAACCTGACCATCCAGGAATTGCAGGCTATGTGGCAGAACGGTGCCAGCCAGGCGCTGGAACTGTGCGCCGCGCTGGGCAAGGTGTACGGCCTGCCGGGCCTGAGTTTTGATGCCGGGAAGGACCTGACGATGGACTGGGGCGATGGCGTGCTGTTTGACCGCACCCGCACCTGGAACGAGTACATGAGCATGGTGACATCCGGCCTGCTGCGGCCGGAACTGGCCCTTGCCTGGTACTTTGACCTGCCCCATGCCGATGCCGCCCAGCTGGCAAAGATCCGTAAGGAGCTGATGCCGCAGACAGCACAAGCTGCCCCCGTGACCAACGAAAAAAAGAAAGGAGAAACCCAGATTGGAGCATAAATCGACAACCCCCGCTGCACAGCCGGTGCAGCCCGCACCCTATGCCGCCGGGACCGGCAGTGCCCCGCTGCTGAACCGTGAAACCGACTTTGCCAGCATGAGCTACCGGGAACGCCTTGCCTTAAAGCACAGCGACCCCGATACCTACCGCCGCCTGCGGGAAAAATAAGCGGGAACAATAGAACTGTAAAAATTGATTTGATAAAGGAGAAATTCTATGGCAGATACTTATACCAAAATTGCTGATTTGATCGACCCGGAAGTAATGGGGGACATGGTGTCCGCCCGCATCCCAAAAAAGCTGCGCGTGGCGCCCTTTGCCAAGGTGGATGATACCCTGGCCGGTGTCCCCGGCGATACCATCACGGTGCCCGCCTATGCCTATATCGGCGATGCCGACATTGTGGCCGAGGGTGAGGCCGTGACCATTGAAAAGATGACGACCTCCACCCGCAAGGCCACCGTGAAAAAGGCCATGAAAGGCATTGGCCTGACCGATGAAGCGGTGCTTTCCGGTTATGGCAACCCGGTGGGGGAGGCCAACACCCAGCTGGCCATGGCCATTGCCGCCAAGATCGACAACGACTGCATGGATGTGTTGCAGACCGCCACCCTGACCTATGACGGCTCGGCGGGCATCATCAGCTATGCGGGCGTTGTGGATGCGGTGGACGCCCTGCAGGAAGAGCAGGCCACCGAAAAGGTGATCTTTGTTCACCCCAAACAGGTGACCCAGCTGCGAAAAGACGCCGAATTCACCAGCACGGACAAGTACCCCGCCAATGTGCGAATGTCCGGCGAGATCGGCTCCATTGCGGGCTGCCGTGTGGTGCCCAGCAAAAAGGTGCCGCTGGTGGAGGTCGGTTCCGGCAAAACCAAGTGCTATGCCTGCCCCATCATCAAGCTGGAAGCCGACCACGACAACGAGGACGAAGTGCCCGCTCTGACCATTTACCGCAAGCGCGCGGTGAATGTGGAAACAGAGCGCAAGCCCAAGATGCGCACCACCGAGATCACGGCAGATGAATTTTACGTTGCGGTGCTTTCCAACGAGGCCAAGGTGGTGCTGGCAAAGTTCAAGGCCTGAGGAGGGGGATGCCTTTGCCGGATTACGAATTTTATACCGCCAGCTACCTGGGCGAAAAGATCCCGCAGGAAAGCTTTGTGCGCTTTATCACCCGCGCCGCCCGCCAACTGGAGCGCTACAAAAGCATGTTTGATGTGCGCCCGCGCGCGGGCCTGTTGGAACCGGAAGCCTGCGCCCTCTGCGCCATGGCGGATGCAATGTATGCCTTTGCGGAGGAGGACAAGCGCTGCCGCGTGGTGAGCGCCAGCGTGGGCAGCGTGAGCGAAACCTATGCTGCCCCGCCGGAGCTCTGCGCCGAAACCATCCAGAGCCGGGAAGGCTACCTGCGTGCCCTGGCGCAGGACTACCTAGTGTTTGGCCGCTATGCCAGCGGCGGGGTGGGCTGATGACCGCGCCCTTACAGTACCCCCTGTGCTGCCAGACCGTTACCCTCTACCATGCGGACCCGGCGGCACATACCATCACGCGCGCCGTTGTGCAGGGCGTACACTTTGATACCCGCCGCCGCGAAACCGCGGCAGGCGGCAGCGGCCCCGCAGGCAGTGCGGCCACGGCGTTTTTGCTGGTTATCCCGGAAAAACATGCGGCGTTTGGCCGGGATTATACGCTGGAACCCCATGATCGCGTGCTTGCAGGCACCGGGCCGGAGGTGAGCTACACCCAATGGCTGGATTTTACCCCCGCCAAAGTGCCGGGGCTGGCCGCTGTGCAGTATGTAGACTGTAAAACAGCGGCCGGGCAGACTGCCCATGTGGAAGCGGGCGGCTGGTGGACCCGCTCCGGCAGCGGCGCGCACAGCCTGAGTAACTGACCGGAAAGGGGGAGACAAAGCGCGTGAACGAAACCTATTTTGAACAGTTGCTGCAATGGCTGGCCCGCTGCCCGGCTCTGACCGGTATTGATCTGCGTGTGGACGACCTGCCCCCGGCGGCGGGCACCGGGGCGCTCTTCCCCAAAGGGGTGGAGCAGACCGACCGCTGGCAGAACCTGCTGGGGCAGGTGACAGCCCGCCAAAAAATGCAGCTGGTGCTGCGCCTGAACCTGCCCTTTGTGCCGGGGGATGCGAATCTGAGTGCCCAGACCGCCCGCCGCCTGTTGGAACTGCAGGCCTGGGTGGCGGAGCAGAGCGCGGCCGGCTTTGCCCCGCAGCTTGGCAACGCTGACCCCGTACAGGAGACCCTGACCGCCGGGGCCGCCCGGCTGGAACAGGCCAACGATGAGGGCAGCGCAGTTTACACCGTTACACTGACGGCACACTATACGATGAAATGGAGTGATACATTTGAAGATTGAGCGCAAATATATGGCGCACTTTTTGAACGCGGCGTTTGGTTCCGGTACCGCCAGCTATTGCCGCCTGGGCAATGACCTGGAAGAATATTCCCCGGAACTTTCCGCCAATGTGGAAAAGAAAAATAATATCCTGGGCCAGACTTCGGTCACGATCGACAGCTACCAGAAACAGGGCGAAGTGGCACCCTATTATGCCGAGAAAAACGACCCGCTGTTTGAAAAGCTGCAGGCCATTATCGACGGCGACCTGACGCTGGATGACCTGAAAACCGATATTGTGGAGGTTAAGCTCTGGGGCGAAGCATCCGCCAACGCCTACCCGGCCATCAAGGAGGAATGCTACATTGAGATCGTCAGCTATGGCGGCGATACCACTGGCTACCAGATCCCCTTTAATGTGCATTATACCGGCGTAAAAACCAAGGGTACCTTCAACATTAGCACCAAAACCTTTACGGCGGCGTAAGGCAGAACAGACTAACTATTAAAAGTCAAGCCCGAAATGCGGAGGAGTGGTGAAAAAATGCAG
>OGYH01000753.1_pt1 | contig 33020 bp, 24 predicted proteins | sample 1576511 | NCBI WGS metagenome assembly OGYH01 (sample SAMEA3541522, study PRJEB24748) | human gut metagenome | biome: human gut; feature: human-associated habitat; material: faeces | place: China | collected 2012
AACGATATGGCACCGTGGGGACACATGTATGTCAATCCTGGTCTAACAGAGCCTTAAAAAATCATCGGTTGGTTCGCTCGCTCGAAAAGTAGTCAAAAAAGCCCCGTCCCAAAAAGACTGGTTATTGGGCGTTGACAGTTGGCGAGCCGTAGGTAAAATATCGACTTGTCCTGGGGACGTAGCTCAGTTGGGAGAGCGCTGCCGTCGCATGGCAGAGGCCGAGGGTTCGACTCCCTTCGTCTCCACCATTGGATTTGATAAGCCGTCGACATTGTGTCGGCGGCTTTTTTTGAAAGAAAGGGCTGCACCATGGCCGAGCTTGAGTCCCAACCACTGTCTGCCGAGGAGCGCGCCGAGTTGGAAGAGCTCCGCGCCGAGAAGGCTCGTCGCGAGGCCCAGGAAGAGGCACGCCGTGAGCGTGAGGAGCTGGCCGCCCTGCGTGCCGAGCGCGAGAAGGCCGAGGAGGCCGCTGCGAAGGTTGCATCCGAGCCTGCGCCCGCGCCCAAGCCCGCGCCCGCACCCAAGCCCGCCGCCGCGAAGCCCGCGCCCGCCGCACCCAAACCTCAGCCTAAAAAAGCCACTCACCCCAAGCCCGTCGAGCCCAAACCGAGCCGTGACGAGATGACCTTTGCCCAGCGCATGGTCACCTCCAAGGAGCCTACGGGCGAGAATGAGATCCCCGGTATGGCTCCGGCCCAAAAAATCATCATCGCACTCGCCCTCATCGCGTTTATCGTCTTTATGGGCTACACGATCACGGGCAGCATGGGCCTGCACTAACCTGTTCGCGCCGGGCTCCATGTCCGCACGCCCGCCTCGCCCAACCTTCAACCTCTGCACAACGCATCCGAAAGGTCGCCCCATGGCTTTGACCGACATCTCGCATCCCACCGACATCGCAATGCTCACCGATCTGTACGAACTCACTATGGCCCAGGGCCTGTGGGAGAGCGGCAAGGCCAATGAGCTGGGTTGTTTTACGGCGTTTTACCGCGACCATCCCTTTGGCAGCGCGTATGCCATCATGTGTGGCACCGCCGAGCTGCCCGAGCTGGTCGAGAACCTGCGCTTTACGCCCGAGGACATTGAGTACCTCGCTTCGCTCCAGGCTCCGGCCGGCGGCGCGATGTTTAAGCCTGCATTCCTTGACTACCTGCGCAACTTCCGTGCGCACGTGAATATCGACGCCGTGCCCGAGGGCGAGCTCGTGTTTCCGCGCGAGCCCATGGTGCGCGTCACCGGTCCTGCGCTCGAGTGCCAGCTGCTTGAGACGGCGCTGCTCAACATCGTCGGGTTCCAGACACTTGTCGCCACCAAGACGGCGCGAGTGGTGCTGGCGGCGGACGGCCGTCCCGTGGCCGAGTTTGGCCTGCGCCGAGCCCAGGGTCCCGATGGCGGCCTGGCCGTTGCGCGCGCGAGCTACGTCGCCGGCTGCTCCTCTACGTCCAATGTGCTCGCCGGCCGCCGCTACGGTATTCCCGTCTTTGGCACGCATGCGCACAGCTGGGTGATGAGCTTCGATTCCGAGCTCGAGGCCTTCCGCGCCTTTGCCAAGTCGAGCCCCAAGAACTGCACGCTGCTCATCGACACCTACGATGTGCGCGAGGGCTGCGAGCATGCCATTACGGTTGCCAAGGAGATGGAGGCGGCGGGCGAGCGCCTGTCGGCTATTCGCATTGACTCGGGCGACCTCGCCAAGCTCTCCAAGTATGTCCGCGGTCGTTTCGATGCCGAGGGCCTGCCCTATGTGGGGATCTCGGTTTCTAACGATCTGGATGAGTACACGATTCAGTCGCTGCTCGACCAGGGCGCGCCCATCGATAGCTTTGGCGTGGGCACCAAGCTCGCGACCTGCTACGACCAGCCGGCGCTGGGCGGCGTGTACAAGCTTTCCGCCCGTCGTGCGAGCGAGGCCGACCCGTGGACGCCGGTGGTCAAGCTCTCCGAGCAGCCCTACAAGCGCACGATCCCGGGTGTGCAGCGCGTGCGCCGTTATTACGACGGCTTTGGCGGCCCGGTCTGCGACATGATCTACGACGAGGACCATCTGGCGGGGGAGGGCGCCGCGCGCGGCAATACCCTCGTGGCCGTGAATGATGCCGCCCTGGTGACCGACGTGTCCGAACTTGAGTATCGCGAGCTGCTGGTGCCGATCGTGCGCGACGGCAGCGCGGTGGCTCCGCGTGAGAGCATCCAGGACGCGCGCGAGCGCTGTGCTTGGGCGCTTGACCATTTGGACGCCGCTTTCAAGCGCTTCCTGTACCCGCAGACCTATGTGGTGGGCATGGAGCAGGGCCTGGCCCGGGTGCGCGACGAGCTCGTGCGCAAGAACATGGCCGCGGCTTCTGCCTTTCCCTGGGCAAAATGATTCGAAGGGGACGGAGGAAAACGGACTATTTTCCCGCTTGCTGGTTCGTCCGTTCGCTGAACATTCGATTGGTTTAACGTATGACGACTTCTTATAAAACGATGGTGGTAAAGATCGGTTCGTCCACGGTGGTGGGGGCCGACGGAAAGGTCAACCGTGCCTTTATCGGTGGACTTGCCGATCAGGCCGCAGCGCTGCGCAAGCTCGGCTGGCGTCTGGTCGTGGTGAGCTCGGGCGCTATCGCCTGTGGCTATCCCGTGTTGGGCTTCGACCGCAAGCCGGTCGGCGACCTGCCGAGCCTGCAGGCCTGCGCCTCGGCTGGTCAGTGCATCATCTCGTCGGCCTACGACGAGGAGTTCCATGCGCGTGACCTACTCACCTCGCTCGTGCTGCTCACGCGCCACGACACGGCGCGCCGTACGTCCTATCTGCACGCTCGCGACGCCCTGCTGCGCCTAGTGGAGCTGGGCGTGGTGCCGGTTGTCAACGAGAACGACACCGTCACCGTCGATGAAATCAAGTTTGGCGACAATGACACGCTGGCGGCGCTTGTGAGCTGCCTGGTTTCCGCCGACCTGTGCGTGACGCTCTCGGACATCGACGGCCTCTACACCGCCAACCCGCACGAGGATCCGACGGCCGAGTTTGTCCCGGTCGTGCATAAGATCGATGCCAAGATCATTGCCTCGGCGGGCGATTCATCGACCTCGGTGGGTACGGGCGGCATGATTACCAAGATTCGCGCGAGCCGCATTTTGATGACGGCCGGCATTCGGAGCGTGATTTGCTCGGGCGAGGAGCCCGATGCGCTCGTGCGTCTGGCCCGCGGCGAGAGCGTGGGCACGCTGTTCGATCCGCCGGCGGAGCGTCTGGACATCGCACCCCGCAAGCTGTGGATCGCACTGGGCGACAAGGCACATGGCTCGGTGACGGTCGATGATGGTGCTGCGAAGGCGCTGGTCAGCCGTGGCTCTTCCCTGCTTGCGGTGGGTATTCGCGAGGTCGATGGCGCGTTTGCCGAGGGCGATGTGCTCGACGTGTGCGACCCGAGCGGCATGGTCGTCGCCCGCGGTATCGCCGAGGCCGATTCGGACGTGCTGGAGCTTGCAGCCGGCCGCCGCCAGGATCAGATTGTCAGCAACCGCCTGCTGGCGGATCTGGCCGAAAAGCCGGCGATACACAGGGATAACTTGATCGTATTTGCATAAAGAAAGACAGTGCTGTGGATCGTTTCCCGCAGCGCTGTCTTTTTCGTGCCGGCACTTGGGGACGTTCCTTTTGTGCCGGCAGTTGGGGACACTCCTTTGCTAGAAGATCTGGCGCAGGTCTCCGCGGTTGAGGGCTTCGTCGAAGAGGTGCTTGAACACCATGCTGCCGTGCAGGCCGTCGTGCTCAAACTCGTTGGTCACCCAGGCATGCGAGTTGCCCACGCGGCTGAGCGTGTCGAGCTGCAAACCCGAATCCACGTACATGTCATCGAAGTATACCGCGGCCTGGAGCGGTACCTCGTTACAGGCCAGGCGCTGCGGGTCGTAGATCTTGTCCCAGCTGGTGTCCTCCATCAGCAGGTCCATCGCGGGCTTGAAGGGCTTAAGTTCGGGCATCTGCTCAAACATCCACGGGAACATGGCCTCGCCGGTAAACATGAGCGGGCGTGCGAGGGTGTCGAACTCGGCACGATGGGCTTTCTCTTCTGCTGCGGCCCAGCGAATGGGCATGGTGTCGCCGTCGGCGTAGATGAACTCCTGCAGTGTCCAGTACAGCGGGTTCGTGCGCGTATTGGTGCGCTCGAAAGCGCGCATCAAAAAGCTGTCGGATACCGAGGCGCCGCAGCTCAGCGTGCCGTCACCATCAACAAACGCGTGGTCGATAATCCAGTGCATGCGCTCAAAGCTCGGCTTCATGCCAAAGTCGCTGCCCATGAGCTGCAGACGCTCGACCGTCATCGGCGAACCGTCGGGCAGTGCGGGCTTTTGCACCTCGATCGCATCGGCCAGCGCCGCCACGCGCTCGACATCGGCGGGGTAGCGGTCGTAATACTGCTGGGTCTTGGCCGCCATGCGCGGGAAAGTGTGCGCGTAGACCTCGCTGGCGCTCGCCGGCACGTGCGGAATGCCGCCGCAGGTAAAGCTTGCCGTCACGCCCTCCGGGAAGAGGGACAAATAACTCAGCGTCAAAAATCCGCCGTAGCTCTGGCCGATCGTGACCCAGGGCTTGCCGCCAAAGCCCACCAGACGCAGGTACTCAAAATCGCGCACGATGGAGCTGGCGAGGTGACGCTTGAGAAAGTCTGCCTGCGAGCGGGCCGCATCGGCGCCGGTTGCCTCCGCGCGCTCGCCCAGCGCGGCAATCGTGCGTCCGTCCACGCAGCTACTGCGTCCGGTGCCGCGCTGGTCGGGAAGGACCACGCGGAAGTGCTTGACGGCCTCCTCGATCCAGCCGTCGCTTGTGGGCGACAGCGGACGCGGGCTCTCGCCGCCGGGGCCGCCCTGCAAAAACAGGAGCAGCGGCAGATCGTCGTTGATGCGGTCGGGCGCGCAAACCACGTGGTAGAAGAGCTTGATGCTCTCGGGCGCGCCGGCGATTGGTGCCGGCATAGCGCCGCGGCGCATGGTGCTGCCGACGGCCAGGAGCATCGGCTCCAGGCCGCGCCAGTCAAGGGGGACGTCGATGCTGTGGTCCTCGACATAAAGGCCGGGGACGTGGTACGAAGTGATGAGGGCCATGTGAGTCTTCCGTTCGTTGCGGTGTTTCGGGTTGACCAATTCTACCGCCGCGGGCGAGGCCATGCGCAAATCGGCTACCATGGTTGCAAACTTCTAGGAGAAAGGGCCGCCCATGTCGGTCGATATAGCCACGTATGTCCACGATCTTGCCGTTGCCGCCAAGGCAGCGTCGGCCTCGCTTGCCACGGCGAGCGATGAGCAGCGCCAGGAGGCCGTGCGCGCCATGGCCGCAGCACTGCGCGATGGCGCCGACTCCATCGTTGCCGCTAACGAGCTCGATATGTCCGCCGCGCGCGATGCGGGTACCTCGGCCGGACTGCTCGATCGCCTGCTGCTGACGCCCGAGCGCGTCGAGGGCATGGCCGCCGGCCTGGAAAAGCTCGCCGAGCTGCCCGATCCCGTGGGCCGCGTGCTCGACCACCGCGTGCTTGCAAGCGGCGTGGACCTTACGCGTGTGACTGTGCCGCTGGGTCTGGTTGCCATGGTCTACGAGGCACGTCCCAACGTGACGGCCGACGCCGCGGGCATCTGCATCCGCACCGGCAACGCCTGCATCCTGCGCGGCGGTTCGCTGGCGTATCACTCGTGCGCCATGATTGCCGAGCTGCTGGCCGATGCGCTTGAGGCCCAGGGTTTCCCGCGCGAGGCAGTGTCGATGATCGAGTCTATCGACCGCGAGGCCACCGGCGAGCTCATGAAGCTCCGCGGCATCGTCGATGTGCTCATTCCGCGTGGCGGTGCGGGCCTGATTCAGCGTTGTGTACGCGAGTCGCTCGTACCGGTGATCGAGACGGGCACGGGCGACTGTCATATCTACGTGCATGAATCCGCCGACTTTGATAAGGCACTCAACATTATCGTCAACGCTAAGACGCAGCGCGTGGGCGTGTGCAATGCCGCCGAGTCGCTGCTGGTCGACCGCGCCGTGGCAGACACGTTTTTGCCCGCGGCTGTGGCTGTGCTGCACGACCACGGCGTGCTCATTCACGGCGACGAGGCCACGTGCGCCGCATGCGCCGACGCCGGTCTTGCCGAGGGCGACGACTACGTGGCCGCGACCGAGGAGGATTGGGGCCACGAGTATCTGGCGCTCGAGATGAGCGTGAAGGTCGTGGCGGACGAGGATGAGGCCATCGCGCACATCAACCGCTACGGCACCATGCATTCCGAGGCCATCATCGCCGAGGACGCGGACGCTTGCGAGCGCTTTTTGGATGAGATCGATGCCTCGGCCGTGTATGCCAATGCCAGTACGCGCTTCACCGACGGCGGCGAGTTTGGACTGGGTGCCGAGATCGGCATCTCGACCCAAAAGCTCCACGCCCGCGGTCCCTTTGCCGCCGAGGCCCTCACCACCTACAAATACAAGCTCCGCGGCACCGGCCAGGTCCGCCCCTAAACCTCCCGTAAGCAAAAACCACCACGAAGGGGACAGGCACCTTTGTGGTGGTTTTGATTTAATTGCGCGCTCGTTCGTCGGCCAATTGTATCTAAGCATATTTTCGTCATGTAATAGGTGACATTTCGGCAGGTGGACGGCATTATCGGTAAGTAGATTCTCGCTGTTTTGCATATGCCGCGGAGGTATGTTTTGACATGAGAGCAAGGAGATGCCCATGTCAAGAAAACCTCGGCAGAAATCGCAGATTGGCCTATATCACATTACGATGAGGGGCAACGGCAAACAGCTTCTATTTGAGGATGATGCAGACAGGAGGCGGCTGTTGTCGCTTGTCCGGTCGTCGTTATCGAGGTTCAACGTCAAACTTATTGCTTGGTGCCTGATGGGCAATCACGTGCATCTTGTCGCGAGCGATCCCGATGATAACGTAAGTGAGTCCATGCACCTTGTCATGTCTTGCTACGCAACATGGTATAACCGCCGGCATGGGCATGTCGGCCACGTTTTTCAGGATAGATTTTCGAGCACTCCCATTTCGAGCGAGGAACATCTTCTCGATGCTATTCGATACGTGCATTTCAATCCGCAAAAAGCCGGTATTTGTCCGTATGGCGAGTATCGATGGAGCAGCCATCTGGATTATGCTGAACGCGACCCAGCTATTGCGACGGTCGATTTGGCGTTTGTTCGCCTTGCGTTTCCGCGCGCTTGCGACTATCGGGCCTTTATGGACGCATCCGATGTCGTGGTTGTTCGTCCGTCAGCGGGTGGGCGCATCGATGAAGATGAAGCTTTAGATGTGGGAATATCGCTGATTCGCTCGTTTGGGCTGAGTGAGCTTTCCGATGTTAAAGCCCTCGATAAGGCCAAACGAAATGAGATTTTGGCTGCGATGCGGAGCGCCGGCCTTTCGATCCGTCAGATTCAGCGCCTGACGGGTGTAGGGGAGTGGTCGATTCGCAAGGCAGGTTAGCTCGTTCTGATGCAAACAAAAACCACCACAAAGGTGCCTGTCCCCTTTGTGGTGGTTTTAGTGTTAGGCCTGGAAGGTGTCGCGATCGGGAGCGAAGGACTGCATGGCTGCGATGGTGCGGTCAAAGAGCTCGGGGAGCTCCCAGCCCAGCATCTCGGCGCCCTGCGAAATCACGTCGCGCGAGCAGCCGGCGGCGAAGCGCTTGTCCTTGAACTTCTTCTTGAGCGACTTGGTCGTAAAGTCCATGACGCTCTTGCTCGGTCGCATGATAACGGCAGCTCCGATCAGGCCGGTAAGTTCGTCGCAGGCAAACAGGATCTTCTCCATCTGCAGCTCGGGCTTGGGCAGCGAAGTATTGAAATCGGACGTGTGCGACTGAATGGCACGGATGAGCTCAGGAGAGGCACCTTCGCCTTCGAGGATCTCGGCAGCGTAGATGGTGTGGTTCATGGGGTCGTCCTCATGCTCCTCCCAATCCAGGTCGTGGAGCAGGCCGACGATGCCCCAGAACTCCTCGTTCTCGGGGTCGAACTCGCGCGCAAAGTAGCGCATGGTGCCCTCGACGGTTTCGCCATGGGTGATGTGGAACGGATCCTTGTTGTGCTCGTTGAGCAGTTCGAATGCGCGGTCGCGGGTGATTCCGGCGGTAAGCGACTCTGCCATAACAGACTCCTTGTGCTCGTGGGTATCGATAAGATTGAATACTACTAGAACAAGAAAACCACCACAAAGGTGCCTGTCCCCTTTGTGGTGGTTTTGGCGTGGGCAGGTTAGTTGAGGGCGGCTTGGGCTAGGCGGGCTTCGGCGGCCTCTTCGGTGACGCCCAGGGCCACGGCGAACTCCTCTATAGAGCGGCGCTTGGCCTCCTTGAGCACACGCATGTAGTAGGAACTGGGCTTTTTATCAGCTTCCTCGGCCTGGCGAATGCGGTGCATCATGGTTTTTGCCACGCGGACCGTCTCGGGCGCGCCCAGCTTGAGCTGCTGCTTAAAGTGCGTCTCCTCAAGCGAGCTGTTGCGCTCGGTAAAAGTGTCGCACTCCAGCTCGTCGTAGTGGCTCAGCAGGTGCTCGGCATCCTGCTGAGAGATGGCGGCATGCAGACGGTCGGCTTGCGCCACGGGGTACATGAGGATCGTCTGCGCATGTCCCTGCTTGGTCTCGAGCAGCAACATGGGCTGCGGCGTGTCGTCCCTAAAACCGACGACGGTGCAGACTCCCTGGCCCGGATGAATGACGTGTTGACCGATTGAGAACATGCTACCTCCAGCTTATACGAATTTGCGTATGTCTAGAATACCACGCTGACGTGCGCAAACCATCGCTTTATGCAGGAAAAGCACACAATTCCGATAGGTAAGAGTATTCGATATTCCGAGCAGCTCATGCACGTGTTTATGCATTTTCGGCAGGTGCACAATCAGCAGGCAAACCGCCATCTTTGAGTGGCCCTGTGCGAGCTGTAGTCATTTTTGTGCATATGCAATATCGATTAACTTTACCCTGCGACAGTAGCTACCGCTTGTGATAGAGTGCTACAAACTCTGGCTTTTGCCCTACGAGTGACCAAGAGCTCGGGGGCTTTAACACAAGGAGGATCTATGCCCGAGAAGATTGAAGAGCTGGTACGCGCTGCGCTTGCTGCGGCCCAGGAGGCCGGCGACCTTTCCGCATTTGAACTTGATGATTGCGCTATCGAGCGACCGGCCGACACTTCTCATGGCGAGTGGACCTCCACCATGGCCCTGAAGTCCGCCAAGCTGGCTCACTGCGCCCCGCGCAAGATCGCCGAGGCCATCGTTGCCCATATGCCCGAGGACCCCGCGATCGAGAAGGTTGAGATCGCAGGCCCCGGCTTCATCAACTTCTACCTCTCCGTTGCCGTCAAGAATGCCATCTTTGGCGAGGCTCGCGAGAAGGGTATGGACTTCGCTAAGTCTAACGTCGGTGGTGGCCTGAAGACCCAGGTCGAGTTCGTCTCCGCCAACCCTGTCGGTCCCATGCACATCGGCCACGGCCGCTGGGCCGCTCTGGGCGACTCCCTTTGCCGCGTTATGGACCACGCCGGTTACGACATCCAGCGTGAGTTCTACATCAACGACCACGGTTCTCAGATGAACACCTTCGGCAACTCCATCAGCACGCGCTACATGCAGCTTGCCGACATCATCGCCAAGCAGGGCGTTGATATCGACGAGGCTCACAAACTGCTGATCGCCGACCGTGACGCCTTCGTTGCCGACGAGAACGACGAGCATCCCGAGACCCATCCGTATCAGGACAACTTTGCCGAGACCCTGGGCAAGGACTCCTACGGCGGCGACTACATCATCGATGAGGCTGCCGAGTTCTGGCGTACCGACGGCGACAAGTGGGTCGACGCCGATCCGCAGGAGCGCATGGAGAGCTTCCGTGAGCGCGGCTATGTGAAGATGGTCGACAACATGCGCGACCTCTGCCACGCCGTCAACTGCGACTTCGATCGTTGGTACTCCGAGCGCTCGCTGTATGTGAAGGACACCGAGGGCGAGACCGCCGGCACCTCTGCCGTCGACCGCGCTTTTGAGAAGCTCGACAAGATGGGCTACCTCTACACCAAGGACGGCGCCCTGTGGTTCCGTTCCACCGATCTGGGCGACGACAAAGACCGCGTCCTAATCAAGTCCGACGGCGAGTACACCTACTTCGCCTCCGACGTCGCCTATCACTGGGATAAGTTCCAGCGCGTCGATCACGTCATCGACATCTGGGGCGCCGACCACCACGGTTACATCGAGCGCGTCCGCTGCGTCTGCGACGCTCTCGGTTACCCCGGTAAGTTCGAGGTTCTGCTGGGCCAGCTCGTCAACCTGCTGCGCAACGGCAAGCCCGTCCGTATGTCCAAGCGTAAGGGTACCATGGTGACCCTGCAGGAGCTCGTCCATGAGGTCGGTTCCGATGCCGCTCGCTACACGCTCATCTCCAAGAGCTCCAATCAGATGGTCGACTTCGACATCGAGGCCGTTAAGAAGCGCGATAACTCCAACCCGGTCTATTACGTGCAGTATGCTCACGCCCGTGTGTGCTCCATCCTGCGCCGTGCCGCTGACGTTACGCCCGAGCAGGCTGACGAGATGGGCATGAAGGCCGTCGCCGCCAAGGCCATCGGTGAGAACGTCGATTACTCGCTGCTGACCGATCCGACCGAGCTCGCCCTATCGCGTAAGCTCAACGAGCTCACCGACCTGATTGCCAGCTGCGCTCGTGATCGCGCCCCGTTCCGTCTGACGCATTTTGCCGAGGAGCTCGCCGGCGACTTCCACAGCTTCTACGCTGCCTGCCAGGTGCTGCCGAGCGAGGGCCGTCCCGTCGACCCCGAGCTTTCGCGTGCCCGTCTGGCCGCTTGCGATGCCGTCCGCGTGACGCTCGCCCTGGTGCTCACCCTCGTTGGCGTCTCCGCGCCCGAGCAGATGTAATCTGCGGTTCATTTGACCGTGTAGGTTCGGCTTTGCTGAGCCCTATAAGCCCGATCTCCATGCGGAGGTCGGGCTTTTTGCGTTTGGCGGGGCTTTTTGGCGTGTTGGAAAATGCTACAAAAAAGCAACTATACCGCTTTACGGGGCTGAATCGCTGCCTGGCGACCATAGCGACAGCAGTGAAAATAAAACCGCAGGTAGACGGCTTGCCGAATATTAAAAATGCAGGGTATGGTTCGCTTGCGCCGTTCTTACACCGTAATCCGCCATAGTTTTGAAAATGACCCCTTGGGGACGGAGGAAAACGGATCATTTATGTCCCGGGGGAGAGCGGTACGAAACCGTACGCCACGAATCGGGCTTATCTACTACGTTTAGTCGCATACCCCGAACCATGTCGAAAGGCGCGATATTTAAAACCGCAGGTAGCGGGATTGCGATTTTAGGAAGACCGAGGGAATGGTCAGGGGTCGCGGGCCAAACGTAGTAGATAGGCGCGATTCGTGGCGAGTCGATCCTGGGACTGACGATTCTGCTCCCGTGCCTCGTGGTCACCACGATCTTTGGGGGCTCGGCTGGCCTCTCCATATAAGTTGCAGTGGAATAGTTCCTGTTTGGGGCGGCTGCCGGGTTTTTCAGGAGCTCTTTCACCGCAACTTAAGAGAGCTGGATTTCGCCGCCCGCGGCTTTGTAAAGAGTGCCCCTTTTGACTAGTCGTTTAAGAACGTCCCCAATGACTAAGTTGCAGGTGGCGGCGGTTGTGTTACACTAACACTGCGTAGTTGACGCAATCATCTCGATACAGATCAATGATGTCCGTCGTTTTGAACGGAACTAGACTGTTTAGCCGCCCTGAAGGTTTATGCAGGGAGCATGTGATCACAGGGCTTGAAAAGAAAGTTGAGCAAACACTGTGTCTGATCAACAGCAAGAAAACGAAATAACGACGACGCAGGCCGCTCCCGCTGCACCGGTTGCGTCGGGCCAGGTCGCGGCGCCCGCGCAAGCCTCGGCTCCTGAGACGCCTAAGGCTGCTTCGACGCCTACGCCTGCAGCGGCTGAGAAGGCCATGCCTGCAACTGTTGAGGAGGCTGCTCCGGCAAAGACCAAGCGCACGCGCCGCACGGCCAAGCCTGCCGCTGACGGCGAGGAGGTCACCAAGCCCAAGCGCCGTACCACGCGCACGACGCGCGTCAAGCGCACCGTTGCAACAGACTCCTCGGCGCCGATTTCCGATGAGGTCGCGCAAGCACGTGCGTTGGCGCAGATTAGCGAGGCTCAGGTGGTGCGTGCCCGCCGTCGTGCTGCCGAGCGCGAGGCCGCGGCTCTGACCGAGCTTGCAGCTCCGTCTGTGCCCGAGACGCCTGCCGCCACCGAGACCCCTGCCTCCGACCAGCCGACCGAGAAGCCGGCACCGCGCACACGCCGTCGCACGGCTGCTAAGGTCGAGCAGGTTGCCGAACAGGTAACCCCCGAGCTCACTGAGGCTTCGGTCCGTTCCGCGGCAGGGGAGGGCACATCGCCTGCTGAGCCTGCTGCGCCTGTCGAGGCCGGCGAAGTTCCCGTTGTCGATCCGGCTTTGCGCCCGCACCGTCGCGGTCGCAAGCCCAAGGCCTTCGTCGAGGCCGAGAAGGCCGCAGCCGCAGCAGCCGCCGCCGCTCGGGATGCTGCGGCGACCGCCGAGTCTGCAACCGCTGCCGACGCGCCCGTCCAGGATGCTACGACTTCCGAGGCCGCTCCCGCCGATGCCGAGCCCGCCGACGTCCGTCCCGGTCGCAGCCGTCGCACCGCTGCTAAGCGCACGTCCAAGGCTAAAGCCGCTAAGAAGGGCGCGTCCGAGGATTCCGCCGAGACGACCGCCGATGCATCGACTGATGTCGCCGAGCCTCAGGACGTCGAACAGCCTGCGTCCGAGAAACCCAAGCGCGGCCGTAAGAAGTCCGCCAGGGCCAAGGCCGCCGAGCAGCAGGCTGATGTCGAAGCGCAGGTCGATACCGGCGCCGAGGCCAATGACGCCGCCGCGGCCAATGTTGACACCGCCGCAACCGATGGCGCCGCGCCCGCCGAGGGCGAAGACGGCGCTCGCCCCAACCGTCGCCAGCACAAGCGCAACGACGAGCGCAACGAGCGCAAGGATGACCGCAACAACGACCGCCGCAACCGCCAGCGAGATCGCAAGCAGCGCAACAAGGAGCGTAATGCCGCTCCCACCGAGCCCACGCTTTCGCGCGAGGAACTCGCGGCCATGAAGGTCGCCGAGCTGCGCGAAAAGGCCAAGGAGTTCGAGATCGAGACGACTGGCAAGAAGAAGGCCGAGCTTGTCGAGGAGATCTACACCACTGCCGCGAAGGCCGAGGGCTTCCGCGACATCAAGGGCATTCTGCAGATTCGCCCGGACAGCTCCGGCATCATCCACGCCCATGGCTACATGAAGTCCAACGACGACGCCTTCGTGCCTGCCTACCTCATCCGCTCCGCGCGTCTGCGCACGGGCGATGTCATCGAGGGCTCGCTGCGTCCTTCGCGCGGCGGCGACAAACGCGCCGGCCTCGCCAAGATCACGACCGTCAACGGTCTGGACCCCGAGCAGATTCGCAACCGTCCCAAGTTCGGCGACCTCACCCCGGTCTATCCCAACGAGCCGCTGCGCATGGAGCACGGCAAGGACTCCATTACCGGTCGCGCCATCGACATCGTGTCGCCGATCGGCAAGGGTCAGCGTGGCCTGATCGTGTCCCCGCCCAAGGCCGGCAAGACCACGATCCTCAAGAAGATCTGCCAGTCTATCTCGATTAACAACCCCGAGGTGCACCTCATCTGCCTGCTCGTCGACGAGCGCCCCGAAGAGGTCACCGATATGCAGCGTTCTATCAAGGGCGAGGTTGTGGCGTCGACCTTCGATATGCCCGCCGACAACCACACCCGCGTGGCCGAGCTCGTCATCGAGCGTGCCAAGCGCATTGTTGAGCTGGGCGGCGATGTTGTGGTGGTGCTCGACTCCATCACGCGTCTTGCCCGCGCCTACAACTTGGCGGCGCCCGCCTCAGGCCGCATCCTTTCGGGCGGCGTCGATTCGGCGGCACTGTATCCGCCCAAGCGCTTCCTGGGTGCAGCCCGTAATATCGAGAACGGTGGCTCGCTCACCATCCTGGCCTCTGCCCTCATCGACACCGGTTCCAAGATGGACGAGGTCATCTTTGAGGAGTTCAAGGGCACCGGCAACATGGAGCTTAAGCTCGACCGCGACCTGGCCGACCGCCGCATCTTCCCGGCTATCGACCCCGTTGCCTCCGGTACGCGTAACGAGGACCTGTTGGTCGACGAGCAGATGCGTCCGTTTGTCTTTGGTCTGCGTCGCATTCTTGCCGGCATGAACAACACCGAACGCGCAGCCGCGTCGTTCATCAAGGGTCTTAAGGGCACCAACACCAACCAGGAGTTCCTGGTGCGTTCGGCCAAAAAGCACAGTGACTACGAGCAGACGTTCTAGGTTGTCATCCACGCGCAGCGATAGTCATCAATGCGGTAAAGGGTCGGGGCTTTGAGCCTCGGCCCTTTTCCATATTGCCGCTCCGCGCTTATTTTTGACCATAAGACAGGCAAGCAGCAGGTTTCCCGTTTCAATCCGACATTGTCGCTTGCAATCGACAGGGCGGTTTCGCATAATAGCTTTTAAGCTTCGCGACGGAAAACGCAGATGAAACGAACCATATACCGTTGCTTTGGGGCATAGCCCCGCTTCATCTTCTCTCGCGCAGCCAACTGAATGATGCGATTTGGGTGCTGGAAGATGGGGAGAGCTCATGGCTTCTTCTGATGCAACACAACGAGCAGTCCTTGCCGGACTTTCGTGCGGGATCGGCCTTGCCGCTCCCGTGGTTATGTATGCCGCGACGCTGCCGTTTTCGTCGGTGAACGAGACGGTCGTGGCGGGTGCGGTTCCCTTTGCCGTGGGCGCGGTGGCGGGCGTGGGTATCTATGCCGCCTCGCTGGGTATCTCCGAGTACCGTACGCAGCGTGAAGAGCGTCTGTTCCAGCCCGATGCCATGGGCGGTGCCGCCAATCTCAATCAGCATCAAAGCGAGTTCAAGACCGCCTCGATTCCAGCCCAGCAGCAGAATGCGACTCCTTATGCTGCCGCTTCTGCTTCTCAGACTCAGTCGGAGCAGTCTACCTCGGCATTCCTTTCCGGCCTGACCGGTGCGTTCCAGCGCCGTCATGCCGATGATGGTGTCCCTACCATCGCTCGAGCCGCAGATGCTATGGACGAGGCGGAGGCTTGGTCCATGATCGACAGTATACTCGACGACGATTCGCCGGTGAGCTGCGACCCTGCACGCTCGCGCGACGTCTATCAAGTCGCCATCGACGAGCTCACCAATGGCGGGCAGACTGGCTCCTTCAATCGCGATGACATCGCCGCCGCGGCACGTGCCGTGTCTGGCTCCCAGGCCGCCCCTGCGGGCAGCACGGCGGCTTTCGTGGCACTCGTTGCCAACGCCGCAGCAAATAACGCCTGCAGCGCCACCTCGGCGGACGTGAACGCTTCTGCCGATAATTCGTACGTTGATGAAGCCATGGCCGCGGATGAGGAGGCCGTTGCCGCCCGCCGTGCCGCCGAAAGCTCGCTTTGGGGCGCTCCTGCCCAGCAGCACGCGGCTGAGGCTGCGCCGTACAACGCAAACCTCGCCAGCATGCCTATCATCTCCGGTGCTGCGGGCATCGATCTCGATGACCTCGATGAGCCTGCAGCCATCACCGCATCGATTGATGCCCAAGATCGCATCGACACCGGCGACCTTCCGGACGCCTCGCTCGAGGTTGATGTCCCTATGGCCGACTACTCGGGCCACGAGAACATGTGGGCCGCCGCCACCGCGATTCTGGATGAGATCGACGAGCCTGCTCCTGTTGCGGCCCCCGCTCCCGTCGCTGCCCCTCAGCTTGCTGCCCCCGCCTATGTCGGCCGTCACAGCGCTGTGTTCCCCGAGGATACCGCCCGTATCTCGCGCGAGAGCATCGAGCGGGCCGAGGCTATTGCCGCCGGCATTATGGAAAATCGTCGTCACGAGCGCGTCAATCAGATCCTAGAAGAAGAGATCGAGCGCCTGCAGTCCTCTACTGCCAAGCGTACGGGCCGTGCCTATCTGAGCGTTATCGAGGGCGGTACCGCCAGCTTCGCGCCGCTCCGCGCGGAGGCATAACTTCTGCATGGTTAAGATCAATCGAAAATGGGCGGTCGTGACCTGCCTGATGGCACTCTTGATCTGGGGCAATTCGCTGGTTCCCGGCTCGGGGTCGGGCTCGCTGAGCCTGACGGTCATGGAAGCTATCCGCGGTTTCCTGCACGGCGTGGGACTTCCATATGCATGGGTGACCAACTTTGTTGTTCGCAAGTGCGCGCATTTTACCGAGTATATGGTGCTCGGCATCCTGGCAACGCATGCGTTTGATTTTGAGGGCCGGCGCACCTTTGACGTGCTGCTGCCCACGGCGGTGTTCCTGCTGCTGATTCCCTCGATCGACGAGACGATTCAACTCTTTGTGCCGGGACGCGCCGGCATGATCACCGATGTGATGATCGACTGCTGTGGAGCGGCAACGGGCGTTGTGCTCCGATATCTCTTACGGTCGCTGATGTGCGCCAAAAAGGCCGCCTAGGACGTATTGTTTGTCCTAGGCGGCCTTTTTTATTTGAGGGTTTATATGAGGCGTGGTGGCGTCGTTCCGTAGGTCGGATTTGCCGGGCGTGCCACGTCCCGTGGGTGCGTCTGCTACTGAAGCGCCTGTGCGCCCAGGGCCAGGCAGCCCATAATGCCCTGCTTGCCCTCGAGGCTGTTGTTGACGATGTAGTTATCGATGTCGGCCATCTCGGGCGTGACGATGTAGCCGTTGAGCATCTCGGCGCACTTCTTGCGCGCGAGCGGCACGATGGGGGTGTGGTCGGCCACGCCGCCACCGATGACGATCTTCTGCGGCGCATAGCACAGCGTGTAGGTCATGAGTGCCTGCGCCAGATAGCCGGCGAGTAGGTCCATGGCCCCTGGATCGTCTGCCATGTCTCCGGCGCTTTTGCCGTCCCAGCGCTTTTTGACACCGGGGCCGGCGATGAGGCCCTCGAGGCAGTTGTCATGGAAGGGGCAGGCGCTGTGCTCGCCAATGGTGTCGCGCGGGTCGCGCGTGACCAGGATGTGACCGGCCTCGGGATGCATCATGCCGTGCACGAGCTTACCGCCCGAGAGCACGCCAGCGCCCACGCCGGTGCCGATGGTCAGGTAGACCACATCGGTGAGGCCCTGAGCGCAACCAAAAGTGACCTCGCCCAGGCAGGCGACGTTGACGTCGGTATCGTAGCCGCAGGGGATATTGAGCTCGTTTTGGATGCTGCCCAGCAGGTCAAAGTAGCGCCATGCCGTCTTTGGGGTCTCTAGGATCTTGCCGTACTGCGGCGAAGCGGGGTTGACCGCGGTGGGGCCAAACGCGCCGATGCCCAACGCGGCGATGCCCTTGTTCGCAAACCACGCGTTGACGGCCTCGACGGTCTCCTGTGGAGTCGTGGTCGCGATCCGCTCGCGCTCTAGGACCGTACCGTCCGCATAGCCCGTGGCGCAGACCATCTTGGTGCCGCCGGCCTCGAGCGCTCCGATAAGCTGCTGTTCTGCCATAGTATTCCTCTCTCTGGGACGAGTTGCTCCGTGACTAAAGTATAGGGCTCTAAACTATTTAAGAAAGCGTTATAAAAAGAAGCCTCGCAACGCGGCGGGCGGTGCGAGGCTTCTTTGGTTGCTTTAGTTGCTGGGCCGTCCTTACCCGCGCGGCTTGATTTTATCACGTAGCGACTTGAGGTTCTCCAGCGCCGCGTTAAGCGTCTCGTCTCGCTTGGCAAAGTGGAAACGAATCAGATGGTTGACGGGCTCGCGGAAGAAGCTCGAGCCGGGCACGGCGCCCACGCCCACCTTAGACGCGAGATCCTCGCAGAATTCGAGGTCGCTGTCATAGCCAAACTCAGAGATGTCCATCATGACGTAGTAGGCGCCCTGCGGCACGTTGTGCGTGAGGCCGATGCTATCGAGCCCCTGGCAGAACAGGTCGCGCTTGGCGGTGTAGAGGTCGAGGACCTCCTGGTAATAGCTGTCGTCGAAGTTGAGGGCGGTGACGACAGCTTCCTGCAGGGGAGCGGCGGCACCCACGGTGAGGAAGTCGTGGACCTTCTTGATGCGCTCGGTGATCTGGGCCGGGGCAATGGTGTAGCCAAGACGCCAGCCGGTGATGGAGTACGTCTTAGACAGCGAACTGCAGCTGATGGTTCGCTCGAACATGCCGGGCAGCGTGGCTATATAGACGTGCTCGTGGGGCGCGTAGACGATGTGCTCGTATACCTCGTCGGTAATGCAGTAGGCGTCGTACTTTTTGCAGAGGTCGGCGATAAAGGTGAGCTCCTCGCGCGTAAAGACCTTGCCGCAGGGGTTGGAAGGGTTGCACAGGACGATGGCCTTGGGGTCGTTGTCGCGGAAGGCCGCCTCGAGTGTCTCGCGGTCAAAGTCGAATATGGGCGGGTTGAGCGGCACGTAGATGGGCTCGGCACCCGAAAGGATCGTGTCGGCGCCGTAGTTCTCGTAGAACGGCGAGAAGATGACGACCTTGTCGCCGGGGTTGGTGACCGTCATCATGGCGGCCATCATGGCCTCGGTGGAGCCGCAGGTGACTACGATATTCTCGTTGGGGTTCACCGGCATGCCCATAAAGTGCTCCTGTTTGGCGGCGAGCGCCTCGCGCATGGCCTGGGAGCCCCAGGTGATGGAGTACTGGTGATAGAGCGGCTTGGGGTCGCTGGCGATGGCGCTGAGGCTATCGAGCAGCTGTGCCGGGGGATCGAAGTCAGGGAAGCCCTGCGACAGGTTGACGGCGCCATACTTATTGGAGATGCGCGTCATACGGCGGATGACGGAATCGGTAAACGTTGCCGTGCGGTTGGAGAGTTCTTTCATGACGGTCCTTTCGAGCATTTGCAGTGGGGCAAGTTTACTCCTATGGAACCGGTAGGATTTGCCCGAAATGGATCCAAAAAACTCTTTTCAAAATTCTTGAAAATTGGGGCTTGCATCGCGTGGCGTTCCTTGCAATAATAGTCGAGCGCGAAGCGCACAGGACACGGTGGGTGTAGCTCAGTTGGCTAGAGCGACGGGTTGTGGTCCCGTAGGTCGAGGGTTCGAGTCCCTTTACCCACCCCAGTTCTTGCTTCGTGTTGATATCGGGTCGTTAGCTCAGTTGGTAGAGCAGGGGACTCTTAATCCCAAGGTCCAGGGTTCGACCCCCTGACGGCCCACCAAAGCATTGTAAAGCGACTGGCTTCGGCTGGTCGCTTTTTTGTTGAGCTTTCATGGGGTCGAACCCGTCGGAGCGCGGAGCTGAGGAAACTGCACTGTGATTCCCTTAGGGAAACACAGCTAAAGCCCCATAAACGTGCTCTCCTTATGAGAATTATGCTCATGGGGCTCGATGCATGTTGAGAAGTTGTGATCAAACTCAAAGTGAGAATCGATTTAGTCTGCTCGATAGTGCGATCCGAGACTTTCGGTTCGCTTACGCATGGCTTTGACCATTTCCTGTGCTAGTTGAATCTGCGATTGCAGGCGGGCGAGGGCTGCGACTTCGCTATCCTGCGCTTTCTGTGTGCTCAAGGTCGCTGCCTCCGTCTTCAAGCCTTCAAGCTCGTGTAGTGCCTCGGATAGGCCCGTCTCGGTGCGGTTGATCATGCAGTAGGTGCTCATTGTGTGTTTGAGGCTGCGAGTCAGACGCTCGGCGTCTGTTGTGGCAATGCCGTACTGGGGGAGGGCGATATCCGCCTTAGGGGCCTCCTCAAGTGCATTCTGTGCTGCTTGGGCTGCCGATGCGCCCGCGATCCGCCCAAACACGATGCCGTTGGCGCTTGACAGGCCACCAATGCGATCGGCGCCGTGCATGCCGCCTGTTGCCTCGCCACAGGCGTAGAGGCCCTCAACGCCCGTGTACGCGGTTTTGTCGATCCTGATGCCGCCGTTGGCGGCGTGGGCATACATCGCCACGCGCATCTCGTCGCTCGGCGCGATACCGTGCTCGTCTTGTAGCCAGGTGGCAAAGGTCTGCACAAACTCGGGGACGTCCTCGCGGGGGAAGTCGTAGTGGAGCGCCAAGCCCTCTGCACCTGCCTGATCTATGACGAGGTCGATGGCGCGGGAGGCTAAGCGCGAGGTGAAAGGGCCATATCCGGAGCGCTGCTCAAGCAGACCGTCCAGCTTGCCGTCGGCAATATCGACCGGCTGGTCTACATGTACGTAACGCCAGGTCTTTTCGTTAAAGACAAGGTTTCGCTTAGGCTCGATGAAGCCGGGCATCATCTGCATGAACTCTATATTAGTAAGGGACGCACCGTGCGCCAGCGCGATTCCCTGTGATGAGCTGAGCACGTCGGCGGAAGTGAGGCTGCGCTCGAACAGGCCGCCCGTGCCGCCCGCAGCGATGATAATGGCCTTGGCTGCAATAGGCACGAGATGCTCGCTTGCGCGGTCGTAGAGCACGGCGCCGGTAATCTTCCCGGTTGTGTCCTCAACAAGGTCGATAAGCTCATGGCGGGGGAGCAGGCGAATGCCGAGCGATTCGATCCGGGCCGTACACGCGTCCTCAAGGGGCTTGCGGGTGAGGCCGCGCCACATGCGCGTCTTGTGGTCAAAGCAGGGGATAAACTGCTTTTGCTGAGCGCTCTCAGCGCTTTGCGGACGCTGGAGCTCAACGCCTAGGTCTTGCTTGAGCCATTCAATTGCCTGGGGAATGCCGTGGACGAACGTCTGGACGAGCGTAGGGTCGGCAACGCCGCCACCAACGGTCTGGATGGTGTTGATGAGGTCCTGTTCGTCGTCTTCGTCGACGGGGCCAATAAGACCAAGGCCCCAGGTGCCCGGGAAGAAGCTCGATCCGCTCATGGTCTTGCCGGCGCTTGCGACGGCAACGGTCGCGCCCTCGCTCGCCGCTTCGATAGCGGCACAAAGGCCCGCAATGCCAGATCCAATTACCAGTACATCAGTCGATTCCATCGGATTCCTTTCTCGTCCGGCGCATTGTCGCATGGGTGATCGGCAATGGGGCCGCAAAGACTCGGCAAATCGGTAAAGGGCAAATATGGCAGGTGGGCGTCATGGGCGCGTGATGGTTCCGTCTCGCTGCAACTCATATTCCCCTCCAGCTGATATATCGGTAGTAGATGGTCTTGCGACGGGGTAGCTAAAATAGCCCCGTCCCAAATTAGCTACCCCTCTGGAAGAAAAAAGAGCCGCTACCCGGGTGGGTAGCGGCTCCAAAGCTCAACTATATGAGCATCGCGCGGGCGCGATTAGGCCTTGAGGGCCTCCTCGACGGCGACAGCGCAGGCGACGGTGGCACCGACCATGGGGTTGTTGCCCATGCCGATGAGACCCATCATGTCAACGTGCGCAGGCACGGAGGAAGAACCGGCGAACTGGGCGTCGGAGTGCATACGGCCCATGGTGTCGGTCATGCCGTAAGAGGCAGGGCCGGCGCCCATATTGTCCGGGTGCAGGGTACGGCCAGTGCCGCCACCAGAAGCGACGGAGAAGTACTTCTTGCCAGCCTCGATGCGCTCCTTCTTGTAGGTGCCAGCGACGGGGTGCTGGAAGCGCGTGGGGTTGGTGGAGTTACCGGTGATCGAGATATCGACGTTCTCGTGCCACATGATGGCAACGCCCTCACGGACGTCGTCGGAGCCGTAGCAGTTAACGGCAGCGCGGGGACCATCGGAGTAGGGGATGGTCTCGACGACCTTGAGCTCGCCCGTGTAGTAGTCGAACTGGGTCTTCACATAGGTGAAGCCGTTGATGCGGGCGATGATCTGGGCGGCGTCCTTGCCCAGACCGTTCAGGATAACGCGCAGCGGCTTCTTACGAGCCTTGTTGGCGTTCAGAGCCAGGCCGATGGCGCCCTCAGCGGCAGCGAAGGACTCGTGGCCAGCCAGGAAGGCGAAGCACTCGGTGTCGTCGGAGAGCAGCATAGCGCCCAGGTTGCCGTGGCCCAGACCGACCTTGCGGTCCTCGGCGACGGAGCCGGGAACGGTGAAGGCCTGGATGCCCTCGCCGATGATGGCGGCAGCCTCAGAAGCGGACTTGGCGCCACGCTTGACAGCGAGAGCGCAACCGAGGGTGTAAGCCCACTCGGCGTTCTGGAAGGCGATGGACTGGGTGTTGTTGACGATCTCACGCGGGTTGAAGCCCTTGTCGGTGCAGATCTGCAGAGCTTCCTCGAGGGAGGCGATGCCGTTGTCGGCGAGGCACTTGTTGATCTTGTCAGCGCGGCGCTCGTAACCTTCGAACGTAACAGTCATAGTTATTTCCCTCCCTTTCTACTCGTGAACCGGGAACACGCTGGCGACGGAGTGAGTCTCCTCGTCGGTGCGCGGGTCGATGTACTTGGCAGCGTTCTCCCACTGACCATAGTGGCCCATAGCGCCAGCGATGGCCTCCTCGGGGGTCTTGCCGGCCTTGACGGCGTCGGTGAACTTGCCGAGGTTCAGGAACTCGAATGCGATGATCTCGTTCTTGTCGTTGAGAGCCATGCGGGTGACGTAGCCCTGAGCGAGCTCGAGGTAACGAGCGCCCTTGGCCTTGGTGCCGAACATGGTGCCGACCTGAGAGCGAAGGCCCTTGCCGAGGTCGTCGAGGGAGGCGCCCACGGGCAGGCCGCCCTCGGAGAACGCGGTCTGGCTGCGGCCGTAAACGATCTGCAGGAAGATCTCGCGCATAGCAACGTTGATGGCGTCGCAGACGAGGTCGGTGTTGAGGGCCTCGAGGATGGTCTTACCGGGAAGGATCTCGGAAGCCATGGCGGCAGAGTGGGTCATGCCCGAGCAGCCGATGGTCTCAACGAGGGCCTCCTCGATGATGCCGTCCTTGACGTTCAGCGTGAGCTTGCAGGCGCCCTGCTGAGGTGCGCACCAACCCACACCGTGCGTAAGACCGGAGATGTCGGAAATCTCCTTAGCCTGGACCCATTTGCCCTCCTCGGGGATGGGTGCGGGGCCGTGGTATGCACCCTTGGCAACGGGGCACATGTTCTCCACTTCCTGTGAGTACTGCATGCCTCTCCTCTCTATCGTGTTGGCGTCCCGTCTGGGGGTCGTGGCTGGCGATTGCCGGGCGACCCTTCGAAAGGGACATGACATGCAGCCCCTATAATACCGCGAAATGCACGGAATATTCGGCGAACGGCTCAGTTTTCGTAGCGAGAAGTCCGGAAGTTTTAATTGAAACGGTTTAACTCTATATTCTGTGGTCGTGAACTTTTGTAGAGGGGGTTCGTCTTGGGCAAGCTTTTGGTCAGCTCTTGTAAGCGTTGCAGGGGTTGACCTGTTGCAACGGTGCCGTTCGCCGCCTGTTTACTGCCTTTGGCCGCGCGAGTGAATTGTTTTGCGTGAATGTTTTGATGGCACGCTTCAATCGTGCTGTATTGGATGGCAATCAGATCCCGGTGAAGGGAGCGCCATGCAGCGCGTTTGGAGAACGGTTACCGGCTTTTACCATGTCTGTGCCCGCGGTACGGGCAAGCAGCTCATCTTTGAGGGCGACGAAGACCGGTGGGAGTTTTTGGAACTGATGCGCGACTGCTGCCGCGAGGCGGGCGTGACGGTTATCGCCTGGTGCCTTATGGGCAATCACGTGCATCTTGTGCTTGCAGATTACGAGGACGCGATGAGCGCGGCGATGCACCGGCTGCTTTTGACGTACGCGCGGCGGTTCAATAAACGCACGGGGCGAACGGGCCATCTGTTCCAGAACCGTTTTGACCGGCGCTCGCTCGATACCGACCGTCATCTAATGGCCGCGATTCGCTATGTTCATGCTAATCCGCAGGAGGCGGGTATCGCCCTGATCGAGCGCTATCCGTGGAGCAGCTTTGCCGAGTATCTGCGAGCGTATGACAACGATATGACGAGAGGATTTTCCGACCCTTCTTGTGTGCTCGAGCTCTTTGAGTCTGCCAAGGGGTTTCTTGATTATTCTCTGTCGACGCCCGATGGTTCCGATCCGGTGATTCACGATATGGATGAGACGGAGTGGGAGCGGCGTGCGTTTGCCGACAAGATGGCGAAGCGCCTGGGCGTGCCGCTCAACGAACTCAAGACCGTAGCACCGTCGCGTCGAGACGGAATCATTTTCGTCCTGCACGATGGCGGCTACACGGTGCGCGAGATTGAACGCTATACGGGAATCAGCAAGAGTACCGTCTCTCGTATCGTGCGCGCTTATGCGCGGGTGAAGGCTCAAGCTGAGGGCTCGGAATAGATAATGGCCGAACCGCTCTTGTCAAGCGATTCGGCCAACATAATTCTTAAGATTTGGGACAAATACTACTGATTATTTTGTCCCGTGAGCATGCCGTCGAGGGTGCGCCAGGCGAGCTCGGCGCATTTGACGCGGGCGGGCATGTGCGAGATGTCCTGGAGCTGGGCGGCTTCGTCCAGGTCTTCCAGGTCCTCCTCGGAGAGCTTCTCGCCGCGGATCATGGCGAGGAAGAGCTCTGCCAGGCGGCGAGCTTCCTCAACGGTCTCGCCGGTGATGAGGTCGGCCATGATGTCAGCGCTGGCCTGACTGATGGCGCAGCCGTGACCGGTAAACGAGGCCTCCTCGATCACGTCGTTCTCGACGCGCAGCTGCAAGGTGAGCTCGTCTCCGCAGCTGGGGTTGATGCCGTCGTGCTCGTGCGTGGGGGCATCCATCTCGTACTTATAGTCGGGGTGCGAGTTGTGCTCCATAAATGTGGTGGAGGTGTACAGATTACCCATTGAACGTGCTCCAAACGTGATGCAGACCGGCGATGAACTTGTCGATGTCGGCCTTGTCGTTGTAGAAGGCCACGCTGGCGCGGCAGCAGGCGAGGTTCTCGACGCCCAGCCAGGTGAGCAGCGGCTGCGCGCAGTGGTGACCGGCGCGGATGCAGACGCCGTCCATGTCCATGATGCTCGCGACGTCGTGCGGGTGGATGCCGCGGACGTTAAAGCTCACGACGCCGTGATGGTTGTCCCAATAGATGGATCCGATGATCTGGACAAAGTCGAGCTGCATGAGCTCGCCCATCAGGTAGTGCACGAGTGCCTGCTCGCGTGCCCGGATGTTTTCGTAGCCTACCGTGTTGACCAGGTAATCAAGCGCCGCGCCTGTGGCGAAGATGCCGGCGGCGTCCTGCGTACCTGCCTCGAATTTCTCGGGGACAGGAGCCCAGACGGCGTCCTGCTCGGTGACCGAATCGATCATCTCGCCGCCGGTGAGCATGGGCGGCATGGCGTTGAGCAGGTCCATCTTGCCCCACAGCACGCCGATGCCCATGGGGCCCATGGCCTTGTGCGCGCTAAAGGCAAAGAAATCGGCGCCCAGGTCGGCCACATCGACCGGCATGTGCGGCAGCGACTGCGCGCCGTCGACAACCAGATAGCCGCCGTATTTGTGCACGAGCTTGCCGAGGTTCTTGACTGGGTTCTCGACGCCCAACACGTTGGAGACCTGTCCCACGGCCAGGATCTTGGTCTTGGGACCCACCTTGGCAAGAACCTCCTCGGTGGTGAGCTGGCCGGTCTTGGTGGGGTAGAGGTAGACGAGCTTGGAGCCGGTCTCGCGGCAGACCTGCTGCCACGGAATCAGGTTGGAGTGGTGCTCCATGATGGTGATGACGACCTCGTCGCCCGGTTCGAGGACCGTGGGCGCAAAGCTCTTGGCGACCAGGTTGAGCGACTCACTCGTGTTGCGGGTGAAGACGACCTCGTTGGCCTGGGCGGCGCCGATGAGGTCGGCGATCTGCTGGCGGACCTTCGCGATGGCGTCGGTGGCATCGACGGACAGCGAGTACAGTCCGCGCAGGGGGTTGGCGTTCATGCGCTGATAGAAGTCGCGCTCGGCGTCGAGCACGCAGGCAGGGCGCTGCGCGGTGGCGGCGCTATCGAGGAAGGCGATCTCGGGGTGCTGCTGGAACAGCGGGAACTGGCCCTTGTAGGGGTTGGTCTCGATGTCCACAGTGGGCCAGCCGCGCGAAGCCTCGTCGCTGGCGTCGAGCTCCATGGGCTCGGGGGCAGTACAGGTATCGCATTTAACGTGCTCGGTGTCGATCATGCGAGCTCCTCCTCAAAGTTGTCGATCAGGTTGTTGCCCAAGCGGACGACGGCGGCGCGGGCGCGCTCGTCGGTGGCGGAAAGCGCGGCGTCCTCCAGCTTGGCGCGGATGAACAGGTCCTCGGCGGCGTTTTGGTCGAGGCCGCGGCAGGCGAGGTAGAACAACTGCTCGTCGCGGACATGGCCGATGGTGGCGCCGTGGTTGCCGGCGACGTCGTCCTCGTCGCAGAGGATGACGGGAACGGTCTTGTTGTCGACGCCCTTGTTGGCCAAAAGCACCGTTTCGCGCTCGGCGCCGGTTGCACCCTTGCAGCCGTGCACGAGGTCGATGGTGCCGCGGTAGACCTTCTTGGACGTGCCGGTCAGCACGCCGTTGGCGTCGATCTCGCACTCGGTCTTGCGACCGCGGTGGCGCAGCTCGTAGTTAAAGTCGCGCACCTGATCGCGGGCGCCCAGGTAATCGGTATCGATGGTGACCTTGGCGGTATCGCCCAGCAGGTCGCCGGCAAGGCCGGTGGCGCTGGCGCCAGCACCCAAGACGGTGTGTTGCACGTTGACGCGCGCGCCCTCGTCCAGGAACAGGCCGGTGTCGTCGAGCGCGATCCAGCTATCGTCGAGCGTCTGCGTGCAGGCCACGTTGACGGTGGCGTACTCGTGGGCGCACACGCGTAGCACGGAACCCACGACGCCCTCGCCGGCAACGGGGGAGTCCAGGGCGATCTGCAGGTCGAGCGTCGACTGGGGACGGGCGACGACGTCGATGGCGGCGATGGCCGCGGCGGTATCGACACCGCTCACACGCACGGTAACCGTCGCGTGCTTATATGCGGGCGCATCGATGACGATGCGCTTGGTAGCGTGCTCGGCCAAGTAGGCGTAGGCAGCCTCGCCCATGCCGGTTTCGAAGGCCTCAGCGGGGGAGAGATCCTCCTCCAGCTTAATGGCACCGGCCTGGTAGACGGAGGTGGCGGGCACATCGAGCTCGGTTTCGGGCGTAATGCGGGCGCGGTCGGCGGCATCACCGGGGGCGGAAGCGCGGCGCTCGGGGAAGCGCACGGCCATGGCGTCCATGGCGGCTTCGAACGCGTCTGCCACGCCAGCAAACTGCTCGTCCAAGCCCTCAACCTCAATGGTCTCGGCGGGAGCGGCGGCAAGCTCGTCAGAGAGCTCGAGTTTGGTCTGGTTCATCTTGAGCCAACCCCAAGTGGCAGCCGGCATCGCATTGACCTGCTCAAGGGCGGTAGCAGCGGTGTTGGTGGTCTGTTTCATTATCCGATCGCTCCTTCCATCTCGAGCTTGATCAGGTTGTTCATCTCGACGGCGTACTCAAGCGGCAGCTCCTTGGAGACCGGGTTGGCAAAGCCGTTGACGATCATGGTGCGGGCCTCTTCCTCCGAGATACCGCGGCTCATCAGGTAGAACACCTTGTCGTCGCCGATGCGGCCGATGGTGGCCTCGTGGCCGATGTCGACGTTCTTGGCGCGGATGTCCATGGCCGGAATAGTGTCGGAGCGGCTCTGGTCGTCGAGCATCAGCGACTGGCAGCTCACGGTTGCCTTGGAACCCTCGGCCTTGGGTGTCGCCACAATAGAGCTGCGGAACGTCTGGATGCCGCCGCTCTTGGAGATGCCCTTGGTCTCGACGGTCGCCGAGGTCTCGGGGGCGTTGAGCACGACCTTGCAGCCGGTGTCGAGGTTCTGCCCGGCGCCGGCAAAGGTGATGCCGGTAAAGCTCGAGCGGGCGCGGCGGCCGTTGAGCACGCTCATGGGGTAGAGGTAGCCCACGTGGCTGCCGAAAGAGCCGCTGATCCACTCGATGTCGCCGTCCTCGTCCACGCGCGCACGCTTGGTGTTGAGGTTGTACATATTCTTGGACCAGTTCTCGATGGTCGAGTAGCGCAGGTGCGCACGCTTGCCCACAAAGAGCTCGACGGCGCCGGCGTGGAGGTTGGCCACGTTGTACTTGGGCGCGGAGCAACCCTCAATGAAGTGCAGGTCGGCGTCGTCCTCGACGATGATGAGCGTGTGCTCAAACTGGCCGGCGCCCTTGGCGTTGAGGCGGAAGTAGCTCTGCAGCGGAAAGTCGAGCTTGGCGCCCTTGGGCACGTAGACAAACGAGCCGCCCGACCACACGGCGCCGTGCAGGGCCGCAAACTTGTGGTCGGTGGGCGGGATGAGCGTCATAAACTTCTCGTGGATGAGCGGCTCCCATTGCGGGTCGTGCAGGGCCTCCTCGATGCCGGAGTAGACGATGCCCATCTTGGACGCCGTGTCCTGCATGTTGTGGTAGACCAGCTCGGAGTCGTACTGCGCGCCGACGCCCGCCAGATAGCTGCGCTCGGCCTCGGGGATGCCCAGGCGCTCAAAGGTGTTCTTGATGTCTTCGGGCACCGACTCCCAGTCGTGCTTTTGATCGGTGTTGGGCTTGACGTAGGTGACGATGTTGTCCAAGTCCAGGCCCTCGATGGAGGGGCCCCACGTCGGGCCGGGAAAACGATTGAAAATCTCGAGGGACTTGAGGCGCAGGTCGAGCATCCACTGCGGCTCGTCCTTCTTTGCGCTGATCTCGCGTACGATGTCGGGCGTGATGCCGGCGTCAAGGCGCTCGAATCCCTCCTCGCCATAGGTGAAGTCGTAGAGGCTGCGGTCAATGTCCGCGACCTCGGTGCGGTTCTTGGTCATTGCGTCGCCCCTTTACGCCTGCTGCTCGGCAGCGGCGGCCTCGGCCTGGGCGCGCTGCTCGGCGGCCTCGCGCTCGAAGGTTTCAAAGCCGTTCTTGTCGATCCAGGGGATGAGCGAGGCGTCGTCCTCGCGCACGATGTGGCCCTTGACCATAACGTGGACGCGATCGACATCCAGGTGCTCCAGGATGCGCGTGTTGTGCGTGATGATGAGCATGGAGCCGTCGCAGCTCTTGCGGTAGGCGTCCATGCCGTGGCTGACGGTGGACAGGGCGTCGACGTCCAGGCCCGAGTCGGTCTCGTCCAGGATGGCGAGCTTGGGCTGCAGCAGCAGAAGCTGGAGCATCTCGACCTTCTTCTTCTCGCCGCCCGAGAAGCCCACGCCCAGCTCGCGGTTGAGATAGGCGGTATCCATGTTGAGCTCGGCCGCGAGCTCCTTCACGCGGCGGCGGAACTCCTTGCCCTTCATCTCCAGGCCGGGGCGGCCGGCGATGCTGGCGCGCAAAAAGCTCGACAGCGGCACGCCGGGGATCTCGACCGGCGCTTGGAAGCTCAGGAACAAGCCGGCGCGCGAGCGCTTGTCGGTGGTGAGCTCGGTGATGTCCTGGCCGTCAAAGACGATACGGCCGTCGTTGACCGTGTAGACGGGGTCGCCCATGACCAGGTGGCCGAGGGTGGACTTGCCGGCGCCGTTGGGGCCCATCAGCACGTGGGTCTCGCCGGCGGCGACGTTGAGGTTGACGTTGTGGAGGATCGTCTTCTCGTCCACGGAGGCGGTGAGACCTTCGATGGAAAGCAGCGGATTTGCGCTCATGCTGTCCCTCTCTGTATATGGTGTACTCATAGGTGCACTAAACCCTAGGAATCTTCTCGGAATAAAGTTACTATGGGTTCGGAGTTAGTCAAGGGAAAACCCGACTAATTCACTCGACTTTTCAAATTCTGGGACAAAATAACCTGTTGTGTTTGTCCCACTTACTTAAGATTTGGGACAAACAAACCTGGTTATGTTGTCCCAGATGCGATGGGAGGGTAGGTATGCTCATTTCTTCCAAGGGCCGCTATGCCCTCCGGCTGATGATCTATATCGCGGCGCTGGGCGACGCCGAGGGCAAGATTGCTCTGCGCGAGGTCGCCGACCGCGAGCGCATTTCGCAGAAGTATCTGGAACAGCTGGTTCGTCCGCTTATGAAGGCTGGTCTGCTTAAGAGTGTGCGCGGCAAAGGCGGTGGCTACATGATGGCCAAGGACCCGGCCGAGGTGCGTGCTGGCGACATCCTGCGCGCTGTCGAGGGCAGCACGGCGCCCGTGGCGTGCGACGGTATCGACAACAGCTGCACTCGCAGCGATTTGTGCTCGACCGTCAAGTTCTGGCGCGGTCTGGACGACGTGATCGAAAAGTACGTCGACGGCGTAACGTTGGCCGACCTGGCCGCCGTCCCCGAAATCAACTTTGACATTAAGCTGTAGGGGTGCAAATGGCATCTCTCGACAAGGTGTACAAGCAAATCGAAGTTTTTGCTCGGGAATGTGACGCTGAGAAGGTCGTGTTGTTTGGTTCTCGTGCTCGAGGCGACAACTTGCCCAAGAGCGATATTGACATCGCCGTAGCAGGTTGCCGGGATTTCGGCCGTTTCTCATATTTGATCGAGGAACATCTTGATACTCTTTTAGATGTAGATGTCGTCAATCTCGACGAGTCCCTATCGCAGCAATTGCTCGATGAGATTGCCAGGGATGGTGTGATTCTGTATGAAAAAATATGAGAACTTTGTTAGCGCCTTGGCGAATCTTGAGGATGCGCCCAATCAGGATCTCAACAATGATTTTGTTCAGAGTGGATTGATTAATAAGTTCAATCTTCAATTTGAACTGAGCTGGAAGCTCCTTAAGCGTCTGCTCGAGTATGAGGGCGCCACGCTTGCCGCGTCGGGGTCTCCTCGTGCCATCTTGAAGGAGTCGTACCGATTTTACGACTTTATTGATGAGGCGGCCTGGCTAGACATGCTCAGAGACCGCAATACGAACGTCCATATCTACGACAACAAGCTCGCTCAAGATTTGATTCAGCGCATCTTGAACGTCTATATCCCCGCTTTCTGTCAGTTGAGGGACGGGCTGATGGAGCGATACGGCGAGCTTCTGATGGCGCCCGACGACCAGTTTGTTTAATTCCTTAAGATTTCGCGGAGGGTTGTTGCCGTTTACCGAGGGGTTGTTGTGCAACAACGGGCGAGCTGCAATACTTAACTTTATCTTTGCAAACCGCACTTTAACTACACCAATGCAGGGAGGATCTTATGCAGCCTAAGCATTCTGCTATTGTCGCGGGCCTGACGCTGGCGCTTTCGTTTGGCGCCGTTTCCGCGCCGGCACCCGCCGCTGCCGAGGAGCCCACGCCGGGCGTTGCCTCGGATGCCACCGATATCGATAAGGGTCTCTACACCCAGCAGTCCTTCTCGGGCGTGCTGAGGTCGGTCCAGGGCGTTTCGTTTGTCAACGTGACTCCCGAGATGAAGTACTTCACCAAATATGAGAGCCATGGCAACTATAACCAGGGCTTTTCGTATGGTGACGGCTACAACGCGCTGGGTTATTACCAGTTCGACCGTCGTTGGTCGCTCATTCCGTTTATGAAGCAGGCCTACAACTACAACCCCGAAAAATACAGCATGCTCAAGGATGCGATTGATCGCGGCAGCGAGATTTCCAACACGAGCAATGCCATGTACGAGAACGGCCAGCTCACCGAGTTGGGCCGTATCGCTCAGGATGCCTTCCAAGGTGCGTACAACACCGATCCTGTTGAGTTCTCAGCACTTCAAGATGCCTATGCGTACAACTCGTACTATGCGGTGACCGAGGCGTGGCTCAAGAGCGGCCTTGGTATTGATATTTCGGGCCGCGCCGATTGCGTCAAGGGCATGGTGTGGAGCATTACCAACATGTGCGGCACTGGTGGCTGCAGGGACTTTTTCCGCTGGGCGAATCTTTCCAACGATATGTCCGACCGCGAGTTTGTGACGGCGCTTTCCAACAGCGTGGTCAATAACGTGGCGACCAAGTATGCAAGCCAGCCCCAGTATCATGAGGGCTGGAAGAATCGTTATAAGAATGAGCTGAAGGACTGCTTGGTTTATATCGCTGAGGACGAGGCTGCCGCTGCGACGCCTGTGCAGCCCGAGCCTACGCCGGCGCCCTCGCCGACACCTGATTCGAATGACGGCTCGAGTGACGATGTCAACGATGACAAGATGGATGCGCCCTCGACCGATGCTGACGGTGATGGCTCTACTGGTGGCACTACCAACGATGGCTCTACCTCGAACGGCTCCGATTCGAACGGCTCTGCTGCGGGCGATTCGTCTTCAAGCTCTGCCGGCAATACGGGCAGCGCCGCCTCTGGTTCGACCGACGCTGGTTCCTCCGGCTCTTCCACCGGCTCGAGTGATTCGTCCGCTGACACCGGCTCTAACAACGGCTCTGGCTCTGCCGCAACCCCTGATTCCGATGCTTCCAAGGACGACTCGAATAAGGCGCCGGACACTCCCGTTGCTTCGCCGGACAAGAGGCCTTCTTTCTCCGTGCAGCTTGGTTCTACGCTGGGCTCTTCGCTGATGGCTGGTGTCAATAACGGCTCGACCCAGAACAAGGACAACTCTGATCAGGTTTCCACGGAAAAGACCGAGGCCGCAAAGGGCGACTCCAAGGACGAGGCTTCCGAGAAGACCGAATCTGATAAGGGTTCTAGCTCTGAGGAGCAGAGCGACAAGTCCGAACAGAAGAAGGACGAGAGCAAGGGCAAGCCCGAGGACGGAAAGCAACAGGGCGAGGACAGCGGTAAGGGAAATGCCGATGACCAGGTCCAGGAGCATAATGACTCCAAAACGGTGACCACCACGACCACGACGACTACGACCAAGTCCTCGGGCGGTAACATGCCCAAGACGGGCGACCTCATCGTGATGGCGAGCCTTGCCAGCGCAAGCTTGGCCACGCTGGGTGCCACGTCTATTGTGAGTGGCAAGCATAAGCTCGATCAGCAGAATAAGGCTGCTGGTGAGGACGGTTCTGAAGAGTAGCCTCTCGGTTGTCAGATAGCTAAAGAGTCGGGACGGGGTCCGGTGCTGCCGCATCGGACCCCGTTTTGTTCAAGACTTTAGTCTGCTGGCCGCGCAGCGGCCAGCTTTAAACCACCCGCTATGCGGGTGGGGGCAACCGGCTTTACAAAGCCACCCCTCCGACCGATATTGACGATTGTTCAGGCCGTCAAG